>Ga0190360_1000003_pt1 | contig 123895 bp, 109 predicted proteins | sample 48721834_MG_FD_161271 | JGI IMG/M metagenome (GOLD analysis project Ga0190360, IMG submission 161271) | Hydrothermal vent microbial mat bacterial communities from Southern Trench, Guaymas Basin, Mexico - 4872-18-3-4_MG | ecosystem: Environmental > Aquatic > Marine > Hydrothermal vents >...
ATTCTTCAAAAGTAGTAGCGTTGATAGGATTTGAAAATGTCACTGGCCAGACAGGACCGGATGGAGCAGTGGTAGTCGTTGGTCCCGGGGCTGTGGTGGTGGTTGGTCCCGGGGCTGTGGTGGTGGTAGTGGTAGTACCGCAATCAGGATCACCAGGACAACCGGCTGGACAAGTCCCATCAGCATCAAGATCACATTTGCAGTCACAACATCTATCATCGCCCGGATCACATTGTGTGCAGTCAACAGACCCACCACAAGGCTGAGAATCTCTTTCGTAACCCGATGGACACGCACCTGTACAATTTTCACTACCCGAGTCATAACAAGTGCCCGCATAAACATACGTTGGAGGGTTCGCATTATAAACGCATATCCCAGGTCCGCTTGGTATGGTCGTTGTAGTAGTAGTGGTTGTTCCCGGAATAGTGGTTGTTGTTGTTGTGGTAGCAGAAGCAGAGAAAACACAATTATTACAAGTTCCTCCTGTTACTGATATACCCAAACCGTATGACGCTTCATCACACTCGCTATCTGCCCCGCAAGCTGATTCGCATTTGCCATAGCCAGTACCCTGCTTAAAAGAACAATAGAAATTATTATTTGAAGCATATAGATCATCTTCTCTTAAACCCGAGCCACACGCAGCACCACCCCAACACCTTATGCAAGATTTAGAACTTTCATCCCAGCATCCGCTTTTTGTACACGAGCTACTGCTCGCATCATCACTTGCATCTACACTTGTATGACAAGCAACACCATTAGGTTCTGACATATTCCAAGAACGAGTTATCGGAGTACAACCAATTCCACCTACAGTTTTTTCTAAACAATAATTATTTTCAAAACTATCAGGACAACCTGTAATAGAACTACAGGGTCCACTTTGTTCAGTTCCTATAAGGATAGAATTTGTATCACATGCATCCCAATTAAAAGCACACGCATAAGTGCACGGTTGAGTCTCGTAATCCGTCCAATCACAAACCGGCCCTGCACTTGATTGGCATGTTCGACATTCTTCAGCCAAGACTTCTGTCGTGTAAAAAGCGATCCCTGTAATCCCTATTAATATCAACGCTAAAAATTTAACTTGCGTAATTTTTTTAACTCTAAAAATTTTTAGTCCCATATTTTTCTCTTTTTTTAAAAAAGTTAAAATTTAAAACAAAAAACAAAAAATACAAGTCAAAAATTAAAAGTTTTAGCTTTTTGGTTGTAATTTTGGCTTTTTTGTTTTGGATTTTGGATTGGCATAAAAAATCATCCGCTTATTTTTTTTATCCCACTCCCCACATCACTTCCGTTGGTTTAGTCTCTATCCTTGATTCAAGTCTCTGACTTGAACCCCCTTTTTTAGGGTTTCTTTTTCATCCTATTCACGAATAACTATCTGCCTTAAACCAACAATTTGTATTAGCTGAAGACCAATACCAATCTTCGGGTCTAATGACATAGATTCTTTTCATTGGATTCTCATATGGAGGGCATAGATTGTTAGGTGATTTATAGAAAAAGAAAGAAATCCTTGGCTTAGGTCAAAGACCTGAACCAACGAGAGAACCTGAACCAAAGGAGGAAACTTGACAAAATTTTTTAAGATGCTAACATTTAGACAGCTGTACCTTTTAGGAAGTGAAATAAAAAAATGAAAAACCAAGCTGCTATTATAGTGGAACTGTCTTTGTTTCTATTTTTATTTAGTCTAAGCTTACCGTCATACGATATAGGGATAGAAGATAAAACTTCTGTTGATTGTGATTCTGTATTCACTATACCTGTCACTATACCCGATGGAAATATTACCATCTATGTTACAGGAGTCAGTGTCTGTAATATGGTATCAGAATGTGCATCAGGAGAAAAGAAAAGATACTCACGGTTTGTCTATTTAGGAAATACAGCATACGAAATAGAATGTACAGGTATTGATTTCGGATATATAGGAGTGCACTGTGTTTGTTCGTCAATCCACCAACATCTTGGGTAACTCATTGGTTCAGTCATCCACGACTGAACCAAGAGATATATGATTCAATCGAGACGATTGAATCAACAGAAGTGACGATTGAAGCAACAATTTGGTATAAGAAACACCTCAACAATAAAACCCAAGCCCCAAAGCGGATAAAAAATCATCCGCTTATTTTTTTATATAACTATTTTGATATTTTTCTCACCTTTAAGTCTTCCATTTCTATAAAAACACTATTTATCATTAAGATTCATCAAAAGCTCTTTTACCACCTTACTTACCACTTTCCCTTCTGCCTTTCCCTTCACCTCATTCATCAAAACTCCCATCACTTTTCCAAAATCAGAAGGACCAACGACTCCTATTCTTTTAATAGTCTCTTGGGCTAACTTTTTTATCTCATCTTCATTTAATTGCTCGGGCATATAGCCCATCAAAACTTCCAACTCTCGCTTTTCTTTTTCTGCTAAATCTTCTCGATTTCCTCTCTTATATTGCTCAATAGAATCCTTGCGTTTTTTAACTTCTCTTGAAATTACTTCAATTATTTCATTATCACTCAAACCTTCTTTTTGTTTCTTTTTCTGAATTTCCGTATTTTTCATCTCGGAAAAAAGCATACGTAAAACAGAGGTAGTTTCTTTATCTCCCTCTTTAAAACTCTTTTTAAGATCATTTTGAATTTTTTCTCTTAACATAATTTATTATCTCCTCTTTCTTGTCTCAAATTCATCTTCCAGTTTTCCCATTTCTCTTAACTTTTTCTTAAAAACCCTGATTTTTTCTCGTCTAAGAGCGGCCTCTCGACGTTCTCTTTTGGTTTGTTCCGGCTCCCTAAAACGAATTTTGCGAGCTTGGATTAAAATACCGCTCTGCTGCACCTTTCTTGAAAAACGTCTAAGAAGACTGCCGATACTTTCTCTCTCTTTTCTTTTAACTTCAACCATAATATAGTCACCTCCATTTCTAAAATTAAATTTATCAAAAATATTCTTTTAAGTCCTAATGAACAAATATTAATACAAATTCTTAATTTCCATTTCTTAATTCTTATCCCGTAAAGAATCGCTAACGCCGATTGAATTTTTAATTCTTAATCTCTATTTAATAAAAATTAGAAAATAAGAAATAAAAATTAAGAAATAAGAAATTTAAACTTAGCCATTAGGATTTGGAATTTTTATTAAACGGTTTTTTAAGCTAATTTAGATAGGATGAATATCCTCTACCATTTCCGCTCCGCCGATCAGATGTAAATGGATATGTCCAACCTCTTGACCGCCATAACGGCCCACTCTAAATAAAAGTTTATACCCATCTTTTGAGATATCTAAATCATCGGCTATTTTCTTAGCCGTCACAATAAGTTTTCCCATAAGCTCCCTGTCCTCGTTCTGAATTTGAACAATACTCCCGATATGCTTTGTTGGAATAATTAAAATATGAACTGGCGCAATTGGATGGATATCCTTAAAAGCCATCACCTCCTTACCCTGATAAACAATATCTGCTTTTATTTCACCTCTTACGATTTTACAAAAAAGACAATCATTCATTCTGTTAGACATTTCGTTCTGTTTTTTGCTCATATTATTTTCTTCTTACCCCGTTTAGAGACTGTAAATATCTAACGGGTTCATCATTTTAAGGTTATTAAATGATTCAATGGCCTTATCTTCAACAGAACAAGAGTAATCTTTTGAAATCCCCTCATAATGAGAGTGTTGAATATATTCAACGCTCTCATTTTATCCGTTTTTTTAATTCTTTTATCACTTTTTTAAAATTAACAATTTCCTGCATTCCGCTTTTCATATCCCGAATAATAATTGTTTCGTCTAATGCCTCTTTCTGGCCTAAAATCAGAGCAATCTTCGCTCCCAGCTTATCAGCCAACTTCAATTGTGATTTAATGCTATGTTTGCTAAAAGATTCAGCAGCTTGAATTCCAGCTTCAATAAGCTCACTGAAAAGTTTTAAACTTTTTTTCCGAGCCAGCTCTCCCAGCTGAACCAAAAAAACTTTCGGTTGAGGACTAACTGATGGTCTTATTTCCTGAACCTTCAACTCTTCAATAACTCGTTCTATTCCTATTGCCGAACCAATGGCTGGGGTAGAACTTCCACCTAAAATTTCTACTAAATCATCATACCGACCACCGCCGGCCAGACTTCCGCGAAAATTTTCCTCTCCTTGGGACCAAATTTCAAAAACTGTTCTTGTATAATAATCAAGACCTCTAACTAAACGGGGATTTAAAGTATAAGGCAATTCCAGCTCATCGAGATATTCCAGAACGCTCTTAAAATGATCATGACATTCTTGGCAAAGATGATCAATAGTCTGGGGAGCAAGAGCTGCCAATCTCATACATTTTTCTTCTTTGCAATCAAGAAGCCTTAAGGGATTTCTTACAAATCGTCTTCTGCAATCCTGACATAATCTATTTTTTTCCGCTTCATAATAATCAATCAAAAGTTTCCTGTAGGCTTTGCGACAAACAGCGCAACCGATGCTATTAATTTGAATACTTAATCCTTTAAGTCCTATACTTTCAAGAATTTTCCAAGTCAGCTGAATAATCTGAACATCTAAAATGGGAGATTCCTCGCCAATCGCTTCAAATCCAAAATGATGAAACTGACGATAACGTCCTGCCTGGGGTCGCTCATATCGAAACATCGGTCCTAAATAATATACTTTTACTGGATGAGGCCAAACGTTCATCCCGTTTTCTATATAAGCTCTGACTATTCCAGGTGTTCCCTCCGGACGAAGACTAACATTATCCCCTCCCTTAGTCGCAAAACTGTACATCTCTTTTTCAACAATATCAGTATCAACGCCGGTTCCCCGAATAAACAAAGAAGTATCTTCAAGAACAGGAGTTTCAAGAAAACGATAACCGTAGTTTTTCGCTAAAGTTTCGGCTTTTTTTATAAAGTAATCCCAATACTCCCACTCATCCGGCAAAATATCCCGCATTCCTCTTAGCGCGTGAAGAGGTTGTTTATTGATCTTTTCTTTTTTAGAACGAGGCATATTTGCTTCGTTTAAATTAAAAATTAAAATAATAACTTCACTGTCATTCTGACCTTATAAGGGGAATAATCCCGAATTTCTACGAGATCTACAGAACTCCTCAGGATGACCCCATAAGGAGTTATTTTTCATTTTACATTGTTCACCCTGTTAAATTTGTTTCACAACTATTTAACAGGGTAAATTTTGCATTTTGATATTTGATTTTTGATTTTTAAAGATATTCCGGCGTTTTTAAAATATCCATCCTGCCAAATGGCCAAGCTCTAATCCATGCTCGGCCAATAATATGATCCTCTGGCAAAGGTCCCCATCTCCTTGAATCCGAGGAAGCGCTTCGGTTATCTCCTAAAACAAAATATTCATCTTCTTTTAAGGTAATCGATAAATCAGCGAAAGTTTTTTGCGGTTCGTAAGTTTTCTCGTTAAGAATCATCCCTTGAGGATTTTGAGAATTGTAAATAATAATCTGTCCATCCTTTATCTTTACTGTCTCACCCGGAAGACCAATAATTCTTTTAATATAATATTGGGATGGATCTTTTGGATATTTAAAAATAACTACATCTCCTCTTCTCGGCTCGTTAAAATGATAAGAAAACTCATCAACGATTAAATATTCGCCATCATAAAAATTCGGCTCCATACTTGCTCCGCGGACGAAAAACGGCTGAATTAAAAAATAACGAACTGGAATAATAATTGCCAAAGAAATAATAACTATTTTTGTTATCTCCCAAATAAAAATTCCTATACCTTTTAAAATTCCAGTCTCTTCTTTATTGTTTTGCTGTTCTTTTAAATTTTCTTCCATAAATTTATTTATGTAGTGAATATTGCTTACAATTTTACCATTTAATTTTATTATACTATTTTTTAAAAATAACACAAGGGTTAAGGGGGAAGGACAAATCTCCTTTATTTTCTAATTTCTCGCGCTTACCAAACCGTCTAAAATACAACCGAAATTTAGACAAAATGCGGGTTTAATCAGCCCTGATTTTCTCCGGAATGCTTTATTTATCCTTTAAATAAACAATAAAAGTATATTCCGGCAGATTTTCAGATAACTTTGCATTACGACGGCCAAGGAACCAATATCTTATAGAATTAAGGAAAGGATATCTAAAAACTAAATTAAAAAAAACAAAGGCCCAAATTTTCATTGGAACCGCCGGTGCGGGATGTAGCCGAAAAGAGGATAAAGCTGAAAAGAAAATATCTGATTCTTTTTTGTAAGAACTGGCTTGTAACCGGTTCTTTTTATTTTGATAAATTAATGGATTTTCAAAACCTTTAGAAATGGATTACAAATCCGTTCCATTTATTTTTAAATTATTGTTTCCAATTACACGATTCGCATTGTGTGAAAACTGTTTTTTTAATTGAAAACATTAGCCCGTTTTTCTTGGAGAAATACGATATGACCGCATAACTTATTTTTAATTATGTTCACAAATCCGAATAAGATCCATCGCATAGAGAATCCCCACTTCCACCATAAACATCATTAAAACTTTATCATTGAACAAAGTCACATCAAAAAAACTATAAGTAAAAACCCAGATTGCATAAACACCAAAAGCTAATGCGAAAAGTTTAAAAAGATCATCTGAATTTCTTTTGAAAACGCGCCAAGAAGTCTGAAGAATTTCAAAAATTAAAAGCAAAAAAACCAAAAGTCCAAATATTCCCATTTCCGAAAAAATATCAAGATATAAATTATGCGCCGAGGCACCACGTTTAACGCTCGAAATATCCTCTCCAAGAACAATCGGAAAATTCCCGATGCCTACTCCCAAAAGAGGATGCTCGGATATAGAACTAATCGTTTTCCGCCAAATCTCTAACCGGCCTTTATTTGATACTTCGGTAATATCGGAAATTGATTTGGCACGCTCAAAAAATCCTAATGATTCTGAAACATAGGTAGAATCTTCCTGTAAAGATTGGAATTTATAAAGTATAGGCGGATAAAGAGATGAAACAATAAACATTAAAAAAAATAACCCGATTGAAAAAAGAGTAAGCTTAATTATTTGCCTATCAGAATGTTTAAATTGTAACACATATAATGCGGCCGCATTATATGTGTTATTTTTAAATCTATAAAATAAATTATAAAAGTAATTTACTGAAAATTTTAAAATGCTACTGCATTTATTAAGAAAATGTTCTTTATATAAACGATGAGGTTTTTTATATAGTCCTAAAAGCAATATTAAAATGCCTAAAGGGAAAATAATGCTAAGCCAGGCGCCCCGCGAACCCGACAAAATGATGGCTAAAATTGATAAGATTAAAAAAAATAACGATAAATTTTTCTTTCGCTTCTCTGATCGATAATAAAAAGCTAAAACTAAAAACAAAGGAGCTGATAAAATTGCCATCATCGCAAATGAATGTGAATCAGGCATAATTGAAAATAGACGAAGTGTTGGCGGAGCCGCGTCATAATAAGAGAACCAGGTATTGGAGTAACTTAAAAGATTAGCTAAAGCTTTTCCATAAAAAGTTCCGGAAACATTTGCCGCCCAAAACTGCCAAAAAGTATAAAGTGGCCATTTAAAAACAGCAATCAACTGGACAAATCCTACCGCAACAGTTATTCCTCCAGCAACAGCCGCTGCTTTAATTACCCTTAAAATATTCTCGCGAGTTCGGATAATATTTACTATCAGAATAAAAAATAAAAAGATATTGCCAAGAAAAAGAATTTTTTTTATCCCGGCTGTAAAATCAGTTGCCCTAATTAAAGACAAAAATCCAATACTAAAAAAAAGAAAAGAAATGATTAAGAATCTTGCAAGCGGGGATGTTAAAAGCAGCTCTTTCCAATTTTTCCCTGAATGGCGAGATATCATCGCGAGGAATCTGAAAAACGACGAAGCAATCCCGCAATTTACAGAAAAACCTTTAATAATTCGGGATTTCTTCGTCGTCGCTAACGCTCTTCCTCGCAATGACCTTACTACCCAAACAAAAAAAACGGCACTCACCAAAATTCTCCAAGAAGCCATTGAATCAAAAGATTCGGTAATCGGGAGAGCAATAAAAAGAGGAATGGAAGCAAATAAAAAAATCAGTGAATCATCAATAGGAGCAAAAACTAAATAAAATAAAATAATTCCGGTTAGAAATAAAGCCACTTCACGCGGTAAAATTCCGATAGAAATAAAAAAAACGACAAAAAATTCAAGAAGAAATATTATTTTTAGAGGAGTAAAGAATTTCATAAAATTTTTATATTATTATGGTGATGACATGTCACCCTTCATCAAGTTTAGAGTAACATTTCTTTAACAATATATCCAATGTCTCTCTTGCACATTTTTCCCAACTAAATTTTTTAGCCTGGATTAAGCCTCGCTCTGTTAAATCATTTCTTAAACTCTCATCCGTTAAGCCTTGATGAATAACTTTAGCAATTTCTTTAATGTCGGTTGGATCATCAACAAATAAAGCGCAATTATCTACCACTTCTGGAATTGAGCCTAAATTTGTTGTTACTACTGGTACCCCGCAAGCCATTGCCTCAAGCACAGAAAAGCCAAAACCCTCATAATCTGAAAGTAAAATGGTCAAATCAGAAATATTATAAAGCCACGGTAAATCTTCTTCGGGCACCCAATCAGTTTGAAGAATTGCTGTCCATCCTAATCTTTCATTAGTCTCTTTAATGAGAGATTGGATATCAATAAACGGATAAGTATGATTAGTGCCGATGATTAAAATCTGATATTCTAAGAATCTCTTGGCTATTTTTTCAAAAGCTTCTATTAGCTCTGGAATATGGCGGCGGTTAAAAATTGAACCAATATAGAGGATGACCCTATTTTTTATTTTATAATGTTTTTTTATCTTTTTAAATTTATTCTCATTTCTTAACGGCTTAAATTGTTCATCAGGAGCTAAGGGAGTGACATAAATTTTTGATTGAGGCAAACAATAATATCTCACAATTTCTCTTTTAGTAAACTCTGAAGGAACAAGAATTGCCGTTGCTTTTTTGGCAGCGACTTTGGATATTTTTTGAAGAAGAAAGCGATTAGCCGGTGTAAACCACTGAGGATGCACCTCATAAGAAATATCATGAAGGGTAACGATAGATTTTCCCCGCCAGCCAAATGGCAGTAAATAAGAGGGAGAAAAAAGAATATCAATTTTATCTTTAAGACAGGCTTTTGGCAAAAGAAAGTGCTGCCAAAAAGCATTGCTTTGAATTCTAAAAGGAGCTTTTAGAATTTTCTTAATAAAACAATCACTTTTTAAAATTTTATCTTGAGGAATTTCTTTTTGAAAGTAAAGAACAAAACGAAATTCATTTAATCGGCTCCAGAATTTTAGCAAATTGATTAAATAACGGCCTTGTCCAGTCCGTCCCTTTTCTAAACTGTGAGCGTCAATAGCGATAACCATAATGAATATTTAATTTCGAATTTTAATTTTGATTGAATTTTGAAATTCTGATTTTAAAACATTTGAAATTGATCCAAAATTAAAAATTGGAAATTGGAAATAATACTTACTCGTTTACATTTTCTAAATCTTTCCTGCTCTCCCTAAATAAAAGTCTATTATCCCTTTCATTATCGCTTTCGCCCAGATTCTTTTAGAGGGAAAAAATAATAATTTAATTATCTGCTTGATAAAAATCCAGATACTTAAAAAGTAAGCACAAAAGCGAATTAATAAAGAACCGTTTCTTTTGGCTAAATAAAGTCCATTGCGGCTATGATAATAAATATAGCTAAAAGAGTTTTCTTTAGTGCTTTGGGAGGCTTTGTGGTAAATTTTTGCCTTTGGCACGACTACAACTTTCCATCCCTTTCGGCGCGCTTTAAGATTCCAATCAGTATCTTCGTAATACAAAAAATACCCGTCCCACATTAAACCAATTCTTTCAATAACTTTTCTTTTTACTAAAAGAGCACAGCCGCTCAAATAATCAACCTCAAAAGGTTCCTGAGGCAAGTTTTTGTCAAGCTGATTATAATAAAGATGAGTTCCTTTGTTTAAAAGCCAATTTATCTCTCCCCCCAAAAACCAAATTCTATCTCTAAGTTGGTAAAAATTTATTTTTGGGCCAAGCATTCCTATTATTCGGTCCGATTCAGCAACTTTAATCAACTCACTTAGGAAATTCGGCTCAACTACTGTATCATTATTTAAAAGAAGAATATAATCTGCGCCATTTTCTAAAGCACTTTTAATACCGATATTATTCCCGCCGGCAAAACCTAAATTGGAAGTAAGAGTTATAAATTCAATTTTTTGACTTTTATATTCTCTAATTTTTTCTACTGAATCATCACTTGAACCATTATCAATAATAATAATTTCGTAATTAGGATAATCAATTTCTCTCAGGGAATCCAAGCATTCTATCGTATCCTTGTATCCATTCCAGTTCAAGACAATAATTGAAACTTTGGGGAATTTCATAGTTTAAATATACAAAAAAAATCCGATTTTAGCAAATTAAAAACGAGTCAAGGCTCGCAACGAATAGCTCAATCGAGATTATTGAATCAACGAGAAAAGGGCTAAAAGCGTAAACAACGCTCGGAGTTCTTACAATTTAATTTACATTATAAAACATATCTTTCCTTACTCAACCACTCTTCCTTCTTCATCCCCAATACTTAAATCGTCCGGTAGACGAGTAGTTAAAACGTCAGTAGTGCTTATAAGTTCTTCCTCGGTAAAAGTATCAAAACCAGTAGCGACTACCTCGCTAGTGAGCATAATAAAATCACCAACCTGCCAGCTTTTTGGAGCAATACTCACTTGGAAAACTATTTCTTTGACCGGTAAAAATATTCCGGTATTTGCCGGCAAATCGCCGACATTCCAAATTATTTTCCTGGTATCACGATCAAAATGAAAATCTGAATCCCCGGCGATAACTCTCCCTTCCCAATTTACCCAACTCGGAATCGTTCCCTGAACCTCAACTTTTTCCAAATCATTAGCTAAATTAAGCAACTGCCAATGAATGGTATATGATGTTTTTTCACCAACCTGGGGAGGAAGGGGTCCAAAATTAGAAATTCGGCCGTCATCATTATAATAGCCTTTCTGGGATATAATTAAACGGGAATTAACTTTATTGGTAAAATTATCGACAACTTCTATTTTATCGCCCTTTTCTGAAATAAAACCCTCGGCTCTGACAGAATTTTCAATGGTAAAATTCTTACTTGATGAATCTTTGATTGGAAGCTCATTTTTCATCTTTATCTTAAAATCAACTTCACCTTCTGCACCTTGTTTTAATAATGCTAAACGAGGAATTAGAAAACTGCTCCAGACAATTTTCTCACCATCAAATATTCCTTCCTGAGACTCTAAAGTATCAAGTTCTAAAGAAGAACCAGAAAGTTCGCAAATAATCGTTAAATCTTTAATATCTTTATCACTATTATTTTTATATTTTATCTTATACCGAAGAGTATCTCCGATATTAGCCTTGTAATCTTCGGAACCGTTAATTGTCTGGGTAAAATCCAGAAGAGGCAAAGAAATTTTAGTCGAAAAGCTAATCTGGTCATATTGAATAAATTTATTCTTATTTATTTGACCCCAGGTAACTTGAACAGATTTTATTTGGTTTTCTTCGCCAATCATTATTCCTTTAATCTTAAGCTGGCTGATTTCCCCAGGTTTAATTTCTTTAATTTGCCAAATGTTATTAGATTCTATCGGTTCGAGATTGGCCTTTTTAAAAGTAAAGCCATCTGGATATTCTAACTCTACCCTAAGATTTTTAAAAATCGTCTCTGAAGCATTTTTAAAATCAAGAAGATATTCAATCGTCTGACCGCAAGAAACCTCTTTAGGGGCATTCAAAGTTAAAAGTATTGGTACAGAATTTACTACTGTCTTAACTTCGGAAGTCTTTTCAAATTGAGAATTGAAATTACGGGGTTTGAATCTTAAAACCGCACTACCCCGTTTAACGCTTTTCTCCTGACCAATAAGTATCCCTGTTACCTCCACATTACCTTGAAAACCCGGTTCAATATCCCCAAGATTCCATTTGATAACCAACGATTCTCCTTCCGAGATTGGATTGTCTGGAAAAAATCCGTCAGGATATTGGAAAATAATTTCTACATCCTTTAAAACAACTTTAGTGTTATTGGCATACTTTACAATATAATTAACTTTATCGCCGCTGGCTATTCTTTCGGGCGCAGAAATAGTCAGTTTAACATCGCTTAAAACAAAAGATTTGTGTCCTTTATAAAACATTAATGCGGAGATAATTCCTAAAACGATTGCGATTAAGATAAAGCAAATGATGAGAAATTTATTTTGTTTGGTAAACATAAAGTTAATTTTCAATTTCTAATTTTCAATTTCTATTGAATTTTCAATTACTTAATTCTAATTTTCAAACTTAATTCGCTGGTCCGCAGCCCCTTGTGGGACTGCGAACTATTTTGCGCTATCAACTGCCTTATCCTAACAGCTTGCTGTTAGTGCATTTTGGTTCCAAATACAACCTAGAACCAGCTGGTTTGAAAATTGATTCATTAAAAATTTAATGAAAATTGAAAATTGAAAATTACTCGTGGAAATTTAGTTATTGGAAACGATAATTTTTTATCTTACATCCCAGGTTCTCCAAAAAACTATCCAATCTAATCGGTTCGTCTAAAATAAACTCTAAAAAATTAGAAGTGACTCTTTCCACTTCACCATCTATTTTGCTATTCGTAACAAGCCTTTCAATAAAATCAATATCTTTCTCTGACAATATTCTTAAAATTTTAATCGTATCCGGCTTAATTTCAAAAGCTTTTAAATCCTGGCTTTTGCAATTTTGACAAAGAAGACCGCCCAACTTGGAGCTGAAATAATTTTTATTCGGTTTGATAACAGTTTTACAATTAAGACATCTTTCAAATTCTGGCCTGTATCCTAATAAATCGGCAAGATTTAATTCAAAGTATCTGATAATTAAATTCAATTTCCCCTTCGGATGATTTAATTTGTCAAATAATTTTAAAATTAATTTAAAAATTCTCTCATCTGTCTGAACCTCTGAAATCAATTTATCAATCAATTCCGCAATATAGTAGGCACAAGCTATTCTTTCAAGATTATTCCTTAGATAAGAAAAACGATTCAAAGATATACTGCTCGTTATGGTATTAAAATTTTTCCCTTTAATAAATACAAGGTCGGTTAAAGTAAAATCTTCTAAATGCCCGGCTAATTTTGCGGTTGTTCTTTTTGCTCCTTTAGCAAGCGTTTGGATTTTTCCAAAACGATCCGTATAGACAGTCAAAAATCGATCTGCTCCTTTTAAATCCCGTTTCTTTAGAATAATTCCTTTGGTTCTGTAAGATATCATTTTTATCGTTTTTAAAATACAATAAAAACACGCTTTTGTCAAATTTTATTTATGTAGGCGGCATTGGCGAATGTCGCCTACATTTTCTTTATTCCTAACCAAATTTTCTTCCTTTCTAAAATTATCTCCTTTCCAAAATCAACCTCCTCTAATAAAGTCCTTCCTTTGGTTAAATTGAGCTGGCAAGTGCCTGTTTCTTTTTTAATATAATCTCTATAAGTTTTTACGGCTCTTTCTATTTGCGGGCTGAATTCTAAAAAAACAATCTGGACCAAGATTGAATCTTGAGGAATATATCCAGCCGCCTTTCGGGCTCCCTGAATGTATCTAGCCAGTTCGCGAGCCAACCCTTCTTTTCTTAAAGATGACGTAATTTTTGTATCCAGCTTCAGGTTTTTGCCAAAAGTAATTTTTTTCACATTAACTTCATCTTTAATCAATTTTAAAAGCTCTCTTTTATCCTCTAATTCGTAATTCGTAATTCGTAATTCATTTAATGGCTGGCGGATTTTTATTCCTGCTTCTGCTCGCTTTGCCAGCGCTTGAGCAACAATTTCTCTAACTTTTTTCATTTCTTCCTCTAATTTTTTATCAATCAAACTTTCATCTGTCTCGGGCCAATCGCAGAGATGAACAGATTCGGGTTGTCGACTGTTGGCAATTTGCTTGTAAATTTTCTCTGAAATAAACGGTGTAAACGGCGCCAAGAGTTTTACTAAATTCAAAAATATATAACGGAGAACCATAGATGCTTCTTCTTTCTCTTCTTCTCGTTCCGGTTTTTGAAATCTTCGGCGGGAACGACGAATATACCAATTAGATAAATCGTCAACGAAATTTTCAAATAATCTCGCGGCGCTGACTATATCGTAATCGTCCAAATCTTTCGCTACTTCTCTATTTAAATTATTTAATTTTGAAATAATCCATTTGTCTAATAAGTTTTGAGTTTTAAGATTAACCTTTAACTTTTGACCCCGAACCAGAAACTCCGTTTCGGTACGAGGCATGCTTTTGACTTTTGACTTTTTCGTATAAGTTTCAAAGAAGGCAAAGCTATTTTGCAATGTGTAAAAGAATTTCCTGTGTAAATCCTGAATTTCTTTAAAATCAAATCTTTTCGGTTCTCCAACCTGATTGACTGTATAAAAATAGAACCGGGCGCAATCGGCCCCAAACTTCTCAATAACTTCTTGCGGCCTAACAATATTTCCTTTTGATTTTGACATCTTTTGGCCTTTAGAATCTAAAACAAGACCGTGAGAAATAACATTTTTATAGGAAGGGCCCAATTCTAATAAAGTGGAAATAGCCAAAAGCGTATAGAACCAACCACGGGTTTGATCAATGCCTTCACAAATAAAATCCGCTGGAAAATTTTTAGGCAAGGAAATCGACGATTTTTTGTTTCTTGCCCCGTAATTATCCGAACTCTGCGAGGATATACTATTGGAGTCAAAAGGATAGTGCCATTGGGCATAAGGCATTGAACCGGAATCAAACCAGCAGTCAATCACTTCAGGTACTCGCTTCATTTCTGCTCCGCATTTACCGCATTTAAAACTTATATTATCAACATGAGGACGGTGAAGATCTTTAACTTTCTTGCCGCTTAATTTCTCTAATTCTTTTACTGAACCAATAATTTTAACCTCTTTGCACTGTTCACATTTCCAAACGGGCAGAGGCGCACCCCAATATCTTTCCCTGGTGAGATTCCAATCTTTGACTTCCTTCAACCACTCACCAAACCGTCCTTTTTTAATATGTTTAGGAATCCAATTAATCTTTTCATCATTTTTAATCAACTCCTCCTTAATCGCTGTCATTTTTATAAACCAGGAATTTTTGGCGTAATAAATGAGAGGAGTGTTACAACGCCAACAGAAGGGATATTCGTGCTCGTACATTTCCTCTTTAAAAAGCAAATTTCTTTTCTTTAAATTTTCAATAATTAATGGATCAGCATCTTTAACGAACATTTTATCCCATTTATAACCCGGCGTAATCATTTTACCTTCTTGGTCCACTGTTACTAAAATTGGGAATTGATTATTTTTTGAATTTTCTTCACTTTTGAATTTTGATTTGTCATTTTGGTTTTTGGCTTTTGGTTTTTGGTTTTTGATGACTCTCATATCGTCTTCTCCAAAAGCCGGAGCAATATGAACAATACCAGTCCCTTCCTCTGTTGAAACAAAATCTCCAGCGATTACTTTATAAGCCGGTTTATCTGGTTTTATAAAATCATATAAAGGCTCATATTCTAAACCGAACAAATCTTTGCCTTTAATTTCTTTTAATGTTTCGTATGCATAATCAAAATTCTTATTCTTGGCTTTGTTCACTTGCTTATCATCATCAACATCTTCAACTAAAGCTGCCTTAAATTTTTCTCCCAACTCTCCTAAAATTGTATTAGAAAAAATTAATTTAAATTTTTCCTTAGACTGCAAATCCAAAAATTCAGCAATAGTATATTTAATATCTTTCCCAACCGCCAAAGCAACATTTCCCGGTAAAGTCCAAGGGGTCGTTGTCCAAACTAAAAAATAAGTATTAGAAAAATTTTTGAATTTTGATTTGTCATTTTGGTTTTTGGCTTTTGGTTTTTGGTTTTTAAGCTTGAATTTGACATATATCGTCAGTTCTTTCACTTTTTTATATCCCTGCGCTAATTCGTGCGAAGACAAACTCGTTCCACATCGCGGACAATACGGCACAACTTTATAATCTTCATACAATAATCCTTTCTTCCAAACTTCCTTCAAAATCCACCACAAAGATTCAATATAATCATTGCGGCAAGTGATGTAAGCGTTTTTTAAGTCAAGCCAGTAGCCAATGCGCCGGGTAAACTCTTCCCATTCTTTTTTATAAGTAAAAATACTCTCCCTACAGGCTTGAATAAATTTCTCAATGCCGATTTTTTCAATATCCTTTTTAGTTTTAATGCCTAATTTCTTCTCAGCGGATATTTCTGTTGGAAGCCCATGAGTATCCCAGCCGGCCTTTCTCTCAACAAAAAAACCACGCATTGTTTTATAACGGATAATTATATCCTTAAAAGCGCGGGATACGAGATGATGAATGCCCGGCAAACCATTGGCAAAAGGAGGCCCTTCATAAAAAACAAACTTTGGGCTCTTTTTAGTTTTTTCTAAACTTTTTTCAAATATTTTTTCTTTTTCCCAAAACTTCAAAATTTCTTTTTCTTGTTCGGAAAAGTTTTGTTTTTGGTGATTCATAAGATAATCTCATTAATTAAATCATTGTAATTCAATAAAGTATATTTCCAGTCACTCGGCGAATTATGTTTTTGGAAATTATAGACAGTATAATTGTAATGATTTTCAAAATCCTCTTCATCGCGGATTATATGATCATGATATGATTTTTGCCATTTGAATTTTGGGATTTTTATTTGATTTTGCCCGTATTTTTGGAGAAATTGACTGTGAAGTTTATTAACGATTTTATGGCGATTGCAAATTAAATCATTTCCATCATTATCCCGAATAAGATATAATATCAAGCAAATTGCTCTTTTAAAAATTTATTCCCCCAATCCCTCAACTCCTTTCGGCCAATCAGAAACAGTTATGCTTTCTTCAACTAAAGGCAACTTCTGCCAAATTTCTTCAGTAATAAAAGGAATAAAAGGATGAAGTAATTTAAGGTATATTTTAAGACATTGATATAAAGTCCACTTGGCGGCGAGCTTTGATTTATCGTCTTTGCCATTCAATCTCGGTTTGACTTTCTCTATATATTCATCGCAAAAGATATGCCAAAATGATTCATAAAGTTTTCCTAAAGCTAAATGGAATCTAAATTTTTCAATGTCCTCTGTTGTCTCTCTGATTAACTTATTTAAATGCTTGAGCATTTTTAAATCGTCAGCAGAAAAATCAACCTGTAGGCGACATTGGCCAATGTCGCCTACTTTTAACATTTCTTCATCATCCTTTTCTAAATTCATCAAAATAAACTTTGACGCATTCCAAATTTTATTATTAAAATTCCGAAAATTTTTGCATCGTTCATCCATAATATGGTGAGAAGCCAAAATATCCCGTCCGGAAACAGAATAACTTATCAAAGTCGCCCTCAGACTATCAGTGCCCCACTTCTGGATCATCTCCATTGCCTCAATGCCGTTTCCTAATGACTTAGAAAATTTCTTTCCTTTAAGATCTCTCATCATTCCATGAAAAAACATATTTTTAAAAGGAATTTTCCCGGTAAACTTCAACCCGGACATAATCATTCTAGAAATCCAAAGATATTTTATTTCAGGGGCAGTAATTTCAAAATCAACCGGATAATATTTCTTTAATTCTTCTGTTTCTTTGGGCCAGCCAAGAGTAGAAATTGGCCAAAGCCAAGAAGAAAACCAAGTATCAAGCACCTGCCTATCCTGCTTTATATCTTTAGACCCGCAAACAGGACACTTTTCAGGTTTTTCCACAGAAACAATTACTCCTTGTAACTTATAACTTGAAGCTTGAAACTTTAATTTTGACTTTTGACTTTTGATTTTTGACTTACTTTCTTTTTTCTCGCTTAATTTTTCTTCAAGGGCAGAATTTTCTAAACATTTAGAACAATAGTAAACTGGAAGCCGGTGTCCCCACCAGAGTGATCGGGAAATGCACCAGTCGTGAATATTCTCCAGCCAATCAGTTAAAATTTTTCCATACCGGGAAGGATAAAATTTAATTCTTTCAGCTTTGATTGCCTTAATCGCCTCCTCTGCCAAATCATCCATTTTAACAAACCATTCTTCGGAAATTATCGGTTCCATTGTTGTTTTACACCGTTCGCACACAGCCACCGAATGAGTAAAGCCTTCAATTTTTTCTAAGTATCCTTCTTGCTTTAATTTTTCTACCACTCTGTCTCTTGCTTTTAAAGAAGAAAGTCCTTTAAATTCTCCGGCTAATTCTGTTAATTTTCCTTCTTTGTCAATTACCTGTAATTTTTCAAGATTATGTCTGGAGCCAATTTCATAGTCCAAGAGATCATGCGCCGGAGTGATTTTCAAAACGCCGGTACCAAAATCCTTATCAACAGCTTCATCTGAAATAATCGGAATTTTTCTTGAAGTTAAAGGCAAAATAACATCTTTTCCAATAAAATTTTTGTATCGCTCATCTTGCGGATTTACCGCCACAGCCACATCTGCAAACATTGTCTCTGGTCTCGTTGTGGCAATGGTGATAAATTCTTTTTCCTTCCCTTTTTGCAAAGAAAGATTAAGAGGAACTTTATCAGTAAAAAAATATTTTACAAAATAAAGATTATCTTGCCGCTCTTTGTATTCCATTTCAACATCTTCAATGGCCGTGGCGCATCTCGGACACCATTGAACAATATATTTTCCTTTGTAAATCAAACCCTCGTCCCATAACTTTTTAAAGGCGGTGTAGACCGCCTTTGTCATTTGAGGCGACAGCGTGAATTTCTCCCGTTCCCAGTCTGCGGAAATTCCCATAAACCGGAAAGTTTTTGAAATAGAAGAATAAATCTCATCTTTGAACTTCCAACATTCTTCTAAAAATTTTTCTCTGCCTAATTTTTGCCGGATTAAGCCTTTCTCTTTTAATAATTTTCTTTCCAGAGTCCCCTGAAACAAAATTCCGGCATGGTCAACACCGGGCTGAAGCAAAACATCATATCCTTGCATTCTTTTAAAGCGAGCCAAAACATCCATAATGCTATGCTGCATTGCATGTCCCATATGGAGTCCGCCAGTCACATTAGGCGGCGGCATTAAAATACAATATGGTTTTTTGCTACTTTTTGGATCGGCGTGAAAATAATTTTTCTCTATCCAAAAGTCGTACCACTTGCTTTCGGTTTTATGAGGATTGTATGGTCCCTTTGGCAAATTTATGCTCATAATTCAAAATAACTCAAAGTTCAAAACGCAAAGCTCAAAACCATAGCGTAAAACTCAAAATTATTCTTTTAAATCCCGATGACTAAATCCCAAATCCTAATTATTTTTTATTTTCGGCGTTAGCGATCCCTTGCGGGACTTGTTTGGAATTTATGATTTGATATTTGGTTGGTTATTAGAGTTTGAGATTTTTATTAAAAGTTTTTAGCTTTGAGTTATAGTTTTAGCTTTTGAGCTTTGAGTTTTGAGCTTAACTTTAATAAACTTAAAACAAAACTTTTTTATTAAACTTTTACTGCTTCTTTATAAACCTTCAGTGTCTCCCTCGCGCATTTTTCCCACGAAAACTTTTTGGCTCTTTCCAAACCTTTCTTCTTTAAATCCTCTTGCAGTTCTTTAGAACTAATCACCTCTAAAATTTTATTAGCCAAACCTTCAGTATTATAAGGATCAACCAATTCTGCGGCACCGTTGGTTATCTCCGGCAGAGAAGAAACATTAGAAGCGATCACCGGAATTCCAGAGGCCATTGCTTCTAAAACCGGCGTGCCGAACTCTTCATAAAGAGAAGGGAAAATAAACAGCTCCGCCCCATTAAATAAAGGATTTAAATCTTCTGGAGGAATGTATCCTGTGAAAACAACATCTTTTTTGAGATTATAATCTTCGGCTATCTGGTGAATTTCTTTTGCCAGCCAGCCGTCCTTTCCTGCTAAAACTAATTGATAAGATTGTGATTGATGTTGAGATTGCCCCCGCTGAACTACATTTTTCTTTTTTAACAGCTTCTTAAATTGGACGAATGCTTCAATTAAGCGAGTAAGATTATTTGACGGTTTTATAGTACTCATAAAAAGCAAATATTTGCCCCGAATATTATATTTATTCTTTACTTCTTGAATATTTTCATCTCGCGCATTTTGAAAAAATCTTTTATCAAATCCTCTATAAATAACTTTTATTTTCTTAGGATTAATTTTAAAAAAATTAACAATATCTTCCTTGGCTGCTTTTGAAGTGGCAATGACGATTTTTGCTTTTTTAAACGGAGCTCTTGGCATAACTTTAGCCATAATTCTTTCTGTTTTAGAAAAAAGTTCCGGATATTTAAAAAGGGCTAAATTATGAGCAGTTATCACTGTTGGGATTCGATAAATCAAAGGAATCTCCCCTCCCGGACTATGAAGTATATCTAATTTTTCCTTTGTCAGCGTTCCAGCAATGAGAAGTTCTGAATAAATGCCGGGTAAATATTTTTTATGAGCAGAAAAGGGGAAATGTCTAATCTTAACATTCTTCTGGGAAAATTTTTGAATATCCCTTCGCCGAACTCTGTTATCAAAAAATAGGACATACTCATTTTTGCCGCAATTTAAATCCTGATCCACCTTCAAAAGATGGCGAATAAGCTGATAAGTATAATGCCCAAGACCAGCTGCCTCGCCTATTTCCGGATTTAAAATTGTTCTTGCGTCTATCCCTATACGCATAATTGTTAATAATAATTAAATTATAATGGTTTCTAAACGAATTCAGCTCTATCCTCCGACAGGCAGAATTTATGCTGCAATGAAACCCTAAAGAACCTGCGCTGAGCTTGTTTTAGTGGTAAATTTCTAAACCATCTATTAAAATTATATTTCTTTATGGAACAGATGTCAAATAGAAAATAGGGGATAAATTTTCCAGAAGCAAGCGGCATATTGCGATACTCTAACAGAATATGCTAAACTTGAATTAAAAGAAACCAAAAATCTCCTTAAATTTAAAAATTAAACATAACACATATAGCACGGCCGCTGTATATCTGTTATATTGTTCCATTATTATGTGTTATGTGATCTATGAATATCTACAATCGCAGAGCAAATTATGATTATGAAATTCTTGAAACATTGGAGGCTGGTTTAGTATTGAAAGGCTATGAAGTAAAATCAATCAAAAGCAGCAAGATAAGTCTTAAAGGTTCTTACGTTACTATCAAAGATAATGAGGCTTATCTGATCAATGCCCACATTTCCCCTTATCAGCCGCCTAACATGCCAAAAAATTACGATCCGATGCGCTCGCGCAAGCTTCTCCTCCATAAAAACCAAATAAAATCCTTAATTGGAAAACTAAAACAAAAGGGCTTGACATTAGTACCAATTAAAATATATACTAAAAGAGGAATAATAAAGTTGGAATTTGGTGTTGGACGAGGAAAAAGGGAAGTTGATAAAAGAGAGAAAATTAAACAAAGAGAAACGAAAAGGAAAATTGAAAGAGCGATGAGAGGAAAGCTATAAAATTTCAAAATCTAAATTTCAAATTTTATTCCCCTCTTGAGAGAGGTTGGGGAATGTATCTGTTCTCTCAAAAATAATATATTGTTAGTTGGAAAAAGGAGGCAAAAAAGAGAAAAAATGATTAGAAATAAAGGTTCAAATCTTATAGAAAAAATAGTTCAGGGCGAAGAAGCAAAAAAGAATTTTGCAATATGGCTTAGAAAAACTAAAGGTTCCGAAATAAAACGAAAATGCAATTCAAAAGAACTCATAATCGCGTTACGATTCTTAACAGGAGATGATTACGGAAAGTGCGTAGAAATATTAAACGAGCTAATAGACGAAGAAATAGAAGAAACAGAAAGAAGAAGAAGACAAAAAAGAAGATAAAAAAAGAAGAAAATAATAAAAATAAAAACTTATTTTCTTCTCTCTTTTTTCCAGAAAACAATTACAAAATAATTATTTTTGAATTTTAATTTGTATTTTTGACTTTTGAGATTTGATTTTTGATTTTTATAAGGGGATGTAAGGCATCGATAAGAAGCACTTTTTAAAAATTGCCAGTCGAGCAAAGTCAGTAAACTCGTAAAACTTACGGACAAAATATAAGTGCAAACTTATTAGCAAAAGCAAAGAGCGCTGTTGCTTCGGTATTCAGCACTCCGAGCTATGCAATGGCTACTGTCTAAATACGGCAGCCCATCCAATCTTTTGACTCCTGATAAAAAGAATTGGGTGTCATCTTATCAGGATAGATTGTTTAGAAGTCTTGGCTAAACTTTTGAAACAAAACAAGACAAAGATTATAAAGATTTTGTCTAATTTTTACTTTATAATCTAAATTAAATTAGACTATGCTGGTAGAAAATTTTTAAAAGGATTCTTAGACGGGAGTTCAATTCTCCCCATCTCCACAAATTTTAATTATTAAAAGAAAACCTTATAACTACGAAAAAAAGACAACGAATAAATCAACAAATTAGAGTGCCTGAAATACGGCTTATTGATGAGAAAGGCGAACAAATTGGAATTATTGAAACAACCAAAGCTCTTGAAATTGCCCGTGAAAAAGAGTTTGATTTGATTGAAGTTTCGCCAAACTCAAAACCGCCCGTTTGCCGCTTGGTTGACTGGGGGAAATACCGGTATAAGTTAGCTAAACAGGAACGCCTCCATAAAGCTAACCAAAAAAGAATAGAAGTTAAGGGTGTAAGATTTACCCTTCGTACCGATATGCATGATTTAGAATTTAAAGCAAAACAAGCAGAAAAGTTTCTAAAACAAGGACATAAAGTAAAAATTGATCTAATTCTAAAGGGGCGAGAAAAAGCTCATCAAGACTTAGCCCAGGAAAAACTCAATGATTTTGTTAAAAAGATCTCAGAACTCTTTTCTGAAGAAGAAAAAATAGTTATTGAACAGAAACCTAAAAAATCTCCGCATGGTCTTATAACAATTATAGCGAAAGCTTAGTTTATTTATATGAAATTAAAAACCAAAAAATCAATTGCCAAAAGATTTAAAATAACCAAGACTGGAAAGATCCTTCACCGAAAATCCGGACAGGATCATTTTAATGCGCGCGAGAGCGGAAAAGTTACCCGCAGTAAACGACCCAGTCAGGAAATTTCTCAAGCTAATAAAAAACGAGTAAAAAGGGCAATTCCATACCATTAAAAAGCTTAAAATTTAAAATACAAAACTCAAAGCCAAAGCGTAAAGTTCAAAACTAAAATAAATTAGGAAAAATTAGACAATTAATTTATTAATTTCTGATGTTCTTATTGAAAAAAATAATTTTGAGTTTTAAGTTTCAGTTTTAACTTTTAAACTTTGGAAATTGAGTCTAATTTACAATTATGACCAGAGTAAAACGAGGGAAAACTGCAAGAGCACACCACAAAAAAGTAATTAAAAAAGCTAAAGGTTTTTTAGGCGGACGAAGTAAAAAATTCCGGGCGGCAAAAGAAGCATTAATGAAAGCTGGTGCTCATGCTTATCGCGATCGGCGGACAAAAAAAAGAAATTTTCGCCGTCTTTGGCAAATTCGCATAAATGCCGCTGTTCGGGCTGAAGATTTAACTTACAGTAAATTTATCGCTGGACTAAAAAAAGCCAATATAGAAATTGACCGAAAAATATTAGCGAACTTGGCAGTTAATAATCCGGAAATATTTAAAAAGATTGTTGAAGCTTCTAAAGAATAAATATCTAAACTACAGTCAATTATCCTTCAGATATCAACTTTTCAAACACTAAACTCAAATTTTTAAATTTAAAACCGTTTTGAATTTTGGTCATTGTAATTTTGAATTTATTTGGAGTCTAGTATTCTGAATTCTAGATTTAATAATTAACTTAATAATTATTTGTTTCTCCGCCAAATCAGATAACTCGTAAAAATTATTCCAATACTATCAATTCCTACATCTAAAAATCTTCCCTTTCGCCCCTCAACAAATGTCTGATGATATTCATCAGAAAAAGCGTAAAGTATTGCTAGAATAATCGAGATTATCAAAAGGCGACACGTCGACGTACCGCTTTTTTTATTAACATTATATCCTCGCAATGCCCGAAAAATTAAAAATATAAAAATGGCATATTCTGAAATATGCGCTAATTTGCGTAAAATAAAATCATAAATACTGGGAAGGCCGGAAGAAAGCTCCGGCTGATCAGAAAGAAAAAATATTAAGCCGGCCCAAAGTAAAGGCGGTAGCCATAGTTTAAATACACTATAAAGCATAAGTTAGAATTTAGAATCTTGCCTGCCGGCAAGCAGGTCTGGAATTTAAAATCTGGAATTAGAATTTAAATTTATATCTTTTTAGATCTATTCTATTATTCTTAATCACAATACCCTCTTTGGCAAGTAATTTCTTTTTTATCAAAACTCCTTTGTTATAACCGCCTATCTTTCCATCTGATCTTATTACCCGATAGCAAGGAACTTTCGGGTTTTTATTTTTTCCCAAAATATTTCCCGCCGCCCGATAGGCCTTTGGCTTTTTGGCTAATTTTGCGATTATTTTATAAGTAGAAATTTTTCCTTTGGGAATTTTCTTGACAAGATTGTAAATTTGATTTTGAAATTTATTCTGTTGCATTTATTTTTTATATTCTTAAAGAGGGGGTAGGTGCGGATTTATCCCGCACTTTAGCGACGGGACAAACCCGTTGCTATCCATTTTATAGAACTAGGTAGCTTGGAGTCCCCGCTCCAAGCTTTCTTTACCGAGAGCGAGGGCTCTCGGCTACCCGTGTGTTCTTGACGCAAATCCCAACCTATACTAACTTTTAATTAATGGCATGGCAAAAGCCGCTTTGGAGGAATTTTCACTTTTGTACCCTCAAAATAAAAAATAGGAGGTGAAAAATGAAAAAATGACGCAAAGAAAAACAATTTTTTATTTAATAATAGCGTTCGCAATACTAGTAACAATAACTGCTCTTGCTCTTAATTATGTATCCTCAAACAACGTGAATACTATAGTAAATACTACAAAAAAAGAAATAAAATCAGACAGCTTGGATATGACTTTTTTGGGAGACTGTTCACCAGCGCCATATTTCACTATATCTTGTTACCACGATAATGATAGGAATATTACTTACTACATCTTTAACAACAAGGGAGGAATTAGCTGTATTCCTGACGAACAAATTAAAGAACGAAAGGTTTAAATTAAAAACCTATTAAGGATTAAAAGTTAAAACTTTTTCCCTTCTTTTTTTATCTCAAAAAATAAACAATCCGATAGACGATTCCAAAAGCAAACATTAGGATAATTCCATATTTTATAAAATTGGGCAAATTAAGGCTGTATTCTGGCCGGCGCTTGCCTTCTTTTTTTGCGCTTTGAAACAGTAAAATAAGAATAATTCCTTCAAGTCCTCCAAAGATAGATCCGACAAATCCAATCACTTCAATAAAATTCCTCAGCCCGATCAAAAAAAAGGAAAAAGGAATAAAACAGGTCAAAAACCAAGCAAGAAAATGAGGAAATTTATATTCATACAAAAAAGTTTTCTTTAAATTAAGACCGAGTATTAAAAAAGAAGTAGCTACCGCTAAAAATCCAAAAAAAGCGCCAAATTTAACCATCCCGTCTTTTAGAAAAATACTAAGCCCCTTAATTGCTTCTTCGCTTGTCTCGCTTCCGGTTATCCCAACAACAAGAAAAGTAAACAAAATAAAAATGACAATGGGAATTAAAGTCCCCAAAATAATGGCTTCCTTTAAAAGTCTTTCTTCGCCTTTTAAAATCTCGCGCATTCCCGGAATAGCAATTGTGCCGCCCATAGCAAAAAGCATAATCCCGTAAGGGAGAAATGCTGAAGAAACATCCAAACTGATAAGATTTCCTGGATTAATACTGCCAAATCCTTTTCCTAAAAGAATTCCAATAACAACAATGAGAAGAGCGGTCATAAACACTTCTCCTTTGGCAATTAATTTCAAACCAAAAAAAATAAACAAAGAACCGAAAACAAAAAAAATAACACTCCAAAAAAAAGCGCTAATTCCAAAAGTTCCTTCAAAAATAATAAATAAAAATTGGCCAGCAATAATAATATAAGCCAAAAGCGCCCCATAGCGTGAAAAAAGTATAATAAATGGATTTATCTTTTTCGCCCGCCTTCCTAAATATTTTTCTACATAACCTATCTGACGATGCGTACCATAGGTTCTAAGAACTACTTCTCCATAAGCAAGATGAATCAGAATAGTAACTATCCCTAAAACAATAAACCAAATCATACCGATTAAAAATCCCGAGCGCGCCACCGCATACGGAATACCGAAAATCCCCACTCCAACAATTGTTCCGACTAAAGTTGCTATGGCGTATAAGAAATTTTTATCCATGATACATAAATGTCGCCCTGAGTTTGTTGAAAGGTGATATTGTTATAGTTCAACAAACTCACCATGACAATCAAATTTTATAAATAAATATTGGAAAGCTTTTTTTATCAACTCTAATAATTTTTTTTGGCTTCCAACCCTTAATAGAAAAAGCGTAAGAAATTATCCGTGTTCCGCTTCTGGGCGGCTTTTCTTTAAACTTTTTTTCTAAGATTTTCATTGCATTAGGAATTAAATAACAGAAAATAACATCAGCTTTACTTAAATCTTGAGCGTAAAAATCGCGAAAATAAAGACGAATATTTTGAGACTGGCCTGAAAGAAAAATTTTGAGCCGAGCAATAAGATATACCGGCATCATCAATTCATACCCAACAGCCTTGCAATGATAATTTTTAGCCGCTTCAATTAGAAGGCGGCCATCGCCGGCGCCTAAATCATAAAAAACATCCGTTGGCTTTAGTTGAACTTCTGATAATATTCTCTTAGCTACTCTCCTTGGTGTCGGAATCGGCCCAATTGTTAATATAGCCGGCAAAGCGTAGATAAAAAGACAAACAAAAATAATTAGAAAAAAAACAAAAACTAAAACTTCTATCATATATTAAATAATTGTCATTGCGAACGGCCGCGCATAAATTTTTATGCGCGGAGAGCGTGGCAATCCCATTGCTTCCAAAAATCCGGGATTGCTTCGAAAAGCTATCATTCCCTCGCAATAATACCCTTAAGAATCTGAGAAATTTCTCTGGCATTTTCTACGGCATATCCATAAGCATCATTATTAAAATAAACATAAACATCAAGACCTTCTTTCAAGAATTTTTCAATTTTTTTCGCCCAGTTTTTTAATTCTTTATTAGTATATTTTGAAGAATATAAACTTTCACTTCCATGAAAACGAATATAAATAAAATCAGCGGTAATTTCTTCTGCTGACGGCAAATTAGGCGAATCAGCGATACAAAAAGCAATGTTCCTTCTTCTTAGAATTTTATATACTTCATCACAAAACCAAGAATAATCCCGAAATTCAAAAACATATTTAAACTTTTTATCTAAAATTTTAACAAAATCTCTTAACCGCTCTCTATCAACTTTCCAACGCGGCGGCAGTTGAAAAAGAACCGGCCCTAATTTTTCCTTTAAATTTTTAGCATTATCAATAAAGCGGTTCCAAGGATTGCGACAATCTTTCAATCGCTTAATATGAGTAATAAAGCGGCTTGCTTTTACTGAAAATAAAAAGTCATCGGGAATCTGGCTATACCAATTATCAAAAGTTTCAGCTTTTGGCAAATGATAAAAAGAAGCATTTAATTCTACCGTTTTGAAATGCTCTGAATAGAACCTTAGCTCTTCTCTGCTTGGAAGATTTTCTGGATAAAATATTCCCGCTCGCCAATGTTCATAATTCCAGCCAGAAGTTCCAATAAAAAGCTCGGTCATATTATTTTTTCTCTTTTTTTATCATTTCCCTAAGAAGTTTTATTAAAACAGCAACAGGAAGCCACAACCAAAGTGTCTTCCTTAAAATTTTCTCAAATAATTTTTCACCTTCACTCATTTAAACTATTTCCTTTTGAGAAAAATTAGAGGTGTGTTATTAATCCTTCACTGAATAAACATACCCCTAATATCCTCCAAAGAGGAAACTTATAAAAAATCACCAGATCTTATTCATCAAGACGAGCAATAAATTTAAGATCGTCTTTTTTTATTATAAAGATCTCCGCATTGCTCTTAGGATCCTGTTTTTCTCCTATCACTCTGCCGTCGTATCTATCATAACTTTCATAACTAAAAATACTTCCTTTGTAAATTAATCTCAAATTAAAATTACCCTTAAAAGAAACGCCTACTTCTTTCCATCCTCCGGCTTTATCTTCTAAAACATACCCTAATCTATCATGGCATGATTGAGACGGATATGTTTTTGGTTTAGTAAATTCAAATTCTTTTCTATCGTCAAAATAAGAGACGAAATCAGTAATTATTATTTTATCAGAAAAACAATTCCTAAAACCGTATAAATCATAACCTTGGTTGTATCCTTTACTTTGAAAAGCTAACCATACTTCTATGTATTCATCAGAATTTATGAGACAATCTTTCGGACAATTATTTTTATCTTCTGGAACTTCGCAAATTTTATTACCGCAACAATTTCTTATTATTTCATACTTACAGTCCTGATTTTCATAATCCCACCATTCATTAGTGCAGGAATTGCTGTCGTCGCAATTTGGGCAATCTTGAGGACAATTTTCATGATCTTCCTTATAATCTTCTTTGGCTTCACATAGACGATTTCCACAACAACACTCAATAACGGAATTTATGCATTCTTCTTTCTGATAATCAAAAGAATCTTGAGTGCATTTATTTAAATCGTCGCAATTTGGGCAATCTTGAGGACAATTTTCATAATTTTCTTCTGGTTCGCATTTATTATTTCCGCAGCAATTTACTATAAACGCATGCTGACACTGATAATTGGTTCCGGCTGAGCAAAAATCATCTGTGCAACGATCTCCGTCATCGCATGATAAAGGACAAATATGAGTATAAATAAACCAAAGACCAATTAAGATAATTATACCAATTGAAATTTTGTTGAAAATTTCAAATATTTCTCTTTTTTGCCATCTTTCCATAAAAAATTTTATAATTTAACTTTTATTTTATTTTCCAGTACCCTTTTCAAACTTTCATCAAGTTTTGGAACTATGTCAAAATTTGTTAATTCTTTCGGACTAATCCATTTATATCTAGTATGTTCCCGGTCTAATCTTATCTCTGGTTCATTTTTTAATTCTACTAAAACTGGACAGGTAATCCATGTTTTGTGCTTTTCAATTTCATTATCTGTAAATTTATAATATTTTCCGATATTAATTAACAAAATATTATTTTCTTTAATTCCTAATTCTTCTTGAATTTCTTCCAGCGCTTTTTCGCGGATTGATTTTGGTTCATCAAGATAACCCGCTACGGTATTCCATTTTCCTTGATAAGTTCTAACTTTATCGCTTCTTTTCAAAAGAAGAATTTTATCTTCATATTTTAAAAAACAGGTCAAAACCGGCGCCGTATCGGAATTTGAATAATTAATCCTGCCGTCAGGAAAATGCGGCAATTTTTCTGAAAAATTTTTTATAATTTTTAAAATTTCTGTATCTTGCTTTTTCATAATTATAAACTATCTTCAATATAAACTTTTTCCACCACAATATCCTTCAAAGGATGATCATTCTTATTAGTCTCACTATTCCCTATCTTGTCTACTATGTCCATTCCTTTAATTACCTTGCCAAATACGGTATGCTTTCCATCAAGCCAAGGAGTTTCTTTTGCGGTAACAATAAAAAATTGGCTGCCGTTAGTATTCGGTCCGCTGTTTGCCATCGCAACTGCCCCTCTCACTAATTTATGTTCATTAATTTCATCTTCAAATTTATAGCCAGGCCCACCGGTACCGTCGTCTGACCAATCGTCATCGCGGCTATTCGGATCTCCTGTTTGAATCATAAAATCTTTTATCACCCGATGAAATTTTATACCATCATAAAATTTTTTCTCGGTTAATCTTTCAAAATTAGCACAAGTTTTTGGAGCATCTTTGTAAAACATTTTAAATTTAATTGTTCCTAAATTTGTTTCCAAAACAGCAACTTTTTCCTTTTGAATCTCTGAAACTCCTGAATTTTCTCCAAAATTACCTTCGGAATTATTTTTTATTAGAGAATAGACGGAAAAAACAGCCAAACAAATTACTATCACTGCTATTCCTATTCCTAAAAATTTTTTCTTCTTTTGTTTTTCTTTAGAAATTTTTTCTTGTCTTTCTAATTTTCTCAATTCTTTTAATTTTTTTGCTTTTCCCATAAATTTTAATCTCCTTATTTGTAAAAACTACGAGCGTTGTTTGCACTTCTAGCCCCTTTTAGGATAAAGTGTAAGCAATATGACTATCCATAAACGGGCTCACCTGACACCCGCATATTCGGTTCGTTAATTACTACAACACCGTGAAGCCGTACAAAGGAATTAACAATCTTATTCCTATGGAACAATTAACCAATTATTTTTATCCTAAAGAAATGTAAACAACGCGGTTAATTCTTACAGATAATTATAACACATATAGTGCGACCGCACTATATGTGTTATCTTTTTATTTTTAATAAATTCTGCAATCAAACTCTGTGTATCCGATTAGTAATTAATTAGATAGCTTTTCCCCGTCAAAACCATAAAATGTTCCTTTTATTATAATTAGAATCAAATTTTTAGCTATTTTGATTTCTTTTTGAAAATCTTTATAATTGATTTTAGAAATTGCTCTAAATATTCATCTTCTTTTTCTAAAAATTATCAACATCGGCTCTTCTATTTTAGACAAAGTCCTGAATTCCACTTTTGGAATATTATTTTGATTTTTTAATTTTTGATTTTTCTACTTCATATCCGATGCGTCAAAGCAAAGCTTTTCGCCTCTTTTCACTTCGCCTCTTAAAATTTTCTCAGCTAAGAAATTTTCAACTTTTTTTTCAATTAGGCGTTGAAGGAATCTTGCACCATAAGTCGAACTATAGCCGTGCTTGGCAATTTTTTCTACTGCTTCTTCGGTAAAAGTCAAAGCTATACCCTGCGCTTCCTCTAATCTCTGGGACAATCTTTTAAGTTGAAGACGGGCAATTGCTTTTATATCTTCGCCCGAAAGGGCTTTAAAAATAATTTTAGCGGTAAAACGATTAAGAAGCTCTGGCCTGAAATAATCAAGCAAGATTTTTTCAATTTTAGGCCTTAGTTCTTCTATAGATTTCCCAGTTTTAAGATGCTCTTGAATAATTTTTGAACCAACATTGGAAGTGGCAATAATAATCGTATTAGTAAAATCAACTGTTCTACCCAAACCATCGGTCAGACGACCATCATCAAAAACTTGCAAAAATAAATTAACTACATCGCGATTAGATTTTTCAAATTCATCAAGAAGAATCAAGGAAAATGGCTTTCTTTTCACCGCCTCAGTCAGCCTGCCGCCCATTCCCGCTGAATCTTCAGAAGGCGGAGAGCCAATTAAACGATTAATACTACCGATGGTTTGAAACTCAGACATATCCAGACGAATCATTGCTCGTTCATGACCAAAATATGCCTCAGTTAAAGCTTTGGCTAATTCTGTTTTTCCTACGCCGGTGGGCCCTAAAAATAGAAAAGTGCCAACTGGTTTTTGCTCACGCTTCAATCCTACCCGCACCCGACGAATGGCTTCAGAAACCGCCTTGACTGCCTCGGTTTGATCAATAATCCGCTGGTGGATTTCATCTTCAAGATTTAAAAGACGCTGGCTCTCGGTAGCGGTAATTTTTGTCAGAGGAATTCCGGTCTTTTCAGTAATCACTTCCATTATATCTTCATCGCGAACAAGTGCCCCTCTGCCACGAGATCTTACAACCACGGCAGTCTCAGCCAAAAGATCCATTGCTTTCCCCGGAAGAAGTTTGTCAGGAATATAGCGCTTTGAAAGTTCAACTGCTTTCTTAATTGCTCCAAAAGTAAGGGTTACTCCCTCTTCTTCTTCAATAATTACCGCCTGGCTGGCTAAAACTTGAAGAGCTTCTTCTTCGCTAATTTCTTCCACGAAAACTTTTTCAAAAATATCACGAAAATCAGCCCGCCGTTCAATAGAGCGATGATAATCAAGAAAATTAGTCGTGCCAATCACTTGAAATGTCCCTTCAGAAAAAGCCGGAGTTAAAATTTCCGCAGCATTAAAAGATTCTCTCTTGCCGGCTTCAGCTAAATTATGAATGCCTGGAATAAAAAGAATAATATTTCCGGCCATCCTAATTTCATTTAAAATTTCAAGTAATCGCTCCTCAAGTCCGCCCCCTGCTCTTACACCTGCGACAACTGCTCCCGCATCAAGCCTGACAACTCGCTTATCAGCAACAGACGGGATAACTTCATTTCTAACTATTTTTCGAGCTAAAGCTTTAACAATAGTTGTCCGACCGCTACCAGCTTCTCCGATTAAAAGAACATTATTTTTAGTTGTCCGGGCTAAAATTCTAATTACTTCATTAAGCTCCCGCTCTCGGCCAACAACCGAACCCAAAAGACCCATTCGAGCTAAATCGGTAAAATCACGGCTAAACCGATCCAACGTCGGAGTCTGGCGCGCGGTCCAGGCCCGGTTCATTATCCGATGTTCAATCTTTCTCGGTCTCTTTCTTCTAAATAAAAAAAATCTTGGCTTAAAAACTTTTGCTTTAAGCCAGAGAACAATATTACGGGCATCTTCCGGCTCTACTTCGCGATTTTTAAAGAGCTGGTTTGTTTCTTCGGCTCTTATTAAAGCTAAAAATAAAGAATTTTCCGAAATTGATTTTGCTCCCAAAATCAATGATTCTTCTAATGCTAATAATAAAATTTTTTTTAATGAGGGCGAGAGTACGCATCCCTGCCCTCCAATTTCATTCGGAGCCAGACGAGCTATTCTTTTGGAAATTTCCTTTTCAAAAGAATTGGGTTTAATTTCCAACCTTATCAGAGTTTGCTCAATTTTCTTAACTGAAAAGAGGCTTTTGAGTAAATGTAAAGGGTGTGGAACTTGCCCATAAGTATAAGCTAAATCTAAAGCATCTTCTAATACAATTTTTGCTCTTGGTGAAATAAAATCAGCAATGTTTACCGGACTCCTCGGAGGAGAGACTTTAGGATTTAAAAATATACCAAAATAAGAAAAGGAAATTTGTCTTTGTGCTCTTTCTCTTACTGTAAAATAATAAAGAAGATAAAGACCGGCAGCTAATCCAATCCAGAAAAAAAGAGGACTTATTCCAGAAACAAGAATTAATGACCAAAAACCCAAAGGATGGATTAAAGAAAACCTTATTCCGATAAGAATTCCAAAGCATAAAATTGTAAAACAAATTGTTCTTACAGCTACTGGAATTAATCTGATATTCGCCCGATAAGAAGGAAGAGTACCTGAAAACGATCCTCTACAATAATAGATGCCGCCTTTATAATCCAACCAGACTCCCTTTCCCTGGCAAACCGGACAAGTAAATCTCTTATGCTTTCCCCATCCCCAGCCTTTGCAGGTTGAACAAACAACTATTTTAGCTTTTTGCTTTTTATTAGATTTATTTAAGCCAATAACCATAGTTATCCAAAAATATTCAATAAAATCATTACCAGAACAAAAATAGGTAGCCCCATCCAAACCAAGTAACCAATTGCTATAGCGACGATTATAATAAAATAGAAAGTGATTCCAAAAATAATTCGGCCGGTACGAAAAATAGGGCCGAGCACGCGACCCATTATAGAATAATCTTGGTAAAGTGGAGAAAGCCAATGATAAATGGTTGGAATAACTGCAATTTCCTGTTCAAAACTTCCTAAAAGAAGAAAACTTTTCTGCCAATAAGAATCCGAACCTTCTATATACCAAAGCCGAAAAAAGTTCTTGATCAAGGAAAATGGTTTAATAGGAACATGAATTAAATAACGAAAAATCATTTTAATATACCTTATTTTCTGTAGAATATTTATATTATACCATAATTTTGTGATAATTTCAATAATATGATAAAATATGAATATGAAAAGGTTTAAAAAATATCAAAGTCTTTTTTTAATTCTAGTCATTTTAGTTATTGCTGGCTTCTTCCGTCTCTGGCGATTGGATTCAATCCCTCCCGGACTCTATCCTGACGTTGCTCAAAATGGAATGGACGCGATTGGAGCTATGGAGACTGGCGAGTATAAAGTTTTTTATCCAAACAATAACGGTCGGGAGGGACTTTTTATAAATTTAATTGCTTTTTCTTTCCGGATATTCGGAGTAAGTATTTTTGCTATGAACATTGTCGCGGCTTTGGCTGGAATCTTTACAATTCTCGGGCTTTATTTATTAACTAAAGAAATCTTCAATGAAAAAATAGCACTCCTGTCCAGTTTTTTTACGGCTGTTTCTTTTTGGCATATTAATTTCAGCCGCATTGCTTTTCGGGCTATCTTAACGCCTCTGTTTTTGGTTTTTTCTTTCTATTTTTTATTTAAGGGATTCCGAGAAAAAAAAATATGGAACTTTGCACTATCTGGAATTTTCTTTGGCTTGGGATTCCATACTTACATTGCTTTTAGGGTTGCCCCCCTGATAGTTTTGATAGTTTTGCTAAATTTTTTATTTATCTATTGGAAAAGCAATCTCCAGAAAAAATGGTTGACATTTACTTTTTGCTTTTTAATTTTTACTTTTATCGTTGCTTTACCAATCGGAATTTATTTCATTGAAAATCCAAATGATTTTATTGGTCGAGCCACCGACGTTTCAATTTTTGCCGCCGAAGATGAACCTGCCAAAGCATTTGCTTCAAGCTTTATAAAAACTCTGGGGATGTTCAATTTTAAAGGAGATGGAAATTGGCGTCATAATTATGTGGATGAACCGATGCTTTATTGGCCGGTAGGAATATTTTTTGCCCTTGGCCTTTTTATCTCAATTATTCAATTGTCTAAAAAAATAAAAAGAAGTTTTAAAAAAGAAGATATAAATTCAAAAATCACTAATGAAAATTCCGGGTTTTTAATTTCTTGGTTTTTAATTATGCTTCTCCCGGCTGTCTCAACTGCCGAAGGTATTCCTCATGCCTTAAGAACTATCGGGGTAATTCCGGTAGTCTACATTTTTACCGCACTTGGTTTCTATTGGTCTGTTAAAAAAGCTAATTTGTTCATTGGAAGCGAATTCTATCCTAAATTTCTAAAAAAAATATCAAAGCCAATTTTGGAATTTACAATAATTTTATTCTTACTCAATACCGCTGCTTTTAACTTCAATAAATATTTTTTCGATTGGGCAAAAAATCCTGAAGTAAGAGGCGCTTTCTTGGAAAATTTAGTTGGTATTGGCAATTATTTTAATTCTCTATCTTCAGACACCAAAAAATATGTGATAGTCAACCAAGGCGGAGGAGAAGGATTTAATCTTATTCAGACAATAAGATTTACGACTTATCCCAAAGAAAATATTGAATATTTAAAAACTAATGAGCTAGATAAAATAACTTTACTCGATAAAAAAACAGTCATCGTGATAATGACTTATGACAAAGAACTATTTAGCAAATTGCAGACAAAATTTAAAAAAGGTAAAATTGAAGAAAAAGACGGATTCTGGATATACCAGAGACAAAATCAAAAGTTAAAAATCAAAAGTCAAAATTATAATTCAAAAGTGGATTAATGGCATAATAGATGTAAAACTTTTAAATTTTGAATTTTGAATTTTCATTATGAACCCAAAATCTAAACAAGCTAATTTTTTCGCTGCCATTTTATTAATCATAATGTTCGTCCTCGCTTTCGGGAGCATGCGAGATGATTCGGCGATTAGAGACGAAATACCTCATATTGTTGCCGGTTATTCTTATTTAACCAAACAGGATTATCGGCTCAATCCAGAACATCCGCCTTTGATTAAAGACTTAGCCGCTTTTCCTCTTCTATTTTTGAAACCGAATTTCCCTTCAGATCATCCAGCATGGAAAAATGAAACCAACGGCCAATGGTTGCTGGGCGATGTTTTCCTTTATTTTTCCGATAACGACGCTGATAAAATGATTTTTTTTTCACGACTCCCAATTGTCTTCTTGGCCATTCTTTTAGGTTTCTTTGTCTTTAAATGGACAAAAGAACTTTACGGTCCGAAAGCCGGACTCTTAGCACTTTTTCTTTATACGCTTTCACCAAACATTCTGGCTCACAGCCGTTTTGTAACGATGGATCTGGGAATAACTGCATTTTTCTTTATTTCTTTCTACTATTTTTGGAAATTCTTAAAAAATCCGTCATGGAAAACGCTTTTTATCGCCGCTTTTACCTTCGCTTTATGCCAATTGGCTAAATTTTCAGGAATTATTTTAATTCCGATTTTTGGATTGACAATATTCTTATTTTCCTTGACTTCCCGGCCGCTTCCTAATATAAGAAACACGCCATCGCGCTGGATCAGTTTACTAAAGCAAACTTCATTTTATATCGGTTGCCTCTTTTTAATTTTTATTATCGCCTATCTTTTTGTCGGAACTTTTTATCAATTTCACATCGCAAATATGCCTCTTGATATGGGACACCGCCTGATAGATGAGTCTTTGGGAGATCCTAAATACGACAATGTCCAAGGAATTCTCCATAAAATGCATAACAATCCAATTTTAAAACCGTATAGCCAATATCTTCTTGGACTTATAATGGTTTTTGCTCATTCAACTGGGGGACATACAACTTATTTTATGGGAGAAATAGGTCAAAGATGGTGGAATTATTATTTTGTCGCTTATTTGATTAAAGAACCAATCGCTGGACAAATTTTATTATATTTAGCTTGTTTGTTCTTTATATGGAAAATAGTTAAAAGAAAAGAAAAAAATCTCAAAAAAAGAATTTCTGATTTTCTCCATAATAATTATATTCAAATCGGAATTGTCGCTTTTATTATTCTTTTATTAGGGCTTGCGATAAACAGTAAACTTCAATTGGGAATTAGATATATTCTTCCTATATTTCCATTTTTGTACACGTTAACCGCCGGACAAGTTATAAAAGCTCAAAATTATATTCAAAATAAAACTAAATATTCCAAAAAATCCTTACTACTTATCTCTTATAATTTATTTCTTATAATTCTTTTGATTTGGTATGGCGTTGCTAATTTGAAAATTTATCCATCATATTTAGCTTATTTCAATGAATTAATCGGCGGGCCGCAAAAGGGATACAAATATATGGTTGACTCTAATTGCGACTGGGGACAGGATCTAAAGCGGCTTGCTCAATTTGTCGAAAAAAATAATATTAATAAAATAAAACTGGATTACTTTGGCGGCGGCAGTCCAGAATATTATCTTGGAGAAAAATTTGTGCCATGGGGCGCTGATAAAGGCCCAACTACCGGCTGGCTGGCTGTCAGCGCTAGTCCTTTTCAATGGACAAGCAATAAACCTCGAGAAAGTTCTTATGCTTGGCTTGAAAGTTACAAGCCAGTGGCTCAAATCGGGTATTCTATATTTGTTTATAATATAGAATAATTCTCTGATTACCGAAGGCGATATTCACGAATGTCACCTTCTAATCATTTATAATAAACCCTATTTTTCACCCTTAAATCAATATACTCCAAATTTTTTCTTTCTTTCTTTTTAATCTTTTCTCTTAAAACATTAGCCAAGGCATCGACTTGGCTTTTTATATTCCTTGAAGTATCAAAATATATTTTCCAACCTTCGCTGGTAGTAACATGAAGTTCGCGGGAAGCCGCACCCGGAGTTTCAAAATCAACTACTTTAAGATCTACTGCACTTGAAAGTGCCTTCGATATACATAGAACAGAATTAATAAATTCAGGGTTAGCAACTTTTGTTCCTAACTTTACAAATTCAACAACCTTCTTATTTTTCTCTTTTAAAATTAATATATGTTCTTTTTTGAGACTATCTAAAGACATTTTTAAATCTTTTAACGGCGGAGTCTGGCTGTATGCTATACCAGTTTCATCAACCCAAAAGCACTGGCTCTGTTCTGAAATTTTATCTTCATCTTCAGAATTGTCAATTTCTATTTCTTCCATTTCGTTTTCTGAGTTTTTGGAATTTTCTTTTTGAATAATTTGACACCACGCAAGCTTGGCTTTTTTTTCTTTAATTTCTATTTTTACTAAATTTGGAAAAATTTTTTTAACCTTAACACTTTCAAAATAAAGATTTTTCTCAAGAAGCAGTTTTTTTGCTTCTTCTTCATTAAAAAAAATTATATTATCCCCGGAAAAAATCAAGAAAAATCTCTTTTCAAAAACCGTCTTTAATGTCTGATTAATTTCTTCTTGAGATACCGATTCATTTCCGGTAATATTTACTTCTTTTATTCTGAATACCGGCGAGAAAAAAATAATCCAAATTATTCCGACAAATAGTCCTCCTAATAATCCTTGCCAGATAATTTTTTGGAAAATGATTCTTGAGCGGCTTGAACCTGCTCTTCGCGACCCAGCGTAAATCTTCGGAGCACGCCTCCTTTTTAGTCCTAAAAAAATCCTTCGGCGATGGTATTTTTTGCCTTTTATTAAAAAAATCATAATAAGCGGTGCCATTGCAAAAAAAACGATTAAAAGGAACGACAAAGCAATCCCGCAAAAAGATGGAGAAAGTTAAAAATCAAAAATTATTCTAAATCTACAGAATTGTTTCAGAACTAAATTCCTTCGCAATGACATCTATTTTTTATTTTCAAATTGTAGCATATTTCTCCGAATTTCAAAAATTTATCAGATTTTTAAAAGACTCCAAATGAACCGTCTGTCAGCCAATCAACATTATTGCCTTCTTAAAAAACCATCCCTGATCATTATCTCCAAATAGATGTTAAATTTTTAGAACCAATTCCCGGCATAACTAAAAAGAGATTTTGTCAATATACGCTATCGATGATTGCGCCAGAGTTAAGGATTTAAAAATTTATGAAAGATGCAATCAGAAGAATTCTATTTAGTTTATTGACTGACTATGTTTTGTCTAAGCTACCGTCCATTCAATTCAAGGCGGTAATGGAAGTGAATTTAACCCCCAATTCCACTGGCATATTTTGGATAAAGGAATTTATCATAGATATATTAAACCGAGAATGTCCAGATTAAATGGCAAAGTAGATTTAAAAAATAATTGTCTTAAGACCGAAAATATGTTAAATTTAAAATATAAATTTTATTAAAAACATTCTAATGATTCATAAAATACGACAGTTACTATTCATTACCTCTTTCATTTTATTTATTATTCTTACTCCTTTAATTCTTCTTCATACGTGGGGATTCCGCTGGAATTGGCAAGAAAAAAAATTTGTCCAAACCGGAGCAATAATTTTACAATCCACACCTTCAAAGACTGATATCTATTTCAATGGCCAAATCCAAAAGAAACGAATGCTTCCAAATATTGAAGGATTAAAAAGTTTTATCGGATTCAATGGGCTTATTCCCGGCGACTACGAAGTTCTACTTAGAAAAGACGGCTATCATCCCTGGAAAAAAAGATTAAAAATAGAACCGGGGCTTGTCACAAAAGCTGAAAATATTCTTTTACTCCCTAAACGGCCTACCCTTAAAAAACTGTCCTCAAATAACGTTGAAAACTTTATTTTTTCTCCCGATAGAAAAAAAATCGCTTACAGCGAATCTGATAAAGAAAAAGCTGGAATATGGATTGTTAATCTTGAAGATAAAAATGAAACTCAAATTATCACCGAGAACTCCTGGGGTTTATCTCATACTCAAAATTATTCCGGATTTGAATGGTCTTGGAACTCTCAAAAATTATTATTCGCCGGTATAGTCGGAAATAGAAAGAAATGGTTTGTTATAGACATTAGAAAACCAAGCGAACTTATTGATTTAACTGATCTTGTTTCATTTCCTAACGACGAGATAAGCGCGGATGATTTTAGATGGCATCCGCATAATAATGAAAAAATTTTCTATCTAAAAGAAGGGAGCCTCTGGCAAGTAAATTATCTTAATAAAACTACAAATGATTTGAATATCAATAACGTTTTAGGATGGACTATAGAACAAAATACTCTCTACTGGATTCAAGGGCCTGCTGGAATTCTTTATAAGGCAAGTCTTGACGGAAAAAATAAAAAACAAGTAACATTAAATCCTCTGCCAAATATATCTCAAGGCATAAAGCAGAAAATTATTACCTCGCCCAAAGAAAGATTTGCTATTTTAGATTCAAAGGGTATGCTTTATCTCATTGACGAAACTGACAAACCTATTTCTATTGAAGAAAAAGTTTTAATGGCTGAATTTTCCCAAGATAGTAAAAAACTTCTTTACCAGACTGAAAATGAAATATGGGTTTTGTATCTAAAAGATAAAGAAACTCAGCCAAAAAAGAAAAAAGGAGAAAAAGAATTAATTACCCGCTTTAGCGAAAAAATAACTCAAAGTATCTGGTATCCGGATTTTGAGCATATATTTTTTGTTGTCGGAAACAAAATCAAATGCATTGAACTTGACGACCGAGACCAGCGGAATGTAATAGATTTTATAGAAACTAAAAAAGAAAACCAAAAAATATTTTGTGATGCGAAAACTAAAAAGTTATATTTCACGGATGAAAAAGACGGGACGAGATCTCTATACGAGGCAGAATTGCCGCGATAAATAAAAGTAAATTTATTTTACAAAAAAACGGTGTGATAGCGCGCTGTTTTTTTATAACTTATAAATTCTATAATGGAAAAGAAAAAATTATACGGTTTACTATTTGCTTTTTTCTCGGGAATAATCGATATACGATAAACAAAGTTGTTTTAGACAGCCTTTTTTATTTAATTATACTATTAGCCCTCAGCCGTCCAGGCCTGTCTGCCCTGCTGGGGCGGCAGGCAAGCAACGCACAGACAGACAGGACTGAACCTTAATATTTTGATTGTGAGAAAACTAAAACTGTGGTTCAATCGAGACGATTGAACCAACGAAAAACAACGAAAAATTTCTTTTTTCTACAGCAAATTTTGTAGCAAAATGTTCCTCAGATAAATTCTAAAACCCTTATCTCTTTCTCCATTGAGGGGCACGTCGGGCTTTTTTTAAGCCGGGCTTTTTTCTTTCTTTAACCCGCGGGTCACGTCTTAAAAATCCGGCTCGCTTAAGACGTTTTTTAAAATTTTGATTAAAAATAACAAGTGCCCGGGCAAGCCCGTGACGAACCGCTTCTGCTTGAGCTTTAGGACCGCCCCCTCTCACTTTGACTAAAACATTAAACCGATCAACATTTTTAGTCAGTTTTAAAGGGCTGATAGCAATAAGCTGATGTTCTAAAAAAGGGAAATAATCTTTAAGAGATTTATCATTGTTAATCAAAAGCTCTAAGGGGCTCCCGGGTTTGAGTGGTCTCTTTGGATATAAGCGTACCCGAGCAACAGCGCTCTTTCTGCGCCCAACCGCTTCATAATACTTCTCGGGTTTTGGAGATTTTACTTCTTTTTTCAATTCTTCTTTTTTTGTTACTTTTTTTTCAGAAACCATATAAATAAAATTTCTAATTCTTAATTTTTAATTTTTATTGAATTTTTAATTTCTTAATTTCTAAACTACGAATTGTCATTCCGAATTTATTTCAGAATTTGCCTGTCCCGCTGGGGCAGCAGGCAGACAACGCACAGGCAGACAGGACTACTATTCGTTTCAAAAATTATTATTTTAACATATGGAGTATGGAATTGAAGATCCTGGAACAAGTTCAAAGCTTGTAGGGAACGAAACGACTGGTTCTAAATTTAATGAAAATTAGAAATTAAAAATTATAGCAGTTTTAAACTTTGAGTTTATTTTTATATGGGTGCTCACTTCCCTTATACATCTTCAATCTCCTCATCATCCCTGCTCTTAATTTATTTTTAGGAAGCATCCCGAAAACGGCTTTGGCTAAAACCTTTGTTGAATCTTTTTCGAATAATTTCTCATAAGAAACAGATTTAATGCCGCCTGGATATCCAGAATAATGCCAGTATGTTTTTTGCTTGTTTTTTCTGCCACTGACCTGAATCTTATCAGTATTAATTACTACTACATAATCTCCGCCATCAACATTAGGAGCAAAATCAACTTTATTTTTTCCGCGCAAAAGTAAAGCTATTTCTGCAGCCAACCTCCCCAAAACTTTTCTGTCAGCGTCAATCAAATGCCAGCTTCGCTTTATCATATTTTTCTTTTTGATTAATTTTTTCATTGAAAAAATAACTTTGAACTTTTAATTTTTACTATACCAATTCTAATTTTACTATCTCAGCTGCGTCACCCTTACGAGAACCGAGTTTTGTTATTCTTGTATACCCGCCGCTGCGATCTTTATATTTTGGACCTAATTCTTTAATAAAAATTTCAGCCACTTTTTTTGAAAAAATGCTATGAATTTTCTTCTTGGAAGCTAAATTTTCTTTTTTTGCTACATTAACTAGGTGTTCAAAAAAGGGAGCAACTTCTTTTGCTTTCGCCCGGGTAGTAGTTATTTTTCTGTGTAATATAAGATTGGTGGCTAAAATTTTCAATAAAGCCTTACGTTCCCCCCTTTTTCTTGATAATTTTCGCCCAGACTTTAAATGTTTCATAGCAATTAAGATTTAAGTGTTAATCCTAATTTACTTAATTCCCTTTTAATATTCTTTATGCCTTCAGGACCTAAACCTTCTATTTTTGCTAAACTTTCTTCTTTCTTTTTAACTAAACTTCCTATAGTTTTAATCCTGTTGGTTTTTAAAATATTGACTACTCTTATGGGAATATTAAGTCTCGTTACTTCAAATAATAAAGTATTTTCTTCTTTTTCTTTTTTTTCTTTCTTATTTGTTTCTTCTTCTACTTCTTCTTTAAAATCATTTTCCTTGCTTCGAATCTCAGGAGTCTTAAGAATTCCGCTCAATAAACTAAAATGATCGACTAAAATATCCACTGCGGACTTAAAAGCATCTTCTGGCGAAATAGTGCCATCTGTTTCAATTTCTAAAGTCAGTTTATTATAATTAGTCATTTTACCAACTCGCATATTCTCGATATCATAACTTACTTTTCGTACTGGCGTAAAAAGAGCATCAATAGCTATAGTTCCAATGGGTAATTTCGTTTCAGTTCGCTGTTCCACTGGAAGATAACCTAAACCCTTTTCAAGAAGCATTTCCATTTCAAGAGAAGCTTTCTTGTTGGTTAAAGTAGCAATATGAGCATCCTTATTAACAATTTCTATCGACGAAGAAATTTTAATTTCTTCAGCCTTTACTTCCTTTTCGCCTTTAACTTTTAGATAGATCTTAACCGGCTTTTCAGAGTACATTTTAAACCTCAACTGTTTTAAATTAAGAATAATTTCAACAACATCTTCCATAATATGAGGAATAGTTGAAAATTCATGAGAGACTCCTGCAATTTTAACTGAAGTTATAGCGGCTCCGGGGAGACTCGAAAGCAACACCCGTCTTAAGGCGTTTCCTAAAGTCGCCCCATATCCCGGAAAAAGAGGCTTAATTTCAAAAACAGCTCGACTTTTTTCTTTTTTAATAATTTTAGGTTTTTCTGGCAAAATAATAGTTTGCATAAATTAATTCTCCTTAAATTTATCTTGAATAATATTCTACAACTAATTGCATTTCAAGTGCTGATTCAATATCTTCTTTCTTGGGAATCGCGATGACTTCCCCTTTTAATTTGTCCTTATCCAAAGAAAGCCAAGAAGGAACCTGATGATTTTTTAAAGTTCCTTTTAAATCTTTAAAATATTTCTGATTTAGGCTACTTTTTTTAACAGAAATAATATCATTTATTTTAACCCTATAAGAAGCAACATTTACTCTTTTATTGTTAATTAAAAAATGGTTATGACTGACAAGCTGGCGAGCTTGAGAGCGAGACGAGGCAAATCCAAGACGATAGACTACGTTGTCAAAACGCATTTCTAAAAATCTCAAAATAACCTCGCCAATATTTTCTTTTTTTTGAGAAGCTTCCTTAAAATATTTATTAAACTGTCGCTCCAAAATTCCATAAATTCTTTTAACTTTCTGTTTTTCCCTAAGTTGCAAACCGTATTCAGAGGCTCCGCGCCGACGTTTATCTCTGTGCATTCCCGGCGGATAAGCCTTTTTAATCATAGCACATTTTTGGGTATAACAACGTTCCCCTTTCAAAAAGAGTTTTTTGCCTTCCCGACGGCATTGTTTGCATTTTGGATTAAGATTTCGTGCCATAATATGAAAATAAAAAATGAAAAATGAAATTTGTTACAACTACTATATCAATATTTGAATGTTGACATAATTCCTTCTCTTTTTAAAACCAAAAAGTATTAATTCTTGAACAAAATTTTAGTAGAGTTTTTAGGCTTTCTTTATAATCATTCAAAACATTTTTCCTTTTGCTGTAAGTCTTATATTTGATAAATTTATTAATAAATTATACTCTTCTCACTTTCGGCGGTCGACAACCGTTATGAGGAATAGGGGTGACATCAACAATAGAATTTATAACTAAACCGCTGGCTGCCAGGCCTCGAATGGCCGACTCTCGACCACTGCCGGTTCCCTTGACAAAAACATCAATCTCTTGAAGATTAATCCTTTTTACTTTTTCAGCAACTGCTTTTGCGGTAATAGTAGCTGCGTAAGGAGTAGATTTTTTCGCTCCCTTAAAACCGACTAACCCGGCCGAAGCCCAAGCTAAAACTGCCCCATTCAAATCTGTCAGAGTAATAATTGTATTATTATAGGTGGATTGAATATGAGCCTGGCCTTTGGTGATAGTCCTTTTTATCTTTTTCCCTTTAGTCTTAGGTTTAGACTCATGAGATATCTTTATCTCTTCAGTTGTCTCCTCAATTTTTTTAATTCTTTTTTTACCCATAATGCGAAAATAAAATATCAAAATGACATATTAAATACAAAATTAACAAAATTTAAAAAGAATTATTTGTATTAAACCATTTTAAATTTTACACATTAGCCGCCCGTAATGCCTCGCCTAGCGAAATGGATGGATAATTTTTCATTTTGATTTTTAAATTTTTATTTTTTATGTTTTCTTAGCACCCTTTCTTTTCCCGCTTCCCATTGTTCGACGAACATTACCTCGAACAGTTCTTGTATTTGTCTTTGTTTTTTGACCTCTTACTGGCAAACCTTTAGTGTGGCGAATCCCTCTATAAGATCCAATTTCCTTCAATCTTTTTATATTAAGCATAACCATTCGACGAAGATCACCTTCTATTTTAAAATCTTTTTCTATTACGGCTCGGAGTTTATTTATTTCTTCTTGAGAAAGATCTTTGGTTCTTTTATTAAAATCGATATGGGTCTCATTTAAAATCTTCCTAGCCAAAAACCGTCCTATTCCATAAATATAGGTTAGCGCAATCTCTATTCTTTTATTCTCTGGGATAATTACCCCGGCAATTCTTACCATAATATCAAAATTAAATACAAAATTAACAAAATTTAAAAAGAATTATTTGTATTAAACCATTTTAAATTTTACACATTAGCCGCCCGTAATGCCTCGCCTAGCGAAATGGATGGATAATTTTTCATTTTGATTTTTAAATTTTTATTTTATTCATCCTTGTCTTTGCTTATGTTTGGGATTTTTACATATAACATAAAGCCGACCTTTTCGTTTAACTATTTTACACCACTGACAAATTTTTTTAATAGATGCACGTACTTTCATATTATTTGTATCTCCTTACTATTCTTCCTTTTGTTAAATCATAAGGACTTATTTCTACAATCACTCTGTCACCGGGCAGAATTCGAATATAATTCATCCGCATCCTTCCTGAAATATGAGCCAAAATTTCATGTCCTGTATCAAGTTTTACTTTAAAAGTAGCATTTGGCAGAGTCTCTATAACAATACCTTCAATTTGAATAATTTCCTTGGTCATATTATTCTATCTTACCAGAAATATTTTTCGGTGTCAATCTCGAAATTTATTTTTATTCTGATAGACTTCGATTTTTAAATATAGTTAGTATCAGTAGTTTTAAATTCTTACTCAAATTCTCTAACGGGGTTAACGATTATTTTAATTTTGTTCGCTGAATACGGAGCTCGTTTCACCCAAAATGGCCAAAAAGAAACTTTGGCTCGTTTAATACCACTTTGACCTCGCAAATAATTCCGCAGTTCGCTTTCATCTTTACCGGCTATCTGTTTCTTAATTTCGTCTGTTTTTATTTCCCAAACAGCAACTGTTTCAATATGAACAGGCACTGTCATTTGTCCTTTTTCAAAATTAATCTGTCCTTGGCCATAGGAAGTTTTTAAAATCTGGCTCAATATTTTTCTTTCCCGAACTATACTCTTGGTTAAATTTTTCTCAATAAGATTCCTTAAATCGTCCTGCTTAAATACTAAAGCCGAAGATCTTATTTTGACAAATTGAGTAAATTTATCAGCCTGAATTCCGGAATCTACACTTGAATGAGTTTCAATTATCTGTTCATAAAAAGAGCCTTCTAATAATCTCAAATTTTCAGACACTTCTTTTTTTAATTCGCTTCTTGCTTTTTCTTGTAAAATTTTACTTAATGATTCTTGAGCGGTCTTTATATCCTCAGGTGAGACTATTTTTACTTCTCCGACTATCCCTCCTTTAATCGGTTCTTTTGACCTTCCATAAATTAAAGAATGCTTTGCTGTTCCGACAAATCCCGGAATTGTAAAAGAAGTAGGACCGATATTATAATCTTCCCCCGGCTTGTCGGCAACTACTTCCACATCAACAGTCCCGGGCATATCTTTCCCATCAATTCGCGTAAATCCCGGCACCGTTACGGTTTTTGTCGTCCTGAAAAGTTTTCCTTCTTTAGATAGAAAGCGAGTTGTCTTGACTAATATCTGGCTGGACGAATCCCATTCGTTGTAAACAGTGATAATTCCCTTTGCTCTTTCCTGCACTTTTTTTGTTCCAGTAGCTGGAAATTCCTGAGAGGTTTCTTTTTCAATGCTGATAATTTGTCCTGGTATCTTATTAGTTTGAAAATCTTCAACTCTAATATTCTTATCAACAATAACATCTAAATTAAGAGTAAGAGGCTCTGTCTTAGGGGTAATTGTAATGGTGGCTGATGGTAAAACCAAAAAAGCTGCTCCAAAAGCAGTGATAATGCAAAAAGCAAGAAAAACTAAAAAGAATTTCGCGCTAAGGGTCGGCAAAAGAATAACCATCTTTTTCTTTTTATCTGTCTTGACTGGTAATGTCTTAGAAATTTCCCCGGAAAGCGACATTCCGGAATGTCGCTTTCTTTGCTTTTCATCCACAACTTTTTCATTTATTGGTTTTATCCTCACAACTTCATCTGGCCTCTTATTTTTCCTAATAATATCAGAAACTTTAATCAATCTATTTTCTCTACCGGCAAAATTACTGTCATTCCTGTTAGTGTTAAAGGATAAAGATGAATCTTTTAAATTTTTTTTTCTCAAAGAAAAGTTTGATTCTTCTTTTACACTTTGGCGGACTATAAGCCCGGCTTTTGCCGCTAAATTTTTACCCATTCTATCAGTCGTAACAATAAAAATTCGCCTCTGTAGCTTTTCTGCCTCCTTTTTAAGCAATTTCAAATTAACAATGCTCTGTAAAAGCGCTGTTCCTTTTGGTATAACTAAAATAATTTCTTTAGCTTCACTTTTTCGCAGGCGGTCAACAACCGAAGTAATTTCTTCGTCTGACTCTAAATATATGGTTTGAGATAAAGATTTTTTATCCATTTTTAATTATTGGAAATAAATCACTAAATTATCATTGTAGATGTTTCTCGTTTCATCATTTATGAAATATTAATTAATAATCCACTGGCTCAAGTTTCTGACTTGAATTGTTTATTTCTTTTTTGTTCTATTCACTAGTGCGAGAACTGGTTTACAACTAGCTCCTTTTCATTTTGATAATTAGAGTAATATCCTGGGAATCATTAAGAATATTTATAATCATACCTCCATTTTAATATTTAAGGGCACTCAGGCATTTCTGTTCTTGTTTTGTTCCAATCCTCGCCTAAATAATTTGAATCACCCGCATTTATACAACCATCATCGTTTAAATCTGTATCAGGGAAAAAGCCAGAATCTCCTATACATTCATCCCAGTGCGAACCTATTATTACTCCATCGCCAACATTTGCCATGTCGTCTCCGTTAATATCTGAACATTTTATATAGGGATTGTTAACTTCACCGGTTCCAAGCTAGGTTCCAACCACAACACTCACAATAGCACAAGAAAAACCTACAATAATCAGACCAGTGATTCCTCCTCTTTAAAGTTTTCTTTCATTCCTCCATTATCTCTTTGTTTCCAGCAGCAATCATATACTGAATCCCTCCCCAAATAACAAAAAGAAGAGTCAATATCCCAACAAATCCGAGAATCCAGTCGGTTATGTCCATTATAACTTCATTAAAATCCTTATCCGGAACACCAGACGGCTTATTGGGCATTCCCCATCCAGCTAAAGTAGAAAATGAGGGAATTATTATTCCTATAATCCAAATAAAAAGAATAATTCTACTTTGTTTGCTTTCAAAAAGTTTAGACATAGCCCTAAACGGCGAACTGCCAAAAATTGCAAATTCACGCAGGTTTTTAAACCTATCTGAATTTATAATTCTCAAATAGCTTGCAAGGAACAGTATCAGTTTTCTAATTTATATTTTTAACTTTTGAATCTCCGTTGGTTCAGTCGTCCACGACTGAACCCTTTGCTCTATTGATTCGGTCGTCCACGACTGAACTAACGGATGAGAGGAAATAAACCTATAATGGAATAGTATTGGTTATTTAAAAAACTAAACCTATGGTTCAATCGAGACGATTAAACCAACGAGATTAGGTAATTTATGGAAAAAGAAAGAAATCTTTGGTTCAGGTCAGAAACCTGAACCAACGAGAAAGATTTGCAATTTTGAACTTTGACTTTTAATTTTTGAATTTCCCTTATGTTTGCATCATCTGCACTACTTTTCTCAGAATCTTCGCCAGGAGTTTCTCTTCTCCAGCCAAATCTAAAGCTAAATTGGCCAATCCCATTGGGGTAATGTCCTGGGGATCATTAAGAGTTTTAGTTTCATCTATAATGTTAGAAACATCTTGAGGTTTAATAAAATTAACAGATGGCCTTCTGGTAAATGGTAGAGATTTCATCCAGTCTGATTCTTTTAATGCTTTTTGGATTTCTGGCAATTTACTGCCCCCTCCGCAAAGAAGTATCCTTGTCGGCAAAAGCTCAATTTTAGAAAATTCACCCAATGCTAATTCTACTCCAGAAAGCCAAATTTGGCAATCCTTCTCTAAAATCTTGGCCACTTTTTGGCTTTTACTTGCTGGCAACTTCTTCTTGGAATATTTAATTTTCATCTCTTCGGCTTCTTTAAAGCTTACCCCTAACTCTTGGCTTATTCTCTTAGTAAAAACCCGCCCCCCTAAAGCAAACATCTTAATTCCTTCCAACCCACCGGATCTAACAATAGCAATATCAGTCGTCCCTCCTCCAACATCCATAAATATGGCGCTGAATTCTGTTTGATCTTCCATACCAAAACATCTGGCTATTGCATAAGGTTCAGCGGCAATTGAAAGAAGATCTAATCCTAAATCAGAAGCAATGGTCTGCAACGCTCCTAAATGAATCAAAGGAGCATAAGCATTAAAAACACTAATAGAAACATCCTTTCCCTGAAAACCTAAAGGGTTAGTCACGCGATAACCATCAATTTTAACATCAACAATAGCCGCATTAATAAGTCTAACATCTATTTCAGACCAACCGCTTTCCCAGGAAATCTCAGCCCGCACTTTATCAAATGCTTTCTTCTGAACTTTCTGGACGATATTTTTTAACTCCGCCAAATCAATCTTTACCTCCGGCTTTAAACGTTCGTAATGAATAGTAATTGTTGAACCTTTAACTAACTCTCCGGCAATGCCGATAATTGCCTGCTGAACAGAAAGACCGCCAGCCATTTTTTCTGCCTCAGAAATCGCCTTTTGACAAGTGGAAACAACGCCGCTGATATCCGTTACTGCGCCACTTCGCATATCTCCCAATTGTTGAGGCGATCTGCCTACACCAACGACAATTCCTTTTTCTTTATCTCTACTAATCCTAAAAATTAAAGCCTTGACTATCTCGGTGCCAATATCCAAAGCTATAGCATGATCGGTGCTGGTTTTGTCTTTTTTGAATAAACTGGGAAATAATTTCATAAAAAGTCTTACTATAAAATCCTATAAATAATTTTTAATTCTTAATTTTAATTCTTATTGAATTTTTAATTCACCCTGTTAAATCTGCCTTGCAACTATTTAACAGGGTAAATCAATTCTCAATTAGAAATTGAGTAATTAGAAATTAATTGAAAATTGAAAATTAGAAATTAAAACATTACTATCAGAAATCAACTAATAAAAATTACTAACTATCCAATACCGCTTTAATCCGCCTCACCCCGGCTCCTGATGATTGTTCTTTTTTAATTTTAAACTTTCCGAGTTCGCTTGTATTTTTCACATGCGGTCCGCCGCAAATCTCTCGGCTGAAAACATTATCACCTTTGCCTATTGTATAAACTTTTACTTTCTTGCCATACTTTGCTTCAAATACTCCCATCGCTCCTATTTTCTTCGCATCTTCTAAGGCCATTTCTTTGAAACTTACCGGGAGATTTTTTTGTATTTGTTCATTCACTAAATCTTCAACTTTTTGTTTCTCTTCATCGGTTAATTTATCTGGATGAGAAAAATCAAAACGTAGCCGCTCGGCGTTTATATTGCTTCCTTTTTGATAAACATGATTTCCTAAAACTCTCCGCAGCGATTCCAAAAGCAAATGTGCCGCTGTATGCAATTTAATTGTTTCTTCTCTAACATCAGCCAGTCCGCCTTTAAATTTTTTCTTCGCACCAGCCCGAGAAATTTCCTGATGTTTCTTAAACTCTTTTAAAAATCCGCTCTCATTTATTTTTAAATTTTCTTCTTCAGCCAACTCTTTTGTCATCTCTAAAGGAAACCCGTAAGATTGATATAAGTCAAAAACGATTTCCCCCGGAATAATTTTAGATTTTAAATTTTGGTTTTGAACTTTGAACTTTGAACTTTGAACTTTGAATTCTTTTAATCCTTTTTCTAACGTCTTAGCAAACTTTTCTTCTTCTTTTTGGATAACGGTAATAATGTCTGTTTCTTTTGTTCTAACTTGAGAATATACTTCGCCATAAATCTCTGATATTTTTTTCACTAGACTAACATACCAATCTTTCGGTAAATTTAAAACTTTAGCATACCTGATTGACCGCCTGAGAATCCGTCTAAGAACATATCCTTGTGTTAAATTGCTCGGCAAAACTCCTTCAGAAATTAAAAAAGCCGCTGCCCGAAGATGATCGGCCAAAATTCTGAAAATTTTCTTTTCCTCATTGTATTTTTTAGAAGAAATTTTTTCTATTTCTTGAATTACAGGCCAGAAAAGATCGGTCTCATAAGCCGAAGATTTACCCTGCAAAACTGCTAATAATCTCTCGAATCCAATTCCTGTATCAACATTTTTCTGCGGCAAAGCAACATACTCGTACAACGGTTCTTGACTGGTTTTAATTTTTGATTTCTGATTCTTGATTTTCCTATGGTACTGCATAAAAACTAAATTCCACAATTCCACAAATCTCTGGCACTTTGAACAATTAGGACCACAATCCTTTCGACCACAGCCAAACTCTTCACCCCGATCATAGTGAATTTCTGAATTTGGACCGCAAACGCCAATTTCTCCTACCGGACCCCAAAGATTATCTTCTTCGCCAAATTCCTTTATTCTTTCTTTAGGGATCCCATTCTCCAACCAAATTTTTTCAGATTCTTCGTCCTTTGAAATATTTTTATTGCCCCGGAAAATAGTAATATAAAATCTATTTTTATCTAATCCGAGCTCGTCCACAAAAAATTCCAAAGCATACTTAATTGCTCCTTCTTTAAAATAATTTCCATCTTTATCTTGACCAATTGACCAATTCCCCAACATTTCAAAGAAAGTATTATGTGTATCATCGCCCACTTCTTCTATATCATCAGATCGAAAACATTTTTGGCAGGAAATCAAGTGCCTTGTTCCAAAATCTTCTAAGACATCTTTTTCTCCTGATAAATATAATGAAAATTGTTGCATTCCGGCAGTGGTAAAAAGAACGCTGGTATCCCCAGAGGGAGGTAAAAGCGAAGAAGAGGGGACTACTTTATGTCTCCTATTTTCAAAAAAATCTAAAAATTTCTGGCGAAGCTTGCCTGCCGATAGTCCTGACCTTTTAGAGGTAATCATTATTTTAATTTTACTAAAAAAATCGCATTAACACAAGTTTTACATTTAAAATAAGACCGAAAAGGTATTGATTTTGTAATATAAAATCTAGCATAAAATGCAGGACAAGAATCAGCCCTGATTTTCTCCGGAATGCTTTATTTATCCTTTAAATAAACAATAAAAGTATATTCCGGCAGATTTTCAGATAACTTTGCATTATGACGGCCAAGGAACCAATATCTTATAGAATTAAGGAAAGGATATCTAAAAACTAAATTAAAAAAAACAAAGGCCCAAATTTTCATTGGAACCGCCGGCGCGGGATGTAGCCGAAAAGAGGATAAAGCTGAAAAGAAAATATCTGATTAGAAAACTCAAGCCTTCTCGCCAAGCTGCTTTGGTTGCATAGTTATAATGATTTGGCAGGAATAAATATGTCATTGCGAAGGACACAAGTCCCGAAGCAACACGGCAGTAATATACATAAAAACTTTAAATAACGGGATTGCTTCGCCGCTCTATTCCTCACAACGACAACTTTTGAGAAAAATTTTTCACATCCATCAATCCAAGAGAATCAACCAAAATACAATTCAGTCTCACTAAAATTAAAAAAACGGCCCCGGCGGCGGTAGTATATCCAACAATTTTAAAGAGTAAAACACTCCCGCCTTCTGCAAAACCTAAACCAGCAGGAGCCAAAGGAATAAACATCAAAGTAGTTACTAACGGCTGAAGCATTAAGGCATTCACAAAAGGAATCTCCAATCCTAAAGAAGTCCCAATAAAAAACCATTGCATACTCGCAACTGGCCATCCGATAAATCCTAATAAAACTATCTTGAGCATTCTCTTTTTTTCTATTTCCTTTGAAGCTTTTTGCATCGCCTCAATATATTGGACGGCTTTATGGAAAATTTTAAATTTCGCCAAAATTTTATTTAAAAAATCAGTATAAAGCACTAAGATTATCCCGACAACAAATATAACCGGAAGTATTGACACCAAAGTGAGCCAACTATAGAATCTTAAATCTATAATAAAGCTTGAAAAATAAACTAACGAAAAAAGGCAGAGAATAACTTTTGCTAGAAAATTCATCCCCTGAATTAAAGTTAAAACTCCGGCATTACCAAAGGCTGAATTTTGTGATTTTTTTGAAAGAGAAAGGGCAGTGTAATAATAACCTACTCTGCCGGGAGTAACCCCAGAAACCAACATTCCAGCCAGATGAGAAAGAAAGACTTCCTTTAATCTCATTTTACCCTTCAGAGCTATTTTGATAGCAATTGCGGCAATAATTTCCGCTATAAAATAAAAAAAACCGGCCAGAAAAAAATATCCTATCTTTATCTGGCTTAATAAATTATAAACCCTTGTAAAGCCGATGTTTGAAAAAAGATAAAAAAGAATTACTACGCCGATGGTGAAAAATATGGTATACTTGAGGAAGTTGTTGGTCATGTTTTTACTTTATTGTTTTAAATTTTGCTAATTATTCTAAAATATAATAATATAAATTGGTAAAGTCTAATTTTCGGACCAATGATTACTCTGATAATGTTGAATTAATCGCTTAAATAAGAGGTTTTCTTGTTCTTTCAAGGATAGATTCCTGTGATTGTATCTCCAGACATATTCTCCGAGGTAAATTGGCAATCTTTCTCGTCTGATTCCGCCCTTAGCCGCCAGTTTTCTTTTCAGATATCCCCAGAATCCTTCGAGACCGTTAATGTGATTGCCTTTCTGATCAGTATACTCATTTTCAGCGTGCCTCACCAATCGATGAACATACCCCTTAAGAGCAATACCGGTATATCCTCGCCGGGTATCAGAACAGATGATTGATCCTTTCTTAACTTGTTTTTCAATTAATGGTTGTAAATCTTCGGCCTTGGTTTTGTTAATTAATCTAGCCCAAACCTGGCCGCTGCGACAGAGAATACCAAAAACTGGTTGTTTAAGGGTGCCAAAACCTCTGGTTGTCTCCTGTTGCCTATTTTTCTTGATTTTAAGCCGTTCCTTAAGCTTTCTATTCTTCATCTGACCACCTAGATAGGTTTCGTCTACCTCGACAATACCCTCAAATACGGCCGGCACATCTTTGGTCATGACTATTCTTAACAGAGTTAATGTCTTTAAGAGTTTGTATTTAGAGACATTAATTCTTTCAAGAATAATCTTAGTAGAATGTTCTAGCAGGAATTCGGAGATGATTTGTCTTAATAGTTTGGCCGGGAGATTAAAAGGAGTCAATTTGGGAGTAAAAATATGACGACAATTTCTACATCTTAAACGGCCATCAGCTGTTTTCCAGAACCTTAGTTTAAAGCATTTGGGACATTTAGTTCGCAATCGTTCCATAAAGAAATTATATCACTTTTAGTCCGATTTTCGAACTTTACCCTAAGAAATAAAATAATTACTTCTTTTTTACGTTTATCTATTATTATATTCTTTAATTTATTAAATCTGGTTTTCAACATAATATATCTTTAAATTAGAATGTCTATACTGCGTCTTTTCTTTATTAAATTCTTTTATTAGTGCCCAGTTTTTTGGTTGGATTTTTTGTAAAGTCAGGATATTTACTATCTAACCACTCACCACTACCATGAATAGTTATTGAGCCATCTATAATTACAAAAGAATTAGGTTTTACATCAGTTGGTTTTTTAATATCTTCTATATTTTTTAATAAATTTGTATTTTTTAAATCCAAAATAATAATCAAGCAATGATATACAATCTGAATCGCAGTAAATATTTTCATTTTGTATATTTGCCAAATATTTAGATGCATCTCGCATATCACTTACAGGATCGGTCATTATAAAAGATGTAGATCGTAAAGTAGTTACTGAAAAAATAAATAATAAAAATATAAAAATCATCATTAATATTTTTAATCCTTTTTTATATAAGGTAATGAAAAAAATAAGATAAAATTAAACAAATGGGAGTAGAAAGCACAGAAAAATATCTTATTTCTTTACAAATTAAAATATAGTTTATAGTAAAGGAATCACAAAAAAAATTCAATACCTATAAATCCAAATTCCATAAATAATAAACCCGAAAACCATAATAGTGGAAAGAAAATCTTTTTATGCTTTTTTATTAAAAACAACACTATTATAGAAAAAATTAACAAATAACTAAAATGCCAAATTTCTGGAAATGATGTATCAGAAGCAATTGAATGAATATTAAACAAATAGGGAAAATAATATAACGGCGGGCGATAATAGTATAGAACATTTAACCACTCTGATATATAAAAATTTCTGGCTAATGTCTTTAACGCATAATCTCTTGGGGCGACCGAACATATTTTATAATGCAGTAAAAAATGTCCTGATGTTAAATAAAAATAGAATCCTTCTAAAATAAACACCATTAAAAACCTAAAATTAAAAATAAAATTTTTTTATTAATTTTCTTCTTATAAAGCAAATAAATAAAAAAAATGAATGGTAAAAGCACTACAAATAGTTTTACTAAATAACTAAATCCGATACATATCCCAGCTGACAAATAATTGAATCTTCTATAATTTTTATTTTTAACACTTCTTAAGAAAAATAAAACTGACAAAGCCATAAAAAAAGCTAAAACAATATCTGTATCTAATCTTGTGGCGTTTATTACATCAACTGGGGAAAAAGAAGCTAAAAATGCTGATAATAAACCAATCTCAACATTCCACAATTCTTTCCCAATAAAAAAAAGCGGTCATTACAAGACCTAACGATGTTAAAAGTGGCCATAAAACCGTTGTCAAATCATTTATCCCAAAATTCCAAAAAAAGCAACAGGATAATTCATCAATAATCTAACAGGATGTGTTTCTGCGGTGCTTGCTATATAATTTTCTGGCATCTCCCTATACCTTGAAAGATAATTATTAAATTCTCCGTTATGTATCATTCGTGCGGTTGATAAATGTATACCTTCATAAGCAGGATTGGATGTATATCCAATAAAAAATAATAATCTTAAAACAAGAGCGAAAATTACTATAATAAGCAACCAGTATTTTACATCTATTTTTAAAATTTGTTTTGATATTTTTTTTAAAACTATTATTCATTTAATTTTTCACTAATGGCATTCTAAAAGCTATGGAACATAATAAATTTTTGGATTAAACTTTGAAAAAATACCAATGGTCTGCGATGTTATATTCTTCATTAATATCCAATTTTTTGGAGGATGAAGCATAAAATCTGGATAATTATACTTATTTATATATGTGTATGGATTTAACTCAACAACAACATAAGCGTCGTGAATAGAAAATTCATTTTCATAATCCGCGTAAACCTTTAAGCTATTTACGAAATCTTCATCATATTTAGAAAAAAATTTAAATTTAGAAATTGTCCAGCTATCCGGTACATAAATAGGTTTTGGCGGTAAGGTCTCTAAATAATTTACTGTCTCTCTCACATACCCCATTCCATTCCTTAAAAATATATGGCTTTGGCGTATGTAGTAAATTGATGTTGAAAAAAGAAATATAATACCAATTATTGAAACTGCCTTTTTAAAAAATGTTTTATCAAAATTTAAAAATCTGCTTATAATAATAACAGCCGGAATTGATAAAGGAATTAAAAATCTATTATGTCTCGGATGCAGGCAATAATCAAAAATCTCAGTGCAAATAAAATGTAAGCCGTATTCTAAAAACAGAAAAATAACAAGCAACCAAATTATTGGAAATAAAATACTTTTCAACTTTCTTTTAAATAAATGGTAAATCACGCTCAAAATAACAAAATAATACATAAATCCAAAAAGCGGCTTCGAATGCACCCATTCAAACCTTCCTTTATCCATATTCAACATATATAAAGGATACATCCATAAATCAGAATTACTATTTAAATCATGGGTAAATGCATATTGCCTAACTTTCTCGCCATAAAACATTTCTTCTGTAATCGAATAAAAATATAGATTTTGTAGAAAAAATATCAAAAAAAATCCAAGTATAAAAAATCCGTATTTTATTAAACTTTCCTTTTTAAAAATACAAATAAGTTCTCTCTTATTTAATTTATCATTCCAAATAATATAAAAAGCTAATACAAACAATAAAATTGGTATTAATTCTTTAAATAAGTATGAGAGTCCTAATACCAAACCTGATAAGAAAATATAAATCCTCGCTTTTTTTTCATTTGTATTTTTTTCAGAGTTTATAAGAAAAAACAGGCTTAAAATAAATAAAAATTGAAACGGAACATCAGGTCCTACCTGAGTAGAATATATTACATCAAGAGGAAATATAGATAATAAAAACGCTGATATTAAACCTATTTTTTTATTAAACAGTTCTTTTCCTATTAAATAAGTTATTAATATGCTTCCTAAAGATATTAATAAAAAAAACAAAGATGTGGAAAATTCGCTTATGCCTAATAATTTCCAAAAAAAGACAACGGGCAAATATACGCCTATTCTAATTCCCCAATGAACAAACTCTGGAGGTATAAAATTATTTCCTTTGTAAATTTCATCAGCATATTCCAAATAATATGAATCATCATTAAACCCTATGCCGACAAAAAACCACATCCTTAAAAATAATGCAAAAACTATTATAAGAATCAACCAAACTTCCGGCCTTAAATTTTTAATTTTCTTAAATAAATTTTTCATTTTTATTCGCTGCATTTTTCCACTAAAAACCAAATTAATGTTCCAAATTTACATTTTCCATTTTTTAAAATCTTAAAATAATTATTTTCGCACCATTTTTTTTATTTGATTTTTTGTATGGAATGACACAACTGGCGTCAAGTATCTATCTGCAAAAATTTTCTCAGCGTGTATTTTAGATACACATTCCCCGCTTACTTTACTCAATACAAACCGAAATAAATAGATAAAAAATTTAGCAATTTTTGCATTTTGTAATAATATAAAAATCTAAAAAATTGCCCAAAGGTATAAAATTCCGGAAAATAAAAAGAATTTCTATTATACGCGCTTATATACATTTTTCCTGTTTTTTTTAAAAACATAATTCAAATTATCCAGCGCTTTAAACGGCTGAGGAGTGTGATGGATAACTCCAGCAACTATAATAAAATCAAAATATTCTTTTTTAAACTTTGAAGATAAATTCAATACATCGCCTAATACTAAATTAGGCAAGTTATTATTTTTATTTTTTCGTAACCTTTCTTTAAATACCTTGAGAGAATTCACGCTTATATCAAATAATGTAAGCTCTAAATTTTCAACATTATTTAATAAATAAATTGAGGTATTTCCAGTCCCGCAACCGCAATCCAGAACTTTTTTTCTTTCTAATTCTTTTAGATTAATTTGGATATCTTCTGTTTTCAATACTGAAGAACCCCCTTCTAAATTCTCCGTTTGACAAAGGATATTTATTATAAAAATTTTGCGTTTTTTTAATTTTAATTTTATCGCTTTTGTTCATAATTTCCGCCAATTACTTATGATCATCTGGTGCGCTTCGCAAGGTGTCCAGCATCCTGGACATTTATTTTTAATAATTTCTTTTTTAATTCTCTTTGCAGTTTTTGATGTTAGAATATTTCTTAAATTATAATTATTTTCTCTCAAATTTCCTAACTTTTTATTAAAAATTGTGCAAGGATAAACATTACCATAAGGATCAATAAAACAAGATAAATTAAAAATATTACACTTCATTGGTGTTTTTTTAGTTTCTAAATATTTTTTCCCTAATATTAGATACTTATCTTCAATTAAAGAAATTGGGTTAAGTGATTTTTTTCTTAATTTTAAAATCATATCAATTTCTTTCTGGGCGTCTTTGTAGTAATTATTATCTGTTTTTAAATCCTTAGTATGATAATAAATATCAGATGTTTGAAATAAGTTTATATGAAAATCATTAATTGTAATCTCTGGAATGACTTTTTTTACTTCGTTTAAAGTATCTTTAAAAAATCCAACATTAAAAGGCGAAATTGTATAGCCAAAAAATATCTTAAAATTTTTATATCGTTTTTCAAACTTTTTTAATCTTTTATAAGTTTCTATTACTTTTACCCAAGAACCTTTTATACCTTTTATATTTTCGTGAATTTTCTGTGTCCCATCTAAACTTACTGAAATAATATATCTTTTTCTAAAAAATTTTAAAACATTTTTTATATTTTCATAAATCAAATCAGGCGACAGGCTGTTAGTTGGTGTAGTTAATAAATAAAGATTTAAATTTTTATCAAGAATTTTTACTATTTCTACATAATCATTTCTTAAAAATGGTTCGCCGCCGGTTAATCTAATCCAATAAATAAATTTAATATTCTCAGTAAGTTTTTCTATTTCTTTTAATGTTAATTCGTTTTCTGATTTAATTTTCCAAATATTACAAGTTTTGCACCGTGAATTGCATTTATAAGTTATGGCAAAATTTAATTCGTAGGGATTAAAAAATCCAAGACCTGTTGAAAATATCTTTATCCCGGTATTTATCAATGGAAACATTTTATTAGAATAACTCTTTAATAATCGTCATTAAAACTCTCCAACCGTCTCTAAAAGTTTTCAACTTTCCCTTTCCGTATTTTCTTGCTTTTTCATAACTCGGAACTTCTAAAACATTGAGTCGTAATTTCACTGCCTTGATGGCAATTTCAGTTTCTATTCCAAAACCATCACAAGAAAGATGAGGTAAAAGTTTCTCTGCCGCTTTTTTATTAAAACTTCTGTAACCATAACATAGATCGGAATAATTCATCTTCCAAAAAAGATTAACGAAAAATATAAAAAATTTATTTCCGATTTTCCTATACCATTCCATATCATCTGTACCTCCTCCTTGAATAAATCTCGACCCCATACAAATATCAAACCCTGAATTAATTCCTTCTATAAGCAAACCCATTTCTGAGCTAATATTGGAACAATCCGCATCTATAGTTATAATGATATCTCCTTTTGCAAGATCCATCCCTTTTCTCAAAGATGAACCCTTGCCTCTTTTGTCAAAAATAACTTTAGTATTAAAACTTCTTGCCATATCAACAGTCTTATCTTCAGAATAACCATCAACAATAATAATTTCATACTCTAAGTTTCTTTTATCTAGTTCTCTCTTTAGTTCTTCCAATACGATGGGTAAATTTTGTTCCTCATTTAATGTGGGAATAACTATAGATATTTTCATTTTTAATCTTTATTAGCTGGTAAAACTTTATAGAAAGAATATGTTTTATTTCTACCTTTATATTCTTCAAGTAATTCTAAATTATAATTCCTAAAAAAAATAAGGCAGGTACTACTTTCCTTAACGCCTATTTTACACCAATAACCATCATCAAAAATTACGCAATTATTTTTTAAAACTTCTTTAAATTGTGGCTGATTTACATACCAAATCTGCATATATTTTTTTTCGCCAACAGAATAAATACTTGAAACATGAGAAACAAAATAACAATCTTCTTTTGTATTTTTTGCAAAGTTTGTCGCGAAATTATGGTATTCCCTCGCCTCATACGCCTCTTCTATTTTTTCAATTGGCGTTTGGATCAAGCCAAAATACGGTACGAAAAGAATAAAAGGGAGAACAAAAACAACTAGAAATGCCAAATGATTAAATTTTTTAAAAGATTTTCTAATTAAATATTCAAAAGCCGAAAGACCGATTGCTCCAAATATGCAAAAACTTGGAAGTTGGGATATAATATATCTCACATCAACTCCAGAAAGAATGCTTCCAGCATAGAAAAAAGCATAGAGAAAGAAAAAAGAAAAAAACCAAAACGACAATAAGGTAAGAATTTTTAATTTTCTTTTTATAAATAAATAGATAATTCCGGTTACAGCCAAAAATGTAAAACCAACCGGATGATATAGTTGTTTTTGCTGCCACAACGTTTTATTCCAAAATACATAATCCAGCCAAAATTTTGAGTTATCAACTATATTTGACTTTAAATACTCTATTCCAAATTTTTCTCCATTAGGCGCCCCCCATGTGTCTACTTTTGATGAATACAAAAAATGCAGAAAAAATGGAACGAGTAAAATTAAAACAAAAATAACTATGGCGATATTTTTTGGTTTTTTTATCCTTTGCCAAATATCTTTATCATAAAATAAAAATGCAACCAGCGCAACAAGAATAAAAACTAAACTTTCTATTTTAACAGAAACCACAAAGGCGATACTAAGTAGGGCTAATAAAAAACTTTTATCATTTTTGATTTTTGTATGTAAAAATATAAAGAGCATTGAAAAAATCATCAGGAAAGATAATGTCAAATCCGAAATTATTGTTCCGGACCAAAGAATATGAATAGGAACTAATGTAAGTAAAAGCGACGCGTACAGAGAAGTTTTTTCGTTATTGATTAATAAATAAACAAGAAAGAAAATTAATATTACAGAAAAAGAACCGATAAATGAAGCAAAGGAAAAAGTAATTCCTTCATTTGTGCCAAATAAAAAGAAAAGAATAGCAAATAAAAATGGATGCCCGGCTGGCCATTTCATCATCTCACACTTAAAGCAAGTTGTACTATCTCCATAATTACAAAGACAGGAATTCATACTTGTTGCAATTTGGTTTGACATATCTAAATAGATATCTTCGTCAAAAAAAATACGATGGCCATTCGGCGCAATATTTCTCAAAAAAAGAGCTATAAAAAAAATAAAAAGTAAAATTAGTAGAGTTTTTTTGTTTATTCGGGAAAAAATTTGGAAAATCTTTTTCCTCTGAAAAAAGAAAAGTAAAATAAACAAAAAAACACTAATTAAAATTGATATTGGTTCGGCTCTTATTATAAAAGATTCTATCTTCTCTGGTTGAAGAAAAAAAGAAAACTTATTTATTCCCCAGAAATATAAAATAATTATTAAAAAAAGAAGCAATCTTTTCATTTCTTTAACCTTACAAGAAAATTTTCTAAAATCATATATTCTGTTTTAGTTTTAAGCATCGTTTCCACCGCATCTTGAGGCGTGCAAACAATGGGCTCGCCGTGAAGATTAAAACTTGTATTCAGTAAAATCCCAAAGCCGGTTTTTTCCTTGATAATTTCAAGTAATTTTTTATATTTTGGATTTTCATTTCCCACTATCTGCGGTCTTGTTGACCCGTCAACATTTATTATAGAGGAAAATTTTTCTCTTAATTCCGGCTTTACCATATATCCCATTGTCATAAATCTATCCGGTTTGCCGTCATAATTTTCTAAAATTTTTAGCGCGTCTTCTTCTAAAATTGAAGGACAAAATGGCTGAAACCATTCTCGTTTTTTTACAAATAAATTAAGTTTATCCTTAATATTTTTTGAATCGGCCCGAGATAAAATACTTCTGGTGCCTAAAGCCCTTGGTCCATATTCCATTCTTCCCTGAAACCAAAACAAATAATTTTCTTTTATTAATAGTTCAGCTGCGGTTGCAACTGGATCTTCAATCTCCTCAAATTCAACTTTTTCCGAAAAATCTTTTAGTGTATCTTTTATCTCTTCTATAGTAAAATCTAACCCAAAATAAACATTTTCTATCTTATAAGGTTTTATTTTATTAAGCTTATAATCAGTATAAAGCGCTGCGCCTACTGCTAATCCCCCGTCTCCCATCTGAGGAAAAATAAACAAGTTTTTTACTTCAGAGTAAAGTCTCAGAACTCTATTTAATTTAATGTTTGAGGCAACTCCTCCAGCAAAACAAACATCTTTTATCCCGGTATTCTTAATTGCATTTTTAAACAACTCAAGAATATGCTTTTCTAAAGTTTTCTGAGCCATATAAGCAAACCTTTCCATTGGAGTATTCCACTTTATTTTTTCAAGTTCAAGAAATCTTTTAATTGTACTGTGTTTTGCTTTAATTTGTAATCCATCTACTTTGAAAAAATCTAATAGGGGATTTTTTGAATCAGGAATTGGATAAGAATAATCCGCCATCGCCATTATTTTCCCTTCGTCTTCAAGCTCTCTAAAACCAAGAATAGTGGTAACTTCTTCAAAAAAAAGACCCAATGAGTCTTTCTCTTTTATCTTGGATATAGTTTTGATCTTGCCGTTATTAAAAACATTAATTGTCCCACTTAATCCATCACCAACTCCATCCAAAGTTATACACAAGCATTTTTCAAAACCAGAAGTGAAAATCGCACTGGCAGCATGAGAAAGATGATGATCAATAATATAGATTTTTTTATTTTTAAAATTTAATTTACTTAATTTATTTTTTATCTGCCATTTGGTAATATTTCTTAAATACTCAACGTTATACTTTATTGAAAAATATTTTATCAATCTTCTTTCTCTTTCAAATGCAGGTTTTTTAGAAAGTCTTCTCCTTAATTTATAAAATTCTTTATCAAAATATGGAAATTGCCTTGCTAAAATTCTTGAAAGTTGTGTTCCACAACAAGCAACAATTTCTACATCAGAAGGGGTTAATCTTTTATATTCCAAACATGCTTTAATAGACTTTTCTGGAAACCCTATGTCTAATTTTTTCTTGGTCAATCTTTCTTCATTGATTGCCACTAATATTTTTCCATTTTCCACGACACAAGCTCCAGCATCGTGCCCATCCCAAATGCCAAGAATTCTCATAATTTTAAAAAATAAAAAATAAATCCCTCTTAATTAGGCTGTCCGAAAACTGAAATTCAGTGCTGAAATAAGTTCAGCACAAGCTCTTTAGATTGTTCTTAACCTCGTTTTGTTAAGCCAAAATATGAAACCATAAAGGGTAAATTCCTTTACTCTTTTTTCTCTCTTCTCGGTTCTATCTAAAGGTGCGGCAAAATCACTATCATCGCTTAAAATTATTGTACCACTAAATATATTTTTAAAAATCTCTACCTCATCAACCGGCTAACCTGAGCCGCGGCTAAATTGATGGCCTCCCTTGGAGTAGCCCGCCGTAAAACTACCGACTCAATCATCTCAGCAAAAATAGTCTCAACCGATTTTTGATCAACTACATACCAGCTTTTAGCTGAAAGAACTTGGGCGGCAAAAACTCCTAAATCTTCATCAGATTTTTGCTCTTCAATCAAATCCCGACGAGCCGAAGGCCTTTTTGTTTTTTTAACATATTTCCTGACATTCTCTTTTTGAGAGGCAAACATAATAAAATCCCAAGCTATCGGCTTATTAGGACTCTTTCTGCTCACTGTAAGTCCCCAATAATTAGCGAAATTCACATCTTCCCCAGACCCCTTTATCTGAGGCACTGGCGCAACGCCAAAATCAAGCTTTGGCGCCTTTGCCCGAATAGTCGGAATATGATAAGAATAATTAAACATCATCGCTGCTTTGCCTTGATAGAAAGCATCAATTGAATATTCCATATTAGGATTCCATGTGTAAACTCTTTTAGCCGGGTTAGCAAAATCAGTATAAAATTGGAGAGCGGTCTGGCCTGGATAATAATTTCTTACCATCTGATTAAAAGTAGCTCTGGTATGTTCGGAATTAGTCATTTGAGTGCCGCTCTGAAGCATTAAAAGAGTCAAAATGTCAGTTGAACGATTAATATTTTTTGCCGTTCCCAAAGTCGCCCCGGCTCTTTTGATATTGCCCTTCTCATCTAAAACGGTCAGTTTCTCCACATCATCTTTAAAATCTTCCCATGTTTTGGGAGGATTGGGAATGCCCGGCGGATCAGTAATTTCAGCTCTTTTAAACAATTCTTTATTATAATAAAGAGCCAAAGTATCGCAAGCTAACGGCACGGCATAAATTTTACCATTTGAGGTAAAATTCTCGCTAACCACATCAACATAAGTCCGCCAATACTCTTTTGCGCCTATAAAATGCTGGGTAGGAGGAATAGTAGAACTCCTCATACATCCTTTTCTTTGCTCTTCTCTTAAAGGGCTAAATACCGGAGGAGTAACATCAGTAAGCGCCATAATCTTATCTGAATATTTTGGAAGCCAGGTATTATGAATGAAAAAAATATCCGGACCTTTGCCAGCGGCTAAAGTCCCAAGAAGTTCTCTCTCATAATCTTCATAAACTTTTTTATAGTACCGAACATGAATGTTGGGATGCAATTTTTCATAACTGCTAATAATATCTTTAAGGTCGGCTGAATTATCATAAACACCCCAAATAGTCAAAGTAATCTCTTCTGTTTTTTCATTAGGATTCTGGCAGCTAAAACCGGTCATAGAGAGAATAAAAAGTGTAGTGATGGAAATGATTAGTGGTTTTTTTAGATTCATATTTTAGAATAATAGCTTAAAGTTCAAAACGCAAAATTCAAAACCGCAACGTAAAACTTAAAACTAATAACTGAAGGTTGCCACTCTAAGAGCATTATCTTTCGTTGGTTCAGCCCTCCAAGACTAAACCTAAATCTTTTGATTGCCGAGAAAATTAAACTTATGGTTCAATCAAGACAATTAAACCAACAAGTATACATTCTTAAGTCTTAATTCATAAATCGTAAATCATCTTTGGGTTTTTAATTTTAACTTTTGAACTTTGAACTTCAGTATTTTTAACGTTATCTATAATGTTTTTTTAATCTTTGATAAATTTATTAAAGCTCATTTGCTAAACAATAACCCGTAATGATACTTATCCACCTCAAACCCTCTCTCAAATTTAAATCCCAAGGAAACTGCTTTATTTTGCATTTCGTTTTGAGAAATTCTAAAACGCCCATCCGGACCAAAAGAAGAGGATTTAATTGGAATCCAATCAATAATAACTAATTTTCCCCCATCTTTAAGTACACGTCTTGCTTCTTTAAGAATAGCCGAATGATTTTTAGACTGAAAAAGAATATTAGCCATCATCACTAAATCTATAGAAGAATCCTCAAGCTTTGAACCTTTTTCTTGTTCCAAATCAGCCCGACTGGTCTTAATATTACGCACTCCTTCCGTCTTCATTTTACTTGTAATAGATTCTAAAGCAGAAGCCAGAACATCAATGGCATAAATTTTTCCTTTTGTACCGACCATTTTCGCTAAAGGTAAAGCAAAATATCCCGCTCCGCAGCCAAAATCCGCCACAGTCATTCCTTCTTCAATTTCAATTTCTCTTAGAATTTTTTCTGGATTCATAAAACCGCCAGTGCCCTGAATAGGAAAAGTAGTGTTTATTAATTCTTCTGTCATAATTTCCTCCTTTTTAAAAAATATAATTTAATATTAATCATTAAGCTCAAAACTCAAATCTCAAAAGTTAAAATCACAGCTTAAAACTAAAAACTAAATCAACAATTTCTAATTTATAATTTTCAATTCCTGAACCTGTCAGGAACAGGTTTCTATTAAATTTTCAATGAATCAATTTTCAATTAATATTTTCGTTGTCGGTTTTTGATTGAAAATTAAAGAATTAGAAATTTAATAGAAATTAGAAATTAAAAATTTTAAACTTAGTTTTAAACTTTACGTTGTGGTTTTGAGCTTTGCCTTTTGACTTCTGAGTTCAATTTACAGGCAACTAACTGAGGCTACCTTATCTCCCTGCCTAAGTCGCATAATCCTCACCCCTTGAGTAGCCCGCCCCAAAGAAGGAATACTTTCAATAGTTATCCTAATCACCTGCCCTTTTTGAGAAATAATAATTAGATCTCTCTGGATTTCTTCGTCTTCAATAACCATTCCATCAACAAGTCTGCCAGTCTTATTAGTTACATTGGCTGTTTTTAACCCGCTCCCTCCCCGCTTCTGAACTTTATAAAGCTTCAAATCACTTTTCTTCCCATACCCATTTTCAGTAATAATTAATAATTTTGATTTTTGATTTTTGATTTTTGATTTTTTTATGGTGTCCATGCCGACTACATAATCACCTGTTTTTAAATTAATCGCTCTTACCCCGGCTGCTGAACGTCCTATTGCTCTCGCATCTTTCTCCTTAAATCGAATAGCTTGTCCCTGAGATGTAACAAGAATAATTTCATCCTTACCAGAACTTGTTTTAACCCACCGGAGCTCATCGTTTTTTTGTAATTTTATGGCAATAAGCCCTGAACGGCGAACACTGGCAAAATCAGATATCTTTGTCCTTTTTATTATACCATTTTTCGTCGCCATAACAAAAAACTCTAAATGCTCCCCTTGGATAGATAGATTTTCTTTAATTTCGACTTTCGGCAAATTAATTACCGCTGTTATTTTTTCCTCAGTGGAAATCTGTAGAAGCCCAACTATATTTTGCCCTTTGGAAACGCGGGAAGTCTCGGAAATCTCATAAGCCTTAATTTGAAAAACCCGTCCCTTGTCAGTGAAAAACAAAATATTGCTGTGAGTATTAGTAACAAAGAAATGTTCTACTGTGTCTTCTTCTCCAACAGCCGCCCCAATAACTCCTCTGCCTCCGCGCTCTTGAGCGCGAAAAGCTGATGGAGAAATCCTTTTAATGTAACCTCCTTTTGTTAAAGAAATTACTGTTTCTTTGTCCGGGATTAAATCTTCTTCGCTAAATTTTTCAACTGGATTTTTAAAAACCTGAGTTCGCCGTTCGTCTTGATAATTTCTTTTAATCTCTAAAAGTTCTTTCTTAATAACACTTAAAATTTTCTGAGGGCTTTTTAAAATAGCTTTTAGCTCTTTAATCTGATTAAATTTTTCTGTTAATTCTTCTTCAATTTTTTTCTTCTCAAGTCGAGTCAAATGCTGAAGTTTTATCTCCAGAATAGCCGCCGCTTGAATCTGGCTTAATTTAAATTTTGCCACTAAATTAGCTTGAGCAGTTTCCTTAGTCTGGGAGCTTTTAATAGTTTTAATCACCGCGTCGATATGCTCTAATGCTTTTTTTAACCCTTTCAAAATATGCGCCCGCTCGGTTGCTAACCTTAAGAGGAACCTGCTTCTCCTTCTGACGACTTCCTGCCGATGCTTAATATATTCTTCTAAAATCATTTTTAAAGTTAAAACTTTTGGCTGAATTCCATCCACCAAAGCAAGCATATTAAGATGAAAAACCTTCTGAAGATCGGTCAACTTATAAAGTTTATTTAAAATTCTCTTGGGCTGGGCGTCATTCTTAAGGATAATCACGATCCTCACCCCATCTTTGTCTGATTCGTCTCTAATATTCTTAATTCCTTCTATTTTTTTCTCGCGAACAAGATTGGCAATAGTCTCTACTAAAGAAGCTTTATTAACTTGATAAGGAATCTCTGAAATAATTATTTGAAAGCGGCCGGCTTCAATCTCTTCAACTTGAGCCTTTCCCCGCATTAGAATTTTTCCATGCCCAGTAGCATAGGCTTGAGTAATTTCTCGAGTATTATAAATCATTCCTCCAGTAGGAAAGTCCGGACCTTTAATAAATTCCATCAGTTTCTCAATAGTCGCCTCGGGACAATCAATAAGACATATTATACCGTCAATTACCTCTGAAAGATTGTGAGGCGGAATATTAGTTGCCATTCCCACGGCAATGCCCATTGTCCCGTTTAAAAGAAGTTGAGGAATCTTTGCTGGAAGAACCACCGGCTCTTTTCTGGATCTATCATAATTGTCAACAAAATCAACGGTTTCCTTATTAATATCAACAAGCATTTCTTCGGCTATTGGCGTCAATTTTGCCTCAGTATATCTCATTGCCGCCGGTGCGTCCCCGTCAATCGAACCCCAATTTCCCTGTCCGTTGATTAAAGGATAACGAAGGGAAAAATCTTGAACCAATCTCGCCATTGAGTCGTAAACAGCTATGTCCCCATGAGGATGAAATTTTCCCAAACATTCTCCAACAACAGTAGCAGATTTCCGAAACTTTGCCTTAGAATTTAAACCCAAACCATACATTGAATATAAGATACGACGGTGAACCGGCTTTAGTCCATCTCGAAGATCCGGAAGCGCTCGCGCGACAATTACGCTCATCGCGTAATCCAGATACGACTCTTCCATTTCTTCTGTTATTCTTTTTGGTTTTATGTGTCCGATTTCCATAGATTAAATTGTTACATTGTTAAATTGTTAAATTACTTATCTTATTAAATCTCGCTGGTTCCAAGTCCCGCAAGGGATGCCTAGTGGCATTGCACTTGGAACTACGATGCGCTAACGGCAACAAGAACAAATTCTGGAATGACAAACGAAGCGAAACGGAGTCTGTTATTCGTGAAAGATAACACACTTTACTTCGCTGCATGTGTCAATCCGTTTCATTAGTGCAATTTGATTCGCAGTCCAACTGCGAACCAACGGATTATTAAGCGATACAACAATTTAGCCATTTAACAATTTAGCCATTATTTATTTAGTGGTGTCTGTTTCAAAATCTCCTCAAACTCATCCCAAGACGGAACACCCTCCGCTTCTTTTTTAAATTTTTCCGGCAATTGAAAAAATTTTTTCTTTGGTTCTGATAAATTAGAATTATTCGCTTGACTTTTATTGGTAAAACCTTTAAAAGATAAAAAGCAGATACTCATAACAATAAACATACAAAAAGCTACTGACGCCCAAAGGATTTTGATTCGGGTTGATTCCGGCTTGCTTTGTAAGTTTTTGATGAAATTTTTAAAAGAAAACATTTATAAGCTCAAAGTTCAAAACTCAAAGTTCAAAACCACAACTTAAAACTTAAAACTGAAATAAGACAAGAAAAAGTTTTAAGTTTTGAACTGTGGTTTTGAATTTTGAATTTTGCGTTTTGAGTTATTTTTCCTCAATCATCCCTAAAAACTCTTCCTCATCTATAATCTTAACTCCCAGCTCTCTGGCTCTATTATACTTCATTCCCGGCTCTTTGCCAAGAAGGAGATAGTCGGTTTTTTTACTTATAGAACTGGATACCCTGCCTCCCAAAGCTTTAATTTTGTCTTTTACCTCTTGACGCGTCATTTGCTCTAAACGTCCAGTTAAAACAAATGTTTTCCCGGAAAGAATTTTCTCTTTTACTTGAGTACGAACGGCCTCAAATTGAATACCTGCTTTATCAAGCTCTCTTAATAGTTTTAAATTCTCCTCTGTATGAAAAAAATTATAAATGCTTTTGGCAACAACCGGGCCGATATCTTGAATGCTTTCTAAATCCTCTAAAGAAATCTCTTTAAAAATATCTATTAAATCTCTAACCTTTAGTATTTTCTTCCCTTTAATCGTTAATTCTCTAGCTAAAAGCTGGGCTGTTTCTTCTCCGACATAGCGAATTCCTAAGGCATAAAGAAAGCGGAGAAGGGTAATTTTTTTGCTTTTATTAATTGCTTTTATAAGATTTGAAGCAGATTTTTCAGCGAATTGCTCCAGAGGTTCTAAATCATTTTGTTTTAGCTTAAAAATATCCGCCGGACTAAAAAGAAAGCCTCCCTGCATTAATTGTTCAATAATCTTCCTGCCCATTCCCTTAATATCAAAAGCTCCTTTACCGACGAAATGAGTAATTTTTCTAAGCTGTTTTGCAAAACAATTTTTGCCTGAGCAATAATAAGCCGCCTCGCCCTCTTTACGAAATGTTTTGCTCCCGCAAAAAGGGCAAATTGAGGGCATTTCAAATTTTTTTTCTCTGCCTGTGCGAAGCCCGGGTAAAACCCGAACTATATCCGGAATAACATCTCCCGCTCGCTGAACAATAACCGTATCTCCAATCCTTACTCCAAGTCTTCTAATTTCATCTTCGTTATGAAGAGTAGCCCTACTAACAGTTACTCCTCCGATTTTTACCGGCTTTAGATGGGCTACCGGAGTTAAAGCGCCGGTCCTGCCAACTTGAATCTGAATATCTTCCACAATAGATGTGGCTTCTTCGGCTGGAAATTTCAGGGCAATTGAACCCCGAGGCGCTTTGCCAACTGTTCCTAATCTTTTAAAAAGAGAATTATTATTAACACTGATGACTATTCCATCAATTTGAAAAGGAAGTTTTTCTCTATCTTTTTGAATTTTTTGAAAAAACTTCATCACCTCGTCCAAGGTCTGACAATATCGCCCTTGATCAGTTTTAAAGCCTAAGTGCGGCAGGATTTTATGTTCGTCCTGGTGGGTTTTTTGATTAACATCACTAACCAATCCATAGGCCAAAAAATCTAAATTTCTTGAGGCGGCCACTTTAGGATCAAGTTGACGGATAGACCCGGCCGCTGTATTTCGAGGATTGGCATAAATCTCTTCTCCCTTCTTCTTGCGCTCTTTGTTTACCTTTTCAAAAGCGGCTTTAGTCATAAAAACTTCTCCCCGAATTTCAATCGTGCCTTTTTTAATTAAATTTTCCAAAGTTTTCTGAATTCCTGCATCTTTAAGTCTCTTGTGCAAGTCAAGACGAAGAGGAATAGAATCAATGGTTTTTAAATTTTGCGTTACATCTTCACCGATTTTCCCATCGCCGCGGGTAGCTCCATAAGAAAGGAGGCCATTTTTATAAACTAAAGAAATGGCGAAACCATCCAATTTCAGTTCGGCAAAATAATCAAAATCTTCCCGGGGAATAAACCTCTTGAGACGCTTCTCCCACTCTCTTAATTCTTCTTCATCAAAAGCGTCGTTTAAAGAAAGCATTGGAACCTTATGCCGAACTTTCTTAAATTCTTTTAAGGGTTTACCTCCAACTCTTTGAGTCGGCGAATCGGGGGTGATAAACTCTGGATATTTCTGTTCTAAAAGATACAGCTCATGCTTTAAAGAATCCAAAGCTGCATCAGAAATTTCCTGGCGGTCAAGCACATGATAAAGATATCGGTGATAATTGATCTCTTTTTTTAATTTTTCAATGCGATTTTTTATTTCGGTTTTTGCCATAATTTTATGCGATATAAAATTCTATTTTACACTTATAAATAAACCAATTGGAATTAACCCCTTAGGATTTCATTTATTCCCAACAGCCTAAAGGCTGAATTCCAATTAACTATACTTAAATTCCAATTGGTTTATCTATATTATATCTTCAAACACCTTTTCTGACAACCAAAAAATCCCTCTCAATATTAAGGGGGGTTTTAAAAACAGTAAATCAAATTGTTTATTCTTTTGCTATAATAACACACTCCGCTTCACTTCTTTGTCACTCCATTATTCACACCAGAACGGCTTCTTTTATAAATGATATTATTGAAATTCTAAAATAATGACTCATTTCATAACTTTCTTAATCCTCATCTTCTTCCATCCAACAAACCCCAAAACTGCCAAAATAACTATAACAACTAATAATACTAAAATAACATTACTTTTTTTCTTTAGACAATCCTGCGGACAATTCTGTTCGTTTTCTTGACCGGTACATTTGCCGTCTTCATTACATATTGAAGCTGAAGGAATTTCAGCTGGTTTTTCAATATAAGCAAAATCTTTTTCTATTTTTTGTTTGAGATATCCTTCTTTAGAAAGGTTTACCCAAAGGGAAAAACTGCCAATTTCATCTGATTTGAAAGAGGCAAGATTATTTTTAAAAGTCAGATATTTAATCTCGCCACTGGGAGTCTTGATAGTTGATGAAATTTCTAAGTCAGTAATTTTTGAATTTAATTTAATATAGACGGTTTCACCCTTAATAAATACAATCTTTCTTTCTGAACAATCTTTGTCTCGGCAAATATTAACATCGGCTTCAATTGGTTTTTTGGTTCCGATTACTCTGAATTCTTTATAGCTTTTGATGGCTAAATTATTTCTTTCGTCTCGTATTTCCACATCTGCTTTCCATAATCCCTCCGGCATCCATTCTGAAATATTCATTTTGAATGTGAATATCTTGCTTTTTTGATTCGGAGCCAAATCAAATTCTTTCATAAACGGCATTGGAGGAAACTTGTGGCTCAAATCAGTGAAATTGCAAATTATTTGCCCTTTTAATTGTTTTTGGGTCGGATTGGTAAAAGATACCTTTGCCTGAATTTCTTCGTTTGGTTTAAATGTTTGCTGGTTTAAAGAGATGCTGATTATCTGCTGAGCTGAAGTGAATAAAGGCAGAATAAAAAGAAAAGAAGTGATTGTAAATAGAAATGTTTTTTTAAGCATAGATTTTTGATTAAATAAATTTATTTTAAAATTTTAATCCCAATTAACTTGTTTTAGTTTGAGCTGAAGGGTTGGATCGCCAAGAAAAATATAGTGCAACTGTCGTAAACTTCCTAAAGGAGGCAAAAAGCCTAAAGTAACAGTATTATGATCATCACCGGTTAATCTTTTAATTTCTCCGGGGCAATATAAAGAACCTAAAAATGTTACGCCAGCAGAACCAAGATAGCCAATCGCTCCTTTTCTTATCATATTTGCTCCAAAAGCAGATGAAAACCCTTGCCAGTAATTGTTTGTTAGACAGGCATGACCTATTGAATAAGGAAGATCTAACCAAGGAATTTGATTCCACTCCAATGTGCCGCACCAACCGCCAGGACTGCCGTGATCTGCAAAAGTAATAAATCTCATATTTTGATAAACAGAAGTTGGAGGGGATGCATCTTGAATACAATCAGGATAGCCAGCACTACCAACAAAACAACTTGAATTATAACCAGAGGACGAAGTTTTTTGTTTAATTAATTGAGCATTTGTTTCATCACTATCAAATGAATGTCCAATAGAAACACCTGTGAAATTGCCCCCGTAAAGAGAACTAATTAACTTGTCGAAAAAAATCACCTCATTAACGTAAGTAGATGAATCAGCAGAACTTACTCCATAAATTCTGCCTGTTTTTAAATGAAGATCACCTAAAGAACCATATTTCCAGTCCGCAGCCATTCTCATCTGCCAGATTCCTGCACCAGGACACCTATCATATTCAGAATCTGGAATGGCTGGTGGCGCGGCAATTATAGTAAAATATTCTGGAGTATTAGAAAAAAGATTACTAATGGCATTTGCTGCATCAGAATCAGCCTGAGAAATATTACCAGTAATAACAGCATTGGAGGAGCACTTATCATTAAGTCCTGGGTCGGATAATTCAGTATATGAAATAACTTCTTTTTTTACTGATGCTAAAAATGGAGATGAAAGCGACATTTTGGAAAACAATTTAGAGACAGTTCCGTTCTTTTCAGTGTTTATAGAAAAAACAGTACCTTCAATGTTCAGATCATTCGGATTAACCAAAATCAATTTATCGCTATTAGTCTCTGTCGCATACCACTTTTGAACTTCCTCTAAAGTATAATTAACTTCGCATCCGGCGTTAGCACTGATATATCCTTGCGTTGCTCCGTCTAAACTGCCAACCGTGTAAATCACTTTTCCATTGATCATTGCCTGATAAGTAGCCAAATTTGCTGAATTGACAAAAATAATCGGGGAATTTTTGTGGGAAGCAAAAACGCTTGCCATCAATCCAGCTTTGTAATTATCATAATCAACAACAACTAAACTGCCAATTGTGCTCCAGTAAGAGAAATAATCAGACGACTGAATATTGGAAATATCTCCGATATTCATTCCGGCTCCAACTGGTTCTGCGGCGGTAAAGAGATTATTAAGACCTCCCGGGATATTCCCAATAGTTGTCAAATGGCTCGGATCATACATCTGCATAAAATGAATTGTTGAATCAGCGTCAAACTTTGTATTACTTTCATAATGATAAATCAATGCCGGATATTTATGAATTGTACCGCTATCATTCCAAATGGCAATCGGAACTAAACTTAAAACATCCCGCCAATTAGTATCAGCGATTAAAAATGTTTCTTGGGCAGTATATTTTGTATTGTTTTTAACATTATTAAATGAACAGTTAGCATTAACAGTAATATTTACAGAATCAGTAGAAGTCGCACCAACGCTGTCAGTAACAGTTAAAGTTATTGTATGACTGTTTACTGACAAATCGTTTTTGGAAAATTTGTTTTTAGGATTTTCAGTCGGAGTAATATCTCCGTCTTGATTTGAAAACCATTGATATGTATAAGGACTTACTCCTCCGCTTGCCGAACCGTCAAAATTAATAACATCATCCATCCTTAAAAACACATCACCGTTATTTGGAGAATTGATTGTAGCTGTTAAAGGAATCGAAGGATTAATAATAACTGTGATAGTATCTGTCGCGGTTTGCCCAGAATTATCGGTAACAGTTAGAGTAATCGTATGCGTTCCGACTGACAAATTGTTTTTTGAAAAATCAGGATCAACATTATGAGTATAAATATTTCCATCTATATTTGATGTCCAGGTAAAAGTAAGAGGCCAAACCCCGCCAGTATAGGTTCCTTCAAAAGAAATATCATCGCCTTGATTAAAAGTTGAATTGTCTGGAGGATTGTCAATGGTAATAGTAAGCAATGGAGGCGGATCAATTTGGATTCTAAATGTTTTAATAATTGTTATTGGAGTTGCGCTGGAATCAGTAATGTTTACAGTTATTGTATGCATTCCTTGTTGGAGATCGTCTCTATTAAACCAATCGGTTGTTCCGATTTCTCCGTCTAAATCCGAAACCCATGAATAAGAATATGGCATTGTGCCGCCCAAAACGTGAGCGTTAAACCAAACAGAATCGCTGAAAATAAAATGATCGCCGTCTCGCGGCATAATGTCCACTGTCATTTCAACAATATCAATGTCAATAGTGTCTGTGGCTGTAGCGCCTAAACTGTCTGTTGCAGTAACAGTAATTGTATGCGCTCCCAGCGTCCATGGGGTTGCGCCTGTGTCAACTGACGGCCATTGTTCTGTGGCAAAATCTCCTTCATGGTTTGAATTCCAAACAAAGCTGTAAGGAGCGGTGCCGCCTGAAACATTAGCGCCAAACCAAATTATCTCTCCATTTGCAAATTCTGTCCTCCACATATTAATTTGGGTTGCTAAGGTGCCAGCCGGCTTGACAGTAATACTGATAGAATCAGTGGCGGTATTTCCATTACCGTCAGTAATTTTTAAAGTAATTGTATGCGTATTTACTGAAAGAGTATTTGTACTTCCCGCTTGACTATTGGAAAAAACCCCGTCTTTATCAGACGACCACTCCCAAGTATAATCTGGAACTCCGCCTAAAACGATTCCATTAAAACTAACCCAATCACCTTGAGTGTATTCTGTGTTATTTTCCGGCATTGTGATGGTTGCTGAAAGAGTAGAAACAGTTACGCACTTCCCTAATATATTACAGGTTGCCGGTAAAGTACAACTTCCGCAATCAGTAGGACTCCCACAAACTATTTGTGTCCCGCATTCATAACCTAAAGAAGCACAAGTATCAGTACAGGCGGCTACACAATTAGCGCCATCCCAAGAATAGCCAGCATTGCAGTCATAACAACTTTCCCCGGCTCCGCAGCAAACATCTGCGGTTGTATGAGCGTTAGTTATGGCAACTGTGCTACAGCCAGGACCAGTGGAACAAGTAGGAATACATGGAACAGTTGTCGTTGTGGTAGTAGAAGGAATCGTAGTTGTAGTTGTAGAAGGAACGGTTGTGGTTGTTGTAGTCGTAGTTGTGGTTGTAGCTGAAGTTATATTAAAACTTGCTCCATTTTCTTCTTGGGCAGAATATCCGAGCCTGTCTTTGGCAATTATATCAATAAAATATACTCCAGCGGATTTTCCAGTAGAATCCAAAATATTGCCATAAATTCCGTCACCTGCTGCTCCATCGTTATGCGAGCCGTCATCATAAAGAGTAATCACGGCAACATCTGTTTCGTCTGGCTTTTGGATATGGGCAATTACTGAGGCAACTCCAGAAATGTCTGAGACTTTAGTAGTAATAGTAAATTTTGTCCCTTGAGCACCTGAAGTAATCGGCATTGTTGTGTTTTGGATAGTCGGATCCGAAGAAGAAACAATTTCAAAAGATGGTTTCTGGGCAAAGGCAAAAGCCGCGGAGAAAAGAATTACGATAAATAATATAAATGTTATCTTTCTAGTTTTGAAAATAATGGATGACATAGTCATTTTAACTCAAAGTTCAAAACTCAAAGCCAAAACTTAAAATTCAAAACTACCTCTTATTCTTAAAAGTTAATAAGCTTGAACCAAGCATTTTTGACATTTCTTCAATTTCTTTTAAAAGTTGATTAACTTTACTTTTATCAACATCGGTTGAATCTCTTAGTAATCCTAGCCAATATTTTGTCTCGTTCGCTGACTTTAAAGCAATTTCATAAAACTTTATAAAATCTTTCTTTGAAGAAGATGATTTTGCTTCAATAATATTTGCTCCAATAGAGGTAGATGATCTTAATAATTGATCAGTAATAACCCAATATATTTTTTGACTCGGCAAAATTCCTATAAACTTAATAACATCTATTGAAAAATAATAGCAGCGGTATTTTAATTCAGTTTTAAGTTTTGAGTTGTGGTTTTACACTTTGAGCTTTGAATTTTGAACTAATTATTAAATGTTCTCCGCCTCTCCGCAATTCCCTTTTAAATCACAAGCTACTATATCAACATAATACGCTCCTATGGCACCTGATGTCCATGTATTACTGTAAGTTCCATCACCTGCTGCTCCGTCACTATGGATACCGTCATCATAAAGGTCAATTGTGGCAACATTTGTTTCATCTGGATTTTGGATGTGAGCTTTTGTTGTGGTTGAATCTACGCCATTTGAATCTGATATACTGGCGGTAATGACAAATGTCGTTCCAGGAGGACCTGAAGTAGGAATAACTTGAGCGTTGGAAATTCTCGGCCCAGAGGAACCTTCCAACCAATTATAATATACCACACCAACAATGGCATAGGAAGTGCCTGCCACCAAAAGGCCTAAAATAGCATAAGTAAGGATTTTTTTTCCCTGCTCAATTCTTGAGATATCTCCGGCTGATGTTAAATAATAAATACCTCCCCAAATTAAAGCTAAAAGAGCAATTAAGGCCACAAAACCCAAAAGCCAGTCAACAATATTTACTATAAGTGTTAAGAATGTAGTACTTGGCACACCATTTGGGACATTCGGCAGCACATACTCGCCGGCAAAAGCAAGAAAAGGGGAAATTATTATACCTAATATTGTGATGAAAAAGATCGCTTGAGTTTGTTTATGTTTAAGGATTCGGAGCATATACTAATAATTAAGATAGAATAAAAGATAACCTATTTTAAAGTTAATAACTCTGTCGTTATTTCTTCATAATCAAAATTAAAAATCCAATCTAATTGCCCGGCTTACTTCTCCCATACTGCCAACTATTCTAATTATAAGAGGAGAACTTGAAACAACGCTCATAGTCCAAGAGGATCCATTTGCTAAATGAAAAGTTAAGTCTGGATCATCAACAGAAGGCTGATAATCCTTTTTATAAATTTCATAAAGTATTCTTTCGGCTCCGCTGTCAGCGGCGCAATAAGCTAAAGGAGAATCATTAACGAAAATTCTTGTTTTCCATTCCTCCGTTAATATCTCGGCCACTCCTAAGCTAATAATTGAAATTACTACCAAAACTAATAAAGTCGTAAAAAGCAAAACAGCCCCCCGCTCGGAATTTTTAGAATTTTTAATTTGACAATACTGCATTAAATTTATCTTTATAAAATCCCGATGACTATTCAAAATTCTTAATTTCTATTTCTTAATTCTTATCCCGTAAGGGATCGCTAACGCCGATTGAATTTTTAATTCTTAATCTTTATCGCTTTTCTATTTTTTATCTAATCTCAATAAAAAATCAGGAAATAAGAAATAAGAAATTTAAGCTTGGTCATTGATCATTAATTAGATCAATTAGAAATTAGGTTAATTTAAATATAATTCTCAACTTTCAACTCTATTTATAAATCCTGGGAGAAATTGTTGTTTGAAGAGAAAAAGGAGACGGATATTTCGGATTATTGCTTTTTGCTTTGATAAATATTATGATTGAAGGTTGAAGATAAGGAAGAGCAGTAAAGCTAAAATCACTTACTTTAAATTTTAACTCTTCAATCTCAATATTAGAGGAAGTCATCACTTGATTATTCCTTGCTAAATAATTCCCGGATGAATCACAGTTTCCACCTGAATCTGAAAGGCAATAGGTTATTTTTTCTCCTTGGTTATTTGTAAAAGTTATATCTGAATCATTGTTTCCTCTCTGGCTTTCTTCTATTTCTTTCATCATTCTCATCTCCCGGCTCATTACCTCAAGAATAAACTGGGTACCGGCTCTCAGATCTTGCGAGGTTGAAATTTTTCTTTGAATATAAACACCCGTTAAAAAAATATTAACAAGAGCAATAATAAGAATTGAAAAAACACTAATGACAATAAGCAGTTCTATAAGAGTGAAACCTGTTAGAAAATCTGTATTGCTTTTTAATTTTCTCCCCACTAAATATTTATTATGAACAACGTCTTTTATTCTATAACTTTTACCCTCTAAGGGTGTAAAATCTTTGTTTATATTCATAAAAAAATGGAATAACAAACGGAGTAAAATTGAGTTTGTTATTTAGTAAGAAACATGATAACATACTCTTTTACGTTATGTGTATCAATCTTATCAAAGTAAAATACTACCTCCAATTACAAAAATATTCCTCTGAGATTACTGCATTTCCTTCATTATCTCCAAACCAAACCTTACTTTGAACTATAAAACTCTCGATATCAAGTCCTTCAGGTTCATATTTATCTACAATAATTTCTCTAAAAAAATTTGTTTTCCGCCAAGTAGCCGGAAGTTTTGGGGGGTTTTTATATTTTGACTGAAGAAAAAGATTATCATCTGGATCGTAATAAACTTGAGTTTTCCATTTATTTCCCAATCCCACTTTTTCTAATGTCCATTCGCCTGTGGTTAAATTCAAAAGAAGAATGAAATTTTCATTGCCGATTCCTTCATTCCAATCAAGTGTCTCATCAAGCCAGTTACTGTCTCTAATATTTCGAACTGCCTCAATTCCCTCTTGAGACAAATAAAGGGCGATCGCTTTATTATTCGCCATTGCATCGGCTTTGACAAGCTGAACGAAAGAGCCAAGAATAGCTATTAGGCTTATACTAATAAGACTTGCGGTGACAAGAATTTCAATAAGAGAAAAACCATTCTTTTCTAAATCATTTTCTTTCTTTCTTTTTGAACTTCTCTTTATCATTTTTACTTTTAATTCTCTGAATTAAATTTGGAATTTAGAATCTGGAATTTAGAATTTAGCTAGATTCTAGATTCAAAATTCTAGATTCTATTCTTATGTTAATTAGTCTCAATCAATCCAACATTGTTTACAATCACATTCTTGCATCCTTCGGGACATGACTTGCCTTCAATCTTTAAAGTAATCGCAGAAGGTGAACTGGCGTTGTTCTGATTAATATAAACAGTTGGTTTAGGCGGGAAAAAAACAATTTCAACTAAAGAGATAGGTGTGCCAGAAATCTTGATCTCAGAAATTTCAATCCCAGAAGGCAAATCTTTCTCTTCTATTTTTTCGCCCGGAGCATCATATTTATAATCACCATCATCATCAGCGAAAATAATATAACTTGCAGAATCAGTAGTAGTAAACCGCAAGCCATATCCTCCACTTGGAATATCTCCATTGTGCCTTACTGTAGCCAAAGCCAAATTTTGGGTATTCCTAATATCAGAATAAATCTGTTGGACGGCTATACGGAGATTTGCTTTTTGTCTGTATCCAGTATAACCAAGGGCGCCAACCGCAGAGAAGAAACTAACAATAAAAATAACAATTATGGCTTCTATTAGAGTAAAACCGCGGAATGATTTATTACTAAACCTTAGTAAATTTTCAAAAGACATAAAATAACATTGATAGCTCAAAACTCAAAAATCAAAGTTCAAAGCCACAGCTTAAAACTCAAAAAGTAGATAAAAATTTCTAATTTTGAATTTTGAATTTTTAAATTCTAATTTTAAAAACATTCAAAATTCGATCATTTAAAATTGGTTCGAAATTCAAAATTAGAAATTCGAAATTATTTACCAGTTTTGAACTTTGAGCTGCCTGTCCGCTCTCCCGTCGTTAGGTTGTTCTCGTGAATTTTCTAAAAAGTTTATTAAATAAAAAAGAAAGAAGATTTAAATAAGGGAAAGGCAGATGGGCGGGTAGTTTTGAGTTGAAATTTGAGCTTTGAGTTATCTAATTTATCTTATTCCGGAGCTATCTCTTTCCAGCGAGGATATTTAGACTCTCCTGATCCAATGATAACATTTTTAGTAGCCATACAAGTATATCCATCTTGATCAGTAACCTTAAGAGCAACAGTAAAAGTATTTGAATAAAGGCAGGAGTTTGGTTTTAGAAAATAATAAGTTGGATCTTTTTCAGTACTTTCAGTAGTAAATCCCTCATAATCACAATAATCAAAATCCCAAGCAAAAGTAGAATCTAAAACCTCTTGAGGTGCCCCTTCTAAGGAAACATTGTAACTACCTTGAACAAATGTTCCGGTTACCGTGCTTGATTCGTCGGTTTTATAATAAAATGATAAGTTAGTGAATTGGACTGGAATACCTCTTTCGGGATTCTCTGGAGAAAAAGTAAAATCTATTGTTGGCCAATAATGAAGAGGGGTGCTAAACTGCAGGATATTCCCTTCAGTATCTTTATCTTGCCAATCAGATTGGTCGTCTTTAGTATCCCAAACTTTAACTCGCCAATAATATGTTTTAGCATAAGCAAGACTGCCAGAAATAGTTGAATAAGAATTAGAAGAACTGATGATTTTTTCTGTATCAATTTCTGGTGTGGAAAAATCTGAGTTATCATCTATCTGAATCTGATAAGCGCTTTGAGAGTCTCCTGAATCTTCATCATCAAAATTCCAAACAACGGTTATTCCCGGACCGCATTTACAATAATCCGGATGAATCTCCGAATTGGGATCCACTGAAACAGTCGGGGGGATATTGTAATTGATCACTGAAAATGAAGCTTGTGCCGAGCCGGTATTAGGATAAATAGCCGTATCAGTCGCCACTGATTTATAATCTATATTTACACCCGGAGCAAACGGACCAATTTCAACAGAAAAAGAAGAAATATTTTTTGATGAATCACTATCACATTTGCCATCAGTTGGAGCCACATCGTCGCATCTGTAAACAGAATTCCAAGTTCCTTCATCTATCCGATAAAAAACTTCATGATATTTAACTGTATTAAGCCCGATTGGATTTTCTGTGGTAGTAGAAGTAATGGTAATTTTGTCCGTGTATTCATCAGGAACTTTTGCTCCATCATCAATTGAATTATCTTGATTATCCTTAGCGCTAATTACTACAGTCGGAGCCAAATTATCGCAGGTCGCTTCCGGATTTGACCCGTCAAGATCGAAATCTCCATCGCAGTCATTATCCTTGCCATCAGAGCAAACCCTCCAAGGATCAGCAACATTCTCTGAATCATCTGCCCCGCTTATCCAAACTGGTCCATTTTTCAAAATCCCGTCATTATTATTCCCAGAACTATCATTAGCAGCACTTCCAGTCTCTTCATCAAAATTCCAATATCCAACCAATCCGGTATCGTTAATAAATTCTCCCCGGTAATGTTCAGCAACTTCATCCGCTGACAACGCCCGATTATAGATGCGGACTTCGTCGATGGCGCCATTCCAGTTACGTCCTCCGTTGCTGGAACTACCAATCATAGAAGTGTTTATTGAACCCGACCAATTTTTTAATCCTGTTTTTGTCTGTTTTTCTTCCCCGTCAACGTAAGCAAGAAGTTTATCTTGATCTTTGTCCCAAGTCATTACTAAATGATGCCATTCAGTTCCCCATCCTTCAGACACTGGATAGAAACTAGTATATCTATATACCCCTTCTGCTTCATAAGAACAATGAATAGCGTTACAGGAACATTTCCAAAGTAAAATCTGGTTATTATTATTTACACTACTTGAGTATATATAATGATTTTTTGAATCTCCCCAAAGATCAACAGATCCTGCCCTTATCCAAACTTCAACTGTACCTTGAGAAATATTAATATCATCATTTATAGAATTGATATTTACATAATCATCCACGCCGTCAAAACTCAAAGCATTATAAAATTTTTCTTCTCTTCCATAGCCCCCGCAATTGCAGGCACAACCCTCAATAGAACCTGACTGGGTGCAATCAATTGAATTTGAATCACATCCATCTCCTATGCAGGCATAATCTAAAAGATTGCTTAAAGAACATATATCAGTATTTTGATTTGATAAAGAATAAAGGCAATAGCCAGACGTGCAGGAATAATTTCTCTCTTCGCATCCTAATTCATAAGCATAACACCCATCGCTTTGTCCATCTTTAGAACAGTCAGCTCCTTCATTATCCGGTACACAAATCCAAGAAGTACCTGAACAAGCGTTTTTAGAACATCCGATATCCAAAGAACAATCTTGAGTAGTATCACAACTCTGGCCGCAACATATTCCTCCCGTACAGGAAGTAAGATCATTTTCTCCTGCACATTCTATATCTATTACAATAAAATAACCCTCATCATCGCCTGTATTAGGGATAATAGGCGCGGTGTCGGTCGCTTCTGATTTATAGCCAACTTTTGTTCCTGAAGAAAAACCGCTCACCGGAATTTCCGTATTAAAATTTGCGATATTTTTTAAAATGTCTTCATCACATTGACCATCGCCGTCAGCGTCAGTGCAGGTAAAAATTAAATTCCAAGGCCCATCATTTTCGTTATAAAAAACCTTAACCTGATAAAGAGAATTTGGGCTTGTGGGACAAGGCGAAACTTCAACGCTTTGCACATTCAAGCTAACTTTGTTAGTATCAGCATCTAAAACATTTCCCCCTTCTTTGGGAAGTATTTTTATTCCATTTTTATCATAGGCAGTAATTATTGTCGTTGGCGCTTCATCATCGCAAGCCGGCTCTTCGCAATCAATACAGCTTCCTCCGCCGCAATCATTACCGCCGATATTACTATCGCAATCATTATCTTTTCCATCGGTGCAATTTCCGTTTGAAATAGTTTCTTCTACATCATAATCGTCGCAGTCGCAATTGCACAAAATTCCATCCCCATCCCAATTATTGGGAAGCCGACAATCAATATTATTTTTTAATATGCAGTGCTCACCCAAAAAAGGAATATGTTGACAACCATAATCCCAAAAGCGATATTTTAATATTATATCGCATGCATCAGGGTGACGATTTGAAATAGAAGGGACGCATTCGCCCGAAGCACAGGAATAATCTCTTTCTTCGCAGCCATCTTCGTAAGAATAACAGCCATCACAATCTAAACCATCGCAACAATTTGTTCCTTCATTAGCCGGACCACAAGTCCAAGAAGTTCCAGAGCAAATTTCTTCTCGGCATTCATCATCTAAAGAGCAAGAAAAGCTTGTATCGCAAATCCCTCCACAGCACCTGCCAGCTCCGCCGTTGCACTTAACAGTCACATCATTAATTGGCGTTGTTCCAATATAACATTCTGCGTTTTGAACAGTAAAAGAATAGGTTGAAGTATATCCAGTATATCCATTATTATCAGTTGCCTCTGATTTATATTCAACAAAATCTCCAACGTTAAACGGTCCGATAGTTACATCAAACGAACTAATATTTTTTGTTAGGTTGGCATCGCACTTACCATCAACCGAGTCAGTATCCCAACAATCAAAGGCAGTAATCCAGCCGCCGCTATTTACTTGATATTTAATTTTATGATTTTGAATCCCCGAAGCGTCTGCCGCGGTAGAAGTCAAAGTAACAATATCTGAATTAAGAACCACTCCGCTTGGATCACGGGAAATAAATAAAGTATCTATTTCACTGTCGCAAGAAGGATCGGCATCATCAATAAATCCATCACAATCATTATCAATTCCATCAGAACAATACATGTCGCCTTCTTCTTCAATAATATTAACATTAATCGTTTTTTCGGCTACTAAATTGTGAAATCCTACGACACCGTCATAAGGAAAAACTAAAATTCGCCCGGAATCCCCCCAGCTACACTCAGGTGTAACATTATAAATACAATCAAGCTCAAAACCAGTACCGGTGCAAGTCATCAGTCCCTTGTCAATTTTCCATGTCTCGCTTAAAGCTGGAGAATCAACATTCAAATAAAATGAATTCAGATCAGCTTTTCCTTGAGGATCGCTTATATGAACTTTAACAACATTTTCTCTCTGTTTTATTAAATCGCCAGAATTAATGGTAACTGTAGCTACAGAAAATGAACCGTAAGTACAAGCGCCATCTTCATTGGTTTTATTTCCGGCAGTATCTTCTGTTTTTGCGCGAAAATCAATTGTCCCACTGTTAAAAGAGCCTATATTTTTACTGCAAGTATCTGTCTTGCCTTCCGGTGAACAAGTATGGGAATCATAACTTAACCAACCATTAGTTGTCCATTCTAATTCGTGAGATCCTATCCCGTAATTATCATCCGCTTTAGAAATAATAGTAATTTCATCTCCAGGATAAATAGTATTTGCCGGAATGCGGGATAAAGTCAGATCCGGCCCCTTACAATCGCAAAGAGAACCTTTAATATTATTATAAATCGTTTTAAGAGCCGCACTATCTGGAGCTGCATGATAATCAGCCGGAACCGAGGCGATCTCTTTCATTAAATATTCTGCCTCGGATTCAGTTGGAATATTATAGCCGATAGTAATAATTCTAATCCCATTATTTTTAGCTGTAGTAGCAATGGCTCTTGCTGTATTCGCAGGATAATCTGGATCATCCTCTTTGTAAGGACGATCAGGATAACCATCGCCTAAAATAATCATCACCTTAACGGTCCCTGGCCGGGCATTGTCTCTTAATTCGTTATAAGCTACGCCTATTCCGCCAGCCATATTTGTGTGACCGGCTGGAGTCAATGCATTGACTCTCTCTTTAACTTCTGTCTTATTAAAAGTAAGACCATTATCTAAGGTAGCGCCATCTGAAAAAGAAACCAGTCCCACCTGATCTCCCACTCCAAGATTATCTATAAATCCTACACAATCATTATCACTGTCTTTATTACAAGTAATTGGACAACATCCATCATCATTCACACACTCTGAAACTCCAGAACAATAAGGACTGTTCAGAGCTTCTTTAGCCGCGGCAATTTTAGTTTTATCTTCCTCTTCAATTGGATAAGCCATACTTCCAGAACGGTCAACCACCAGCATTATGTCAGCCGGTTTGCAAATACAAGGATCAACCGTAAACCCTTCGCAAGTTGTTGCTTGCGCGCTCTGGTTTCTAAAACCAATTATCATTAAAGAAGACAAAAATAATAAAGCCACCACGATAATGCCGAAGATGGCTAAGAGATTCTTTGTTGAATTAAAATTTATAAAAAATAGTAGCCTCCTCATAATATTTAACTTAAACTCAAAGTTCAAAACTGATAAATAATTTTGAATTTCGGATCAATTTTGAATGGTTGAATTTTAAATGTTTTAAAATTAGAATTTAGAAATTCGAAATTTAATCAAAATTCAAAATTAGAAATTTTTATCTGCTTTTTGAATCTTAAGCTTTTGAATTTTAAGCTGTGGTTTTAAACTTTATATCTTTTACTCTTAATCCTCAATCTTTCCCCTAATTCCCACTCCTCCGGGTCCAATAGCAATTATCTCTGAAACATCGCAACTCCCTTCCACTTTAAGATAGAAAGAATCTCCCCTTTTTTCAAACTGAGGAACGGTATAATTTTTCTCTCCTAAATCAACTAAAAATGCTTCTGGAATACATTCACCTCTCGTATTGATTTTAAAGTGAACCATTAAATTGCCTTGATCGCATCTTTTATCTAAAATTTCTATTTCGCCTCGGCATTTATCAACCGCCTCTTGAACCTTTTTAAAATCTGGCTTTGCTTTCTTTTTACTGATAAATTTACCGTCTTTATCTATAATCTCTATTCCGTAATCTTGGCCGCAGTCGTATACTTTACATTTAGCAATCTCTTTTTCATTACAAAGAAAGAAATATTTACATCCTTCATCGATACAAGAATCAGCAAGAAGCTTACAAGAAGAAAAATCATAACCTGGACGCAGAGAAATTGGAACGGATGACTGATATTTAATCCATCTAGAAATACCAATCATAAACAAACCAAGCCAAGCCAGAGAAACAAGTAAAACAATAACAAGAATCAATTGAGCTTTAGTTGTTTTTACCTTAGGCATAATATTATCCTCCCTTTTAAGATCAAATTTAAAAATGTTAATTTAATAATATTCTGTTGGTTTCAAATTGTATTTGGAATCGTAACGCACTAACAGTAATTCCATTACGTGTACGTGCGTCAACCAGTTTTTCCATTAGCGCAATTTGGTTCGCGGCACAACTTTGAAGATACAATTTAATTGTAACATAAAAAATAAAAATTGTCAATAGCAAATAAATAAACTTAGATACCAATCTATAATTCTATCGCCAAAAAATAACCCGATTAATGTTCCGGTAACCAAAAACGGACCAAAAGGAATTTTGCTTTTTAAAGTTTTCTTGTTAATTATAATAAGTAAAAGACCGACAATTGTTCCCAAAAGAAAAGCCAAAAAAAGAGCAACTAATATATTTGGCCAGCCAAGAATCAGCCCAATCAAAAAGACAAGTTTTACGTCGCCCATTCCCATTCCTTCGCCGTGAGATACCACGACTATTGCAAGAAAAAAAAGTGAAGCAAGAACAGCGACAAGAAGCAAAAAACAAAAATTAGTTAATTGAAAATTGAAAATTATTTGATATAAAGAAGCAACTCCAATCGCCGGGTAAATTATCTTATCTGGAATAATATAGTGTTTTAAATCGTAGACGAAAATTATTATCAAAAAACAAACAATTACTAAATAGTAAAAAAGATTTAAAAAATTTGAAATTAAAAATTGATTTGAAATTAAAAATTCAAAATTAAAAATTAGGAGAAATAGCAACCCTGTTGCCATTTCGACCATTGGGTATTGCAAACTAATTTTTCTGGAACAGTATCGACATTTTCCAAAAGTTGAAATAAAACTTACGAGCGGAATTAAATCAAACCATTTTAAATCCTTTTTGCAATATAAACAATGTGAGCGGCCGAATAAAATTTTCTCACCGGTATAAAGACGGCAAATAACTACATTAAGGAAACTGCCGACCACAAGACCTAAGATAAATATAAATAAACTAATTATGAACATCTAAATTTCTAATTTTGAATTTTGATTGAACTTCTAATTTTTTAATCTTTCGTTGCTTCAGTCCCCTTCGTCGGTTTAGTCATCCACGGCTAAACCTAAATCTTTTAATTGCCGAGAAAACTAAACTTATGGTTTAATCGAGATGATTAAACCAACAAGTAAATACTTAATTAGGCAAACAAGAGAAAAGCCAAGCAACGCGAGAAAAACAAAATTACTCCAATTATCAACTGCACCTGCTTGACTTTTCATCTTCTTAGCCTAAGAAGTGCATTCCTCAATAAAAAACAGAAAAGCCAGAGACAAATTTTGTTTCTTTTCTTTGCCTAGTTTATGGCAATGTTTTTCTTGCTGAATCAATTTCGCTATAATAACTCATTTCATACGAGTTTCCATCATCGCTAACATCATATCCATACCACTGATCTGCCCCGTCAGCATCATCGTTATCTTTATCTGCATCTTTTGGATCGTAAGGAGAACCAGATGGAAGATAGGTTGCAATATCACCAATCATCTGAGTAAATGTAACATCTGAACCAGCTGCCGTGGCGTCAGTCCCTGCCACCGAACTTCGATTTGGATAGGCCTGATTTTCATCATAATACATTTCTAAAGCCGCTCTGAGGCTAACAATATCCGATTGTCTTCTCGAATCTCGAGCTTTAACCCTGGCAGTATTTAACGAAACTAAAACAATTGAGGCTAAAATCCCGATAATGGCAATTACAACTAAAAGTTCAATCAAGGTAAACCCTTTTTGTCCTTTTTTAGAAAATACCTTTAACATTTTTTTCACCTCCTTTCTAGTTAAGTTATAAGTTATAAGTAATAAAAGTAATAAAGAATAAGAATTTTTATTTTCTCTTCATATTCTTCTGGGTATTTTTGATAATTGTTACTAATATCTTTATAATTTCTAAATTTTCTTTTAAAAGTAAATTAACTTGCTCTTGAGCAACTAATTTAGCTGCTATCATCATTTTAATCCATCTTTCGGTTTCCTTGGCTTCTTTTAGAGTAACTCTCATATGCTGAAGAAAATCTGCTTTGCTTACACCTGATCTTGCCTGAACAACATTGGAATTTATAGAAGTAGATGATCTAATAACTTACTTGCCTAACTCATAAAAAGGTATACCTTTTAGCAGTTGATTAATCATAACTATAACCCTAACGGCAAAATTAAAACTTCTTTTATTAATATCCTGAAAATTCTTTTCCATTTTTCTTATCAGTTATAACTTATTACTTTTTACTTATCTAGAATGCTCCTGCTAAATTATAAATCGGCATTAGGATCGCCGCAACTAAAACTGCAACTCCTGCTCCTAAAATTAAAATTAAAATTGGTTCAATCAACACCATTAAATTGTCAATGGAATTGTTCACTTCTTTTGTGTAGAAGCGAGCGATGTTTTTTAAGGCAAGATCAAGCTTACCGCTTCTCTCTCCGACACCGATCATTTGGGAAACCATTAAGGGAATTTCTTTACTTCGCTCAAACACAAAAGCGATTGGCTCTCCGACCCTTACCTTTTTTGCTGATTCAAAAATTATCCTCTTGTAAATTTCATTTCCAACCACATTACCGCTTATTTTAAGCGCTTTAGTGATAGGAAGACCGCTTTCTATTAAAGTGCTTAAATTTTCAGCGAAACGAGCTAAATATATCTTTTTAAAAAGTTTTCCTATTAAAGGCAGTTTAAGTTTTAAAAGATCCAATTTCGCCTTTCCTTCTGGAATGGTTGAAATATATTTTATTCCCAAAACTATCCCTATAATTCCAATTATTATAAAGTACCAATAATTTTGAAAAATATTACTTAAACTAATCAGAAGTTTGGTGGGCAAGGGCAATTCTTGTCCGGATTCTTTAAAAACCGCTAATAATTTAGGAAGAATGAAAGTCATCATAATAAAAGCGACTGTGCCAAATCCAATAATAATAAGAGCTGGATACATCATCGCCCCTTTTACCTTATTATTGAAATCGTATTGACGTTCTAAATGATCAGCCAGATAAATAAGTGATTCCTGAATTCTTCCAGAGGCTTCTCCGGATTTTATAATACTTATATAAAAAGGAGAGAAAACTTTAGAATGTCGCTCCAACGCTTCAGAAAAAGATGTTCCTCCTTCTACATCAGAAGCAATTTGAAAAAGTGTGTCTTTTAAAAATCTATTAGTCTGCTGTTTGACTAAAATTCTTAACCCTTCAACCAAAGGAACTTTAGCCTCGGCTAAAGTAGCAAGCTGACGGAAAAAAACAGCAACCTCTTTCACATTTGCTTTTTTAAAAATTCGGAGGCGCGAGGCACCCAAGAAAGATGGCTTCACCGGCGTAATCGAAACAATATACAGCTTATGGCGATGAAGAATATCTATTGCCCTCTCTATATCTCCAGCCTCAATAGTTCCAGTCTGCCTCTTGCCGTCTTCTGTTCTTATTTGATAAAGAAATTGCATTTCTAACGTCATTGCGAACGAAACAAAGCAATCCCGTAGAAAAATAACAAGACTAATTCATATTAATGAACGATGACTCTTTTACGGAGTTGCGTCGTCGTCCCTTATGGAACTTCTCGCAATGGCAATATTAAACTTCCCTCTGAAATAACATCCTTAGATCTGATGGATTAAGGGAATATACCTCTGCACTCTCTACTGATATTTCCCTTCTTTGAATTAATTCAACTAAAGATTTATTAAACGATATCATTCCTTTCTCACTGCTCGTTTCAATAACTAAGTCCAACTGATGAATTTTGTTCTCACGAATTATGTTCTTTACCGCCGAATTAGCTATCATTACCTCCACCGCTGGAATGCGCCCGCCCTCAAGCCTTGGAATAAGTCTCTGAGAAACTATCCCTAAAAGACTTCCGGCAAGTTGGCTTCTAATTTGGTTCTGTTGGTTTGCTGGAAAACTATCAATAATCCGATCAATTGTTTGAGAAGCGTTATTCGTATGAAGAGTAGCAAAAACTAAATGCCCCGTCTCAGCAGCGGTAATTGCTGTTGAAATTGTCTCTAAATCTCTCATCTCTCCAACCATTATTACATCTGGATCTTCTCTGAAAGTAGAACGAAGCGCTCTATGAAAAGAAAGGGCATCTTGATAAACTTCTCTTTGATCAATAATACATTTATCCTGAGAGAATATATATTCAATGGGGTCTTCAATGGTAATTATATGCTTTGACATCGTATGATTGATCAAATCAATAAGGGCGGCTAAAGTCGTCGATTTCCCATGACCTGAAGGGCCGGTAATTAAAACAAATCCCTGGGAATGTTTAGTAAAATTATTCAGGACGAACGGCAAATTTAACTCTTTAATGGTTCTAATTTTAGGCGGAATAAGCCTCAGGGCAATGCTTAGATACCCTCTTTGATAAAATATATTTATTCTAAATCTTATTTTATCTTTAAAATCATAAGAAAAATCAATTTCTTTATTTTTAAAAAGTCGCTCTTTTTGCTTGTCTGAAATCAACTCAAAAGCAAAAGCTTCAGTATCCTTTTGAGTTAAAATTTTATATTTAGTCAATGAAATCAGTCGTCCGTCAATACGAAGAGTAGGATATCGTCCAACTGAAAAATGCAGATCAGAAGCATTCTTCTGAGCGGCACTGCCTAAAAGTTCATTTAATTCTTGTTTAACATCAAGCATAAAATTAGCCCTATTATAAACGAAGTGGCGCCACTTCACCTACAAAAATTAATTAAGATATTTTTCTATTTTTTTAACAACTTCCTGGGGAGTAAAATAAGCTTTGACTATATAATCATTTGCCCCCAAAGAAAGACCTTTTTCGATATCGCTCTTTTGCCCTAAATTAGACAAAATAATTACTGGAATATTTTTAAAAACTTCATCTTTTCTAAGAGTTCTCAATGTCTCAAAACCGTCCATCTGAGGCATAACAATATCTAAAAGTACAAGATCTGGCATAATCTGATGGATTCTTTCTAAACCGATCTGACCGTTTTCAGCACTAAAGGTCTGCCAGCCATAAGATTTAAATTTCATTGAGTACATCTCTGAAATAAAAGAATCATCTTCAATAATCAGAATTTTTTTTGAATTTTTGTTTTGGGCTAACATAATCCCTCCTAATTTATTACCTAAGTTCAAAGCTCAAGAAGCAAAGTTTAAAGCCATAGTTTAAAACCTAAAAAGCAGATAAAAATTTCTAATTTTGAATTTTGATTAAATTTTGAATTTTTAAATTCTAATTTTAAAACATTTAAAACTCAATCATTTAAAATTGATCCGAAATTCAAAATTATTTATCAGTTAGTTTTAAACTTTTAAATTACTCGCCCGCCTTCCTGCCATTATCCTTTAGTTACTCGCAGAACTTCCTCTATCGTAGTCACTCCATTGAGAGCTTTCAGAATTCCATCCTGGGTCATTGTAATCATACCCTGTCTTCGAGCTTCCTCTCGAATTACCGACTCTGGCGATTCTTTTAGAATAACTTCTTCCAATTTTTTTGTCATTGCCAGAATTTCAAAAACGGCAATTCGTCCTTTAAATCCGGTTTGGGAACAAGCCGCACATCCCTTTTTCTGATAAATTTTTAAGGGACGCTTTAATTTAAAACTTTCTTTTTGCTGAGAAGGAATTTTAGCGAATTCCGAAATAATCATTTTTTCTACTCCCGGCGAAACATCTACCTGACGGCGGCAATACCTACAAAGTCTTCTCATTAATCTTTGAGCAATAACTAAATTTAAAGAAGAGGTGATTAAAAATGGTTCTATTCCCATATCAAGCAATCGCGGGACAACACCAACAGCATCATTAGTATGAAGAGTAGAAAGCATAATATGTCCGGTTAAAGCCGCATGAACGGCTAATTCTGCCGTCTCTTTATCCCTAATTTCTCCTACCATAATAATATCCGGGTCCTGGCGAAGAATTGATCTAAGACCAGAAGCAAAAGAATACCCGATCTCCGGCACAACTTGGCTCTGATTTACTCCATGAATATAATATTCCACTGGATCCTCTAAAGTAACAATATTTACCCCTTCTTGATTCAAAATATTTAAAATAGAATAAAGCGTTGTTGATTTTCCGGAACCAGTTGGTCCAGTTATCAAAATCATCCCGTAAGGTTTTTTGATATTTTCTAAAACTAACTTGTAGTTTTTTCCTTTTAAACCTAAATTTGCTAATTTTTGAAGCCCGGTTGATGTATCTAAAATTCTTATCGCCGTCTTTTCCCCATTAGCTGTAGGTAAAGTAGAAACCCTAAAGTCAATCTCGCGCCCGTTAAAAGTAATCCGAAATCTTCCGTCTTGCGGTTTCCGTTTCTCGTCAATCTTTAAATTAGAAAGTATCTTAATTCTTGATATGGCTGCCGGATGAAGCCGTTTGGGTAAAATAAGAGTAGTATGGAGAACTCCGTCTAATCTGTAGCGGACTCTTAATTCTTTATCCGTCGGCTCAATATGTATATCTGAAGCTTTTCCTTCAATTGCATGTTTTAAAATAATATCTATGATCTTGCTCACCGGCGCCTCCTCAACTATCTTTTTTATTTCTGTTTTTGAAGAAATCTTCTCTTCGGGAATTCCTTTAATTTCTATTTCTTTTTCTATTCTCTCTAAAGCTTTCTTTATTTCAACATTAATAGCTCTATATTGCTTAAGAACTGAAGCAAAACTGGTCTCAGAAGTAATATAAATTTTTGTAGCAAGATGATGTCTTAAAGCAATAAATTTCAAAGCCTCGCAGGCTTTCATATCCTCGGGGTCCACCATTGCTACTTTTAGAAGCGTTCCGACTTTAGAAAAAGGAACAAATTTATAGTGAGAAGCAACTTCTTTAGATGTCTCCTGCAAGACTTCTGGAGAAATCTTTTTATTCCTAAGATCAATATAAGGAATTTTCAAAAGTTTTGCTTTTGCTTGAACAAAATTTTCTTCGCTAATAATTTCATTTTGATAAATGTATTCCTCAACGGATTGGTTATATTTTTTTGCTTCTTCTCGTAAAAATTTTAACTGATCAGGTTTCAGTAATCCTTCTTTTAATAGAACATCTGTGATAGTTTTTGTTTTTTTTGTATCATCCATAATATGCACTCTCAGCTTAAAGTTCAAAGTTTAAAACCACAGTTTAAAACCTAAAAAGCAGATAAAAATTTCTAATTTTGAATTTTGATTAAATTTTGAATTTTTAAATTCTAATTTTAAAACATTCAAAATTTAACCATTCTCTTTCGTTGGTTCAGCCGTCCACGACTGAACCTAAATTTTTTGATTGCCGAGAAAACTAAACTTATAGTTCAATCGAGGCGATTGAACCAACAAGTAAGTTTTAAAACATCAAAAATTCGATTATTTAAAATTGGTTCGAAATTCAAAATTGGAAATTCAAAATTATTTATCAGTTTTTAGCTTTGAGTCACTTTCATAGGATATTTTAATAGGGTACAAACGGATTATCCCGTCCCACTTCTCCTATTTTTATGGGTAGATCACCGTGACCTTTTAATTCGTTAAATAAAGAAGAATCCAAAACACTTAAATCAAGATTGGCGAACTTTTTTGACTCAAGAATAATTTTCTTTTTCATTATTTCCAATAAATAATTTTTTTCTATTTTTTTATCTGATTGCAAAAAACTCCACCATAAAATAATTGCTGCCAGAAAAACCACAATAATCAAAATAATCAATAAAAACTTTTGTCTTTTTTTCTTTTTTTGCTCCTTTGTTAAAATCATATCTACCCATTAAAGAAGATCGCCGTCAGTGTCGTTAAATAGCGAACATTTAACGGCCCAGTACAAGCCGGCAGAAAGTAAAGTTCTCTACCGAGGTCATTGCTGGTAGGCTTTCATTTTAATGGAATAAGAAAAAACTCCAAAATTCTCTGATGGTTCTTTTGTATTTTCTTTTGATGACGAAAAATCAATTGAGACAATATCTATAATTCTAATATTTTGTTCAAGAGCTTTAAGGTAATTCCTAAAGGCTTCATATCTGCCGCTTAATTTAATATCCACTGTTAATTCTTTTAAACCGCCTTTCTTCTCAGATTCTTTTTCTTTAGATCCTTTTTTTGTTGCATTTTTCAACTCTGATTCGGTAAAAGTAACATCTTCAAACATCATTCCATTTTCAGAAGCAAGCGCCTCGAGCTGAACAAGCAGATTTGGAATTTCTGGAGCGGTTGGCAGAATATAAAAGACTTTCTTTTTTTTCTCTTCTTCTATAAGATTATAATTGGTTTTAAACTCCTTTACTTTTTCAATTGATCTTTGTTTTAAATTAACAATTTCTCTCTTGCTGGCTACTTGACTCCTTAAACTGTCAATTTCTTTATAGCACGGTTTAAGATAAAAAAAGCCAATTCCAATAGCAACAAGAATAAACAAAAATGGCAGCAACGAAATTATCAGTGATTTTGTAATCTTCATAATTTCAATAGAGTATTATCCGATAGTGTTATAGTTCTGTCATGGCCGTGGCATCGTAATGCACAAGTCCTGCCTTTGGCTTCACAGGACTTCGCCGCTATGTCCCGGAGAATTGAAGTAAATTAAATGTCATTTTTTAGCAATGCGTCTTTTTCAAAAATTAGCTTTATTTTAAAAGAAACTCCGCCTTCCTTTTTTAGAGCCCCTGAAGAAAAATCAACGGTTTTGATTTTTGGAAGTTCTCTAAAAGAAATAATCTGCTTTGCCAAATCATTAAAACTTGCTGCCTCGCCGCTCAATTTTACCTCTACCTCTTCTTTTTCAGGAGTCTCTTTTTTACTATCTGTTTGAGTAAAAACGCCATTAAAATTTTTAAAGAAAACATTCTTGACTGTAGAGTTTTCTATAAGTTTAAAAATCTGAGACCAATAGAAATGTGATTCAAATAACGACTTAAGTGTGTCAAGCCGATTTTGGAAATCTAATATTTCTTCAATATCTTCTTGTTGTATCAACTTTGTTTGTCTGGCAAGCTCTTCGTCAAGCCCAACAAGTTCTTGAGAAAGAGCATTCCTTGATTTGACCAAAAAACAATAACCTCCCAAAACTCCAATAACTAAAATTATCGAAATCAACAAAGCTAAATAATTCGGCGGTTTTTCAAATTTTGATTTAACTATTTCTGGCAATAAATTTATCTGAGGCATAACTTATTAAATTCAAAGCGCAAAATGCAAAAATTAAAATTACAAATCAAATTCAAAATTTTTAATTTTACATTGTCATTTTGTATTTCTCATTTTGATTTTTGAATTCATCTTGTCATTATGGCTTGCCAAAAAACAGAAATCAAAAGATGAATTCAAACTATCACTAAATTATCAAAGGTTTGACACTCCTCTCATCGCTAACCCCACGGCAACAGAAAAATAAGAACCTATTTCTTTTAGGGTTGGCTTTAAAACCTCCGGGTAAATAACTCTTCCCCATGGATCACCGATAAAACAAGCGAGACCAAATGTTTTAGCAAAATAATCAACTAACCCAGGAAGTCTAGCCGAACCCCCAGATAAAATTATTTTTTCAATTCTTTTGCTATTGTGATGAAAATATAAATCCATCAGTCTCTGGGTTTCGTTAGCAATAATATCAACAACCGGAAACATAATTTTTGAAATTTGAGCTTCTCCATTGTGCCCCGTAAGCCCGATATCTTTTTTTAAAGATTCAGCTCGATAAAAATCAATATTTAAACCAAGATTTAAAACTTTTGTAAGCTCATCGCCGCTTGTATCAATCGCTCTACTTGTTATAACGTACCCTTTGTCAATAATATTAATACTTGTTGTGCGCCTCCCTATATCGATAATTATAATCGGAGCTTTATCTTCTCCAACTAAAGATCTTACCAAAGAAAACGGCTCCGCTTCTAAAACCTTCAACTCAAGGCCAAGCATCTCGGTAATATTAGTATATTTTCGAGCTAATTCTTTAGGAATAGCTAAAAGAAGTACTTGCAGTTTAGTAATTGGATTGGTTGCTCCCTTGATTGAATTTCTAGTCTTTTTTCCAATAATACTCCAATCTAAAACCACTTCATCAAGAGGAATGGGAATATATTGTCTTGCTTCATAGGTAATAGCTGAAGCTATTTCACTTTCCGGCATTTCTGGCAGCTCCATAATTGCTGAAAATGTGGAAAAAACCGGAATAGACATTATGGCAAAGTTTGTAGTAACTTCTGCTTCCTTTAAAAGTTTTTGCAACATACTGGCCACCTGATCGTCTAAAATTTTAAGAGATGAAGTCTGAATAGGTGTTGTAGTTAATTTAATAGAACCATAAGTTTCTAAAAAACCATAAGTCTCGAGTTTTGGCTTAATTTCTTGACGTTTTAATTGAATTACTTTTATAGAGCTCGTACCAATATCAATTCCCAAATAGCTTTTTGGTTTTTTTTTAAAAAATTCAATCATCTAAGTTAAAATTCCAATACAATAAATCTAACTCCTTTCAACAAAGTATTAAACCTCGCCGAAAGAATTTTATTTTTATCCTCGATAACCCCGTCGCAAACGGTGGCATTCAAAGAGGCGTCGGATAAACATACAATCTCAAATAGAACTAGACCATTTTATTCTATTATTTTATCACATAAAGAGACTTTTGTCAATATTCTATACGCTTTTTATTCGAACCTTTTTTGTCTTTGCTTTTTTTAATTTCGGAAGTCTGATAGTCAAAATTCCGTCTTTCATTGTTGCGTCCGCTTTCTCGGCATCTACATCTTCTGGCAGGATAACAGAACGGGAAAAAGCCCCCCAAAAACACTCTTGATAAAAATAATCCTCCTTTTTAACTTCTTCGAATTTTTCTCGCTTTCCTTTTATTGTAACCATATTATCAGTAATGGAAATATCAATATTTTCAGGTTTTGCTCCGCCAATAATAGAGGAAATTACAATCTCGGATGGCGTCTGATAAACATCAATAGTCAACTGCCCTTCCTCTTCTCCGTTTCCTTTTTCTTTGCTGATCTCAACCGATTCTTCAACCGAAGAAGAAATTTGTTCAGCTTCTTTTTTCTCTTCGTCTTTTTCTCCGGCGATTCTGCTGAGAAATGATTTTTTTTGTTTTAACATAAATTGTTTCGTTAAATTGCTGTTTTATTAAATTGTCATCTAACAAGATAATAAAACAACAACTCAACCATTATTTTTTTTGTCAACAGTTTTATTATAACAAGTTTATAAAAATATAACAAGCAATAGTTATAATCTCAAATCCGCTTCTGTCTTAATATTTCGCCAATCCTCAAAATCTCCCTCTGCCCAATGATAATATCCAGCAAGAGCAACCATTGCTCCATTGTCTAAGCAAAATTTTTTCGGCGGATATAAAAAATCTACTTTTAATTTTTTAGCCTCTTTTTTAAATTCAAGACGAAGCCGGTTATTCGCCGCCACACCTCCGCCAAGCATTAATGTTTTTACTTGATATTTCTCTATGGCTTTTACGGTTTTACTGCACAAAACCTCGGTAACTGCTTCCTGAAATTCAAAACTTACAGCCGGACGAATATCCTCCAAAGAATATTTTTTAGTTAAATTTTTAACTGAATAAAGGACCGCTGTCTTTAGGCCTGAAAAACTAAAATCATAATCCTTGCTGTCAATCATCGGCCGTGGAAGATTAATAATAAATTTTGAATTTTGAATTTTGAATTTTGAATTTATTCGGGATTTGGAACCTGGGATTTGGGATTTCCATTGCCGAGCTTGTTCGGCAATGGCTGGACCTCCGGGATAGCTAAGTCCTAAAATCCTGGCTACTTTATCAAAAGCCTCGCCAACTGCATCATCGCAAGTTTCACCTAAAATTTTATATTTTCCAAAATCTTTCATTAAAATTAATTGAGTGTGCCCCCCTGAAACAATCAGGCAAATAGCTGGAAATTTTATTTTCTTTAAGTTTTGAGTTTTGAATTGCAGTTTTGACTTTTGAATTTTAACTTTTGAATTTGAGTTAATTGACGTAAGCCAATTAGCAAGGATATGTGCCTCAATATGATTAACTCCGACTATTCGCTTTTTCCAAACATAAGCCAGTGCTTTTGCCACATTCACTCCAACAATAAGGGCTGGCATGAGTCCTGGCCCACGGGTCACGGCAATAAAATCAATATCTTTAAAAGATTTTTTACTTTTTTTTATCGCCTTGCTTAAAACAGGAATAATATTTTCTAAATGCGCGCGCGATGCAAGCATTGGCACAATGCCCCCGTATGGAGCATGCAGTTTTATTTGCGATGAAACAACATTAGATAAAATTTTAACCTTTCCTTTTCGGGCTTCAATAATTGCCGCGCAAGTATCATCACAAGATGTTTCAATTCCTAAAATTACCATAACTAATGTATAAACGGAATTAATCCTTTAGGATTTTATAACAGCCTAAAGGCGGGGTTCCGAAATAGAGTTTTATAATATATAATAGATTCTGAAACAAGTTCAGAATAACAGAAACAGATCTCTGATTTTATATTTATTCCAAATGCAATTTCCTTGAAAACTCTTTAAGTTTTTCTAAAAGCTCGGGATAATTTTTCAAAGATTGATCTTTATCTATAAGACCAATCGCCGCTTCACGGGCTTTTTTAATTAAAGAAATATCAGAAAGGCCGGTCATTGCCAAATCCGGAATACCTGACTGGTGGCGCCCAAAGCACTCACCTGGGCCCCTTATCTCAAGATCCTTCTCGGCTAATTTTGCTCCATCATTTATCTTCAGAAGAGCTTTCAGTCGCTGGTTTGTTTTTCCAGCTTGAGAATCAGTCAAGAGAAAACAATAAGATTGATACGGGCCCCTGCCAACCCTACCTCTAAATTGATGAAGCTGGGCTAATCCGAATCTTTCTGAACCTTCAATCATCATTACTGTAGCATTGGGAATATCAATTCCAACCTCAACCACTGAAGTGGAAACCAAAATATCTATTTTCTGAGCGATAAAATTCTTCATTCTTTTCTCTTTCTCGGACGGCTTTAATCTTCCGTGCAAAAGACCGATTCTTAAATCCGGAAAAATCTCTTTTGAAAGTCTTTCATACTCCTGAACAGCTGACTTTACCTGCAAACTTTCTGACTCTTCAATTAAAGGACAGATAACAAATGCCTGTCTTCCCTTTTTTACTTCACTTTTGATAAATTGATAAGTATTTTCTCTTTCATTTGGAGAAATTACCTTAGTAATGATTTTTTGTCTTCCTTTAGGCATCTCATTGATAAAAGAAATGTCCAAATCTCCATAAATAGCCAAAGCAAGAGTGCGGGGAATGGGAGTGGCAGTCATTGTTAAAAGATGAGGCACAACAGTAGAGAACGATTCGTATTTTTTTTGAAGAGCCGCTCTTTGAAAAACTCCAAAACGATGCTGCTCGTCAATAATTGCCAAAGCAAGTTTTTTAAAGGCGACCTTTTCCTGAATTAAAGCGTGGGTGCCGATGAGAATGTCAATATCCCCATCTTGATTTTTCTTAAGAATTTTCTCGCGGCTAACTGAATTATTTTTTTCTCTAAATATCCTTGCTTCGTTTCCTGTTAAAAGCCCGATTTTTAAATTAAAATCTTTCAGCAGATTTATTATTTCAAAAAAATGCTGGCGCGCTAACATCTCTGTCGGCGCCATTAAAGCCGCCTGATAACCTTTAGACGCCGCTTGCAAAAGAGCAATTCCAGCGACAACTGTCTTTCCGGACCCGACATCGCCCTCAAGAAGCCTGTTCATTGGCCAGGTCTTTTCTAAATCTTTTAAAATTTCCCAAGCTGATTTCCTCTGAGCATCGGTTAATTTAAAAGGAAGACTGCGGGTAAATTTTTTAATAAGTTCTTCATCAAAGCTAATGGAATAAGCCCTCTGAAGACGCCATTTCTTCTTTAATCTTAATTTTAAAAGTTGAATTAAAAAAAGCTCGCTGAAAGAAAACCGACGACGAGCATCATCAGCTAATGATATACTTTGAGGAAAATGAATTTCTTTGATTGCTCTTGAAAGATCCATCAGCTTCTCTTTTTTTCTTATCTCATAAGGTAAAAAATCTTTTATCTGGTTGGTAAAATTTAATAAGGGCTTAATTTGCCAACGAAGCCAACGAGAAGAAACTCCTTCTGTTTCGTGATAAACCGGAACAAGACGACCAGTATGTATTAAATATCTTTTAGCTATTTCATAGACAGGATTAGACATTTGAAGTCCTTCTTCAGAATAAGTTACTTTTCCGCTTAAATTAACTTTTTGTCCAACTTTTAAATTACGCATCAGAAACGGTTGATTAAACCAAATTACCTTTATGGTTCCGCTTTCATCTTCTATCAAGGCTTCGGTAAGAACCATTCTTCGACGAAAAGTTTTTCTGTTTTGGACATCCAAAATTTTTCCCTGAATTGTGGAAGTTTCGCCCGCTTTTAATTTACCTATCGGAATAATTACTGAAAAATCATCATAACGGCGGGGAAAATAAAAAAGCAGGTCTCTGATATTGAAGAGACCAAGTTTCTTTAATCTTTTGGCATAAACCGGTGTTACCCGATTAAGTTTTTCAAGGGGAAAATCAAGATTCATAAGAATTAAACTCAAAGTTCAAAACGCAAAATTCAAAACTACAATTTAAAACTAAAAACCTTTATAAAAATCCCTCTACAATTATTTAACGGCGTAAATTTCTTACTTACTGATTTCTGTTGAAATTAAATAAGAAATAGAAATCAGGAATTAAATCGGCGTTAGCGACTCCCTACGGGGTAAGAATTAAAAAAATAAAAATTAAGAATTTTGGAATATTTGAGTTTAAAAGATTAGTTTGGAGTTTTGAATTATTATTTTGATTTTTGACTTCTGGTTTTTGAATTCATTTTGCGCCCTTAAGAAGAATCGAACTTCTATCCCGGCCTCCGCAGGGCCGTGCTCTATCCGTTGAGCTATAAGGGCAAATCAAATTAAATCATTAAATCTCCTTATAGAATAATATACCCTAAACTTTGATAAATCCTTTGCCAAAGCTCTAAAATCCAAAATCTAAAGCACTAAATTCTAAATAAATTACAAATTCAAAATTCAAATGCTTAAAACTTCTTAAAGATTGTTTTAGATTTTGGTCATTGTGATTTTACCCGGTCTTCCTAGCCGAAGCTACCTCGGCAGAGTAGGCAATTTATTTGGAACTTGCAATTTTGAATTTGTGATTTCTTAATTTTGGCAGAATGCCAAGATTGAGTTAAATATCAATAAACGATTCCTTTTCTTTTTTCTCTTCTAAATAATTCAAAAGAATTTCTCTTACTTTTTCAGGATTTTGATTCTCCAAGGGAACAAAAATAAACGGCAGAATAATCTTTGTCGTTTTAAGCTGAAGAGTCATAACCTCTCCTTCCTTAACAATCCAAAAAGATTCCAACTCATCAAAACAGTAAAACCTATCATCAATTATTATCCCTTCTTCGGTAATAGCCGCTTTAATCTTCCTTGGCTTTTCAAAAACAAACATAAAACATACTAAAGCAAGTACCCCGAAAGTGATTGCGACGATCGCATCTTTTGTTAATATTCCTCTGGCGGTCATCGCTATGGATGCTACGCCGCTAAGAACCAAAAGCCACTTGCTTTGAAAATTTTCCTGACCGGATTTTAAAGCTGACCATTGAAGAAGTGTTTTTTGTTTTGGCATTTTTTGAAATTTAAAATTTAACCGGCCTTTATTTCTTCTATGGCGCCAAAAGGACAAGCTTCTTTGCATTTGCCGCATTTTTGGCATTTTTCTTCGTTTATAACCGCTTTTCCATCTTTGTCAATTCTAACGGCTCCATACGGACAAATCTTAACACAAGCTCCACAGCCGGCGCATTTTGATTTATCAACTTTGAATTTGATCATAATTCTGATTTTGAAAAATTGGCGGAGAGAGAGGGATTTGAACCCCCGGTGACTTTGCAGCCACAGCGGTTTTCAAGACCGCCCCGTTCGTCCACTCCGGCATCTCTCCATTGTCTTTATTCTACCAGAAATTCAAAGAAATGAAAAGAAGACGACCCTTGTAAGGTCGCCTTCTTGCCCCTAATGGGGCCTGCCCCTTAGGAGGTATTATAACTCTAACTAACTACGGCCTGTAGCATACATCAGGTCCGGTAGCGTAGAGAGACAATTCACAAGAATTAACAATGTAAACCATATCCCAGCTTCTGCCGGTGGCAGCGAATTCTTCAACAGTCATATTAAGCCAGTGTTTGGTCATATCTCCATTAACTTCATAAACTTTAGTATCTCCGTCGGCCCGAATAAGCCAGGCATCAGTATAAGAATCTCTGGTTGAAGTTGAAACATTCTGAACCGCATCAAAATTCAAGTGTCCATAGCAACCGAAAATATCAGCGGTCTGAATCCATCTCTTATAAATTCCTTTGACAATATAGACTTTGTAGTCGCCGATTGCCCTTATAAGATCTCCTTCAGATATTTGAGATGGCGGAGTCTCCTCTTCGGGCGGAGTCTCCTCTTCTTCAACGGATGTAAAACTAACCGCGGCAGTATCAGTAATAGTTGTTGCATCAACCATGGCAGAAATAGTCGCATCTCCCGTAGTAGAAGATGTAATTGTAAACGTCGCCTGACCATCTGAATCAGTTATTGCGCTGGAAGGAGTAACAGTGCCTAAATTAGAGGAGACGCTAACTGTTTTTCCAGACATCACGCCGCCGCTGGTATTTTTAACAGTGACAGTAATTGTTGAGGTAGATGTTCCATCTGCAGTCACAGAAGTTGGCGAAGCTTCCACAGTGGACAGACTTGCTGAAACAGAAGGTGGAATATAACCGCCGCCATAACCAAAGACAACATTTTTTAGGGATAGGTCGGCATTATTGAATAAAATTGAGGCGCAAACAAATAAGGCAACAATTAAAAAAGCACCGCTCATTGATTGCCATTTTTTCTTTAGGCGCGAATTTTCAAATTTCTTTTGTAGTTTGTTAATCAAAGATGTTTCTTTTTTCATAATTTGTTTTCCTCCTTAATTTAATAGATTGATAAATGTATATATAAAAATAAAACTATTGCTTATCCAAAAAATAATTTAGAAAAGATTAAATAAAAGTTATCCACAGGTTGTTTATATTATACACTATAAATTTAAATTTGTCCAGATTAGTTATCCACGGAACCGAATTTTAACTTTCTTTTATTTTTTTCTTTTAAAAACGATTGCCGCCAAACTCCCTATAATAATAAAAGCAATAACTAAAGTTGAATTTACTAAATTAATTTTCATTCCAAGCAAATTCAAATAAAAAATCAAAAGAGGAACTACAGCGATAGACAAAGCAAAAGAAAGAGCTATTCTCTCAATAAAATCAATTTCTTTTTTGTTAAAAAAAACAAAAGACAAAACCAAACCGGGCAGAAACAAAACATAAACCGAGCCAAAAACAATTCTAAACGATTGAGCCAACGGCAGCCAAATAGAAACAATTAGAGAAATAAGAATTAAACTAATCAAAGTTCCGATAATATATTTTATTAAGCGCAACATATTTAATTAATAAAAATTACTTTTGACTTTTGATTTTTGACTTCTGTTATTTATATTTATACACTCTCTTACTATATTTCACAAGAGCCGGGTCTCGATCAAATTTAAATCTTAATTCTTCCTGCCAGTCTCCTACAAAAATATAAAGGGGCTTTTCGTATCTGTCTAACAAATTATGGCGAATTTCTAAATCATCAGTTGCCCAAAAAATATCCCATTCTTCTCTGGACCATTTTGTGTCGTATTGAAATAAACCAGGGGCGATAGTCTTGCGTCCGCTGTAACCATAAATCCAAGGCGAATAATGAGAAATAGTCGACATCACAAAAGCGTTTTCTTCGGTGATAGCATCCAGAGATTTAATTTCATTTAGTTCTCCCTTGCTAATTAGCGGTTTTGTTGAAAAAACATTGCCCATCAAAAAATAAATCATCCCAAAAATAAGAATTAAGACCGCTGTTTTATTATAAACCCCGTTAAAAGGGATTATATTGGCCACTCTTGCCATTGCTCTCACAATTATTTTGTCATTGGTTACTACCGTCTTACGGCAGGAGTTTTCTGCGGGGTAAATATTTAAAGAAATTCTGTTTAAAATTTTATCGATAACTGCTCCGGCTAAAATTATCGCAATAATATCCAAAAAAACAATAAACCGATTATGAAAGAAAAAACCAAGATAAACTATTAGAAAATTGATAAGAAACCAAAAAAACAAATAATCAAATTCTCTTTTTTTAATCAGATAAATAAATCCCAAAACAGCAAAAGGAAAATAAAAAACAGATAAATGAAGATAAGCGGAGAAATCAAAAAATCTTCCTCCGTAAATCACTTCCGGTTGGAATAATTTTGACGGATTAACTTCCGGGAAAAGATTGAGAATGCCGGAAAAATTATAAATATACAACGACAAAGCGACGAACAAAATAGAAATACCGCTGATAAAACAGTATTTTTTATGCCGATTAAAAACAAAATGAGCGATGAAAATTAAAACAAAAAGAAAAAATGTCATTGAATGAACTCCGCCCATAAAACCGGCTACCGGAATCACCAGCCAGGATTTCTTTTTTAAAAGCCAAAAAGAAACAAGCATTAAAAAAAGAGCAAGAATGTTTTTATAAAACATAAACCAGTACGCCTGAAATTGAGTAACTGAAACAGCAAAAAGAAAAAAAGAACAAATTGCCGCATTAAGATTGAAAAATTTTTTTACTAAAATATAAATTCCTATTCCCAAAAAAAGATCTGCTAAAATATGAAAACCGAATAAAATTTGATCTATTGAGAAACCGAATAATCCTAAAAGATCAGTGATTAAAAAAATTCCAATTTGATCGACTCCAGAAGGCAGATAAGGCAGGGAAGATTGATAAATTTCAATTGTCTTTCTGTAAAGCCCGGTGTCATAACCCAAAGGCGCTTCAAAAAAAAGAAAAGGAACTGTCCGCGAAACAAGAATTATTATAATCGGAATAAATATCAACCACTTTGGCAATTCATTATTCGCCTCCATTCGTTTTTCGTTCGCGAAGATTCGTTTTATGCTTGTGTTAATTTGTTTGATCATCTTCTAAAATTAAAACCGAAAGTAAAATAATCAAGAGCCCGGAAACAGCAGAAATCACATAGGAAATCCAACCAATTTCTTTGGTTTTGTAAAAAATCAAAATTGCCCCAAGAAAACCCAGACCAAAAATAAAAAAATAATCTTTCTTGGTAATTTTTTCCGGCTCTTTCTTTTTCCTTATCCTTTTCGAGTCTGAAAAGACTGTCAAGACGCCGCTGACGATCACCAAGCCGAGCAAAATATTCAAATTTAAATTATAAGAAACAAATCCTTCTTTTAATTCTTCCAGCAACAAAAAAACAAGATATGTTATCAGTGAAATCGTGAATACATCTTGGTTGATATCAATGATAAATTTCCATGCCTTTTTTATTTTTTTGTTTTTGATTGAAAACATTGGATGATAGATGTTTAATTTGCTAAAATTACAAATACCACACTGGAATAAATTTTATTAAAGTAGAATTAATCTTTAACTCTCCCCAAAAACTCTTATTTAAAGCTACCGCTCTGGCTGGCTTGTATTCTGAAATAAAACTTCTAAATCCCCGAGAAATCTTCGGCGTCTTAAATAATGAATACTTTATCTCTATGGGAATTACTTCCTGCTTTTTCTCTAAAATAAAGTCTACCTCTGCTTTTCCTAAGGTCCGCCAATATTTTATTAAGTATTCATTCTCTTTGTTAAATTTAAACTGGGAAAAAACCGCATTTTCAACAATTTGACCCAAATCAGTCCTAAATGATAAATCTTGAAAATTTTCCAGAATGTAATTTCTTAAGCCAAGATCAATAAAATAAACCTTGGGATTTTTTTTAAGCTCAGAAACCTTATTGGTAAAAAACGGCCTTAAAAACGAGATGATATATGTTTCTTCTAAAACAGAAAGGAAATGTTTTACTTCCTTAAAATAAGTCTGAACATCTTGAACTAAACTATTATAATTTATCAAACTACCTATTTGAGAAGATAAACGAGCGATAAGAGTTTTAAATTTTGAGTAATCGGTAATTTTTAAAAGTTCTATAATATCTTTGGTGATATAAGTGTCATAAATATTTTTTAAAATAATTTTTTTTGTCTCTTCATCATTTGTCTTTATTACTTCTGGATATCCGCCCCAAACAGCATATTCTTCAAAAAGATTTTCAAAATCTTTTCCGAAAATATCTTTTTCAAAGGGCGAAAAATTTTTTCCTTCAAAAATGAAATTTTTAACAAAACTATTTTTTTCCTTATAGACATTATAAAGCTGGGAGGATTTTATTTTAACGAATTCTTCAAAATCTAACTGCCAAAGATAAAAAGAAAAAACCCTCCCCACTAAAAATTTTGCTGTTTTCCCGGTAAGTTCCAAAGAAGATGAGCCGGTGACAACAAATTTTACATTTTCAAAAATATCATACAAAAGTTTTAATATCTGTCCTCCGTTTTTCAGATAATGGAATTCGTCAATAAAAAAATAAAATCTTTCACCACTTTTCTTGCCGGTAAAACTTCTGACATATTCTTTTGGATCTAAAGAAAACTTTTCTAAAATATCTCTATCCTCAAAAGTGATAAAAATTATATTTTCCGGCTTTATCCCTTTTTGTTTAATTAACCAATCTCTAAGCATCTTTAAAAGAGTGGTTTTGCCGGATTGACGAGGTCCCTTAATAGCGAAAATTTCTCTTCTGTCTATCCATTTTTTCAGTTTTTCTAAGACAACTCGAGAAAAATATTGTTTTTCTTCTTTTTCTTTCATTTTAATTTGATTATTATTAACTCTTTTTTAATAATAATTGAGTTATTATTAATTGTCAATAGTTCAACATAGATTTAAGATATTTCGGTCAAAAAATTTTCTTTAACAATTTTCTTAATTTTTTCTAATTGTTTCAAATCCACTTCCTTAAAATCTCATTTCCTCTAAAGGAATTCTCTCTGCTTAGAAGTAAAAAAAACGTAAAAATTTAGGAAATATTTTTTAGGTTTTGTTTTTCTTAAAACTCTTTTAGGACATATACATCATTTTAACATTATGAAATTCAGTTTCAGTTTTTTTACTATAATGTAAAATATTTAAAACGGTTTATACTATAATTATATAAACCGTCTTTATTCTTATTAATCAACGTTAATTCGTTTTACTTCATTAAGGTAATTTCCAAAAAATCAATAATTATCTCACCGTTATCCGCTTTCAGTCCCGGCGCTTCCAAAACAAAACGCAAAGTATTATCAACAATTTCCATATCTGAAATATCAAAACTTACTTCGTTTTCCAGCCAGTTATTAATATTTTTCGGTTCAGTATAATCGGCGATGATATAATCAACAGTTTCTAAATCAATATCATTGTGAAATTCTATAGTATTATATGGCTTTGGATTGAAAAATGATTCTGGAGAAAAAGAAAAATAGCCGTCAGAAGTAATAACCACATCATTTTTAGGGATATAAATTTTATTCAAATCTTTATCCATTGCGGCAGTAAAGGTTTTAGCCCTTTCTTTAATTTCCAAATCTTGAGCATCATTAATTTTCAGAGTTTGGCAAGATTGAGAATGATAAGTTTGTGCATTTATTTCTTTACTATTAGTCCAAATAGTACTTGGCTCATCGCCCAGAATAAACATCTTTTTTTCAAAAACCAATAAATGCTGCTTGGTGGAAATTTTTGTAATTAAAGTGTCGCCGCCTGTCCCTTTATAAAGTAATTGTATCTTATAAACACCTTCTTTTAAATCCGGAATTTCAATATGGGCAATCTGGGGTTGTTTTTTATTTCCGCTTTTATCAACAATTCCATCGTCTTCTATTGTTAAACTATAGATTTTTTCTCTTCCTTTAAAAACATTTATCTCTAATTCATCCTTGCCTTCATAAGCATTCATATCCTGTTTTTCAATAGTAAAATCTAATACCTCATTTTTGATATAAGTATAAAAAGTATGGCCTCCTCTTAAAGGAGAATCAATTACAAATTCTTCATCAGATTTTTGATAATCTTTTATTTTGAAATTATCATTGATGTTATACAGATATTGGGCAATAACTTGATCTTTTGATGGACGATCAATCAATTCCTGAATGTTTTCATAATTTTTATATTTTTGCCAAAAAGCTAAATTCCCTTCCTGAATTTTATCCCAATTCAAATCACTTAAAATTTTATTGTCTAAAATTTTATATTGAAAATTTTCTTTAGGATTGCTTCTCAATCCGACTTTCAATTCATTGTTATCGCTCTTAAATCTCATTTTAACATTTGCCTGTTTTACTTCTTTCGTCGGCAACTTTAGGCTAAATTGCACTTTATTGTTTCTCATTACAAACTCTGGAATTTGCAAATAATTATTTCCCTCTTTAACAAGAAAACTAACTTCCTCAATCGGCTTTAAATCCGACATTATTTCCGGATTGTTCTTTAAAGAATAGGTGTATTTTACTTCTGCGCCAAACGGGGCAAAAAATTTGTAAATTAAACCCGCCGCGATTACAATCGGAACAACGATAATAATTAACCTGATATTTTTTTCTAATAATTTTTGATTTACACCATTGAACATATTTTTATTATATATCCAACTATAGCCATTTATCAAATTAACCTCTTCTCTATTTTAATATATTATTTTTATTCGCATATTATTCGTTATTTATTAATTCCAAGCCTTCATTAAAAACAATAAATCTTTTTAAGGTTTTTCTTTGCCCATTGTTTCTGTTTTTCTTCTACTAATTATCCTTTTCTCATAATGTGATATGTTAGTAAGAGTTTCTCTTATTTCCAGTTTACCAAACTTTATTTCTTTGTCAATTTCTGCTCAAAATAGGTCATTCCAATAAATTAGTAAATTTTATAACTAATAGAATTAGATATCTGCCTTAATTTTTGTCAAGTTGACGAAAACATTTATCCTATTTTTATTTTCCGTATTTTTAATTCGTGCATTCATAACTCGCGCAAATTCGTTAAAAACAGGAATTTGTCTTAAATGCTAAAAAACACTATAATAAGATTAATGAAAATCAAAAATTTTATAGATATTAAATCTTTGCTTTTTGAAAACAAAGGAACCAAACAAACAATTTTTAAAAATACTTTCTGGCTGATGCTTGCCGAGGGAATTTCTAAGGGCTTGATGTTTTTTTTGACTATTCTGATCGCTCGATATCTGGGCGCGGCTGGTTATGGAAAATTCTCTTTTGCCTTTACTTTTGTTGCTCTATTTGCTGTTATTGCCGACTTTGGCTTAAGCACTTTAACAATTAGAGAAGTTGCCAGAGATAAATCTCTGGCAAGAAAATACATAGACAATATTGCTGTAATCAAATTAATTTTAGGAATAATAACTTTTGTCTTAATTATTACAGTTATCCAATTCTTAGGCAAAACTCCAGAAATAAAATCCCTTGTTTATTTAACAGGAATTTGGGTTGTTATCCAAAGTTTTACTCAATTTTTCCAGTCAATTTTCCGCGCCTTTGAAAAAATGCAGTATGAAGCCCTTTCAAAAATTGCTTATTCTATCCTACTTTTCTTGATTGCCGGATCTATTTTATGGAAAAATTTGGGGATAAAACTCTTAATTTCTTCTTATATTGTAGCAGGTTTAATTGCTTTTGTTCTTACTTTAATTCTCGTCCAAAAAAACTTCACCAAATTCTGGGCCGAAATTGATTTTGGTTTTTGGAAAGAATTATTGAAAGAAGCATGGCCATTCGCTTTGTTTGGAGTATTTGCAATTATCTATTTTCAAATAGATATAATTATGCTTTCTTTAATGAGAACAGACTTAGAGGTTGGACTATATTCTGCTGTATTTAGATTAGTAACAATCTTGCTAATATTACCTGGAATAATAATAAGTGCTGTTTTCCCTAATTTATCTATTCTTTACAATAAAAATACAAGTCTATTTAAGAGATTATCAAAAAATGTTTTAAATAAATTTGTTGTTTTGGGAACTTCCTTTACAATAATCTTAATAATTTTCTCAAAACAGATTATTTACTTGATATATGGGTTAGAGTATTTAAAAGCAGCAATTCCTCTCCAGATAATAGCTTTGATTTTGCCATTTAGATTTGCAAATTATTTATTTGGGAATACTCTATCAGCTATGAATAAACAAAGGGTAAGATTATATTCTTCCTTAGCCTGCGCAGTATTTAATATCTTAACAAACTTAATTTTTATTCCTATATTAGGCATTGTTGGTGCAGCAATAACTACTTTATTTACAGAATTACTATTATTAGGTTTATATAATCATTTTTTTAGAAAAGAGTTATCAATATTAAAATGAATACTATCAATAAAGTAGTAAAAAAAGAATTATGTACGGGTTGCGGAACTTGCACAGGGATATGCCCCTACGGAGCTATCAGGATGGTCAAAGATGAAAAAAGGGGCATTTATTTTCCAAAAATAGACGAAAAGAAGTGCCGTCACTGTGGCCTTTGTCTAAAAGCATGCCCAGGAGCATCTGTCAATTTTAAACAGCTTAATTTGTCAATTTTTGGTAAGGAACCTGAAAATAAACTAATTGGAAACTATTTACAGTGTTACACTGGTTATTCTACAAATGAACGGCTAAGACATGATTGCTCATCTGGAGGTATTGTAACTCAATTATTAATTTATCTTCTTGAGAAAAATATTATTGACGGAGCTTTAGTAACAAAGATGAAAAAGGATAATCCTTTAGAGCCAGAACCCTTTATTGCAAAAACAAAAAAAGAAATAATTTCTGGAAGAGGTTCAAAATATTGTCCAGTGCCAGTTAATGTTGGTTTAAAAGGAATTTTGAGCTCAAAAAAGAATGAAAAAATTGCAGTTGTTGGATTGCCTTGTCATATACAAGGCATCAGAAAAGCTGAGGAAGTTCTTCCTGAATTAAAGAAGAGAATAATTTTGCATATTGGGCTTTTTTGTAATCATACACCAAATTTTAGTGCGACTAAAGTTCTTCTTGAAAAATTTAAAATTAGACCAGAAAAGATACTTAAATTAGATTATCGTGGAGAAGGTTGGCCCGGAAAAATGAAAATAAGAACAAAAAATAAAGATTTCCTAATTTCAGATTACTGGTCAATAATAGGAAGTCCAAAATTTACAGCAAAAAGGTGCAAATTATGTACTGATGCAACAGCAGAGTTAGCCGATATTTCTTGCGGTGATGCCTGGTTGCCTGAGTTTTTAAAAGATAGGACAGGAACGTCAATTATTATCATAAGATCTCCTATCTCGAGACAAATCTTAGAATTTATGAAAAGAGAAAATAGATTAAATTTTAAAAAAACCGTAACTTATAAAGTTATTTTATCACAAAGAGGGGTCTTAGATTATAAAAAGATAGAAGTTCCTATTAGAATAAGAATCAGAAAACTATTTAGTAAAAACAACCCCTTTTATAATATCAAATTTTTAAATCCAAATTTAAGAGACATATCCAGAATACTCAAAAGCAAAATGCTTTCTCACGCTCGTAAATTTCTAGTAAGAATAAATCTTACACATCGAAATTTTCCATAGACTTCTCTCATAAGTCAACAATATAAAGCTAGAAAGAGCAATTAACTACTTTTCCGAAATAATCGAAACTTTTCACGGCGAGTTGTTTTATCTTTTTGTTTTTCTTTTGTAGTCCTTCTCGGATTTTAAGTTGGTTCTTCCATAAGGAATTAAATTTGTTAATCGCGTCTTGTACCTTAAAATGACGATAGTCTATCACATATTTTCTCATTCCCATTAACTCCATTATTCCAAAATATTTATGACTATAACCAATTGCTAGAGTAGGTACATTTTGTGAAATAGAAGAAATATTCGAATGCATTCTTGATCCTATAAAAATATCACACTTGCCAATTATCCCTTTGATTTCTTCTACTGAATAATCCCGCTGGTCAAAATAAAAAACATCTTTTAAATGCAGTTTTTTTATCTCTTTAATCAGCCTGATATCATCTTCTCCACTTAGGGGATTGATAACATGAGGTATAAAAAATAGAATTGGGTGATAATGTTTTTTAATGTAACTAATTAATTCAACCTTTTTTTCGAAGTAGGCATTTTTACTTTCTTTATCTCTTTTATCAATCAAGTAATTTAAATTCACTCCAACAATTCTCTTATTCCCTGGCTTTGTTATTTTTTCTACTTCCATAGGAATTTTAGACTCTAAGAGGAACGCTAAATCCGGAACAAGCTTGCAGTTTTTCACACCAAGGTTCTCTAATATTTTGTATGTTATTTTTTCTCTCGCCATAATTAGGTCTACTTTAGACAAAATAACCCTTGCGAAAACAGCAGAAATTCCGCTAAATGGCCCTATCGATTGGGGGAAAATTATGTATTTCTTACCTAGCATTTTACATATAGCTATACTTAATAAGGCACCTATAGAGGTTCTTTTCCCGTAATCATCGCTAATTATATCTCCAGAAATATCTACGACAACACTGGCATTCTGAATAGTAGCGAGAATTTGGTCTTTGGTTATGCTCGCTACATTGACTTTTAAACCTATTTTACCTAAAATAAAAACAAACAAAGCCAAGAACGCTTCATAAAAAGACTTAAGGGGTTGACTTTTACGTTCTATAATCGTGATGTTATTTCTATCACAATACTTTCTATCTAATTTTGGAAAGGGTGTTGCAAATATAAAGTGAGCGTTTTTGTACCTATCTCTCAGACCACTAAATACAACCTTGCTCATCGCAACAGCTCCTTTGTTAACGGAAAAAGCGCCGCCGACTATTAAAACATTCATTTTATTTTTCTTCATTATTGTTACAAATGATCCAAATAAGTATTATTATACCAACATTTAACAGATCACTTTTATTATACAAAACATTAACAAGAGTGTTAAGACAAAATTTTCCAAAATCTCTTTATGAAATTATTGTTGTCGATGACGGTTCAAAAGACAACACACAGAAGCTAGTTACTAATCTGCGAAAAGAATATAAGAATTTAGCTTATGTCTACCAAAAACACAAGGGGAGGGCAGTTGCTAAAAACCTTGGGATTGATATATCAAGGGGAAAATTAATTATCTTTTTAGACGATGACATTCTCGTCAACGAACAGTTTATCTCCGAACATGTCAAATACTATAAAAAATATGATCAAATCACAGTAGGGCCAATTGAAATGCCTAAAGAATTTTTAGAAAGTAATTTCATAAAATATATTAGTAGTGGTACGTTTGTTAAATCCGCTGATTCGCTGAAAAAACCCTTTTTTCATACTACTGCAAATCTATCAATTTCAAGAAATGTATTAGGAGAAGAATGTTTTGATGAGTCTTTCTCTCTCTATGGGTACGAAGACCTGGATTTAGGATATAGACTTTTCAAAAAAGGAGTAAAAACATTCATAAATAAAAATGCCAAGGGGGTACATATACACAAATACTCTTTAGCTAATTTTTGTGAAAATAAATACCAAGCAGGACAGAACTTAGTAAGAATCATCAAAAAGTATCCTGACCTAAAAAATTATTTATACTATCCTTCAAAAATAACCCTCCATCTATTACCTCTCTTATCGCCCATAATTTTAATCCTGAAGCCAATTCCCGATGGGTTAATTCCGCCGAGGGTCTACAAAATAATAGTGGGTTATTATTACTTAAAAGGAACCAGAAAAGCATTACTGAAAAAAATTTAACTTGTCATATTTTGTATAGATAAAGCGGAATGTTAATTTTGATTGATCTCTCAGGCACTTTAAAAAAAGTCCACTCTAATCTCTGGAAATCAATTGTGTCTTTGTAAAGTACCGCTTCTTGCCCAAATTGATAGGATTTGAAATTTTGGAAGCTAATTAGATAGAGGGAATTTTGCTCTCCAATTAAATTTTTAATTTCCGCCACTATCTCGTCATCAATTTTGTCTGTTACAAATACTCTTTTACCAAACAACATCCTTAAGGCCCCTGCTATTTTGTAATCACATCTTAAGTCTTCCGGATAGTAAAATAATAAAACATCTTCTCTATCAAATTTATTACTAAAATCCTTTAAGCTGCCAAATAATGAATCATATTCTTGAATTATAGAAGAAGGAAAAAAAATCGAGGCACAAATAACTAACACCAAAGTCAAAACTATTTGTTTAGTTCTATTGCCAAAATTTAAAAACTTAATACCAACCGCAAAAAAGATCAGTATCCCAGGAATAATAATGGGGACGAAGCGTCTAATCCAAAATCTAATATTTAGATCGTGGAAGGGATCTATTAAAAAAAGACAAGAATAAACAAAGCTAGATACTAGAAAAACTTGTATCGGAAGTGAAATACTCTTTTTTGTTTTTAAAAAAGCAAAAGCGCCTAAGATAGCTAAGAAAATAATTATAACTGGCAGGAAATAACCAAGCCGCTCTAGACTAATAAGATCAAAATTAGGCTGATTTGCCCTTATTATATCTCTTACGTCAGAACTAAAAAATGGACTGCTATAGAAATATATAGGTCTGACGAAATAAGCAAAAATGAACAAAGATAAAGAGAGAATTAAGCCGAGATTTTCTTTACCAAAACGATTACAAAAACTCAATAGCTGTTTTCTTAAAACAAAAACTATCATTGCAAATATTGCAATAGCAATAACAAAAAAGGGTACAGGGAATACTTTAAATCTCTTCAAAAAATCTAAAATAAAAAACTTATAGAAAGCAAGCGAGCTATATTGGCCATATCCACAAACAGACCCAAGGTAGATAAAAAGGCAAGTTAAAAGAGAAAGAAAGATAGAAAACTTGAGTTTTATGAATCTAGTGAAATCAACGTTGTTTAAAATCAAAAAAATAAAAAGTAGGGGAACGATTAATAAAAACTCCGGTCTTGTAAAAAACGATAAAAAGAGACAAAGTAAAGCAGTAAATAAAAAAGAAAACTTTCTTGTCGAATTTGCTACTGAAAAAAGCAATAAAAAACCGAAGATTAAAAGTTGGCTAAGGATTTCCCTGAGTAAAATTTTAGCAGTAAAAATTTCACCCAGATTAAAAGCTAAAAGGATAGAAGCAATTAAGGCAATTCTTTCGTTAAAATTTATATAAGCAAACAGATAGATCACACCCAGTGCAACAACTAGAAAAAAAGAGTTCAATAAAAACACTGCTTTAAGACCAAACATACTGAGAATCAAAGCAATCCATAGAGGAAAAAGAGGTAAAGAGTTTTTAATAGTAAAAGGCAATTTAAAAAGATTTTGTCCTTCTGGAAGTTCTAGATTCAAAAAACCATCAATTCGATAGGCTTTTAAAAGATGGTTAAATGAATCATTCCCGGAAATAATCCCGAACTGAGAATAAAAAGATAAGATTATTAACAAAAAGACAATTATAAAAAGAAAACCTAAGTCCGCTAAATCTAGCAAACTGCTATAATCTTTGAATAAACTAAAAATGTCCTTTCTTTGCAGTCGGATTACAATAATTAATAGTATATTAACCAACAAAAAAGAAAAAAATAGATTTGCTAATCTAAATATCCCAAGGTAATAAAGAACAAGGCTCAAAAGAGAGGTCAAAAAAATACTTAAAAACAGAATATACAGAATTCTCTTAAAAACGGTTTTTAGCGTCCTAATTTGTAAAAGGGGATATAATAAAAAACCACCCAACATCGATGTAAAAATAGTCAATATGTTGTAAGAAAAAGTTAAATCCATCTTTTTTGCTTACGTTGAGCCACGGCATATTTAATAATATCTGACTCCGTCATATAATCCCTTAAAATATTTCTTAACTGCTTTAATATTTTGACAATTTATTAAACTAAAAAGTAGTTTAAAAGTGAATTGGCCAAACAAAAAGGTGGCTTTTTGCGTTCCTATTAAATTTTTCCTTCCAAAAATAATTCCGTTTCTTGCCCAAAGATAAGCTTGCATTGGAGTAATTTTGTTTGAGCCTCTAATTCCAGCACTAGCTGATTTTTTATGCCAAATTACACTCTCCGGGATTATTCTAATTTCATATCCGGCTTTTTTAGCTCTAAAACAACAATCACTATCTTCGTAATAGGCAAAATAAAGTGGGTCAAGGAGACCAATTTTGTTTATAACTTCTCTTTTTATTAACATTGCACATCCTGTTATAAAATTGGGTTCTATTATTCTATTATATTTCTGAGAATCTTTTCCTTTTCCAATCATTATTGAAAGGCCACTTAAATAACTAATCTTCCCTCCCATCGACCAGATTTTATCCGAATTGTAATATAATATTTTAGGACTTAGAATTCCTGCTTCTTTATTTTTTTCTCCATAATCGATAAGAATGTTTAAAAAATTTCTTTCTACCACTGTATCATTATTTAACAAAAGAATATAATCCGCATTGTTTTTAATAGCCAATTCTATCCCTTGATTATTGGCAATTACAAAACCTTTATTTTCTTCATTTTCTATTAACTCTATATTTTGAAAATTATACTTGATTACATCAGCTTGATTACCTTTTGAGCCATTATCAACAACAATAATTTTATAATTTTTATAGTTTATATTTTTTAATGATTCTAAGCATTCTAAAGTATCGACTAATCCATTCCAATTAATTAAAATTATATAAACCAAAGGTTGTTTCATATTATTTTTTGATATAAACTGACAGTTTTCTCGGCGATTTTGTTCCAGGAATATTTCTGGGCTAATTCTTTTGAATTATTTTCCAGTTTTTCTCTAAAATCATCGTCTCTCAAAACTTTAATTATTGCTTTAGCTAACCTATCATCATCACAGGATGGAACAATCACATCTTTATTTTTTACTAAATCAGGAAGTCCTCCTACATTGCTCACTACCATTGCTTTCCCAAAAGCTAAAGCCACATTTCCCGGACCACTTTGCGATTCAAAATGCGAATACGGCAAAACCACTAAATCGCAAGCGGAAAAATAATAAGGGATTTCCGGGGTAGAAATATAATTTAAGCGAAGAATTATATCTTTATTAAGGCCATGTTTATCAATCAACTCTTGAAAAGGCTGCCAATCAATCCAGTTTTTGCCCGCAATAATAAGTTTTGAATTAGAAATTTCCTGCCTAACTTTAGCGAAGGCTCTGATTAGAATATCCGCCCCTTTATATCTTCTAATACTTCCAAAATATAAAATCAACTTATCTCGATTTTCTAAATTTAATTCTTTCCGCGCCTCCTCTTTGGCTATCTCTTCTTTTTTATAAAAATTAAGGACACCGTAAGGAATAACCGAAATTTTTTCATCTTTTATTTTGAAAACTTCTTTGAGTTGTCTTTTATTTATCTCTGAATGGACAATTATGTGATGTGATAATTTAAACATCAAATGAGTTAAAATTTTGTCAATTCCGCTTGTTGTATGGCTTAAAACATTATGAGCGGTACATACAATTTTTTTTCCTCTAATTTTACTAAAAAGAACGATTGTGAAAAAGACCGGAAATAAATAAAAGGTCCACCAATGAAAATGGACAATTTCTCCTCTGGCGGTTAATCCCGCCCAAATCCAAGAAAATGGATTATACCAGGTAAGCAGATTTTTAATTTTTAGATTCTCGTTCTCTTCAATTTTAAAAGTTCCATTTTTCTCTTTAGTGGAACCGCCAGGATATAAAAACTCAGGATAAATTGATTTAAAGTTGATGAAATCTATCTTTATTTTTTTAGATAAACTATTCGCTTGTTCAATACAATATTCGCTTATCCCTTTTATTGGTGGAAGTGTTCCAATAAAAGTTATCTTCATACTCTTTTTCCTTGACTCCATTAGATTAGATATGAAATTATTTAATAGGATAAAGTTAGAAGGAAATTTTTCTCCTGTTTTATTCCACCAGCCGTTTCCAAAGAAGAATAAATTTCATTTTCTTCATTTTTTCTCGCATTCTTTTTTCCTTGCCCGGTTAGAAATTTATTTCTAATGTGGTTGATTTTATTAAATCGAAGAATTAAAAAGTCAGAAAAGTTCAATGTCCTTAAAGTCAAAAGTTCGTAAAATTCTTAAAGCCCCGTATTTTTGACTAATTAACTTTCCACAAAAAGCTCTTGAAGCTCTTGACAAGGTTTTTGATCTTGCTATAATAACAATAGAGTAAGTCCTTAGGGTAAAGTCTGGCGGAGGGCATTCTCATTTTAGGAATATCCCAACGAAACCAGAACAGTCCCAAAAGGCTTCTATCCGCTATTTCAGCGGATTTTTTATTTGGACCATCTTAAATTTTAGATTTTCAAAAAACTTTTCATCGTCTTTGATATAAGCGCGATAAAAAATATTGGATATAAAATCAGCAAATTCAAGCAAAATATCAGTTGTTGAAGGTTGGATTTTAAACTCGGTTTTTGTTTTAGGATATTTTTCTTTTAGAAAAATTTTAATTTCTTTTTTAAATGTTTCTTTGGCCAAGAGTCCGCCTTTATGTTTTCTGCTATCCACTATAATTTTTACGCTTTTATATTCTTCTAATTTTAATTTGCCAAACAATATTTTAAGCAAATCAAAATAGATTTTGTCAAAATTTAATTTATCTTTGCGAAAATAACCTTTTTCTTTTTCAAAAGGGATCTCTTGGACAATTTGGAAAACACTTAATAAAGTTAAATCAGGCCGTCCGATAAGTTTTAGAGTTTTTAATCTTAAATCGTTAAAAGCAGAATCTTTGGCGTGGATGCGGCGTCTTCCGGCAAAAGGATAACGGCACTCTTTCCATTTTTTAAACAAACTTCTTTCATCTAAAACCGCAAAGCCGTTGATACTGATAAACTGTTTTTTCTTTCTGTCTTTTAGATTATAAGATTCGTCAAGATAAATATACATAAACTAAATTCAAATTGTATCAAATCTCTAATTTTCCAGTCTAATTTTCCAGTTTGATTTCATTTATATTTTTAACTTTTCGCCAACTACAACTACACTTTAATTATAGTTTAACTTAAAGTAAAATCAGGGAATGATTTCTGATTCCAACAGCCATTTCCAGAGAGGAATAAATTTCATTTTCTTCATTTTTTCTCGCATTCTTTTTTCCTTGCCCGGTTAGAAATTTATTTCTAATGTGGTTGATTTTATTAAATCGAAGAATTAAAAAGTCAGAAAAGTTCAATGTCCTTAAAGTCAAAAGTTCGTAAAATTCTTAAAGCCCCGTATTTTTGACTAATTAACTTTCCACAAAAAGCTCTTGAAGCTCTTGACAAGGTTTTTGATCTTGCTATAATGACAATAGAGTAAGTCCTTAGGGTAAAGTCTAAACGAGGGCACTCTTTCAGGAGTATCCTGATGACTTTAGAATAAATCCCGAAAGGCATCTTATCCTCTTGGTTTTCCAAGGGGATTTTTTATTTGAATTGTTTTCACCTTTAATTTTTCCAAGAGCTTAATTCGCTGTCCTATATAATATTTATAAAAAGTATTAGAAATAAAATCAGCAATTTCTAATAAAATATTTGAAGTAGAAGGTAAAATTCTAAAACAAAAAATTGTATTTGGATAGCATTCGTTAAGATAAAATAAAACATTTTCTTGAAATTTCTTTTTTCCTAACATTCCTTCTTTGTGTTTTCTGCTGTCAATATTAATAACAACTTTTTTATACTCTCGCAAATTTAATTTATCCAAAAGCGCTTTAACTAAATCCTCATAAACTTTTTCAAAATTTAACTTATCTTTTTTATAATAAAAACTTGCTTTATCCGCTGGAATTTCTCTAATGGTTTGAAAAACTGTTATAAAAGAAGTATCTTGAGAAAAATAAATAAGATTAAGGCATTTTTCTCGCAACGATTCAAATCTTTTATCAGTAGCGTGGATTCTTGCTTTGCTAATAAATCTGCGGCGGTAAATTTTCCAATGCTTGTGAATTTGTTTTATATCAGTAGTTTTAAAACCATTAACGCTGATAAATTGCGGTTTTGTTCTGTCCCTTAAATTGTATGATTCATCAAGAAAAATATACATAAAATTTCAACTTCCATTTTAAATTTTTTTATAAAATCAATTTTCCTTTTTCTCGCATTCTTTTTTCTTCATTTTATATAAAATTTCATCGTTAATTCTGCGGTTAGCATCTATTAAATCCGCCAAAAATCCCATTGTCGCAATTTGGAAACCGACAATAATTAAAGTTGTTCCAAGCAATAAAGATTGAATATGCCCCCCGTTTTGTCCATGAAAATAAAACCACAAATATCTTCCTTCAAAAAATAAACCAATGAAAAATATAATAATTCCTATACTCAGAAAAGTTTTAAGCGGTCTGTACATCAGATAAACTCTAACAATTGCCGCTCCTGAATGTTTAAGATGAGACCAAATATTTCTTACTAATTTTGACTCTCCTTCTTCTCTTTTTCTAAATTCTACCGGAACCTCAATAATTCTCATCTTTTGCAAAGTGCATTGGATAATTGTTTCATGAGTATAAGTATGATCAGATAAGATATTTAATCTCAAAGCACACTGTCTTGAAAAAGCGCGGAATCCGCTTGAGGCGTCGGTAACTCTATTTTTTAAAAGCACTCTCATTAAAAAACTGCCAATCATATTCCCGTATTTATTGCCGAATTTCATATGCTTTAAAGTTCTAACCTGCCTGTTGCCAATAACCATCTCGGCTTTTTTTTCTAATATCGGTTTAATTAATTTAGGAATTTCTTTTTGATTATATTGAAAATCCGCATCAGTATTAACAATTATATCAGCCCCTCGCCGCAAAGATTCTTCTATTCCCTTTTTAAATGTCATCGCTAATCCTTGATTGCTATTGTTTGATATAATATAATTTGCTCCAGATTTCTCTGCTATTTCTAAAGTCCTGTCAGTGGAACCATCATTAATAACCAATATTTCTATTTTATCAATGCCTTCAATTTCTTTTGGAATATCCTGGATTACACTTGATAAAAGCTTTTCTTCATTAAAAGCCGGAATCATTACAATTAATTTTATCTTATTAAACATTTTTTCCTGAAACATAAATTATCTCCCCACGCAAATATAATTAAAACCCAATTTTTTCATTTCATTTGGGCTGTAAATGTTTCTCCCGTCAATAATATTCGGGCTTTTGAGCAAATTCTTAACCCTTAACAGATCAACTTTTTTGAATTCATCCCACTCAGTGGCAATAAACAAACCATCACTCTCTTGAACTGCTTCGTAAGGATTCTGACAAAAAATAACTTCTTTTGGCAATATTTTTTTAGCGTTTTCTTCAGCCATTGAATCATAGGCTTTAATTTTTGCTCCTTTTTTTCTTAAACTTTTTATTATTTCTATTGCGGCCGATTCTCTTACGTCGTCAGTGTTGGCTTTAAAAGCTAATCCCCAGATGCCGATTAATTTATTTTCAAGACCATTTAATAACTTTTCTGTTTTTTCAACTATAAATTTACGTTGATTACTGTTTACTTCAATCACTGATTTTAAAAGACAGAAATTATATCCATTAGCACCAGCAGACTGACGCAAAGCACGAACATCCTTAGGGAAACAAGAACCTCCGTAACCAAGACCTGCTTTTAGAAATTTATCTCCTATTCTCGGATCAAAACCCATACCTTTGGCTATTTCTTCTACATCGGCGCCAATTCTTTCACAGATATTAGCAATTTCATTGATAAACGAAATTTTTGTCGCTAAAAAAGCATTGCTGGCGTATTTTATCATCTCGGCGCTTTCAAGATTAGTAACGAGAATAGGAGAGTTTAATGGTTCGTAAAGTTTCCTAATTGCTTCTTCCGCCTTTTTGCTTTCTCTTCCAATAACTATCCTATTCGGTTTCATAAAATCTGAAATAGCTGAACCTTCCCGTAAAAATTCTGGATTTGAAACAATATCAAAAGAACCTTGATAATATTTTTTAATTAACCCTTCAATCTTTTTGGCGGTTTTAGGCGGAACAGTGCTTTTAACAACAATAACAGCATAATCTCTTAAATTCTTGGCGATAGATTGAGCCGCTTTTTCAACATAAGAAAGATCGGCTTCGCCGTTTTCTTTAGCCGGAGTTCCAACTGTAATAAAAATAATCTCACTCTGGCTGATTGCCGGAGCAAGATCTATAGAAAAGAATAATCTTTTTTCTTTAATATTTCTTTTAACTAATTCTTCAAGATTCGGTTCATAAAAAGGAATAATTCCTTCTTTAAGATTTTCAATTCGCACACTGTCAATATCAATACAAAAAACTTCGTTTCCTAACTCTGCCAGACAGGTTCCGGTAACAAGACCAACATAACCAGTGCCGATAATAGTAATTTTTTCATTTTTCATTTTTCGTTTTTTTTATCTTTAAAAAATAATAAGTTCATTTTTTAAACTTTCCTATAAAGAATTCTCATTTCCCTGCTTTTTTTCTTCTATAAATCACTAGAAATTCAAGAGGATTAGATTTCAATCTATCTTTTAAATAAAACCTTTATTTCTTTTTTTATTTACAAACTTTTGAAGCGTATTATTATAATCTATATTATTATACTAATAAACTCTTGAGGT
>Ga0190360_1000004_pt1 | contig 110221 bp, 98 predicted proteins | sample 48721834_MG_FD_161271 | JGI IMG/M metagenome (GOLD analysis project Ga0190360, IMG submission 161271) | Hydrothermal vent microbial mat bacterial communities from Southern Trench, Guaymas Basin, Mexico - 4872-18-3-4_MG | ecosystem: Environmental > Aquatic > Marine > Hydrothermal vents >...
GCCAGTGAGTGGGACCAACTGAAACCAGTAATTGCATAGCCATTATCCCTAGTGGCACAAATGTTTTCCGTTGAATCATAGTGATTTTTTCTTTGCAGACAAAAAATAAAGAAGAACTCTCTAATTTACGGCAATAATCTGCTGCCTTTTTCAACAATTCAGAGACTTCGATTTTTGAGTTATTTTCGGGTATATTTAAGGAAAAAATAGATGAAATATTTAAAAGTGGATATCTACCAAAGTTTATTGCCAACAATGTGAAACATAATATTACTAATAAATTGATATATTTCATTTATGGAATTTTATTAAATTTAATTTACCAATAAAACTTTGATGATAAAAGCTATCCCCAGCTACAATTAAATATTAGGATTATTTACCTACTTCTATATTTTTCTCTAATTTATTAACAAAGCGAAGCAAGAGCTTTTTACCGGGATAAGGAGACACTCCAGGATGAGTCTTGACTATACTCACTTCCAATCGAGAAGCCTTTGGTTGGACGGAAATAACTAAAAAATACCAATTACTTCGAATATGGGTGTGAATCAAGTCACCTGTACTAGGTCCCGAAAAGGGGAAATTATCCCCGAATCTTTTCGTTTTGCAGATGAAAGTAGCTTTTTCCTGGTCGAAATAAAAGTCTTTAATCTTCATTTCAAGCAGAGTTTTCTTGATGAGCTCCAAAATTTGTTCGCTACTTAAATCTAAAGGTAAAATAACATCTCTATTTTCAATCACAAGGGCTTGCCAAGGATTGACGGATAAATTTCCCTGGAGAGGTTGGCTAATTCCCCCCCAGAAAGCAACCACTAATAAACAGATTATAACTTTTTCTTTCATGATCATTCCCCCCTTTACTTTATTATCTTTCGACCTTTAGAGGCAATGTTTTACACTCAAGAGTATTTACTTCATAATAATGTTGGGTTAAGGTGGAGAAAAATTTCATTTTCTCACCCCTTTTGTGATAATTAAAAGATAAAAAAAAATAAGTTGTCAAGATTTTTTACCCAATTAATTTTTTGTGAGGTCAAGATATATATAAAGAATTTTCAGCTCTTTTTTTCATACCTCTTTTATGGCAGTTTTTCCGGGCGTAGTAGAGGTATATCTTTTTTATCCCTTGCTTTATTTTTGGCCTTATCCGATTATTTGGGGACTTCGGACTCTGTTTGACTTAAAGATAACCCAGCGATATAATAATAAAAAATGCCTAAGTTTCAAATAGGTGATAAAATTATTTATCCCAATCAGGGAGTGGGAGTTATCGAGAATGTTCTGGTTGAGGATTGTTATGGACAAGAAGAAGTTGTTTATCATGTGCGCATCCTGGATAACAATACTCTAGTCATGGTTCCTTCCTCGAGCATCGATAGCATGGGCATTCGCAAGCCCATAACCTCAGAGGGAATTAGCGAAATCTATGAGATCTTGAAGAATGGGAAGGTTAAGATAAACAGCAATTGGAAAGGCAGATACAAAGAGCATACTGAAATGATGCAAAGTGGAGATATTAAACAAGTTGCCCTGGTTCTAAAATCTCTTTATCATCTTCACCAGGAGAAGCCTCTTTCATTTCGGGAGAAAAAAATGATGGAAAAGGCCAAGAGATTGTTGATCATCGAGCTTTCCGAAGCAAGCCACCTTCCTCCGGCGGAAGTAGAAAAAGAACTTATGGCCAACTTAATCGCGGGTCTTGACTTTGAATCTTCCCCCTTTGGACAGTGAGCAAGTAAATAAGTACGAATGCTTATTCCAGCTTTTCTGCTTTTTTTCTTTTTTTTGGCCTTAAGTGCTTTTTTTTCTTCTTCAGAAACGGCGTTTATTGCCACTAATCCTTATAAGATCGATTATCTTCAGCAAAAAGGTTCAAGAACAGCCCGGCTGATAGCCAAAATGACCGCTAAAATTGACCGGTTGCTGGCGACTATTCTTATCGGTAACACCTTGGTCAATACAGCGGCAGCCTCAGTGGCCACCTTTATATTTGTTACCTTGATGCCTGAACAGAAAAACCAGGCGGTTGTTTGGGCGACGTTGACCACCACTGTTTTTATCCTCTTTTTTTCCGAGCTTACTCCCAAGACTTACGCTACCTATCATCCTTTATCTTTAAGTCGTTATTTTGCTCGACCGATTCGTTTTTTTATGTATCTCTTTTATCCCCTTGTTCAGTTTTTTACTTTGTTAACCCGTCGCCTTTTTCCGGCTGCCGACCGGCAAGAGAATAAGGAGATGAGTCCGGAAGAGATAAAAATTTTACTGGCCTCTGGGGTTAGTGGCTTGTCTGCCTGGAGGAAAAAAGTAGTTACTGAAGCCCTGGATATTGGCAAGCGAAATGTGCGGGAGATTATGGTTCCCCGCCCTCAGGTGAAGGCCGTGGAAGTTGCGGCTCCTCTTGAGCAATGGATCACGGTTATTGAAGAAGGATATTCTCGCCTGCCTGTTTATGAGCAGCGACTGGATAATATCATTGGGACGGTTCATGTTAAAGACTTAATCCCGTGGTTAGTTAAGGGTAAAACTCCTCCCTTGCGCGAGATTATTCGGCCCCCTTATTTTATACCTGAATCGGCCACCTTGGAGAAGGCTCTCCGCCAAATGCAAACCACTAAGAATCATTTGGTGTATATTGTTGACGAATACGGAAATTTTGAAGGAATTGTCACCTTAGAAGATATTATTGAAGAAATTGTGGGGGAGATTCAGGATGAGTATGACCGGGACTTAGAAGTGCTTATTCAAGAAGAACAGCCGGGAGTTTTTATCGTCAGAGGCCAAACCCCGCTTAAAGAGCTTAAACAAAAAATTAATATTGAGTTACCGCCTAAAAGTGATTTTACTACCGCGGCTGGCCTATTCTTGAGCGAATATGGGCAGATTCCTCAGGAAGGAGACGAAATCAGGTGGGGTGGTTTTCGCCTGGCGGTCTTAAAAATGAGTGGGCGGCGCATTCAGCTGTTGCGGTTCGAAAAAGAAAGTCGTAACATTGAAAGTCACAATGAGAGTAATCGCCACTAATAAAAAGGCCCTTTTTAATTATGAGCTTCTTGAAACCTACGAAGCGGGACTTGTTTTAACCGGAAGTGAGGTTAAGTCCATTCGCGAGGGCCGAGTCAGCCTGAAAGAAAGCTATGCCGAGATAGTCGATGGCGAAGTATTCTTAGTTAATTGTCATATTAGCCCGTATCCTGCGGCTAATATTTTCAACCATGAGCCCAAACGTCGCCGTAAGCTTTTGCTGCATAAAAGAGAAATTAAGCGCTTAATGGGACGGACTTCGGAGAAGGGCTATACCTTGGTGCCGACCAAGCTATACTTGAGTGACAGGGGTAAAGTTAAAATTGAAATAGCACTGGCCAAAGGCAAAAAAGCTTATCAAAAAAGAGAAGCCATCCGCGAGCGGGATCGGGAACGAGAAATGAGGGCCGAGCTAAAAAAGTGGCGTTAAAAATAAAATTTGCTTTTTCCGCAATTTGTTCCAGTTGCTTTAATTGATTTGGGTGGCGGGTTCATTAACTTTATTAAGATTAAGTTCGATAATGAGCGGGGCATGATCCGAAGGGGTGGGTGCCCGGCGCCGCCGGGGCCAGAGGTCGACATAACAATCTTGGACAAGCTCTAAAAATCGAGCTGTGCTAAGGCATAAATCGAGGCGCAGGCCTTCATTTCTCCAGATGGCTCCTCCGACGTAATCCCACCAAGTAAATTGTTGCTGCTGTGGGTAAAGAGCCCGAAACACGTCAAGTAAACCCAAACGGAAAAGCCTGGCTAAGGCTTGTCTTTCCTCGGGCAAAGTGCCGATGGTACCGGCTAGTTTCTTGGGAGAGAAAACGTCCAAATTGCTGGGAGCAATATTGAAATCCCCCATGACTGCCAGAGGATCCTGGAGATTGAAGGTTGTCTCAAGGAAGCGAAAAAGTTGGCCGTACCATTCCAATTTGGCTATCCCTTTCTTACTGGCTGGTTCACCACCCCGGGGAGCATAGATGTTGATTAAGGAAAAATAAGGAAAAATAGTAGTTATGATTCGGCTATCTTCCCCGGCGATCTTTCCACCAAATCCTCGCCTGACTTCTTGGGGAGGAAATTTGGAGCAGGTGGCCACACCGTTATAACCTTTCTGTCCCCAGACGGCGCAGTGGTAGCCTCTTGCCTTAAATTCAGAGTGGGGAAAATTTTCGGTCGGGGTTTTTAATTCTTGGAAACAGAGAATATCAAGATCATTACCCCGGTGAGTCAACCAGTTAAGAATAAGCTCGAGGCGAGCCCGAATGGAGTTAACATTGAAAGCAGCAATCTTGATCTTCTTTTTTTCCATGCTTAAGGAGGCGGTGACCAAAATCGAAAAGCCCAACGAATGGCTTCTTTCATGCTGGTCGCCTCAGCTTTGCCTTGCCCAGCGATATCAAAGGCCGTGCCGTGATCAGGAGAGGTGCGGATAAAGGGAAGCCCCAAAGTTACGTTGACTCCGGAAGTAAAAGCCACCAGTTTGAAAGCTATTAAGCCCTGATCATGGTAAAGAGCAATCACCATTTTTTTTTCGCGATCGAGCGCTTGATGGAAAAGGGTATCGGGTGGGAAAGGGCCATAAATTGGTAAGCCTGCTTGTTGAGCGGCTCGAACGGCGGGAATAATTTGGGTTCCTTCTTCCTGACCGAGAAGCCCTTCTTCGCCAGCATGGGGATTGAATCCAGCCACAAGGTATTCATCGATAGAGACCGAGGTTTTGTTTATGGCTTGGTAAAGACTTTGGAAGAAATTCAACAAGTTTTCCTTGGTAATCAGGGGAGAAACTTGGGCCAGGGGTAAATGGTGAGTAAAGAGGGCCACTTTTAAGGATTGGGACCAAAAAGACATTATTGCTTGCGGGTAAGATTGGTTTAGGTACTCCGTGTGTCCCTTCCAAGGAATTTTGGCCATGGCCCAGGAATATTTGGAAATGGGCCCAGTTACCACGGCCTCTAATTCTCCTTTCTCCGCAATTTTGATGGCTGATTGGAAAACGGAAAATGAAAAAAGCCCATTAGCCTTGCTGGGTTGACCTATGGTAAAATCTGGAAAGCGGGGATTGAAAGGAGAAACGATAATTTTACCCCCCCATTGTTGAGGAGAGGGATTAAGCAGTTGTTCCAGGTTGAGACCGAGCTTGACGGCCCAAAATTCAAGAAGATCGAAAGGGGCAAACAAGCGGTATTCGGCTAGAGGAAGAGATTGTTTTTCATGGAGAGCTTTGAGAGTTATTTCCGGCCCGATTCCTCCTGGATCTCCTAGACACAGGCCAATACGAGGCAAAGACATGTTGCTTAGCTGGTTTGTTTTTTGGGGCCACGCTTTTTGGCTGGAGAAGAGATTTTCTGTTGGTCCGGCTCTTTTTGTGCTTTCTTTGCTTCGGGGGCTTCTTCTTGAGCTTTAGGTTCTAATTTGTAGAGGTACTTTATGCTTCTCTTAAAAATGAGAAGATTTGGCTTGTCTTGTCGATGAAGTTTTAAGCAATTACGGTCATACCATTCAATATGTCCTTCAACCACTTCTCCGTCGATCAAAACCACAGCCATGGGAGTTTTTTTGTGCATTTGCTTGAGGTAATAATAGTTTTCAGCATAAGTATCATAAAGAGGATGGGTTTTTTTCTTTTGAGCTTCGGTTTTCATTTTTTCTTTTATTTCAGATAGGTTGGGCCGGATAAGTTTTCGGTTCATAATGAACTTCTCCTTGAAAGATAACTTACTTAAGTCAGTTTATCAATCGACTTGCTTTTGCACTTATGCTATCACTTTCGGATTAAATTTGCAAATTTGGCCTCCCCTCCAAGATTGCCGAGAGGGATATTGAATAAGTTTCGATTTTTTCTCGAGATGGGGCCGAGATGTTTTTCTTTTAGGTAAATGCTATTGGGATTAGAGGAGGGCGCAGGAGATCTTTGCCCGTTAGCCGTTTAATTGGCTGGTGATTCTAGGTCATTTTGGGGTTGGGAGTGGAACAGAGAAAAAACAAGAGGAAGCACAATCAAGGTGACTAAAGTTGAGGTGAAGAGACCACCGACTACCACGGTGGCCAAGGGACGTTGTATTTCCGCCCCAGGTCCTTGGGCTAAAAGCAAAGGGAGGATACCAAATATGGTCGTGAAACTAGTCATCAGCACTGGCCTTATTTTTATGCTCACTCCGTGGGTTATGGCTTGCTCTAAAGGAAGGCCCTTGTTGAGGCGATCCCGGATGGCCGAGATAAGCACCAGTCCGTCTTCAAGGGCAATTCCGAAGATAGCGATGAAACCGATAGAGGCTGGTACACTGAGGTAAAGGCCAGCGATTTTTAGACTTATTAAGCCCCCTGTCAAGGCCAAGGGAATGTTGATTAAGACAATAAGGACTTCCTGGTAAGAACGGAAAATAGTAAAGAGAAGCAGGCCAACGAGAAGCAAAGTTAAGGGCATGACCAAAGCCAACCGCCGATTAGCTCTTTGTTGCAGTTCAAATTGGCCCCCCCAGCCGAGAAAATAACCCGGCGGAATCTGGATGTTTTGATCTATCTTGGCTTGAGCTTCGTCCACAAAGCCGCCGATATCTCGGCCCCGGATGTTGGCTTGAATAGTGATGAAACGTTTATTTTGTTCTCGATTAATGAGGCGGGGCCCGATGACTTCTTCCACCTGGGCAATCTCTTCTAAAGGAAGCGAACCGCCGGTGGGCAAAGGAATTAACAAATTTTTTATATGGTGAACATTATTCCGATATTGAGGCTGAAAACGCAAGAAGATATCAAACCGCTTTTGTTCTTCATAAATTTGCCCGAGAGTAAGTCCTCCGAGGGCGGCCCCAATGGTTTCCTGAATGTCTTGGATATTCATCCCGTAGCGAGCAATTTTATCTCGAAGAAGAGTGATTTGAAGGTGGTTTTGGCCAGCGAATTGTTCAACCTGAATATCGGCTGCGCCGGGAATGGTGGCCAGAAGATTCTTAATTTCCTGGGCTTTTTGAGCTAAAAGATCAAAATTTTCTCCGTAGATTTTTATCGCCAACTGAGCTTTAACACCGGTGATAAGTTCATCTAAATTGTGGGCAATTGGCTGAGTCATGTTTAGATTGAGGCCAGGGAATTTATCCAATTGGTGTTCAATCTCTTCCATTAACTCGTCAGGCGAAGAGAATCGTTTCCATTGTCGTTGTGGTTTTAATTGAATGAGAATTTCAGCATTGTTAACAAAATGGGCATGACTGCCCACTTCTCCTCGTCCGATCCGGGTTAAGACGCCAGTGACTTCGGGGGTCTTCAAAATCGTCTTTTCTATTAAGTCAGATTGCCGGATTACTTCTTCAAGACTAATGTTAGGGTCTAGGGTAACCCGCAAGTGAAAGGTTCCTTCATTGAGTCGGGGGATGTATTCTCGTCCCATGAAAGGGAGTAATCCTAATCCGGTGAGAAGAACAGCCAAAGTGACCAAAAAAACAATTTTACGATGGCGATAACATTGATAAAAAAAGGGCAGAAAAAACTTTTTGATCTTGATAATAAGCCAGGGTTCGGAACTTTTGCCTTTCCGCATTAGATAAAGAGAGAAGGCTGGGGCCGAGACCAAGGCATAGAGGAGAGAGCCAACCAGGGCGAAGCTAATAGTGTAGCCCATGGGGCGAAACATAATCCCTTCCACGCCGGTAAGAGTAAAAATGGGCAGGAAAACAATGACGATAATGACGATAGCGTAAAAGAGAGGGCGTCCTACTTCCTGGCCCGCCGCAAGAATGGCGTGGTGTTTAGGAAGACCAGAGAGCTGGTAATGGCGAAAAGTATTTTCGATGAAAATGATCGAGGCATCGGCGATGAGCCCAATGCCAATCGCTAAACCTCCAAAAGACATCAGGTCCGCGGGTAACTGCATTATGTCCATGATGATGAAGGAAAAGAGAATGGAGAAAGGAAGCGAGAGAACAGCTATTAGGGCGGAGGTGAAATGTCCCATAAAGATAAATAACACCAGAATAACGAGGAGGATGCCCACTCCGAGGTTAAGGGACACGGTCGAAAAACATTTTTTGACCAAGGCCGCTTGATTATAGAAAGGAACTAAGCGGACCCCAGGTGGCAATGATTTATTTATTTCGGCAATTCTCTCTTCTAAATCAGCAATAACTCGAGCAGTATTGGTTTGGAAAAGTTTAAGGATCATCCCGACCACTTTTTCGCCGGTTCCGTTGGCTAAGGCAGCTCCGCGCCGAATAGCAGGGAGAATCTCAATGGTGGCCAGGTCTCGAAGATAGATGGGGGTGCCATGTTGCTGGGCCACGACGATGTTTTCTAAATCCTCCACCGATTTTATTAAACCCACGCTGCGAACAATGTATTCTTCTTTTCCTTTGGTGATAAAGCTAGCCCCGGTGTTTTGGTTGTTCTTGCGGACTTTGTCCATAATATCGGCCAGGGTTAAGTTGTATTTAAGAAGTGATTGGGGGTTGACTAAAATTTGATATTGTTTAACTTCGCCCCCGATGCTTAAGACCTGCGAGACATCGGGGACAGATTTTAACTCATATTTAATGAGCCAATCTTGGATGGTCCTTAATTCCATCGGCGAGTAACCATCCCCTTCCAAGTAATAAAGATAAACGAGGCCTAATCCAGTAGAGATTGGTCCTAAGACCGGCTCTTTGGCTTGGAGGGGGAGAGAATTCCGGACTTCATGTAATCTTTCGGCAACCAATTGCCGGGCCCAGTAGATATCGGTTTTGTCTTGAAAATAAATGTTGACAATGGATAAAGCAAAGGTCGAAAAGGAACGAATGTTGACTACCTTGGGCAGACCAAACATGGCTGATTCAATTGGATAGGAGATAAGGCGCTCGATTTCTACTGGAGCCATTCCTTCGGCTTCAGTGTAGACTTGGACCAGAGGAGGTGAAGGATCTGGAAACACGTCAATAGGTAACTGGCGTAAAGCGATAAAGCCAGCGATGCCAATGATGATGGTGGATAAAATAATAAAAAGCCTTTGGCGAAGAGCAAACTCAATAATTTTGGTAATCATCTTCTTTAGAGTTTAAAAAATGTTTATCGCTTTCTTTGTTTCATTATCTTTGCCTAAGTAGCACATTTATAATGTTTAACGAGTCAAGTCAGGAAGATTTAGTTCCCGGCTCTTTTCCTCCCTTGGTTAATGGACATGGGCATGGCCGGTTGTCCCCTTGGTCAATTCAGTCTTCAAGGTGTGAGCGCCTTTAATCACAACCAGTTCGTCGCCTGAGAGTCCAGACAAAATGATTCGCCGCTGGCCTATTACCTCACCTATTTTGATGTGCTTTATGGCGAATTTATCTTCTGCCCCGGCAACAAAAACAATTTTTTCGTCGTTAAGACTTTGGACGGCTTCTTCAGGAAGGGTAAGCACTTTTTGGTTCGGGTCTTGCCAAATAATTTGTCCCTGGACAAACATGTTAGGTTTGAGCAAGCGCTTTGAATTTGGCACCACCACTCGAACCTTGACGGTTCTCAATTTTTCGTCAATTATGGCGTTAATCGTCTCAATGCGGCCGTGGAAAATCTGGTTAGGATAGAGAGTAGAAGAAATTGCTACCGAGCTTTTCTCTTTCAGATAGGGTAAGTCTTTCTCGTAAGCATCGAGGATAACCCAGAGGCTGGAGAGATTAGCAATAGTCAACAATACTTTGTCAGGATTAACCTGTTCACCGGTAATAACATCACGAAAGATTACGGTGCCGTTGATTGGAGATAAAAGAGGAAGATGGGGATTAGCTATTTGATAGAAATCTCCTTTCTGACTGAGTGCATCGCCTTTGGCGATTAAAGCTTCAAGATAGGCCGGTGTTATTCCATAAGAGTGAAGGATTGACTCTAAGACCCCATATTCAGTGACAATTTTTTCATGTTCGGCTTTGCGCCTTAAAAATTCTTTTTCTTCGATGGCCTGACTGGCCAGAAGTTTTTGGGCTCGTTCATATTCTTTTTGGCTGAGAAGTAAATTAGCTCGCGCTTGAAGGAAATTAGCTTGAGCTCGAGCAAACTCAGGGGAGTTAAGAACAATAAGAGTTTCTCCTTGCCTGACTTCTTGGCCCAGGTCAGTCTTAAGTTCCGCAACTTTTCCGGAAACAAAAGGGGTTATTTGAGCGGTTTGATTTTGGTTAAGGCTTACTATTCCCGGAAGAGTTATTATCTTTTGGAAAGGCTCTAGTTGGGGTTGGCCGAGGGAAATTAGCCAGGCTTTTTGTTGTTCTGGAGAAACATGCAGCACCTCATGGTCGTGTTCTTCGGCGTGAACCTCCTGGCCGGGCTGAGTTTGAAGCGAGGGCGACGAATTAACGAGAGCCGAATTATCTTCCGATTCGGAGGGGCCTCCGGCACAAAAGCTAAGAAAGATTATCAAGCTGAAAATAAGCAGTTTTTTCATTGGAGTTCTTCTCCGATGATTTTTTCGAGGGCGATTTTTTCTAGCTGCCATTGATACAACTGCTCAAAATAGTCATTAAGAACAGAATAATAGGTTCGTTGAGCATCGAGATAATCAATTAGAGCAATCTCACCTTCTTGGTAGCTTACCGACGAGAGATGTAAACTTTCTTGGGCCATCTTGAGAATGTTTTCCTGGAAAAGCTGAATACTTTTGGCTACTAACTGGAGACGCCGGAGCTGCAGGCGGACTTTGAGGGATATTTCAAGTTGGAGAGCAGCCAGTTCTTGCTGTTCTTTGGCGAGGTTATATTGGAGAGAGTTAATTTCTCGGGATTTAAAATTCCACAAGGGAAGACTAAAGCTAAGACCAATTCCTTGCTTCTGACCCCCTATTTCTCGACTTGAAAAGGCGGATAAAGTTAGATCGGGGAAGCGGGCCCAGCGTTTGGCGGTTAATTCGTTTTGCACTTGTTCGACCGCGGCTTTTTTTTCTTGGAGAAGCGGGTTTTGCTGAAAGGCGAGCTGAATAAGCTCGTCTTCCCTTTGATCAAGGGGCGAGTAGGCTAGGGTTCCCTTGATTTTAAAGGCGGGCGGAAGGCGGTTATTGAGAAGAGAGTTTAATTCCATTTTGGCCATTTCCATTTGATAGTCGATGCTTTGTTTTTCATTTAGGGCTTGCTGGGCTTCCACTTGGAGTTTCAAAGCGTCGAGTGGTTTAACTTCTCCCAGGTCGGCTTTAGCTTGAATAAGAGAGGACATTTTGGTAATGGATTCTAACTTTTTTTGAGCAATTTCTAGTTGTTGGTCGATAAGGAGAAGATGATACCCGTGTTCTTTAAGCAGGGAAGTTAATTCGAGTTTAAAGTAGTCATAAGCGGCTTGACTGGCTCGCCAACCAGCGGCCACAGCTTGGAGACGGGCCTGTCGTTTGAAGGGATTTTCAATTTCCTGTTCGAGCACTAGACTTCTAGTCCGCCTCGTTAATAATTTTTCGTAAGTTTTTCCTTGTCCCGTGGTTAAGACTAGTTTGGGGTTGACCAACAGGCGAGCCGCTTGATAGGCCTTTTCTTGAGCGGCCAGCTCACTCTGGCGGGCTAATAAATGAGGGTTATATTGAAGGCCCAATTGAATTATTTCCGACAACGTATATTCTTGGGGAGGGGAGATTCCCCCGAGGCAAAGGGCTGGCATTAATATCCAGACGATTCTTTTTGAGAAACTCATTTTTCTGCTTTGGAGAGACAATGATTTACCACTATACTGCTGCCGATAAAAAATTTCAATTGCCGTGAAGTTGAGGCAAGCATTTCTAAAACCGCTATGGCTTGGGTCATAGCCATTTGCTTGAATTATAAATATTTGCTGAGCAGAAAAAAATGAAGGCCGACAAAAAAATATTTCTTTCAAATTTTTTTTACTGGGAGAACTAGGAGGAATGGTGACGGGCACTATATTAGTTGGTGGTCTTAATAATGATCAAAGCCAAAATAAGGCGCCCATCACCATTTTTCCTCGGGAATGCCCTAGACCAAAATAAGGGGCCAGTCACCATTTTCCCATTACGGCTTTGGAAATGTTTGTATTACCCATGAGTTAGGAAGCGATTCTCCCCTTCTCCGGCAAAGGGGGGAGAAAACTAACTTGATTGACAGATAAAATATTATCTTTGGTCTTTGTTGAAGTGGAAGTCTAAAGATAAGCCAGGTTCCAAAATGTTATCTTCCGTTTTTTTTCCTTCCAGGTTGGGGAATGCTTCGCCTGGGTCAACTTTAATTAATTTCTAATTTAGCTTATAACTGCTTATGAAGATGGGAAAGGAACAGCCGCCCACAAATATTTAGTAATTTCTAATCTCTTCTGCTTTGCTCAATAAGCAGCTGCGAAGGGCGGCAGCTGAAGGGACTTTCTTCTTGATGATTATTGAGTGTTAGGGATTAAGCAAGATGGGCTATTAATTGAAGTAAAATATCTTTTGATCCAGCTGGTTTAATCTTAATTGAGGAAAAAGCGGAATTAAATTCGCCACCAATAAGAAAATTTAACAAAGTAGAAACGACCTTCGATTTGATAAGTGCCGCTCTCGTTTTTGACTTGATTATCATCACATCCGACATAAAAGACTGTCCCCGGTTTTAATTCGTAGCTAAATAAAAGGCTCGTGTAAAGTTTTTGGTAATAATCGTTGAAATCCGTGATCAAGCGGATAGATAAAGTTTTCGAAATTTGGTAGCTGATTCTTTGGCTGATAATATTGACTTGGTAAACTTCTTCGCCGCCGTGGCTTTTAAAAAAATTATCGTTACTGAAGGTATAGAAAAGACGAAGGTTAGTCATCGGTCGCAGATGCAGCATCACCGAGCGGGAAGTTTTATAGCCTAAGTAGGGAGCCTCAGGGTCATAGTAGATACTATCTCCAAACGAGAATCTGATGTTGCCGCTCAACCAGGCTAAAGGTTCAGAAGAAAAACTAAACATTAGATTTTTCTTGTAAAAATTAACTCCACCATATCTTTCTAGAGAAGATCTGAAGTTGGCGAAAACGTAGGACTGGCGCCAGCCATCAACAAATAAAGTCAGGGAGGATTCTTCATCGGTCAGAATATTGTTGAAATCATAAATCCGGCGGTAACTAATTGAGGGGCGGACGGAAACGATCCATTTATTCATCGGTAAAAAAGCATAGCCAAATCGAGTGTTGACAGACTGGATATCTTTCCTGCGGAAAAACCCTGTGGAAGCTTCAAATTCCTCGGGAATCCGGTTAAAATCAAAAGAAAAAGACCAATGGCGTGAGTTGTGATTGAAATTTAGAGAAGCAGCTGGAGTCCAATCAGAATTATTCTCACCAATTTTAGTTTGGGAGCCCACCACCTGAAAACTCAAGCGGTTAAAACGTTTGATTTTAAAGTGCCCATCTATCCCTACCACCCGGTTGTAATGATGGCTAAGATTACCCCAGTCTGGTCCCAATTCTTTGTCGGTGAGGATGAAGCCAAGGTGAGATTCAGTGTAGAGGTCTTGTTTAAGGCGAAAAACATTTATCCAGGCGCGCCCGGAGTCAGGAAGATAATCATCAGTAGAATAATCGTTGTATTCGATGGGTGGAGGAGTTTCATCATAAGCACTGAGAAAGCCCATCGTTGTTTTGCCTAATTTTCCCGAAAGTTTCATCCCCCACTTGGGATTAATGATGGTCCGAGTGTAGACTAATTCAAAGGGAGTATCGAAAAAGTCTTTGCCTTCGAGGAAAAAAGGTCGTTTTTCAGGATAATAGAGAGCATAGCGTTGGTTAACATCAATCTGAGGCATGTCGGCTTCTACCTGGCTGAAGTCCGGGTTGTAAGTTAAATCCAAGGTTAAGTCAGAGGTCAAACCGTATTTAAAATTCAGCCCAAAATCGGGGTTGAACTGGCAGCCTTGTTGCTTTAAACCAGTGGTGACGGGCATGATTTCCAGGTTCTTGCCGCGCGCTATATTCCCATGGATTTCAATGGTCCCGGCCTGAATAAGAAAACCATTGACATCCCGGGAGCGAGGTGGCCAATAAATGTTTTCATTTTTACGTCGAATCTGACGTTGAATCTGCAACCCCCATACTTGCGGTTGGCGATTGGGGAAGCGGAGACTTTTGAAGGGAATGGCTAGCTCAACTACAAAACCCTGCTCGTCAATAGTAGCTTCGGAAAGAAAATAAGTGTCCCAGTTACGGTCAATATGGTCGAAACTCATTCGCCCCCGGCCGCGTCTTCTGGTTTCAGTATAGATGCCATCTACTTGAACTCCACGGGCATTAACCTGAAAGACAAAGGCTCTTTTTTTATCATTAAAAGTATCGAGATAGATAGTGATAACATCATCTCCCCAAACTGCATCCCTTTTGGTTAAGCACGCCCGGATTGCCTTCGGCTGAGAGTCGAAGCACCGGACAGCAATATAAAGGGTCTGCTGGTCATACCCGAGGTAAGCAATTGTTTTTTCCGAGGGAGGAGTGCCTTCTTCGGGCTCATATTGAGTAAAATTATCTATTCTAGCGGCCTTTTGCCACAAGGGGTTGTCAAGCCGGCCATCGATTTGGGGGGCTTGGGGTAGTTCAGGTATTTGGAGGAAATAAGGCTGTTGCTGGTCTGCTTGGACGATTGAACCTAGCAGTGCACTGCCGATAAAAAGAAGAACTAATTTAGCCACGCCTTTCATTCTGTTCATCCTTAAGGATCGGTATGGTCAAAATTAGGTGTCTGTTAGGAATGAATGAGGTGAGAAATTTATTACTTCACTACTTCTGCGAATTTAATATTCTTTTCCTTTAAGGTGACACCTAAGGCTCGGTTAAGTTGAGCAAGAGATAAATTATAGTCGATAATGGCTTGTAATTCCATCGTCCGGGCATTGGCAAGGTCACGCTGATATTGGAGAACAAAATAATTAGTGGACAGCCCGACTTTAAATTTTTCTTCTTCGGCTTTGAGCTTATTTTCAGCTAGTTCTCGGGCAACGCGGTAAGCCTCCACTCGCTGATAATTGGTTTGCACGGCTCGAACAGCGTTTTTTATTTCTAAGAAAATCTGTTGTTGTTGTTCCTTTAATTGCAGCAGCGTTTGTTCATAGTTGATGCGGGCTTGGGCATAGGCAGCGCGCGAGAAAAAGTTGCTCATCGGGATGGAAAGGCTCAGGCCGACAGACCAGTTTTTGTATTTAAAATTAAAAGTATCTTTAAGAGAATCAGATATACCTCCGGGGACAGTTCCTACTACTACTCGGGTTAAGGGATTATTATCGAGATAAATTATTCTATCGCCGGACACTCCGGGGCTCCAGTAAGAAGCGGTCAAGTTTAAATCAGGTAAAAGTTGATTTTTGGTGTAATTCAAAGTGAGCTGCTTGTTTTTTAAGTCGATTTGGATAGCTTTGAGGTCAGGCCGGTTTTCTAGGGCTATGGCCAGGGCTTCTTCTAGGTTTATGTCCCTTTTCTTAAAAGTAGGACTGTCCTTGGGAATGATCCGGGCCCATTCAAAATCATGGTTTTCGGCGACTAAATTAAGGATGGTTTTGAGTCGGTCTTCATTGTTCTTGACTTGGGCCTGGGCGGCTAAGATGTCGGCTTCTCGGGTGGCCACATCAGCTTCGGCAGTCAGAACATCCATCGGAGCCATTGTCCCAATTTCCACGGACCGGCGGTTTTTCTCCAAAAGCTCCTGAGCTAGCTTGAGTGATTGTTCGCGGACCTTGAGGTTTTCGATACTATAAACTAAATTCCAGTAAGCTTCTTCGACTTGGTAGATAAGGTCTTGGAGAGTTTTGATTAAATTATAATCAGAGATTTCTTTGTTATTTTTGGCCAAGAGGATTTGATGGTGGCTGATGTTGAAGCCAAAATTACGCAATAGAGGTTGGGTAAAATTGAACTGTAAGGTGCTGCCGTAACGGGGATTAATTGTCTGGAAATTGCGGTTGGAATCATTCTTGTAAGTGTTGAGAGAAATCGAAAAATTCCCCCCGGTGGGTAGTTGTTGTGTTATTTGGGTTGAATACTCCAAGAAGAAGGTCGTTACTTTATCGGCGGCGTCGAGCCAAGAATAAGAAGCAGAATTGGTATCACGACGGTTGAAAGAAAAGGATAACTGAGGCATGAATTTTTCCTTGGCCTGGGCAATTGAAATATCAGCTAGCTGAGGATTTAGGACCTGGACGGCCCAGCTCAAGTTATTCTCAATTGTCTTGCGAATACATTCTTCTAATGAAAGGGAAATAGCCTTCTCCTGAGAAGTAATTGAAGCTGTTGATGGCTCCTGAGCTAACAATCCACCTGGAAGCGTAATGATCGTGATGATGACCAGAAAAAAAGGGAGAACTTTTAGTTTTAATGTTGGGGATGCTAGATGGTTGCTCATATTAACCTCCTATAGTCCATCATTGTCTAAGAAAAAGGGGGGAAGAAGAAGCCAGTAGGGTATCTTTTCCCCTGGTAAGAACATGACCCATATATTGTTTTTTTCCGCAAAAGTTGATCGAGCCTCCATTATAATTGGTTGCTCGGTTTTCGGTTATTTTTTTTCTTTCCTTATCCATCTAAATTACTCATAACGGAGAGCCTCGATGGGATCTAGCTTTGATGCTTTACGAGCAGGGTAATAACCGAAAAAAACTCCGACTGTACCTGAAAAGATAAAGGCTAAGAGGATTGCTCCCAAGGAAACGACTGTTTGCCACCCGGCAAAATGAGAAATTAAGCGGGAAGTTAACATGCCTACTCCAATGCCAATGAGGCCCCCGACTCCACTGAGGACAATGGCTTCGGTTAAAAATTGCATCAGAATATCTCGTTCCTTGGCCCCAATGGCCATTCGGATGCCGATTTCCCGGATGCGTTCCGTAACCGAAACCAACATAATGTTCATGATCCCGATACCCCCGACTAGTAAGGAGACGGAAGCTATGCCGCCTAACAAAATAGTCAATATTCGAGTGGATTCAGCGGCGCTTTCGGCGATGTCGCTCATGTTGCGAACATTGAAATCATCTTCAGCGCCAGGAAGGATCCGATGTTTTTCCCGGAGTAGCTCTTCGATTTGACGTTGGGCTTCCCCGGTCAGTTCAGAGGCAACAGCCGAGACATCGATGGATTGAACATGGTCAATACCCATGAGTCTTTTTTGGACGGTAGTATAAGGGGCAAAAATAGTGTCGTCCCGATTAAACCACCCGCCAGCTTCGCCTTTTTGTTCCATAATTCCAATGACGCGAAAGGGAATACTTTTAATCCGGATAATTTTCCCGATTGGGTCCTCGTTTTCAAAGAGATTGATTTTCACTTCGTTGCCAAGGACACATACTTTGGCAGCGGTTTTGACCATGCCTTCATTGAAAAATTCGCCATCGACAACATTCCAATTGCGGATGAGAGGATAATCTGCCCCCACCCCCTGGATGGAGGTGTTCCAGTTTTTATTTCGGTAAACAGTTTGAGCACGAGTGGAAACATTAGGAGATACATATTGAACGGCATTACAATTTTTTAAAATGGCTTCGGCATCTTCAGGTTTTAAGTTTTGAAAAGTTCCCGAACCGCCATGAACTCCCCGGAAAGAGCGACTTCCGGGGCGAATGAAAAGAAGATTGGTGCCCATTTCTTGAAACCGTTGTTCAACAGCTTTTTTGGCTCCTTGACCGATACTAACCATGGCGATCACAGCTCCAACGCCGATGATTATTCCTAGGGCAGTTAAAAAAGATCGCATCTTATTGCGGTTTAAAGCCCTGAAGGCGATTTGGATCGTCTTGATTATATTCATTGGGACTCCTCCCTTAACTAAACTTTCTCATTAGAACCCCTCTTTTTTAACGATTAAACCATCGCGGAGGTAAATCCTCCGAGGGGCAGCTTGGCCGATGTCGGGATCATGGGTGACGAGGATCAAAGTCATCCCTTTTTCTCGATTTAAGCTTTTAAAAACCGACATTATTTCTTCCTCTGTTTTAGAGTCAAGGTTGCCTGTTGGTTCGTCGGCTAGGATGAGAGAAGGGCGATTAACCAAAGCTCGGGCAATGGCCACGCGCTGCATCTCTCCTCCAGAGAGTTGATTGGTCAAATGATGTTCTCGGCCTTTAAGCCCCACCTGGGCCAAGGCTTCCAGGGCTCTTTGGCGGGCTAATTTAGGTGAAATATCAGAATAAAGAAGAGGAAGTTCGGCATTTTCCAGGGCGCTTGTTCGAGGCAAGAGATTGAAATTCTGAAATACAAAGCCAATTTTTTTGTTGCGAATCTCGGCTAACTTATTCCGACTGAAAGTTGAAATATCAGTACCTTCGAGGAAGTAGTGCCCTCGGGTCGGTTTATCTAGGCAGCCAATAATGTTCATCAAAGTTGACTTGCCCGAGCCCGAAGGTCCCATAATGGCTAGATAGTCTCCTTCTTTTACTTCTAGAGAGACTCCTTTCAAGGCATGGACTTCGCTGGCTCCAACTTGATAGATTTTGATGATGTTCTCAAGCTTGATAATTGTGTTATTCATGCTGGCCTCGTTCTATTCATTTAGTAAATTAAAAGAGCAAATTGACAACATATTTAGGTTAAAAAGTTAGCGACGGGGGCGCATCATAAACATTCCCCGTCTTAAATCAGCCTGTCGACGATCTGAAGACGAGCTTGACGCTGTTCCTAACCCAACTATAACTTTGTCACCTTCTTTCAGGTTGCCTCCAGTAATTTCTGTGTATTCGTCGCCTTCAACTCCTGTTCTGACGGGCACAGGTTGCAGTTTGCCTTCCTCAGTAAAAACCCAGACCATCGACATTCGGCGTTGCCCTGATTGACTCGATTGACCGCCAAAGGGCATGAATCCTGACTGTTGGGTCGGACGAGTTCTGTCCTGGCCAGCAGCAGATTTAGTTTGACCTTGGCGTTTAGCCCACATTTCTTCGAAGATACGCTTCATTTCTTGGGGCGAAAGTTGGGGACTAAAACGAAGGGCCGAATTAGGTACGCGAAGCACATTGCGAGCCTCACCAACGATGATGGATACAGTGGCGGTCATGCCGGGGCGCAGTTTCATCTCAGGGTTGTCAAAAGAAACGATGGTAGTGTAAGTAACCACGTTTTGGCTGACCACTGGTGCATAGCGAACCTGGGTGACGACTCCGGTAAATTTTTCTTCAGGAAAGGCATCAACGGTAAAGCGCACTTTTTGTCCTTCTTTGATTTTGCCGATGTCGGCCTCATCGACGCTGCATTCAACTTGCATTTTAGTCAGGTCATTGGCAATTTGAAAAAGAACAGGAGCCTGAAAACTGGCCGCTACGGTTTGACCCACGTTGATATTTCTTTGAATCACAATTCCATCAATAGGCGAGCGGATGACGGTGTAAGTCAGGTCTACCCGGCTGGCTTCTAGTTGGGACTCCGCCTGTTGCAGCCGAGCAGCCGCGGCCTGATAGTCAGCCACTGCATTAAAATAATTGGACTCAGCAGTTTCTTTTTCTTCGGGGGAGATGAGGTTTTGTTCAAAGAGCTTAAGAGCTCTTTCATATTTTTTCTTGGCTGTCTCCATGCTCACTCTGGCTCTTTCCAGAGAAGCCTTGGAGCTTTCGTAGTTAGCTTCGTTTTGTTTAATTCGGGTTAAAAAGCTAGACTGGTCGATTTCGGCCAAAATATCTCCCTTCTTCACCTGGGAGTTAAAATCAACATAAATTTTAGCGATCTTTCCGGAGACTTGGCTTCCGACGTCCACTAAAGTTACGGGATTGATGGTCCCTGTGGTCACGACAATGGCCTCGATATTACCTCGAGTGACTTTTTCTGTTCGGTAGTGGACAGCTCCGTTTGAGGAGCCTCGAAAAACAGTGAGGCTGAAGACAACCCCAACGATGATAACCACAATGATGATGCCAAAAATGATTTTCTTCTTCATTTTTTATCTCCTTCAGGTTTTCTTTGTTCAGAGGGGCGCTTCCGGCGGCGATCCCACTCTTTTTTTCTTTGTTCTAGGTATTTTTTAATCATCAAGTCAAATTTAGCCTCTTGCTCCTCATCGAGCACGGCATTAATTTCTTCTTTGAGCTGAGTTCTTATTTCCCTTAGTTGGGACATAACTTCTTTATGGAGATCACGCAACCGCTGGTCATTGTTTTGGAAGACTTGACGAATTTGTTCCTGTTGTTCAGGCGTTAAATTAAGCTCTTGGGCCATCATCTCTAAAGTAGGAAAATGGGCTCCTTCCCGTCCCCTTTGCTCCGGAGGAGGAGAGAAAGATGGGGGGCAGAAGAGTAGTTTGTCAATGATGATTCCCCCGATAATCCCGATGACAAAGACGAGAATAAAAGAAAATATTATCCAAAATTTATTATGATTATTAATCATTGGCTACCTCCGTATTTCCTGGGTGGTTTCTAAAGAAGTAAAGATTAAGCGCAAGTTCTTGTTGACCGGGCTAGATTCAGCAAAGATGGCCTGAGAGTCGGAAAAAGGATTGGCATCTTGAAGAAGAAGAATCTCGGCTTGACTCATTTCAGGAGTTGATGATGAAGAGAAGAACACCAGAGCGGAAACGAGAATTATTACCAAGATTAAAGCTACCGGCACCGCTCGTAGAGCCCATTTTTTCCACATGGCTAAAGTGGATGAAAAAGGGCGAGGAGCTAAGCGGGAAGAGATTTTTTCCCAATAATAGGGATTAGGCTCGGAAAAAGCAGTCGAGCGAAGGGAGTGGCTAATCAATTCGTAGTCTTTTTTCTTCTGGCGGCAAGCAGGACATTGACTTAAATGAGTCTCGAGGGCCTTTATTTCTTCGGGCTTGAGGCGGTCATCGAGAAGTCGGTGAATTAATTTTTCAGCCTGACGGCACCTCATAGCTGGCCTCCTTTCTCCTTTAAAAAGGGCAAAAGTTCCTGGCGGAGCTTTTTCCGGGCCCGATGTAAACGAGAGTCAACCGTGCCCGGGGAGATATTTAAAATATTGCTTATTTCCTCATAGGAAAAGCCGTGAACATCTCGTAGCGTGATGATAAGACGGAATTTGTCGGGCAGTTTTTGGAGAGCCCGCTGAATGAGTTGTTGGACTTCTTGGGGTTTTTCGGTCGGCTGGCTGGTCTCAACGGGGAGATGATGATTTCGAATTGGCCATGATTCTGTTCTGGTTCGCGCTTGCTTTCGATGATGATCTCTAATGTGATTAAGCGTGATCTGGTAGAGCCAAGTGCTGAAGCTAGATTTTCCCCTGAAACTAGGTAAAGCGGTATATGCTTTAATAAACACTTCTTGGGCTAAATCATCCGCCTCAGCAGGGTTGCGAGTTAAACTCAGAGCCAATTGAAACACCTTTCGATAATATTTTTTAACCAGGACTTCAAAAGCCTCATTGTTCCCGTCGAGGCAAGCTTGAATAAGTTTTTCTTCGTTCATCCTGGTTATTATTTCCTCTTAAGTCAATAGAGAGGAGCTTAATATTTCTGGCGCGAAGGATAAGTAACTGTCCTTCCAGCCTTTGGTTGATAAGATTATTATTATACATTCCTTTTTTCTTTCCTAAAAGATTAGGTCTCAAAGTTAACTGTAATTTCTGTTTGGTCAGCCCGATTTTAACTTCTGCCGAACGAACTAATTGATTTCTCTTTTGGGGTTGCTTCATCAATAATCTAAGAAAAAGTCATTCTTGTCATTACTTTGTTTTGATCAACTAGTTAGGGATGACGATTCTGAGTCTCAATGGAGGCCAATTTAACCTTTTTTAGTTGCTGTCCACTCTATTGAGCCACGGGAGCCAATTTCTACCGTGCCTTTCATCGTGTTGCCTTCGACCGTGCCTTTGTAGGTCATGGTGAATTCTCCACGAGGAGTTGAACGACTAATGGTCCATTCGATTTCGTTTCCAATAATTTTCCCTTCACCAGTAACTTCTCCTCGGGGATTGGTCATAGTCACCGTGATTTTTTCGCCGTCCTGCTCAATATGCAAGGATGAAGTTATTTCGCCGCGGCGTGTTTGCATTTTAAATTCCCAATCTCCACCAACCGCAGCTTGAAAAGTAAAAGCGGTGGCTGTGATCAAAATCAATAAAGACACTAACCACAATCCTCTTTTCATCTTTATGGGCTACCTCCTTTTAAATTCAACATTAATTAGACGTCTTATTAGTTTGTTTTCTTCCCAATTGTTTTTAGAAAGCTGTGCCTTCTCCATAAAAATGCTTGCTTTGACTGGAAAATGACTAGATGGCATTTGCTATTTTCTTTTGGAAATCAGAATAAGTAGCTCTTTCCAGGGATGGTAAAGAGACAAATAGAAAGCAGTAGTTTAAATTGCTACTTTTTCCCTTTTACTGTGGCTATTCCCCAAGATGGGAAAAAGCGGGTTTTATTTAAGCTTTATGTTTAGCCAACGATTGAGCCTAAAATAGGTGGCACCCTGGCTACTTTTTCTTCGTTTTGATTGTCTTTTTCTTCCCGGTTAGGCCATTGGCTGCAGGGCAGGGGGAAGCTCTTCTCCCCCAATGCGCTGTGCTTCGGCCGGGGTGAGGAGTCCTTCCGCCAGAGCAAAAGCTAAAAGTCTCTTGAATCGAGTTGCTTCCTCTTTGCCGTTATAAGCGACCGGCTCGACTCGATGCCAGCCTTGGAGGCGAAGTTGATGAATTAGGGCCCGGAAATAGTTGTAGCTGATAATATCGCATTCTAGGGCCCGGTAGATGGCTGCCTGAATCGAGATGCCGTAAGTCTCTTTTATATATTGCCATTCCCAAAGAGTTATCTTGTGTCGCCGTTGGCCGAGAAGATTAATAATTTCTTCCCGGGGAAGCAGAAAGGCACCAGCAAAGACATGGCAGAGGCCTTCTTCGTCTTTGATATCTTCGGGAAAAGAGCAGAGAATGTGGCCCAATTCGTGAGAGGCTGTAAATCGGATGCGATCCGGTGGATGGTTGCTATTAACGACGATTACTTGCGTCTGTTCGTTTTTGGCCGTCAACCCCGCGAAGCGGCTTGAAGCCGGGGTGAGATAAACTTTGATACCTTTTTCTTCAAGAAGCCCGAGCAGATTAACGATAGGAGTTCTTCCCAAGCCCCAATCAGAGCGAATCTTCATTACTAGTTCTTCAATGTCGTTGTTTGTATTTAAAGGCTTCTTCTTGACTCGATATTTAAAAGGAAGAGTAAGACCTAACCGGTCCTCTAACTCTAGGTAGCGCTCGAGGTAATTGATGGCTCGATATTTGATGGCATCTTCTTCTTTCCGAGATAGTTTTGATTTTTGGCGAAAATATAAATCTGAAAGTTGTAGACGGGCTCGCTGTTGAAAATAACTTGGTTTTACGTTGAGAACTTGAGCTAACTGTTCCAGAATAGGAGGGGAGGGCTCCATAATGCCATTTTCGTACTTGCTGATGGCTTGTTTAGAAACAATCCGGCCTGCTTTGGTGACTAAATCTTCCATACTCAACCCGGCCATTTTTCGAGCGGCCTTAAGCCGTTGACCAAGGTGGATAAGATCACTTTTGTCTTTTTTTCTTCGGCTCATTTTTATTCCCCTGTTGACATTCTACGCCATAAATCCCTATTTTTCAACTAGAATTTTCTGAGGGGGAAAGCATTTCCTGATGGGTAGTTATTGGTGATGGAATAAGGAACCAATTAAGGCTTGATTTCGTCTTTACAAACCTGGAAGGTGAACAAGTTGAGGTTGCTGCAGATGCAAGGCACAGGGTATGAAGTTGTGGTGCAGGTTTGGAAAGACCATGGATTGCTATTGGTTTTTTTGTCCGAAATGATTTAAGCGCCTCACGATTTGTTTTTTTAGGATGGTAAGATGAAAAAAATTTTCTTGCTGTCTTTTAGTTTGGGTTTTTTGTTCATTTTGTATGTTCTTCTTATGCCCTATCAGGCAGTGTCCTGTTCTACATTCAAGCTACAGAAAGGAGGCTGCCTTATTTACGGTCACAACTTGAATCAGGGTGACTTGGATGTGCCGGGATTGATCTTTATCAATAAAAGGGATGTGGACAAGCTGGGAGTGCATCGTAATTGCGATTTTCTCCTTCATCTAAAAAGTCAAAAATTTGTCTGCAAGGAAAGGAAGAAATTACGGCAAGAGCCGGAAATTCCCGAACTGTAGGGCCGGTAGCGTTGGTCGGTAATATTTTCTATACCGGCACTGAGGCTTAACTGCGCGGAGAAGCGATAGATAGCTTTGAAATTGAGGGTGTACCAACCAGGCGCATAGGTGTTTCCATTGGCATCTAAGGCATATATTTCCGTTTTACCTTTTTCTTCCTCGGGCATATCTTCATGCTTTCGTTCTTCTTGATAAATAGTCGCTAATTCGAGGATGAGTTTATCGCTGGTGTAGATCAAACGAGTCATCCCAAACCAAGGGGCAGCATGACGGGAGGGGCTAGTTGTGCCATCATCAAGCTCTTCTTCTCCTTTTTGGTAGTTGAAATCCGAAAGAAGGTCAAAACCCGCTGGCAACTTTAACTCCAAACCAGCTTGTAGACCATAAATGTGGGCTGCGGCTGCGTTCTGGATGGCTTGAACCCGGCTTAGAACTCCATCATAAATGATATACTCCTGGCCATTAAGAGTGAAATCACGCCGGACCAAAGCATTTTGCAATGAGGTGTAGTAACCTGTAAGGTCGAGTCTTATCACCTCTCCGAAGATTTTGATTAGATTCAAATCAGCACTATAAGCATATTCTGCCTCTAGATCGGGATTAGGGACGACAACTTTACCCGGTTCTGAATCGAAAACTTTCCCTATATCATCCACGTTCGGCGACCGAAAGGAAGTGGCCAAATTGGCACTAATTGTGAAAGTGTCAGTGGGTCGATAAATTCCGCCAAGGCTACCCACTAAGGCTCCCTTATTGAGATGGGCGGAAGTGAAAGGGAAAGGATAAAAAGTTGTGTCAAACTCGGCATCGATGATAAACTTATTGTATCGCAAACCTCCTTGGAGTAAGAACTTTTCGGAGAATTTATGCTGATCATTAAGATAAAATCCCACTGATTGCCAGGTTGACTGAGGATATCGGGAGGGGCCGGGGGCAGTTATTCCGGTTATGATATCTTTTTCCGTTCCTGTTGAGGTTACGTCATTATAGACGTATTCAAAACCATAATAGAGAGTATTTTTGACTCCCATGGCTTTGGTCAGGTCGAGGTTAAGCGAATAGGCTTCGACTTCTTCTTTGCGGTCACGGCGGGTCGTCTTGTTCAGGCTCCGGTCGATGCGGCTTTCTTCAAAAGATTGCTGCGCTAAACGTAAAGACACCTGATCGAATATGGCTGTTGCGCTTTGGTGGGTGAGATGAAAATGATTCATCATCCATTTCTGGGGGCCGTAGTTCCATTCGGCGTAGCGAGGTAGGTTATTGCGGGTTCGGTTATGCCGGTCATAACGCCCATAAGGAGAAGTTTCGGAATAATGGAAATCATAGTGGAGATCCCATTTTTCACTAGGCCGAAAGCGGATCTTTTGCATCAGGTTTTTCTGCGAGTAGGCGGAGGGAATTTGGAGCTGGGGGTCATCCTGGGTGATAACGTGGTCAATCCCGTCAATACGTTGGACATAGTAGGGTTTAAGATAATCATTTGGACCATGGCTTCCTTGGCGTAAATGATCAAAATCAAAAGAACTGATACTGGTCAGAAAAGCCCATTTCTTCCAGCCAACATTAACATCGAAGTGGCCAGTTTTTTCGTTATTGGCGGAGGAATACCGGGCAAGGGCTTTTCCGGTGATTAAAGGCTCTTCGGAGAGCGAAAACTTTGGAGTAAGAGTTTGAAAGCTCATCACTCCTCCGATGGCATCGCTGCCGTAGATGAGTGAGCCTGGCCCTAGAAACACTTCGGTACTTTCGGTGGCCAAGGGGTCGAGAGAGATGACATTCTGAATGTTGCCCCCCCGGAAGATGGCGGTATTCATCCGGACTCCATCGACTGAATAGAGAAGGCGGTTGGTGGCAAACCCTCTAATCATCGGGCTGCCGCCTGCTTGTTGGCTTTTTTGGATGAAAACCTTTCCGGAAATACCCAGTAAATCAGCAGCTGTTTGGGGATTTTCCAGAGCCACCTCCAGCGGGGTAACAGTGACGATTTTGGTTGGAACTTCGCTGGCCGACTGACGCCAGCGGGTGGCCGAAACAACGATGTTATACATGGCAAAAGGCGTAGGTGAGAGTAATAACTCAAAAGATTGGGCTGCCAGCTCCTCATAGCTGATGATGATTGTTTGGTAACCGGGGCAAGAGATGGTAATCTTGGTTGCTCCCTTGAAGGCGGAAATGTCAGCCTGGCCTTTCTCGTCGGTGGTGGCTACGACTTGAGGTTGTTCGCTTTTTAAAGTGGCCCAGGCAACTGGTTCCTTAGTTTTTTCATCCTTTATGGTTATTGTTTGGGCTGAAGCGCTGAGCGAAGTTCCCATTAAACAAAAGGTAACAAAAAAACATATTAGACTGAACTTTTTCATTTTTGACTCCTTTCAGGTTAACTATGGGAATTAGAAACAGGGGTTTTCTCCCTTAACAGTTCCCGCAAGGGGAAGTCTGCTCTGAATGAAGAACAATATGGTTAATTTACCCCAGGAGTCGGGGAGGAGGCGTGGGAGGAGAGAGATTAATCGAGGGATATAATAAATAAAATAAGGATTCCTGATGGCCAAGTAAGCCTGGCCGGGGTAAATTCCCGGGGATAAAAATAGTGTAGATTAATGATCTGGTGTAGGTATTCAGCCGGGTCAAGTCAATGATGGATTTAGTTTGTTTCCCAAGGGCCCGGGCAGCTAAAGCTTCAATTTGTTGGTCCAATTTTGTTTCGGCTTGGTCGTTCCAACACCAATAATAGATCATTTGGCCAATTTTTATAGTTTTGACCACGTCATAGAGTTGATGGTTGTATTCAAATTCTTGAGGCCCCGTCCATTTTAATTTGATCCGGGCTTCCTTGGCAGAGAAATGGAGTAAAATGAGCTTTTCGGGTTCTATTCCGATGTCGATTTGTTTTTTTACGGATTTTTTAAGCAGTACTTTTTGGTAATGAAGCCAACTAAAAGGGCCGACAAGGGGGTCGACTAAAAGGCAAGATAAGATAGTGAGGGCGGCAATATTTATAATTGAATTAAAGGGACGTCCAACAATTTTGTTCATTGCTAAGACAAGAAGTATAAGTGACGGATGAAAAAAATGTCAAGAATGGAAAGGAATTCGGGCCTTTAATTTAGCAGTCTTGTCAATTTTGTCTTATTTATTTTTCTGGAATTGAGCGAAAAGCTCGTAGAGAACAGGCATAGCGATCAGGCGTAGTAAGATTGCTCCTAAGAAGCCTCCGATGTAGACTATAGCTAGAGGACGATGGAGTTCAGCCCCGGTAGTAACATGAAGAGCGAGAGGCAAGACGCCGGCAATCATCACCATATTAGTCATAAATATGGCTCGGAATTTAGTTAAGGCTCCTTTGACTATTGCCTCCCGGAGAGGAAGACCCTGTTTTCTAAAGTCATTTATTTTTCCAACTAAGATAACATCGTTTTGGACACATATTCCAAAAAGAGCAATTAGTCCAATCATTGACGACACATTTAAAGTCTCGCCGGCAACCATTAACCCGATAATTGCTCCTACCAGGGTTAAGGGGATACTAAGAATAATCAATAGGGCTTGCCACATGGAACCAAAAGAAGAGAAAAGGACGACAAAAATGATAAAAGCGACGACGCCCATTAATATGGTGAGCTGCCTCATTGCTCGTTGTTGGCTTTCGAATTGCCCTCCGAAGGTGACATGATATCCAGGAGGCAAGTCGACTTCCTGATTAATTATTTCGCGGGCTTCAGCGACAAAGCTACCAATGTCTCGATGGGCTACATTACAAATTATCAATTTGCGGCGCATGAGGTTCTCTCTCATGATAGTTTGGGGTCCTTCAGTGCGATAAATTTCAGCCACCTGGGCTAAAGGGACTCTTTCGCCTTGAGGAGCGTTGATCAACAGATTCCGGATGCTTTCCTCATCTTGTCGATATTTTTCGGGAAGTCGAATGAGAATGGAAGTAATCCTATCTTTTTCATAGACATCGGTTACTTCCAGGCCATTTAAGGCGGCTTCCACCACATCGGCTAAATCTCCAACTCTAATTCCGTAACGAGCTAATTTGGTGCGGTCTGGCTGGATGACTAATTGCGGAATCCCTGTTGTCTGTTCGACGCGAAGATCAGTTACTCCCTCAATAGTGGCGAGGACATTTCTTATTTCTTCTATTTTATCATTGAGAACTTCGATGTCGGAGCCGAAAAGTTTAACTGAGAGCATCCCTTCGGTTCCGGTTAACATTTCGGCTAATTTGTTAGCAATAGGCTGTTCAAAGATGTACGAAACTCCAGGGAGAGAATCTAGCTTTTGGCGCATGGCTTCGGTCAATTCCTCAAAGCCCCGGTTCCTTTTCTCGCGAGGTAAAAGTCTAATGTTGTAATGACTGTGATTTACTGGATGGAGATGTTCTGAACCTTCAGGAGTTCCTGTTGTTCGAGTTACCGAGACCACTTCCGGAAATGATAGAAATATTTCCTCTACTTTTTGTCCCATTCGAGTTGATTCTTCCAAAGAAGTTTCAGGAAGCATTACCGTTGAGGCCAGAATTGAACCTTCATCAAGAGGAGGGATGAACTCTTTTCCTAGAAAATTAAATAAGACAAAAGTTGCAACTAGGAGAATTATCAGAATGGAAACAATAATGGTTTTACGGTTAAGAGCGTTTTTCAAGATTAATTCGTACTTAGCGGTAAGGAAATCATTAATGGGGTGAGGTTTGTCTTGCAAATGTTTTTCAGTCAGAAAAATAGAACAAAGCACAGGTTTTAAGGTAAGGTTAAGCATTAATGAGCCAAAAAGGGCGGCTACAACGGCAAAAGCTGTTGGTTTAAACATGGCTCCTTCAATTTCCCGCAAGCTAATAAGGGGAAGAAAAACGAGGATGATAATCAAATTAGATGAAAACAAATAGGTGCCAACATCTTTAGCTGCTTCAGCGGTTAAAAGTAGGGTTGTGGCTTGGCCTTTTTTTTCTTTAAGCACTCGATAGATATTTTCGACCATGATGATTGACCCATTGGCTGTTTTACCAATACCGATCGCTAGGCCTCCAATAGACATGACCGTTAGCTTAATATCGAAGATAGCCATCAGGACGAGAGCAATAAGAATAGAAAACGGAATAGTTAAGGAAGCGATCAGCGAGCTTCTTAAATGCCACATAAAGAACATCATGACTAATATAATTAGCAAAGCTCCTTCGAGAATAGAAGATTCCACGTGTCTTAAGGACTTGAGGATAAGGATGGATTGGTCGTAATAATTCTTGATTTTTATGTTGGAAGGAAGGTCTTTGGTTAACTGTTGGAGAGCCTTTTTGACATTCTTAATCGCCTTGAGGGTATCGCCTCCATATTGCTTCTCAATAGTAACGTTGATAGCTGGTTGGGTGTTGTAGCTGGCATCTTCCCGGCGAAACTTACCGGCTACCTTGACCTCAGCTATATCCTTGACATAGACAGGAATATTGTGCCGAGAAGTGATGACGATATTTTTAATATCCTCTAGAGATTGAATCCGGCCAATGCCTTTAATCAGTACTTCCTGGGGGCCTTTTTTGAGAATTCCGCCGGAAAAATTACGATTACTATTGGTAATGGCTTCTTTTATCTCCTGAATGGTCAGACCATAATGTTTGAGCATGTCGGGCTTGAGGAAAACTTTGAACTGTTTTATAAATCCCCCCATGTTGACGACAAAAGAAACACCTGGGACTCCTTGGAGGCGATAGCGGATAGTCCAGTCAGCGATAGAGCGGAGCTCAAGGGGTGAAACATTTTCTCCGGTAACAGCAAATTCGAACACTTCTCCCATCCGGGAAGAAACAGGCCCCAGGGTTGGACCTTTAGTCCCCAGCGGCAATCGGGCGGCAACTAACTCCAATTTACTAGCAACTATTTGTCGGGCAAGATAAATATTGGTTCCCCATTCAAACTCAACGGTGACCACTGAACTTCCGGTTGCTGATTCTGACCTTACCCGAGTCACGTGAGGAGCTCCGTTGAGTAAGCTTTCTATAGGAAAAGAAATAAGCCGTTCGACATCTTCAGCCGCCATGCCGGGATTTTCGGTAATGATGGTCACTAAAGGAGCATTTAAATCGGGATAGATGTCTTTCGGAAGCTGGGTATAGGCCAATAGCCCTAGAATAGAAATGAGGGCTACCCAGAAGATGGTTAGCAATCTATGTTTTAGGGAAAATTCAATGATTTTGTTGATCATCGCTATTCACCTTATCATTTGTGGTTAGTGAACATGTTCTTTTTTGAGGATGTCCTCATAGAGCTTGGATTTGAGAGAAAAATTACCATTGACAACGACATTTTCTCCGGCTGTTAGTCCATCCGTAATCTGAACCAAACCATTGTGTTGAAAACCGGTTTTAATTACTCGAGGAAAATACTTTCCATTCTTTTCCACAAAGACAATGTGTTCATTGCCTTCATCGAGGATTGCTTCTTTAGGGACGACCAGAGCTTTTTCTTGATGGTTAAGGATTATTTCAATGTTGGCCAGCATGCCTGGTTTAAGGAGATAATCCGGATTAGGGATGGCTGTTCTTACCTTAATAGTTCTTGTTTCTTCATTTAGAAAATCGGAAATATAGGCAATTTTGCCCTTGAAGATCTTGTTTGGGTAAGCAGGCACAGTCACCTTCACTTCCTGGCCCAGGCGGATTTTGGCGATATCTTTTTCAAATACTTCGGCATCGATACAAAGTAAACGGGGATCAAGGATGGTCATGATTTCTGTGCTTTCAGAAACCATGGCTCCTAAAATAGCTTGGCTGGTTGCTATTTTCCCCGAGATGGGGGCGAATAAAGTAATGGAGGGACTTATTTGATGGGATTGGGCCATCTCTTTTATCTGCTTTTCATTAAAACCAAGGACATGGAGCTTCTTTTCGGCTTCTTCAAGATTGGATTGGGCCACTTTTAGTTGGGCCTCTGCTGCCAGGAGGTTTTTTTTGGCTCCGACCCCTTTGTCAAAAAGATTTTTTTCTCGCTCGTAATTTACTTTGGCTAGCTCATAATCAGCTATAGCTTTATAATAGGCCGATCGTGCCTCTCCAACAGTTTGGCTGTAAAGAGTCACGAGTGGATCGCCTTTTTTAACCCAGTCACCTTGACGGACATGAATGGCTGCAATTCGGGCGGAAAAAGGGTAGCTGACAATTGCTTGCCGAAGGGGATGGGCCATTACCTTGCCCAAAGCTGGTAATGTTTCTTGTATTTTCTGGAAAGTAGCGACATAGGTTGTCAGGGCAAAGCTGGCTTTTTCTTTATCGTTAAGGATGATAGCAGTCCCTTTCTCCCAGCGCCGCATCCCCAAACCATGGGCAACACGCTGTCGTTTTCGTTGTTGAGAAGGAGAGGAAATTGATGTTGAAGAGGTGGCTAGAGAAGATGATTGTTTTGGAGTTGTTGGGAAAGATATCTCCGCTGAATCATCGGGTGGCTTGGTACAGGTTGAGGAGCCAAAAACCAGAAATAATAGCCCTATCAATATAATTGATTTTTTCATTTTGTCTCTCCTTAAAGGTTTTGACCGATTGATTTTTCCAGAGTAGCTAGAGCTAGAGCATAGTTATAGAGAGCTTCGGCATAGGCTTTTCTAGCTTCAATTAGTGTTCGCCGAGCTTCAATAAGTTCTATCCCGCTTATTTCACCCTGTTGGAAGCTGAAAAGCATCATTTGGTAAACTTCTTCAGCTTCCTTTAAAATTTCTTTTTGAAATAGTTCTATCTGAGCTCGAGCAACCTGGGCATTGATAAAAGCTTCTTCAACTTCCAAAGCGATGGCATTTTTGAGATGCCTTAGCTGGCTAGTCACTGCTTCCAAGTTGGCTTGAGCTTCGGCAATTTCTCCCTTTTGGGGTTGCCAGAAGAAAAGAGGGATGGGAAAAGACAGGGTAAAATCCCAAAAATGACCTTCATCGACCACTCTGTGGCGAGATAAGCCCAGTTCAAAATCTGGTAGATAACTTAGATAGGAATACTTCTTCCGGGTAGATTCTTTGCGCATGGAAAATTCAATGCGTTTTATTTCGGGGCGAAATTGCCAAGCTTTTTCCTTCAATTCAGACAGGCTAATAGAAATGACTTTTTGGGGTAAATTACCTTGTATTTCAAGAGGAAGGTTTTTGCTTCTTCCCAGCAGGTAATTTAAAGAAGCTTTTTTTAGACGCACTTCATTTAGAGCCTTCTGAACTTGGTTAGCAGCTTTGGAAACTTCCACATGAGCGCGCAGTACTTCCACGCGAGCGATGGCCCCAGTTTCCCAATTAATTTTGGCTTTCTCGTAGAAATCTTGGGCTAATTCTAGATTGTGGCGATCAAAGCTTAATTTTTGCTGGGCAAGAAGAAGATCGAAGAAGGCTTCTTTTACTTGAAAACTAAGTTCCAACTTCAAAGCTTTTATTTCTTGCTTAATTTCTTCAGCTTCATAAGAAGTAATTTTGGTGCGGAGATATCTCTTCCCAGGAAATTCCAGGGATTGGGAGAGGCCGAGATATGTTTCTCCGGCGTTATTTAAGTCAAAAAGTTTAGCTTGGAAGTCGGCATCATAATTAAAAACTGGTTGAGGTATTGCCCGGGCCTGCCAAATTTTAGCTTGAGCTGCTTGGTATTGTTTTTCAGCGATAGTAATGAGGGGGTTTTGCTGAAGAGCAATAGAGAGACAATCCTCTAAAGTAAGGCCGGAGGAATGTTGCTGTTTATCCTGATTGTGGGCGAAAGAAAAAATTACTGAAGTTAAGAAACATATTAAAATAGTAACTAATTTGACTGGGGTTATTTTGATCAATTTCCCCTCCTTAAGAGTGTGAATGACAATCTGGAAGAAACTCTCTATATAAAGATTTACTCCTGAGGAAGAGGAGGAGAACGAGAAAGAGGAGTAAATAAGGAAGATTCTTGTTTATGCAAAAAGAAATCTTTCCTCAGAAAACAAACAAAAAGTAGATTAACAATGAAAATGATTGCTTGGCTGCAAATGATTATCGAGGATATTTGAAAATGGCAAGCGTGGCAATTTTTGTCCGGTTTTGGGCTTTTTTCAGTGTGAAGGAATTGGAAAGATGTGATTGCTACGAAAAAAAGAAATATTAGAAAAGGGGCTAGTTTTTTTTTTGACTTTCCAATTAGCGCCATTAGAGGTATTTTATACAACTTTTAGAAAAAAACAATAGGGAAATACTTAATAAATTAGAAAACTGGAGGTGAAAAACTGGTGACAGCTTACACATTAAGCTGTTTTTGAAGGGGGTAAAAAATAAGGAAAATTCTTTTAAATTGAAGAGGGGAGCTTTCGCTAAAAAGGTATGAGGGGGACTATTGCCGGGGTAAAGGGTTCACTAGTTCTAGTTGGTTCCTAGTTGAACCGTCTGAAGCTTTTTTGAACCGTGGGTGTGGCCTATTCTTGACAAAGAAAAAAATCTTATCCTGGTATTCCTGGTTTGTCGTCCTTGTGATTCCCTTAATCAAGAGACAATTTAATTATCATCAATCAATCTAATCATCAATCTCCAACTCGATTTTTTCGAGGATTAATTCCGTGCCTTCTTTTTTTTCAAGACGGGTCGACCCGCAATGAGCACAGGTAAAAACAATATCGTCTCGAATTGTTTCTTGATGACATTGGTGACAAAGAAGGCGGAGAGGAACTGTCTCAATGATTAGTTCTGCTTCGGTGGCGATGGTGTCTTTTTTATATATATCGAAAGCAGTTTGGAGAAGCTCGGGGACGACTCCGGAAAGAACACCCACTTTCAGCTTAACTAAAGTAATTTTTTGAGCGCCCGCTTCTTTGGCCTGTTCTTCCAGCAGTTCAAACAAGTTGGCGACGATGGAAAGTTCATGCATGGCTTGATCGCAGTTCCTGAAGTTGTTGGAGGAGAAAAGCAACCAGATCTTGAATTCCTTCTCCGGTTAAAGCAGAAATGGTAAATATTTTTAACTGGGGATTTAGCTCCAAGGCTTCCTGGATTACTTTGGCTGGATCAAAAGGAAGGTGGGGAATCAAATCGGCCTTGGTGATGACTAAACAATCAGCGGTCGTGAAAGCTTTGGGGTATTTCTTGGGTTTATCATCTCCTTCAGGGGAAGAAAGGAGAACAAGCCGTAGTTTTTCTCCTAGATCATAAGAAGCGGGACAAACCAGGTTACCGACGTTTTCGATAAAGAGAAAATCGAGATCAGGTGGTATTTGAGGGAATAAATTGCCGATCATTTTTGCTTCGAGATGACAGGCCCCTCCAGTGGTGATTTGCCAGGCGGGTATTCCTTGGGCGCGGATTCGTTCGGCATCTCTTTGGGTTTCGATGTCACCTTCAATCACTCCCAGGCGGTAAGCAGGGCTTAATTCCTTGGCTAATTTTTCCAAAAGAGTTGTTTTTCCAGCTCCTGGTGAGCTGAGAAGGTTGGCGGTTAAAATTCCTTGTTGGATAAGTTTCTCCCGAATTTCGTTGGCTATCTTCTTGTTGGAACCCAATAAATCTTGAAGGACCAGCCTTTCTTTTCTCTTAGTCATGATAACACCTCTTCTAAAATTTGGGTCACACTGCGGACAATATGAGGAATAGAGGTCTTCATCTCAGGGGTCAAACCTTCCCCTAATTGATAAATGTTTTTGGCTTCGACGGCAATAATCTTAACGATCCAGGGCATTTTCAAACCGATTTGATGGCCAAGCTCGATCATCTGAGGAATGGAAACGTAATGAGGCGAAGGCCCGGGAATATGACGTAACTCACTCCCGTCAAGGAGGCGAATCTTTCCTGTTGTCGGTTGGTCAGACTTAATGGTGTCGATGATGAGCAGGACGTCGAAGTCGGCAATTAAATCCAGAAGCTTCAGTCCGGTAAGATTGGAGGCTTTAAGCTCAAGAGAATGATGTTGGCTTAGCTTTTTAATAACTGGATCATTGTGGAGTTCGTGAATCACCTCAATTCCCACTCCATCATCACCATAAAGCTCGTTACCTAATCCTAAAACAAGAGTTTTCATTTTAATTTCTCGGCGTAAGATTTCAATTTGGAGAGGGCGAGGCTGAGGATGGACGGGGAAGAAAAATGCGGAAACAGCTCCCTTGACCCAATTGGCTGGTCACTTCAATTCGTCCTTGATGGGCCTCAATTATCTTTTTAGCAATGGCCAAACCCAGACCGGAACCCCTACTTTTTTTTTCTTCTTTATTATTTCTTTTAACTCGATAAAATTGTTCAAAGATAAGGGGGAGATGTTCGGGAGCAATACCAAGACCGGTATCTTCGACATCCACTCGCATCCATTGGTCTTCCTCTTTTATTCTTATTCGCACTTCCCCTCGAGGTTTATTATATTTGATAGCGTTATGAATTAGGTTGGAGAAAACTTCTTTTAAAGTTTCTCCATCTCCCCAGACGAGGTCATTGGTTTCCGGCGGGAAAAGCTTGAGGGAAACTTGCTTTTCTTCGGCCAGAGGCCTCATGAATTCCACCAACTCTTTTAAGAGAGGAAAAAGAGAGATGGATTTACTTTGGGCTTTAATTTGGTCTTTATCGAGTCGGGCAATGTCGAGCCAATCGTTAATCAGTTCCAGGAGTTCTTCCAGCCTTTCTTTAGCTTTATGAAACATTTCCTGCTTTTGAGCTTCATCTTTCACTACTCCGCTGAGGATGACTTCAAAATACTGGAGGATAACTACTAGCGGGCTCTTCAGTTGGTGGGTAACCATGGTGATGAAATTTTCCTCCATCAGTCTTTTTTCTTTTTCTAAGGCTTCTTTTTCGACTGTGAGACGACGTCGCTCTAGACCCCGATGAATGATGATGCGTAGCTCATCGGGAGTAAAAGGTTTAGGCAGAAAGTCATAAGCCCCTTTTTTCATTGCCTCGACAGCTGATTCAACGGTGGCGTATCCAGTAATGACCACTTGAACAAGATGAGGATCTATTTCTCTTGCCCTCTCCAGGACTTCAAATCCACTAATACCGGGCATTTTTAAATCGACCAGGGCTAAATCGGGTTTAAGTTCCTGAACTAGCTGGAGTCCTGATTCGCCGTTGGGGGCTGAAGCGGTGCGATAACCTTCTTTGCTGAGAATTAGACGACAAGAATCACGCATAGATTCTTCATCATCAATGATTAAAATAAGAGGAGGTTGTTTTTTCATCGGCAACTTTTTTCTTTAGTCCTTTGCTCTAGTTTTAAACGTTCTTTATCTTGCCCCTTTGTATTTTATTGGCTTCACTAATTTTTTTATCTGCTTACTTTATTAATTTTTATCTTTAATTATCTCTTCTATTTACTTGATTTATTTATTTTACCTTAAAACGCCCTCTATTTCAGCAAATATTTCATCATCAGTGAAATGTTTGGCTCGAGCTGCCCCAGAAGGACAGGCGGAGACACAGGTGCCACAACCTTTGCAGAGAGCTTCGTTAATTTGAGAAATACCCTTGTCTTCCAGATAATTTATGGCTCCATAGGGGCAAAGAGAGACGCATAATCGACAACCGGCGCAGAGGTCAGGGTTGATTTCCGCTTGGATAGGTTCGATTTCGATTTCGCCGCGGGCAATGTTAGCCAGGATCCGGGCGGCAGCTGAGCTAGCCTGGGCAACGGTGTCGGGAATATCTTTTGGAGCTTGACAGCATCCAGCCAAATAGACACCGTCGGTGGCAGTGGAAGTTGGGTCCAATTTGGGATGTTTTTCCAAGAAGAACCCGTCAGGGCTGCGGCTGATGGAAAATAAGCGTTGGATTTTTTCTGCGTCTTCCTGTGGTTCGATGGCGTTACAGAGAATAACCATGTCAACGGGAATTTCTCGGTATTTTTTCGCCAAGGTGTCTTCGCATCGAACCAGAAGCTGGTGATGCCCATTAAAGCTTAGGGAAGTAACTTCGGCTACTTTCCCGCGGATAACCTTCACGTCTTCTTCTAAAATACGCGAGTAGAATTCCTCATATCCTTTGCCAAAAGATCTCATGTCAATATAGAATTGATAAACTTCGGCCTTGGTTCGGTCCTTGATGAGGTGAGCGAATTTAAGCGCATACATGCAGCATACTCGGGAACAATAAGGATGGTGATTGATATCCCGTGAGCCAACGCAATGAAGTATGGCGATGGACTTCGGCTCTTGGCCATTTTTCATTACAATCCGGCCGCCAGTTGGACCGGCCGAGTTAACTAACCTTTCGAACTCCAGGCTAGAGTAAACTTCTGGGAAACGGCCATATCCGTAAGGCACCAGGTGTCGAGTATCCATGGTTTGGTAGCCGGTGGCAATTAATATTTGGCCCACTTTAACTTCAATGATTTCGTCTCTCATCCGATGGTCGATGGCTTGAGCCTCACAAACTCTTTCGCAAGCATGGCACTCAACGCATATCCCACAGTTTAAGCATCGAGAGGCTTCCTGGATGGCTTCATCTTCCGTAAAACCCAGCTCGACTTCAGCAAAGTTGGTTCGCCGTTCTTGTGGATCTAGCTCTTTCATCCTGATGCGGGGCGCTTTCGGGGTATCTTTGAAGGGAGGGGCAAATCGGTGAGGGCGATCTTCTTTGGTTCTCGGGGCCAATTTTTTGGACCGGTGGCTTCTGAAATTTTCTAAAGGCTCTCCCTGAAGGTATTTATCAATAGCCTCGGCTGCGCGTCGGCCATCACTCATAGCGGTAATCACGGCATCAGGGCCGGTGACAACATCACCACCGGCAAATACTCCCGGCCAGTCTGTTTCCAGAGTTTCTGGATTGACAACAATTGTTTGCCATTTGCTTAATTTAAGAGCCTTTTGTCCTTGAGCAAAATCGATTTCTGGCGACTGGCTGACGGCAATGATTACCGTGTCGAACTGCCGATTGTGATCGCTTCCTTCAATGGGGAGGGGACGACGCCGGCCGCTAGAGTCGGGTTCACCAAGTTCCATGCGGATGCATTTTAAACCGGTCACTTGGCCTTTTTCACCTAACACTTCTGTGGGCGCAGTTAAATATTCAATTTTTACCCCTTCTTTTTCAGCGGCGATAATTTCGGCTTCTTCAGCCGGCATTTCTTTCCTTGTCCGGCGGTAAAGGATGGTTACTTCTTGGGCTCCAAGGCGGAGAGCAGTACGAGCGGCATCAATGGCTGTATTTCCTCCACCAATCACTGCCACCTTTTCTCCCACCGGCTGAGGTTGTTTAAGATTGACAGCCCGCAGAAAATCAACTCCATGATATACACCCTGGAAGCTGTCTTCCCCAGGGATATTCATTTTCAAACTCCGATGAGCTCCGGTGGCGATGAACACCGCTTTGAATTCTTGTTGAAAAAGGTCTTCCAGGTTAAAATCTTGCCCGAGAGCCATGTTAGTTTGAATAGTAACACCGAGTTTCTTTATTCCTTCGATTTCTTGCTGAAGAAGATTTTTAGGCAAACGATATTCAGGAATGCCCACCGCCAACATTCCTCCGGCCACCGGCAGTTTTTCGAAGATGGTTGGTCGATATCCTTGAAGAGCGAGATCGTGAGCACAAACTAATCCGGCTGGCCCGGAGCCGATAATCGCCACTTTCTCTTTTTTCTGTTCAGGAGGTTGGGGGAGATGCGGACCTCCATGAGCCAGTTCCCAATCAATGATAAATCGTTTTAAATTTTTAATGGCTAAAGGCTCGTCAACCAAAGCTCGATTACATTCCGATTCACAGGGATGATAACACACTCGTCCACAAACAATGGGCAGGGGATTTTGTTCCCGGATGAGCCGGGCTGCTTCTTCGAATCGACCTTGAGCAGCTAAGGCAATATAACCGGCAGCCTCCTGCCCGATGGGACATGTCTCTCGACAGGGAGGACGATTTTCTTTGTCAATAACGTAAGTGTTGGGGATGGCCTGAGGAAAAGATTTAAAGATGGCGGAACGAAGAGATAAATTTTCCTCAAAAGGATTAGGGACTTTGACGGGACATGCCTGAGAGCAATTTCCGCAAGATGTGCAGTTGTCTTTTACATAACGGGCCTTTTTTCTTATTCTGACAGTGAAATTACCCATCGAGCCCTCGACTTCTTCAACTTCACTAAAGGCTAATAGATCAATATTTGGATGTTGAGCCACGGAAACCATTTTAGGAGTTAAGATACAGGCCGCACAGTCAAGCGTAGGAAAAGTCTTGTCGAACTTAGCCATTTTGCCGCCAATGGTGGACTCTTTTTCCACTAAATAAACTTTATTGCCGGAATCGGCAATTTCTAGGGCGGCTTGAATTCCCGCAATTCCCCCACCAACGATTAAAGTACTCGGGTTGATGGGGACTTTAACTTTTTCTAGGGGTTCTTGAAAAACAACCCGTCGCACAGCCGCCCGGACTAGGGCGATAGCTTTTTGGGTGGCTTTCTCTCGGTCCTTGTGGACCCAAGAGCATTGTTCTCGAATATTGACCATATGAAAAAGATAAGGATTTAAACCGGCTTTTTGACAGGCTCGGCGAAAAGTCGGTTCGTGCATTAAGGGTGAACAGGAGGCGACTACAACACGATCGAGATGGTAGTCTTGAATATCTTTTATAATCATCTCCTGACCAGGTTCAGAGCACATAAATTTATATTCGCGGGAGACAACTACCGTGGGTTCCGAGGAAAGCGCCTCGACAACCTGAACGACATCAACTGTTCCGGCAATATTGGTCCCGCAGTGACAGACATAAACACCGATTTTCTCACCATGTTGATGCTGATTATTGTTCATCTTAATCCCTCCTGGAGTTTGGCCTCAAAATTAAAGGGAATTAGTTGCCGGTGGAGGCCTATTTGCTGCGGTGAAGCTCCTAAGGCTAAACCAACTAATTGGCTGAAATAAAGAATGGGGAGATGAAAATGAGTGTTGAATTTTTTGTTGATTTTATCCTGGTAGGCTTCGAGGTTAATCTGACAAAGAGGGCACGTAGTGACTATTACTTCGGCTTTATTACGAAGGGCAGTTTCCAGAATTTCCCGGTTGAGCTTCAAGGCCACCTCGGGAAAAGTAGTCATTAACATTCCCCCGCAACAGCGAACTTTAGCGGCAAAAGGGACCACTTCGGCCCCTAATGAAGCCAGAAGCTTATCCATCATTTGAGGATCTTCTTTATCGTCTAAGCCCCGATCAGGCCGGACAATCTGACAGCCATAGTAGGGCGCGACTTTAAGTCCGCGCAGAGAAAAAGTTTGTTTTTCTTGGATGGCGTGTAAACCGATATCAGTGACCAGCACTTCAAGAGGATGTCGAATCTTAAGAGATAGGTTGTAGCTCAATTTGTCCCGGCGGAGTGATTGGTCAACTTTAGCTTTCATGATGGGATTGCTTTGCAGGATTTTATTGGTTTTATAAAGAATGGTGTAGCATGAACTACAAGGAGCAATGAGGTTTTGCCCTAATTTTTCGGCCAAAGCCAGGTTGCGGGCGGAGATGACCAGAGAAATGGTTTCTCGAGTAGCCATATAGTAAGTTGCTCCGCAACAATTCCAATCCTCTATTTCGAGTAACCTATGGCCTAGTTGGCTAAAGACAAAACGAACAGATTCGTCGTAAGCTTTACCTGATGTTTCCAGGCTGCAACCCGGATAATAGACATAATCCATATTAGCCTCCTCCAGTAGACTAGCTTCCGGTTGGGGGGATGGACCTCTTACTTTTGAGGTTGGTCCGCCGCTTAGCTTTCCCTAACCGGGATGATCATTTCCATTATTTCCGCTTCATTGAGAATCTTAGAAAAGTTAGCGGTATTTTTAATTTTTTTCGGGAGTAAGCTGATGCGACCCCGGGTCAAGAGTTTAATAAAGAGGGGAAAGAGAGTTAATAATTGCCAGGGTTTGGTGCGCAAATAATATGATAAAATTAAGCCGGGTTCATAGCTTCTCCCGTAACGATTGGTCAGGTTGACAAATGATTGGGAAAGAGCAAAAACGGGAAATTTTTTAGGAAAAATGTTGTTTTCGATAGCCAATCTTTTGAGGGCATAGAGTAAGTCGGTTACCTGGACTCCTTGAGGACAACGGACGGTGCAAGCGTAACAAGAGGCGCAGATCCAGATGGTCCGGCTGGCTAAAATAGACTCCATATCACCGGCCCGAAAAAGAGCGATGATTTCTCGAGGAGTAATATCCATGGTGTAACTAACCGGGCAGGAACCGGTACAAGTTCCACACTGGATACATTTCCTGAGGCTTTCTCCTCCAGGTATGTTGGCTACCTGGAGGAGAAAGCTGTCGAGGAGTTTTTTGTCTTTTTCCTGGATATACCCATTGGATTGGAGATAATTGGTGTCCTTCTTCATTTTTGAAGCAACCTCTCGATTCGGGAAATCAGCTCTTCTGGTTTCACGGGTTTATCGAGGTAATCATCGGGGCCGGCTAGTCCTTGCTCTTCTCCTTTGAATTGAAAACGTGTACCCGTCATCTCTTTAACTGCTGAAACAAAGATGACGGGGGTATCCTTGACCGAGCTGAATTCTTTCGATGTTTTAATAGCGTGGCAAAGAGAGAAACCATCAAACAGGCTATCCATCATGATGTCCAAGAGAACAAGGTCAGGTTTTTCTTCGAGGAGCTTTTTCTTGCCTTCTTCGGGATTCGGAGCAGCGACTACTTCATAGAGGGCGGAATGCAGAATGGCCGAAACTGCTTCTATGAAATCGGGATCATCATCAATAACTAAAATTTTTCCTTTGATTTTTTCCATTTTTTCCTCCTTTATTGGCTAAAGGCGTTTCTTATCGCCAATTTTAGCTCATCATGGCCAAAAGATTTGATAAAATAATAAAAAATTTCTTGGGATCGGACCTTGGCTTCTAGTTGACGACTATTTTTCCTGGTGGTGATTATAATTTTGAGGTTGGGATCAATGCTTTTTATAATAGGCACAGCATCATAACCTTTTATCTCTGGCAAATTCACCTCCATAACCAAACAATGAAAACAACAGTTGGTTAGTTTCTCTAAAGCTTCTTTGAAATTTTTCCCTGTTTCCACCTTGTAATTTTCTTCTTGAAGGATAGAGGCCAGAGTTTCTCTATCCTGATCATGAGGATCAATAAGAAGAATTCTCTTTTCTATTTCCATAGAAATTTCCTTTAGCTTGGAATAACTAGACTGCAAAATATGTGCCAAAAATATAATATTTGCCGAGAAAAAATGAGGAGCTAATTTCAATGTAATCAATAAGATAAAGGAGGACCTGGGCTGGGTTTTAATTTCGACTCAAACTAGGAAATAATCTCTAGGGAAATATTCCCTAGCCGGTGTTCGATTTATTCGCGGTCAAGAAAGATTGACGATTGGCTGAGGCAGCCTTTGGAGTCTAAACGGTTGCCCCGGGTGATGGAGAGGAAGGAGAATTACTTCTCGGCAGTTTAACTACTCCTTGTTTAACTCTTTAATAATCATCGGTTAAAAAAAGCCAAACGATTAATTATGAAATTAAGAGAATACAAAAAAAGAAGAGAAAGGATAATTTATTATTTTTTTTTAATTATCATGGTTTAACCTTTAGACTCAAAACAAGGAGGATAATCAATAGGCCGTTTTTCCAATCAGGGAGGGAAAGAAAAGGAAAATATTTCCAGGAAGAAAGATTAGTTAACTAAATTACTAAGATGGTTCTCCGCGGAAATTAAGTGTTTAGGAGCAGGGAGGCTGTAGATTTTGAGTTTGGCTAAAAATAATACTGAATTGTTAAGAGTTGGCCTTATTTTCTTTCAACCCAATTTTCCAAGAATTGCAGAGACTCGGATTCGCCTTCTTTTTCCTGGAGAAGAGCTTCAACAATGGCTTTAAGATGGGGATAAGGTAAAGTGCCGATAATCATCCGGTTATTGATGATCATCGTTGGCGTGGAGCGGATACCATGCGGATATCGAGCGGAAGTTTTCTCATATTCAGCTCCGGTATTAATAATTTTTTGGACCAATTGGTGAGTCGATTCATCAGTTAGAGCTTCTTCTACTCCATATTTTTGGGCCAGTTTTTGGCGCCATTCAGGGTTGCGGGCTTTCTTGAAGTTGCGGAAAATTTCATCGTGGATGGCCAGAAATTTCTCCTGGCCGTAGGCAGCTATATAACTCAGATCGCAGGCACCGGAATGTAAATCTTTGTCGACAACTTGGTTACATTTTCCTTCCAGGGGAAAAAACTGAAAAGCAATATTTAGTTGACCAGGGTATTCTTTTTTTAATTGTTCCAACTGGTAAAAAAGATAAAGACAGTCGGGGCAGAGAAAATCTGCATATTCGACAATATGGATGGGTGCCTCTTCGAATTTCTCAGTTGCCTTTGCCGTCCAGAAAGGAGAGATAAAGCTGGGATTGGGGACTTTTTCAAGGCTATAGAACTCCCTGACTATTTGAGCAGCTACTCCGCCCTGCTGAGCGGCTAATTTTGCCTGGTAAAATTGATGGTATCCATAGGCTCCGGCGAGAAGGAGGATCAGAGCTGCCATGGTTATTTTCAGGGAGGGAGAGAAAAAAGATTTTAATTTTCTTAAGCTGGAGCTGTGAGCTATCTTCCCTAAAGAAAGAAAGGCTAGAGTAGAGAAAACGTAATAACCAAGGCAGAGAAGACAGATGCTGTTCAAGATAAAAAATGAGTACATGAAAAGACTGATAACTCCTAGAAAATTAACTAAGGCTAAGGTTTGCATTGTTCTAGTCATAGCTGGTGAGGGGAAAAGAAGCCCAAAGAAAAAAAAGACGCCGGCTGCAATACCAAAATATCCTAACGGTACACCCATAAGCTGAGCAATTGGAGAATAAGCCGAACTGTCACAGTTGAAAAAGGCGCTTAAGTCATAGAATGAGCCGCTAAATATGGTCTCCGGAAAATTAGCGGCGAAAAAGTGGCGAACAGTAAGAAGGGAAAAAATAACCATTCCTAAAGCCGCCGAGGCTAAGATTAAAGAATGGAATCGAGAACGGGAAACAGAACCATAATAACCCATTCAATCCTCCTAAGCTTTGCTTCGCGGGGCTATGGAGGTGAAAATCATCTCAAAAAAATCAAGATTGGTTAGTTTATCATCATTTGGTTTCGATATTAAATTATATTTATCATTTTTATAAAAACAATTACTTAATTGAGCAAGGAGAAATATTGGGACTAAGCTAAAAAATATTTAGTGGGATATGGAGAGAAGAAGTAACAACCAAACCTTTTAAGTTTCTCCAGCGGGACAACTGGGTGGTTCGAGGTTGAACAGCCTCGAGAAAGAGAGCTCTTAATTGTCTTCTAGTTGAAGGAAAGGAATGAAGGGGAACTAGTTAGCCTTAGCTAGGCGAGACCTTCTAGATTAGGGCAAAGTCTAAAATTTTGGTGGATAACCCAAGCCAGAGATTTTTATGGTTATTCCGCTTTTTTTGGTAAGGGCCAAGAAACAGGAAATAATAGCCAGCGGATCATTTTGTTGGTTGGTCCTAACTATTGTTCTTCATCAACCAAGATTAGCACCAAGAAGAATGAAGAAAAAAATCGTCCAGGAGGAAGTAAGGTTATTGATGCAGGAAGTTTTTAAAGGCGGGAAGTGATTAATTATAAATCACTTAGTTCTTCCTTACCTGGACGATTTTGGTTTTATATCCTTCGTCTAGACTCAATTTTCCAGCTGGTCAATAAGGCGTTGCAAGGCCTGGCTGACTTCAGGTGATAAGTGCTGTTGCTTGGTGATTGAGCGAGGTTGAATGCCTAGAAGATAACTCTTTTTTAGCTGGGAGTAACTAAATTCATTTTGAATGAAAGGAGCTAATCGGTGGCTGAGGGAGGAGCTGTAGAGAACGGCAAGCAAAGGGATTAGAGAAATAGCTCCCGGCTTTTTGCCTGCATCGAGGGCATCAACAAAAATGAAGGGCTGATCAGAGTTGACGAGACTCTTGATGTTTTGGGTATCTAATTCTGAACTACAGACTGCCTTAAATCCCAATTCTTTTAATTTAGTGATTAAAGTTGGCCCGATCCCATCATCACCCTGCGTGATATTTCCAATCCCGATGAATAAAGGAGAAGCCTGGCGCTTGATTTCAGCTAATTGGTTTTCCCAGGCTGTCTCTTCCACTGTTTTGACTTCTGCCAGATGCACTGAGCAACTGATGCAGGGATCATAAGCACGAACAATGATGTCAAGACGATCGCGTATTTTTTCTTCTTCCCCTCTATCCAAAAGGGTTTGGGCGGCAATCATCCCGTAGCGTTCGATATCCTCGGCATTCTGAGCAGTAGGAGTAATAATGTCAGCTCCTTTGACGAGTCCTTGTTCGACCCGATAGTGATGAATAAGCAGCCCACGGGGGGCTTCGACCAAGCCTGTCCCCTGGCCTTCTTGGGTTTGATAGGAAACAATCTCAGGAGTATTATCGATTTCCAGTAATTCATCTACCAGTTGGGGAAGTCTCTCAAAGCAGTAGAGGATCTCTAGGGCCTGAGCTGCGTTGTTATAAAGGGGATTTTTCTTCCAGTGGTCATTGAAATATTTCCGGAACATCCGCCCTGCTTCACCCTCCAGTCTTTCACCCAGATTGTTCACCCGGGCTAAAGCACCTACAGAATAAGGTTTGTCTTGATAGCGACTGTGCCGGGCATAAGAATGAGGGACAACAAATTCATTGGTTAATTGCCGGTAATCTTCGCGGAAAATACGGTCGCCGTTGGAGACCAAGATTTCGTCTCCCCAAAATCCATATTTTTCATGAGGTGGTAAACAACATGCATATTGAGTTTCAGCTTCGGGAATATCAGGATAGTTGAGAGTGCAAAAAAGGTTAACTGTTTTATACACAAAAGGCATAAATTGAATGGCCCGAGATTTTATCCAAAGGAGTTCTTCACGACTGGGCCACTTACCAAAGCCGCCAATAACCGTATTTTCTCCATGGACAAAGCGCCCGTTAATAACTTTCATGATATGATTGCCAAAATTCTTCATCTCCAGGGCAATTTTCACTTCGAATTCATGTTTGGAAGCCATGGCAATGGCGTTGGGGAAACCAAGGTAGTCAGGCAAGGCCAGGTAGTAAACATGGAGAGAATGGCTTTCGATCATTTCGCCCATGTGCATCAATTCCCGGAGTAGGTTGGTTTGATGAGGAACTTGAACATTGAGGGCATTTTCCATGGCTCGCACCGCGGCTAGTTTATGAGATACGGTACAGATGGCGCAAATCCGAGGAGTAAGGCTAACATCTTCTTCGGGAGTACGACCGATGACTAATCTTTCAATTAGGCGAGGTCCTTCATTGATGTAAAATTTAACTTCAGACACAGCCTGGCCATCAATGATGGCCGTAATTCCCCCATTACCTTCAACTCGTGGCAGATGGTCTATGGTTATCTTTTTCATCTTAGTCTCTCCTGTCGAATTGTTTCCAAAATTCGGCTAGTTTAGTGCCGGCAAAATTGGCCATCTTTTTTTTGATAAATTCTCGACTAAAACCTTTGTCTTGCAAAAGATAAAACTCAGAGGTCCAGTTCCCGCCCTGGACAGGACCCCAACAGCCGACACAGGGGAGGTTATGGCTAGGGCAGACCGCCCCGCAGCCATCAGCTGTGAGAGGCCCTAGGCAGAAAAGGCCATTTTTTAAAAGACAGTCGTTTTCTTTATATTTGCAGCTAACACACACTGGTTGAGGATAAGATTCGGGAGGAGCCCCCTTGACTACTCGGGTGAAAAAGTTAAGGAATTGTTCTTTGCTAATGGGGCACCCCGGCAGATAAAAATCTACCTTAATGTAGGCATCGATTGGTTTGGAGACGACGGCTGGCAATTCCATCTTCGTTTCACCGTAGACCTGCCTGAAGTTTTCCTGCCATTTTTGGGGATCTTGAAAACGAGCCTGAATTCCTCCCACTGTAGCACAAAGTCCTAAGGCGACTACAATCTTCGAGCGTTTCCGGATATCCTTTAATTCTTCAATTTCTTTTTCGGTTGTTACCGACCCTTCAACTAGAGCAACATCTAGTTCATCGTCAATATTATCGCTTTTAGCCATCAGAAAAGATTGAATGTCAACCGCTTGGAAAATTGCCGGGAGTTCCTTTTCACAATTGAGAATCATTAAGGCATCACCCGCACATCCGGTTAACTCGTAAATACCAATCTTTAATTTTTTACCTTTCATTTCTTCCCCCTTAAATGAGCTCTCTCATGTGAATAACATCCCAGTAGGTGAACACGGGACCATCTAAACAAGTGTAAATGTAATCGATAGCGCAGTGACCGCATTTTCCAACGCCACATTTCATGCGTCGTTCGAGGGTCATTAAAATCTGGTCTTTTGGTATCTGCAGTTTAAGCAATTCTTGAATAACAAATTTGTACATTACTGGCGGGCCACACACCAGGGAGACAGTTTGCTCGGGATTAATTGCTTTTAGTTTAGGAAAAAGGGTAGTTACCACACCGATATTATCTTCCCATTGCCCGGTGTCATCAGTGTCGACGGTTAAATAGCATTCCAGGTCTTCTCTCTTTTTTAGATCCTGAAATTCTTGGCAGAAAATCATTTCAGCCGGGCATTTAGCTCCATGGAGAAGGATAACTCGACCGAATTGGTCACGGTTATCTAAACAATAAAGGAGAACGGAGCGGAGAGGAGCTGCTCCTAGTCCTCCCATCACGATGAGGATGTCTTTACCGAGCATTTTTTCGATTGGGAAACCATTACCATAGGGGCCGCGCACCCCGATTAAATCATTTTCCTTTAGATTGAAAATAGCCCCAGTTATCGTCCCTGTTTTCCGAATGCAAAATTCGAGAAGGCCTGGCCGGGATGGAGTAGAAGAAATTGAGAAAGGAGCCTCTCCTGCCCCCAGAATGGAGATCATAGCAAATTGGCCAGGATGGTACTGAAAGGCCAGGGCTTTATTAATATCCACTAAGCGCACCTGGAAAAATTTTACATCCTGGGTGAGAGGATACACCCTGACAATTCTGGCTGGGTCGGGTAGGAATGGATTCTTAGTCAGAGTTGTTTTCTTTTCAACTTTCATGGGTTCACCTCTTTAGCTAAGCGATTCCAGAAGGCTTCGACTTCTTCGCCTTCTAGGGCCCGGGAGACAGTAAAAACGTTGATGTCCACCGGGCAAGTAGCGATGCACCGCCCGCATCCCACACAAGCAGGCTTACCATACTTGGAAATGTAGGCTTGGAGTTTGTGGGTGTACCAAAGTTTGAGTCGCTGTGACCTTTTTTCCCGGAAATTCTCTCCCCCAGCGACAGCCGAATAATTTTCCAGCATACATGAATCCCAACACCGTTGGATATTAGAAGCATCTTGACTGAGAAGAGGCTGGTCTTGAACATTATAACAGTTACAGGTGGGGCAAACGAGGCTACAGGAACCGCAGGACAGGCAGGCCTGGCCTAATTTCTCCCAAAGAGAGTGGTGGTATCGAAGTTCCATCAGATCAGGCATGGCGAAGAAGTTGATCTTCAACTTAAAAGCTTGATTTCTTTTTTCCTGCCAGGCAATGTAACCTTTGATATCTTCTTCACTGAGAGATTCATCGAATAGCTCAGGAGCGAGGCGGAGGCAATCATCGCCGCGGCTGGAGCCAATCCAAACCAGATAATAATCATCCAACTCCGAGAAGAATAAATCATAGCCTTCTTCCACCAGATGAGTATTAGTAGATTGACAGAAACATTTATCATCAGGCCAACAGGAATGCCCAAAAATAAGAGTGTTTTCTTTGGCTTTCAGATAATAAGGATCTTCAAAATTTTGCCGATGGAATTCATCGAAGATGAGTAGCCCATGAAGATCACAGGGATGGACTCCAAAGATGACTTTGGGGCTTACATGGGAAAAGTCTTCTTTATAACCTTGGAGTGAAGCCTGGAACATGTTGAATTGGGGAGGTAAAAACAGCTTTCTGGGGGGAAGAATTGTCCGCGTGTAATTGAGATCGATAGTGGCAAAGTCTTTGATCGGCTGGAAGGAATGCTTATTGTTTTTTTGCCGAACTGGGGCCCATAGTTCGGCATCTTGAGAAGCGGCTTGGAGAAAAGGGTGAAGGTTTGACTTTTTAAGTTTAACAATTTTCATGGCTATCTTCCTTTTAAAACTTAAGTGTTCCGAAAGGTTCGATTAGTAAGTATTTTTTAACGGCACAAAATTCACCCTTTCGGGTTAAAGTAAATTGCAAGTTTTGTGCCTAAGAACTTAAGTTATTTATTTAAGTGGACAATACGTTTTATAAATTATTGATAATTAAATAGATAAAAGATTAATGCCAACCGCAGCCTCTCTTCTGAGATGGCTAAACAAGAGAATTTTTCCCTACTCCTGTCCAATTTTGACCTACTTACCCCCTTCTTTCTCTTCGAGATCAAACTTCTTAATCTTGGCGAGTAAAGTTTTGCGGTCAATACCGAGAATTTTGGCTGTCCGCGTTTTATTGCCTTCTTGGGCCTCTAAGACAACCTTAATGTATTCTTTTTCAATTTCTTCTAGAGGTTTAAAAATACCTTCTTGGCAGGAGAAAGGAGAATACTTGGAGCCCAAGCCGTGATAGATTAAATCAGCCATATTAAGTTCTTCTCCTCGAGCCAAAACCACGGCTCTTTCAATAGTATTTTCCAACTCTCGGATATTTCCTGGCCACTCATACTTTAAAAGAGCGGTTCTTACTTGGGGAGGGATGGATTTTATTTTTTTCTTAGCTTTTTGGCAGTATTTTTGAAGAAAATGTTCCAGGAGGAAAGGGATATCCTCTTGGCGGTGACGCAGAGGAGGAAGATGAATTGGGACTACACTTAGGCGGTAAAAAAGATCTTCGCGGAAAGTACCCTGACGGACACAACTAGCTAGATCTTGGTTGGTGGCGGCGATAATTCGGACATCGACTTTAATGGGTTGAGAACTGCCGACCCGGGTGATTTCTCTTTCTTGGATAACCCTTAAAAGTTTAGCTTGAATATTTAAAGAGATGTTACTAATTTCATCAAGAAAAATGGTTCCTCCGTTGGCCACCTCAAACCGGCCGTGTTTGGTGGCGTAGGCACCTGTGAATGAGCCTTTGACGTGACCAAAAAGCTCACTTTCGAACAAAGTTTCCACCAAGGCTCCGCAATCGACGACAACGAAGGGAGCGTGATGTCGAGGACTATGTTTATGAATTTCGCGGGCTAAGAGTTCTTTTCCGGTGCCACTTTCGCCCGTGATTAAGATGGTGCTATCAGTGGGACTTACCCGGCGAACAATTTCAAGAACTCTTTTCATGGCGGGGCTGGGGCCAACAACCATGTCAAAATCGGAGAAGTCCTCGGGAAAATTATCTTCTTTAATTTCAGGTTTGTTTTTGTTCTGGAAAGCTTTTTCCACCATGACCATTAATTCCTGGGGGGTAAAAGGTTTGGCTAAATAATCAAAGGCCCCTTTTTTCATTGCCTCGACAGCCGATTCAATAGTGGCGTAACCGGTGATGACAATAACGAAAATATCAGGTTTTTTTTCTTTAAATCGAGGCAAGGCGTCCATTCCATTAAGCCGGGGGAGTTTAAGGTCGAGTAAAACTAGATCTATTGGGTGTTCCTCAATTAATTGTAGTCCCTGAACAGCATCGTTGGCTTCCCAAACTCTGAAACCGGCCCGCGTTAATACTTGACGGCAGGAGTCGCGGATGGACTCTTCGTCATCAACGATAAGGATATGAGATTTTTTACTCATCCTGGTTGATCCTGACAGGAATTTTTACGATAAATGTGGCCCCTCGGTCGCGTTGGCTCACAACTTCGATAGTCCCGTGATGCTTCTGGATAATGCTATAGCTGATAGCCAAACCTAAGCCTGTACCCTTGCCGACTTCTTTGGTGGTGAAAAAGGGTTCAAAAATTCTTTTTTTATCTTCCTCGCTGATACCGTGACCCGTATCAGTAAAGGAAATATGAAGATTATTATCGACAGTTGCCGTTTGGATAGTCAGCGTTCCTTGGCCATCCATCGCCTCGGCGGCGTTAATTATAATGTTGGTAAAAACCTGTTGGAGTTGAGCTCCATCGGCCACGGTTTTAGGAAGATGTGAATCGTAGCGTTTAATGATTTTGATATTTTGGAAAAGGGCCTGGCGCTCGACGATAGACAGAGATTTTTCGACAATTTCATTAATGTTCAGTAAACTAAACTCTGGTTCCCTTGGCCGAGCAAACTCCAAGAGCCTCTTGACGATATCTTTACAGCGCGCGGTTTCTTTGACAATTTTCTTTAAATTTTCATAATGAGGGCTGTTTTTATCAGTATCTTCCAAAATAAGATGGCTATAAATTAGGATGCCTCCCAAGGGATTATTTATCTCGTGGGCAATGCCGGCGGCTAATTTACCTAGGGAGGCAAGTTTTTCCGATCGAATCAGATGAGCTTGCATGGCGGTTAGTTCTCGTGTCCTTTCTTCGACTTTTTTTTCGAGAGTTCGCCCCCATTCAATTAATTTCTGGTTAGCCGCTTGGAGTTTATCAACCATGGCGTTAAAAGAGGAAGCTAGCTGTCCGATTTCGTCGGCAGAAGTTACTTCCACTTTATGAGATAAATCCCCCTCAGCTATCCGCTGCGTGGCCGTCACCATTTCTTGGAGAGGGTGGATAATGCGTGTGGTGGAAAAATAAAGAAGAATGAGCAGAACAACTACACATAACGAGGCCATTCCCGTGAAAGTCAGCATTAAGCGGTTGGTAGTGTCAAGATAAGGTTTTTCTAGCATTCCCACATAGAGGATACCGATAATCTCGCCTTTGAGGTTGTGGATTGGTTCATAAGCGGTGATATACCAATCATTGACCACAAAGGCGCGGTCAATCCAGGGTTGGCCTTTAACCAACACCGCTTGGCTAACTTCAGCAGAGACTCGAGTGCCAATGGCGCGGCCACCATTTTGGTTGCGAACATTGGTGGAGATGCGTAAATCATGTTGAAAGATGGTGGCTGTGCCTATTTCCCGACCTTTGTACTTTTCATCTTTATAAACTATTTCTTTGACTCGGTCAACAATTTCGTAGTTGCGATTAAGCAAGATTCCTCCATAGAGAGCTCCGAGGGTCCGGTCTTGATCATTAATAAGTGGAGCGGCTGCTTTGAGGACCAGGCCTCGTGTTTCAATATTTTCTTGGCGGGGGGCTGCTTTTGGGGTGGGCAGGATTTTCATTCGGGCTCGCCTGGCTAATTCAGGACTTTCTTTTTGAAGCTCTGCCGCCGACAGAATTTGGGGAGAAGCAACAGTTGTTCCGGCTAGGGCAAGGGAGACAAGCTCGTCTGAAGCCTGATTGTCACCAACTTGATGGGGATTACTCGAGCGCACCACCACCTGACCGTGAGCATCAGTTAGGGTTAAAAAATCAAGGGCATAGCTTCGCCTGACTCGATCAAGGTATTTGAAGATAACATCAGCTTGCCCTTCCTGGACAGCCAGTTGCAGGCTTTCTCGGGCAGCAGTGAGGTTGACTAGATCCTTAACGTTATTTAACCGTTCATTAAAGACCATCCAGGCGGCTGATAGGTCGTGTTTTACTTTGAGTTGAGCTTGCCCGATAAGAGTATTTTTAACCAAGCGCCAGCCAATAACTAGCGAAATGAGTCCACCGAAGGCAATTACAGCGAGAAAACTAAGGATTAATTTTGTCCTCAACGACAAAGGTGGTAATTTCATGTTAACAACATCAATAAATTAAATAACTTAGCGCACTTGTGATTTTAGAAGAGGCAAAGAAATATAGCAAGCCTCTTCCTGAAAAATATCCTCAATTACAGCCAATCACCCCAAAAAAGCCCCCCCTTCCAAAAGGGGAGCTTTTTGCTGGAGATGGTTATTTTCTTAGTTTTTTAACCAGTTCGCCTTGATGGTCATAGACACGGATTTCTAAGGGCATATCCCCCGGTAAAGCATGGGTGCCGCAGGCATGACAGGGGTCATAAGGCCGAAAAGCCATTTCGGCTAGGTTAAGAATACCATCATCAACTTTGCCCCCTTTAATAAACGCTCGAGCTGCTTTCTCGATCGACATAGTGATGGCCGCGGCGTTGTTAACCGTGGCCACAATCAAGTTAGCTTCAGTGATGATGCCTCGCTCGTCTGTTTTGTAATGGTGAATAAGAGTTCCCCGAGGAGCTTCAACGATGCCCACTCCCTCATCGGGAGTTGCCGTAGGAATATTACGGATATTAGGATCAGTGATGTCTTTATTTTCTAAGAGCTCAACCATCCCTTCGGCAGCTTGAAGAGCTTCGATTAGCCGGGCCCAGTGGAAGGCTAGGGTATGATGGGAGGGTTTTCCTCCTAAGATTTCGTACATTTTTTCGTAAGCTTCCTGAGCCAGGGGGGTGGCCATTCCATCGGACGCATTCAACCGGGCTAAAGGGGCTACGCGATAAATTCCGCTGTCTTTACCTTCGGTGAAGCCTTTCCAACCAACTTTCTTTAAGAAGGGGAATTTAACATAGGTCCAGGGTTCAACATGTTCTGAGATATGGTCTAGGTATTCATGGGATTTAAATTTGGCAAATTCTTTACCTTCGGGGTCGACCACCCGCACGTCACCATCGTAGAAGTCAACCTTGTTGTTTTTATCCACCAGACCCATATAGTAGGTTTCCATCTTGTAGGCATCGCCGGTTACTAAATCGACGTATTCTTTATTTTTCAAAACTACATCATCAAAGATTTGAAGAGCAAATTGAGCAAATTCGCGAAGGAATTTGGCAGTTTCCAAGAATTGAACCCGGTGTTCTTCATCGAGTCCTTTGGAAACGCCGCCAGGAAGGCCGCATACGGGATGAATTACTTTTCCACCAAGGTAATTGATGATATCGCGGGCTTCTCTTCTGGCTCGAATGACTTTGCCGCCTATTTCCAGGCCAACTTTACCAATGACACCCAGGATGTTGCGTTCTGCTTTGGGGGCGTGGGGACCAACCACGAAGTCAGGCCCGCCTAGAAAGAAAAAGTGAAGAGTGTGATCTTCAAATTGGAAGGCGTTATAGATCAATTCTCTGATCATGCGGGCTGTTGGCGTGGGTTCTACTTTGAATAAATCATCCAAGGTCTTGGTTGAGGCCATGTGGTGCGCTGTGGGACAAACCCCGCAGATACGGGGAGTAATCCGCGGCATTTCCTCGGCTGGCCGACCAACGGCAAATTGTTCAAAGCCTCGGAGTTCGGGAATCTGGAGAAAGGCTCGCTCGACGTCACCTTTATCATCGAGGAAGATTTCTATCTTGCCGTGTCCTTCTAATCTCGTGATGGGGTCGATAGTAATTCTTTGACTCATTATTTTCCCTCCAATTTTCGTCTTCTGAGAATCGAGGTCGGGAGGCTAAAGCGATAAAAAGTTCCAGCCGGGTCGACAATTGTCTCGACGATCCTAGCCACTTCTTTCTCGTCGTCAGCATCTAAGATGGAAGCGAAAGCGGCTAAGAATTTTGCGCCCATGTCGATCACTTGATCAGTGGGGCCGAAGCAGCCACGACAAGGCATGTTCGCCGTAATGCAGCGTTGGCCACAACCAGTCCGGGTGGCCGGCCCCATGCAGATTACACCTTGGGCTAAGAAGCAGGTTTCTGGGTCAAGGATTACTTCCCACGGGCGCTTAATGTCTTTGATCGCCAATTTTTCTGGTTTAGTCTCGTTGCGATCACAGTCTTCACAGAGGGCTTTGTTTGGAGAAAGCACGCTTCCTTTGGGAGGCAGATTACCTTCAAGGATGGCTTGGACGGCGTTCATAATTAGGTCGCGGGGAGGAGCACATCCTGGAAGGTAGTAATCAACATCGATAACTTGATTGAGAGCATAAACGGTATTAAAAAAGCTGGGTAAGTATAACTCCTTCCCATCCACGGTACTTTTTTCCTGGGGAACGACTCCCTCAGGGTTATCAGTGGAAGGAGTAGTATGATAGGCACGATTAAAAATAGATTCTTTGTCCCAGAAATTGGCTAATCCCGGGATCCCACCCAAGTGGGCACAAGTCCCAAAGGCCACTACTAATTGAGATTTCTTTCTCAGCAGTTTAACCATCTCTTCTTGTTCAGAGAGACGAACTGCTCCATTGATAAAACTGACGGCGATTGACCCGTCCTCCATGGCTTCTACGTCACTTTTTTTAAAGTCAAGAGCCACTGGCCAGAAGACAATATCCACCGCCTCGACAACTTTTAGAATATCTTCGGCCAGGTCAATCACGGCTTCTTCGCATCCTCCACAGGATGCACACCAGTAAAAAGCAACTTTTGGTTTCTCACTCATTCTTTTTTCCTCCATTCCAGGACAATGGTCCTAAGTGACGGATTTGTTCGGTAAATTCATTGCAGACTTTCTGGAATTTTGCTCCTTCAGCAGCCGATACCCATTCCAGACGAAAACGTTCTTTTTCAATGCCAAATTGTTCCAGCATTTTCGATAGCAGGCGATGCCTTCGCAAAGCTTTGTAGTTGCCTTCTTGGTAATGGCAATCACCGGGATGGCAGCCAGAAATAAGGACTCCGTCAGCCCCTTCTTGAAAGGCCTTAAGCACAAATTGAGGATCAACTCGGCCACTACACATGACTCTGATGATTCTAAGATTAGGGGCATAAGTCATCCGAGCTGTTCCAGCTAAATCAGCTCCGGTGTAGGAACACCAATTACACAAGAAGCCAACTAATTTGGGTTCGAAGGCTTGCTGACTCATAGTTGGCCTCCTTCCATTTTTTTTCGGCTTGGGCCGAAGCGAAACTATGTATTATAAACAAATTAATAATGATTATCTACTTTTTTTTAATCAATAAATATTCCCTCGATTTCAGCCATGATTTGGATGTCACGAAAATGCTTCTGTTGGGCGGCTCCCGATGGACAAGCGGCAACGCAAGTGCCACAACCTTTACAAAGAGCCTCGTTAACTTCAGAGATATGTTTTTCTTTATTGTAGGTGATGGCACTAAAGGGACAAAGAGAAACACAAATTTGGCAGCCAGCACACAGCTTTTCATCTATTTCCGCGGTGATGGGTTCTAGTTCAAAAGAGCCTTTATCGGCTAAGGCCAAGGCTTCGGAAGCGGCTGCCCCAGCTTGAGCCACCGTATCAGGGATATCTTTAGGTGCTTGGCAGGTTCCCGCCAAGAATATGCCGTCGGAGAAGGTGGAAACCGGGGCTAGCTTGGGATGTCTTTCCAGAAAGAAAGTGTCCTGGCTACAGGAGATGTTGAAAGTATGAGCTAGTTCGCTGTGACTAAGACCTGGCTCAAGGCCAGTAGCCAGGATAACCATGTCTACGGGGATACGGCGAACAGTTCCAATCAAAGTGTCTTCAACCCGGATAATCAATTTGCCGTCTTCTTCTTCGGTAAGAGGAATATCGGTAATTTCGGAGACCCGGCCCCGGATAAATTTTGTGCCCTCATGGAGTAAGCGGTGGTAAAATTCTTCATAGCCCTTTCCGAAACAGCGCATATCAATGTAAAAATCATAAATATCGGCTTCTGTTTTTTCTTTAATTAAATGGGCAAATTTAAGGGAATACATACAACATACTCGGGAACAGTATTCGTTGTAATTTTCATCTCGGGAGCCGACACAATGAATAATTCCGACGGCCTTAGGTTCTTCTCCGTTGGCTAAAAGAATTTTGCCTCCGGTGGGCCCGGAAGCATTAACCAATCTTTCAAACTCCAAAGCAGTGATGACGTTAGGAAAGCGGCCATAGCCATAAGCCGGGATACGGTAGGCATCGAATGATTTAAAACCAGAGGCCAGGATGATAGAGCCAACTTCAATTTCAATTTCTTCTTCTTTCATCTCGTGGTTGATGGCTTCTTTTTCGCAAACTTTCACACACAATTGACAATTGCCTGTTTTGAAGTGAATACAATTATCCTCGTCAATAAACGGAACCATGGGCACCGCTTGGCGGACAGGAACTCGGATAGCCGTTGAAGGACCAAGGTAAAGCTCATCGTGAATGACTTTCCGGTCATGAATATCTTCAAAAGTAATCGCTTCGGTGGGACAGAAGTAGGCACAGGCGGTGCATCCGATGCAGGCTTCCGATGGTTCCCCGAAGGGAGGCGAAACTTCTCTTTCTTGCCCCCGGTTAATGAAACTAATGGCGTTAGCCCCCACTACTTGTTCGCAAGTTCGGACACATAGACCGCACAAGATGCATTTTCTATCGGGATCTTTAATTTCAAAACGAGGTTTCTCAATGCCTAATTCTAGGGCAATTTTCTGCACTGGCTTAGCGGCCGGCGCTCGCGCAAGAAGCATTTCGACATTCAATTTGCGGGCTCGAAGGGCTCTCTCTGACTGAGTTTCGATGACCATGCCCGGCTGAACTTGCGTATTACAAGAGGTGACCAGTTCTTTTTTACCTTGCCGATTGACTTCCACGACACAAACTCGGCAGGAAGCATAAGGTTCGAGAAGGGGATGGTAGCAAAGAGTGGGAATGTGGATTTCAGCTTTTTCAGCCGCTTGAAGAATGGTCGTTCCTTCTTCGACCTCTAATTTTTTGCCGTCTATTGTAATTTGAATCATTTTCTCCCCTCCTTACTCAACTTTTACGGCGCCAAATTTACAAACATCATAACAAACGCCGCATTTAATGCATTTTTCCTGGACAATTCGGTGAGGTTGATTTTTCTCGCCGATAATCGCTTCAGAAACACAGTTGCGGCGGCAAACGTCGCAACCATGACCAACTTCCAGGCAGGTCTTTTCATCAATAGTGTAAACGTTTAGATCTCGACAGACATGGGCTGGGCACTTCTTGTCCCGAATGTGTGTTAAATACTCATCCCGGAAATAGCGCAAGGTGGTTAAAACCGGATTGGGAGCTGTTTTACCCAAGCCACATAAAGCTGTTTCTTTGATGGAGACAGCTAGATCTTCCAGCAGCTGGAGGTCTTCCTCCGTTCCTTCGCCTTTCGTAATCCGGTCGAGAATGTCCAGCATAGCCTTAGTTCCTTCCCGGCAGGGAGTACATTTGCCGCAGGATTCGTCCTGAGTGAAGGACAAGAAATATTTGGCTACATCAACCATACAGGTGTCCTCATCCATGACCACCATCCCCCCGGATCCCATCATCGAGCCGGCTTCGGTCAGACTTTCATAGTCAATGGGTAGATCGAGTTTTTCCTTGGGGATACATCCTCCAGAAGGCCCCCCGGTTTGGACCGCTTTAAATTCTTTGCCCCCCGGAATACCACCACCGATCTCGAAAATGATTTCCCGGAGCGTAATGCCCATTGGTACTTCCACTAGTCCTGTATTATTTATTTTTCCCACTAGAGAAAAAACTTTGGTTCCTTTACTGGTTTTAGTTCCGATTTTGGAAAACCAATCAGCTCCTCGGCTGACGATTACGGGAACATTAGCCCAGGTTTCGACGTTGTTAATACAGGTGGGATGACCATAGAGACCGCGTTGAGCCGGATATGGCGGACGTGGTCGAGGTTCGCCGAGGCGGCCTTCAATCGAGGCAAGAAGAGCTGTCTCCTCACCACAAACAAAAGCGCCAGCTCCGCGGGCAACTTTGATGTCGAAGTTAAACCCGGTGCCGAGGATATTTTCTCCCAGGAGTCCGTATTCACGAGCTTCCTGAAGGGCAAGAGTTAGTCTTTTTAATGCCAATGGATATTCATTGCGGATGTAGACATAACCTTGTTGGGCTCCGATAGCTTTAGCTCCGATCACCATTCCTTCAATCACGGAGTGAGGATCGGCCTCAAGGATGCTGCGGTCCATAAAGGCTCCGGGGTCTCCTTCGTCCCCGTTACAGACCACAAATTTTAGCCCTCCGTTGGAAGTGCTGGCCAAACGAACGAATTCCCATTTGAGGCCGGTGGGGAAACCAGCTCCTCCCCGGCCCCTAAGCCCTGATTTCTTTATTTCTTCAATTATTTCTTCAGGAGTCATCTGCGTTAGAGCTTTAACCAAGGCTTGATAACCATCACGAGCAATGTAATCTTCAATTTTTTCCGGGTCAATCAATCCTCGGTTGCGGAGAGCAATGAGGACTTGTTTCTTGAAAAAGTCAATCTCATTGAGCACAGGAATTGGCTTTTTTCCCTCAGGAGGTTTATACATTAGTTTTTCCACCGGACGGCCTTTGAGAAAATGTTCTTCCACAAGGTGGGGGATATCTTTGAGAGTTAGTTGTTGGTAAAAGATATTACCTGGCTGGACAACCAGCAGGGGCCCTCTTTCGCAAAACCCATTACAGCCCGTCGTGACGACTAAAACTTCCTCGGCTAAGCCCTGTTTTTTGATTTCCCTCTCCAAGGCCTCTTTGATTTCAAAAGAACGGTTAGAAACACAGGCTGTGCCGGCACAAACCATAAGATGAAGACGATGTCGGGTAGATGTTAGTTTGTCTTCCATAGCGGCTCTCCTTTAATAATCTGTCTTTTCGCTGCCAATGCCGAGGGCATAATCCTGAACAATTTCTCCTCCTAGGACATGCTTTTCGAAGATAACTTTTACCTTTTCGGGAGTGAGATCAACATATTTAACTGGGGCCTGACCCTTAATTTCCACGGTGACCATCGGCTCTCGACTACATAAACCAGCGCATCCAGAGTTAGTTAAGAGGACATCGGTAACATCTTTTTCTTGGACTTCTTTAAGGAAGGCGTTCATGATCTCGCGCGCTCCGGCTGCAATCCCACAGGTTCCCATATGAACCGTTATTTTAGCCCGGTAATCAGTTGTTTCCCGGAGGAAAGTTTGTTTCTTTGCCCTCTCCCTTAATTTTTCTAATTCTTCTATAGTCAGTTTTGGCATTTTGGCACCCCTTTATTTTTTATATTTTTTAATAATACCCGGGACTTTCATTTGGGAAACTTTGCCGTGAACTTCTTCTCCGGCCATGACTACAGGGGCTAACCCACAACAACCCACACAACGGACGGCATCGAGAGAAAAACTTAAATCTTCACTTGTCTCGCCAGTTTTGATTCCCAATTCGCGTTCAAATTTTTCTAGAACTAGTTGAGCGCCTCGCACATGACAAGCTGTTCCCATACAGACATGGATAGGATGTTTGCCTTTTGGTTTTAAGCTGAAAGCGCGGAAAAAGGTAGCTAAACTAAGCACCCGACTCAGTGGGATATTTAGTTCTTCGGCAACTTGGGCGAGGATTTCTCGGGGAAGATAGCCATAGGCTTCTTGGATATCTTGTAAAATGGCGATGATTGAGCTTTGTTCAGGCTCATAACGTTGGAGTATTTCGGAAACTTTTGCCTCCATGCTTTCCTCCTTATAAATTCATAGCTTTATTTATATGATTCATGATTAACGGAATTGCCGCTGGCGAGTTAAGAGGCAAACCGTTAAGCTTGGCCTTGACTTCTTTGGTGGAAAAGATGGTTTCTTTATCATCTCGGCGATAAATGAAGATCAGTTCTACCTCAGGATGGCCGAGAACAAGGGTTAAGAGAGTTTGCGGGATATCGCCGAGAGGCTTGAAGTCCCAATGATCGGTATAAAATAATGTGCTAACCTTCGTTCCTTGACCAGGCTTAGATTCGATCGAGAATTGACCGCCCGTGGCGTGGGCGGCTTGAGCTAGAAGAGAAAGGCCGAGGCCAATTCTTCTTGTTTTCTTGGTAGTAAAGAAAGGATCCACTGCTTTCTTTAAGGTTTGCTTATCCATCCCCTGACCGTTGTCTTCGATAATCAAACGCAGAGTCTTATTGGCGGTATTGATCTCGAGGGTGATGATTACCCGAGTAGCTTGGGCTGCTAGTGAATTTTCAGCCACATCCAGGAGGTGGAGCGATAAATCTTCCATGTTAATGCAGAATCCTCCGACCAAAATTTTCTTCTAAAGCCCAACGAAGCTCCGCCAAGGAAGCTTTCTCGATTAAAAACTTAGTAAAGCGTTGTCCGATTTCCTCTGGACGGTGAGCATCAGAGAAAGAGACCAGAGGAAGATGGGGGGCAAAACGATGCTGGGCCTGCTGATAATTAATAGATGGAGAAATCTCCAAAGCATCGAGCACCACATCAGAGGGAATAAAACCTAATTGGCTGATTAGGCTGAAAGAGGCCCGATCGATATGCGAAGCAATAGCTAACCCTTTGTAAGAGTGAATTAAGTCTACTATTTGGTTGAGAGAAAGCTGACAGGCTCCGATGAGAAGACGGGGATTAAACCTAAGTACTTCTCCCTGAGCATTAACCACCACCTGGAAGCCAAAGGCTTCTTCATCGTTTTCGCCGGGGAGATGAGCATAGACTTCTTCTTGCAGGTTGAGAACCGAATCGAGGTGGTCAAAAAGGCCCAGAATGTGGATTTCTTCCTGGGTGGTGATTTCTATCCCCGGGAAGATGGTCACTGGATAGGTTTTAGCTGCTTCCTGAAGAGCGGGGACATTTTCGGCAGTGTTATGGTCGCAGATGCCGAGGATATCAATATTTTTGGCCACTGCCTGATTGATAATATTTCGGGGCGACATGGAAAGTTCGCCGCAGGGTGAAAGACAAGTATGGATATGGAGATCAGCCTTAAAGGGTCTTAACATCCTCATTTTCCCTCGTTAAGGAGTTGGTAAAGTTTTCCCGAAACTTGAAAAGCAGTTTCCTTGGAGAGGAAAAGGGGAATCTTTTCGGCTTGGGCTTTTTGTTTTGTCTCTTCATCGGGCTGTCGGCCGTTGACGATGACGATGCCCGCCAAATCCTTCAATTTGGCGACGGCGATAATATTTACGTGAGTCTGAAGCGTCACCCATAAACTGTCGGGCTGGGCATGAGCAATAACATCACTGAGGAGGTCACTGGCATAACCGGTTTTAACTTCTTTAGTTAAAAGACTAGCGCCGCTGACCATTGTTAAGGACAAATGGCGAACTATTTTTTTTAAGGTCATTGCCCCCCCTTTTTTCTTGATGATGAAGATTTGCTACCAAGCGGGGATTTAGAAAAAGATTGAGCAGTCTTGTTTAAAAGCTTGATTAATTCTTGGGAGAGTTCTTTAAATTTTTCGGGCACCAGGGCGAAACAGTCAGTTAAGTTTGCTTCCCCTCGGACGACATCTTCAGCGAAGGCTTGACAAGTAGGTGAACCACACACTCCGCAGTCGATTTGCGGGAGAAGGTTATATATTTTCTCTTTTTCCTTTTTTTTCTGAATGGCGGTCGAGAGATCCTCATAAAGAGGTTTGAGAGGTCGAGGTTTAAGCTTTCCTTCAATGAAGTAGTAGCCGGATCGATATCGTTTCCGGATCTCGACAATATCAGGGCAAGCTTTGACTTTTTCTAGTTCTAACGTTTCCAACAGTTGAAGAATTTTATTGTAAGAAATATAAAGATTTTCCACGGTGAGTGAGCCCCCAACACAACCTTGAGGGCAGGAGTAAGCTTCGATGAAATCAATATGTTTAAGTTTTCCTCTTTCAATGTCTTCAAAAACCTTGATGATTTCTGTTATTCCCGAAACGGCCAGGGAGTTTTTGAGCTTTAAAGTGCGGCGAATTCCACCAGCAATGGCCCAACCGAGCCCTAGAAGACAGATGTTTTCCAGCGAATTGTTTTCTTCGGTTTTGTCCAAGGTCTCCATGGCGGAAAGAAGAGGGCCATAAATATCAGAAATGGAAATGGCTCCATCGAGATGAGATTTGCCTTTTTCCGCGGGCTGTTTAATGGAAAGCATTTTAACGGGGCAAGGAGTAATGTAAAAAGCTCCGATTTCCTTTTCTTTGAGCCCTAGTTGTTTGGCCTTTTTCTTCTTGATCTCGCGGCCGGCTATTTCGCGGGGAATATCAATGGGAGTGACATGTTCCACTAAAGAAGGGTATTTGACTTGGATCAGGCGGACAATGGTGGGGCAGACATTGGAAATAATGGGACGGGGACCCTTGTTTTCCTTCAAATATTCTTGGATGACAAAACTAACTTCCCCACAAGTGTGAGCTAAGTCAAAGGCATCATCAAAGCCGAGACGGCGCAAACCACTCAAAATTTTGCCGGGGAGAATATCTTGACCAAATTGGGCATAAAGAGCGGGAGTAGGGATAGCGATGGTGTAGCGGAATTTCGTTAATTCTCCCACGGGATCGGTGAGCGGCAAAATAGCTCCTGATTTACAGGCAGTTATGCATTCTCCGCAATCTATACACCGATCTTCAAGCATGCGAGCTTTTCCCCCTCGAACGCGGATGGCTTGCGTTGGACAAACGCGCAGGCAACTCATCCGCCCCTGGCATTTGGCGGGGTCGATGCGGATAGTGTGAAAATAGTCAGTCATGATGCTTTCTCATGATCGAGATAAAAAATCATTTTTAAATATGTCCCCACTCCGGGCGTGGAAGTGATAAGAAAGACGTGAGAGTTTTTCTTAATATTAGGTAATCCCATGCCAGCCCCAAAGCCCATTTCTCTCATTTCCTCGGTAGCCGTGGAGTACCCTTCTTGCATTGCCAATTCGATATCTTTAATTCCTTGCCCTTTGTCTTCCACTTCAATCTGGATAGTTTCTGGATTGATAGACAAGATTAGTTTCCCTTGTTGAGCATACATAACCACGTTCATTTCCGCCTCGTAAGAAGCAATGGCCACGCGCCGAATGAGCTGAGTCGGGATGCCGATTTCTTGGAGGATTTCTTTGATTTCCGTGGAGACGCCGCCAGCATGACTAAAATCTCTACCTTTAATCTTAAAGGTTTGCCTAAATTCATCATCCCTAGTCATTAGCTTTATTTGAGTTATTGGCAGGGCTCACTCCTGGGATTCCAGCTTGGTAGAGGAGGCCACAGGCTTCATACATCATCAATGGCGTTGACAACAGCGGGATATTTTTTTCGGCCGCTAATTTTATCGTCTGGTCGTCGGGCTTTTTTCCTCGGACATAAATAATAGCTTTAGCTTCAATGATGTCAGCTGTTCGGACAGATTGAAGGTTGGTGAGTCCGGTGAGCAGAAGCAAGCCTGGCTTTCCAAAGGCCAGGACATCGCTCATTAAATCTGAACCTCCGGCCAAGATTATCTCGGTGCCCAAGTGGTGGTCGCCACAGATAACTTCCGCTTGGAGGAGCTCTTTTATTTCTTTAAGCGTCATGATTAATGATTCTTGGTTACGGTTTTAATGATTGTTTTGCCTTTGCGGATTATCCTTTCCGAAGGAGTTATGGTGGTGGGACAATTTTCCCAACAAGCCCCGCAGCCGTTACATTTATCGAGGTCAACGTATCGAGGTTTTTTCTTAATTTTCACTTTGAAGTTGCCGACATATCCCGATACTTCTTCCACTTCACTCCAGGTTAGGAGTTCAATGTTGGGATGCTTACCCACTTCAGTCATTTTAGGAGTTAGGATACAGGCCGAGCAATCGAGAGTGGGAAAGGTTTTATCCAGCTGCGCCATATGACCTCCGATAGACGGCTCTTTTTCCACCAAGTAGACTTTTTTGCCTGAATTGGCATAGGTTAAAGCAGCATGAATCCCGGCTATACCCCCCCCGACAATTAGTACTTCAGGTCGGACCGGCACTTCTTTTTTGGTTAAGGGATCATGAAAAGCCACTCGTCGCACCGCGGCCGAAATAAGGGCTTTGGCTTTTTTGGTAGCTTTTTCGGGATCTTCAGTTACCCAGGAAACGTGTTCCCGGATGTTTGACATTTGAAAATAAAAAGGATTGAGTCCGGCTTCCTTCGTAACGGCCCGGAAGGTCGGTTCGTGCATTAAAGGGGAACAAGAAGCAACGACAACCCGGTTTAATTTATGTTCATGAATGCTTTGTTTAATCAATTCTTGTCCCGGGTCTGAACACATGAACTTGTATTCTTTGGCCACGATGACATTGTCTAGTTGCGAGGCAAAATCAACCACTTCATAAACATTAACCTTACCGGCAATGTTTGTCCCGCAATGACAAACAAACACACCTATTCTTGGTTGGCCATTTTGGTTCATCTTATCCTCCTCTCTGAATTTTTTCCCACATCGGGTCAAGAGGAATAATGGAGCGTTTAAAACCAAGGTCATACTTATTGAGCCCAAGAGCAAGGCCCATTAGTTGTGAGAAATATAAAATAGGGATGGCGAACTTTTCTTGAAAGGAACGGGCTACTTTATCTTGAATTATTTCCAGGTTAAATTGGCAAAGAGGGCAGATAGTAACGATCACATCAGCTCCCTTTCTTTTAGCTTCTTTGAGAAGTACGAAGTTTAGCTGGGCCCCAACTTCTTGCATCGTTCCAGTCAAAGAGCCCCCACAGCATTTCGTTTTAGCCGAATATTCCACAGGATAGGCTCCGATGGCTTCCATGACTTTGTCCAGAGTTTCTGGATAATCAGGGTCGTCAAATTCTGTGAAAGGCCTCACTAATTGGCATCCGTAATAACAGGCAACTTTTAGTCCGGTTAAGGGATTCTGGACTTTTGATTGAATGGTTTTGAGCCCAACGTCTTGAATAAGCACTTCAAGGGGATGTTTAACTTCTACTTGGCCATGATAAGAGCAATTAGCTTTTTCAAGAGAAGCGAGGATTTTTTGGGCTTCTTCAGAACCATTGCCCAGAAATTGATTTGATTTTTTAAGAGTCAAGTAACAACCGGCACAAGGCGCAAAAATATTCTTACCTTGCTTTTCGGCGATTGATAGATTGCGACCGCAAATGGCTGCTGCCATATGGTCATTGACAGAAAAGTAAGCCGTTGCCCCGCAACAATTCCAGTCATCCATTTCCTCAAGAGCAAGTCCTAATTCTTTAAACACCGGCAGAATTGATTCTTCATAGTGTTTAGCATTACCCTTGAGAGAACAACCAGGATAGTAAGCATATTCTTTCATTGCCCCTCCTCCTTGGGTGGCTTCAGGATTTGGTGGAGTTGTTTAGTGTTTTTAATTTTCTCTCTTTTTAAACTCATCCGGCCGGTTTTGAGGAGAGCCAAGCCGGTGGGAGCCATTTTCAACAATCCCCAAGGATTTCTCGATTTTAGGTACAGATTAAGAATTAACCAAAGCTCAGAGCTTCGACCATTTTTGGCAATCATCCGCTGCATTTCCTGAGCTAGGACGGGGATAGCAAATTGATGGGGATATACTTTTTCTTGGATGGCTTTTCTTTTGAGGGCATACATAACATCGGTGATTTTGATCTTGGCTGGACAACGAACTTGGCAAGTGTAGCATGAAGAACAAAGCCAGATGGTAAAGCTTTTTAGAGCTTCTTCCTTAAATCCATTCTTGATAAAGGCGATTATTTTGCGGGGAGGATGATCCATGTAAACGGCCATCGGACAAGAGCTACTGCAGGTGCCACATTGAATACACCGGTCTATTTCCTCGCAATGAGACATTAATTTAATTTCGTCCAGAAAGTCGCGGGCCAGCTCCTCCTCAAATTTTATTTTTCTCTGGATTTCCATTAGTCCTCCTTATATAAGGAATTTAAAAAAGGAAGGTATATAAGTAGATGTGAAGTGACGATTACTAACCAGTAATTCTGTTTAGTCAACAAAAAATTATGCCTTAATAAAGATCTTATTAGACAGAATAATCGGGTTAATAGGCATTATAAGTGTTTAACTTCCCGCATCAATAAACACTACTGTAACTATCGGAAACATCAATTGTTCCGCATAGTTACAGAAAATTCTATTTATTCCCAAAAGGAGTGTCAACAGAAATTTTTAACTTTTTTTAAATGATAGGGAGGCCACAAGTTTAACGTTTAATCACGGCCCTTTTTAATCCTCAAGAACTCGGAAATTAGGATTTCCCTGATTTAGTGAACTTGCAGCAAGCCTCCTTCAACTTTTCAAATTTCTGGGCAGTTGATATCTTTCCCCTATTTAGAGAGTTTGCAACCCCTTGAAAATCAAAGAGTTGTAGAAATGGAGGAAAATGGAAAATTGACGCTTTTCTAATTTATTAATGCAAACCAACATTGTGTAACAGGATTTAAATTAGAGTGTAGTCAAGGGTTTGATTATTAAAAGGAGGATATTTATTAATCTAGATAGCTAAGCTATTTTTTCCGTCTCAAGGGGAGGTGGGCAAGGAGTTTTTCCAATTCCTGATTAAGTTTTTCCCATTGTTGGTAGGATTGGTCTAGTTCCCGGCTGAGCTGGGCATATTCTTTTTGGAGAGCTGTGATCTGGGGCCCGCCTGCTTGGTAGGTTTGAGGAGTAGCCAGTTTTAGTTCGATTGCTTTTTTTCTGTTTTCTAGGTTGGCGATTTTTTGTTCCAATTCTTTAATTTTTACTTGCAGAGTTCGCCTCATTTGACTAATCGCTTGGCGGGCTTCAGCTTCGCGTCTTTTTTGCTCTTTTGATTTGCGGCGTGAAGACGGTTGAGCCGGGCGAAGGAGAGATTGGGCGGTTAGCGAGGAAGGCTCATCCGGCGAGAGGGGAACAAATTGAGGGTGGTTTTCTGGGGCCTCAGCACCAGATGGAGAAGAAGGGCGGGCTTTTTTTGCTAAATAATAGGAATAGTTACCATGATAAGGAATTAACTTCTTGTCTTGAATGGCTATCACTTTATCGACTATTTTGTCTAGAAAATATCTGTCGTGGGAAATGACAAGCACGGTGCCCTCGTAATTACTTAGAGCCTCTTCGAGGGCTTCCCGGGCCATTAAGTCAAGATGAGTTGTTGGTTCGTCAAGGATTAGAAAGTTGGCCGGGGAAAGAAGGATTTTGGCGAGGGCCACCCGGGCTTTTTCTCCACCCGAGAGAATTTTAATTTTTTTAAAAATGTCATCACCTCGAAATTGGAAAACTCCGAGTACTTCCCGAATAAAAGGCACCCTATCTTCGGGTGTTGAGCTAAGTATTTCATCGTAGATTGTCGATTCGGGGTGAAGAATTTCCAGTTGATGTTGAGTGTAGTGTCCGATCTTGGTTCTCGCCCCTAAGCGGATAGTCCCTTTGGTAGGTTTTAATTCGCCGGTGATGAGGCGGGTCAAAGTTGTTTTGCCTGATCCATTGGGCCCGATCAAGGCTATCTTTTCTCCGCGAATCAGCTGCCAATCAATTCCTTCAAACAGCCATTGGTCAGTTTCATAGGCGAAGTAGAGTTGCTTCATAGTCACCACATCTTTATAACTGGGGTGATGGATTTGGAAACGAAAATCAAAGCGAGGCAAGGGGGGAGGAGGTTCAATAGGACGCATTTTTTCGAGATGCTTAAGACGGCTTTGAACTTGGCGGGCTCTTTTTTTATCGGCTCGATATTTCTGCACAAAACGAATGATTCTTTCTCTTTCGGCCTGTTGTTCTTCGTATTTTTTGCGCTGCTGCTCAATTTTTTTTCGCTTTTCTTGAAGATAAATCCTGTATTTCCCGGGATATTTAGTTAAAGTGCCCTTTTCCAGCTCGTAGATATCTTCGGCCAAGCGGTCGATCAAAAAACGATCATGAGAGACCAAGACAATGGCGCCAGGAAAGCTGAGAAGATATTGTTCAAGCCATTCTAAAGCCGAGAGGTCAAGATGATTGGTTGGCTCATCCAAGAGCAAGAGGCCGGGTTCTTGGAGAAGGAGCCGAGCTAAATGGGCCCGCATTATCCATCCCCCACTGAACCGGTTTAGCGCCCGGCGGAAATCTGGCAAGGAGAATCCCAGTCCGGATAAAAAAGTTTTAGCCTGAGCTTCGACCAGATAGCCACCCAAAGCTCGGAATTTCTCTTCCCACTCTCCTAACAAATTGAGAAGGGACGAGTCTTCTTGTTTTTGATTGGCCAGTTGGAGATGAAGGTTTTTAATTTTTTTTTCTAAACTTACAATGTCAGGGCGACCATCGAGGACATATTCCAAGACGGATGAGTTTTGGAAGTTTATTAATTCTTGAGGCAGATATCCAATCCGGAGATTCTTAGGGAAAATGATTTGTCCCTCTTGAGGAGTTAGTTCGCCGGTTATTAAGCGGAGCAAGGTGGTTTTCCCGGCTCCATTAGCCCCAATAAGAGCTATTCTTTTCCCTGCAGGTACTGACCAAGACAGACGGGCTAAAAGTGGCTGGCCGGCTACCGAATAAGAAACATTATTAAAAATAACCATTGGTTCTCCAGACGGCTATGGGTCGCCTCGTACTACTTTTTTCCATGGTTTTAGATGGAACCAGAGAATCTGGAAATCGCTGCTCTTTAGTCTTAGTTGGACCTCTAATTTTCCTCAATTTAATCATTTCTGGCCTGGATAAAGGTCAGGAAAATTAAAATCATAGCTTATCTTCTTTAATTTTCCAACTGAGCCTCTAGAGGTCAAGTCAGCCGGGCGGGGTTGATCTTTCTCTCCTTTCCCCGATTAAGAGCAGGCCAAAGGGGCGGGCTGGAAGATAATTGTTTTCAATTTCTAAAAGACGAAGATCGACGGATTTCATTTTGTTATAATAATCAAATGTTATAATAATAAAAATGAAACAACCGAAGATAGAGTTATCTTTTTACCTCAGAATGGCAGAAGCCCTAGATATCCCAGATTTGCCCCAGTTTGCCCGAATTTTCTGCCCGGTCATGTTGCCCGCAGAAGGGGTCCAAAAAAATGCAAAAAATTTCTTGATTGGCCTTATTAATCTCCGCTGCTGGCCCGACATTCACTTTAACTGATGATTTTCCCCAAGGAGGATAAGATGCAAGGACAAGCTCTCAAGCGAAGAGAAGTCATTAGAAGGGGACTGGCAATGCTGGTTTTTTCCCCTTGGTTAGGAGGGTCCCCTTGGCTGGAGAAACCCCGCTTAAGCGAAGGGCTGAGTTTTTCTGGGGCCAAACCTCTTTATTTAAATCAGAATGAAAGTCCTTATGGATTACCCCCCAGAGCTCGCCAGGCAGCCATCGAGGCTTTAAGTCAAGCTCATCTCTATCCTCATGAACATTATGTCGAGTTAAAGGAAAAAATTGCGGCTCGAGAAAGAGTGAAAACCGAGCAAGTTATTTTGGGAGCCGGATCGACCGAAATAATGACTATGGCGATTAATTCCTTTGGTAAGAAGGGAGAAGTAGTGATGGCCGCACCTACCTACTTTGACTTTGAGTACTATGCCTCGCTGGCAGGATGCAGGATGAAAAAAGTTCGGCTTGATAAAAATTACCGTCATGATTTGGAACGTCTGTCAGCGGCGGTCACTTCCCGAACCAGTTTGATTTACATCTGTGATCCTCATAACCCCACGGGTACTGTGGTTGGCGGTCAAGAATTAAAATTGTTTTGCCAGAAAGTATTAGCTAAATATAGTCCCCTCATCCTTATTGATGAAGCTTATTACGATTATGTTGATGACTTCTCTTATGAATCAATGATTTCCTTGATTAGGGAGGGGTATCCCGTTTTGGTCATCAGAACATTTTCCAAGATATATGGTTTAGCCGGAATGAGAGTTGGTTACGGGCTGGCCTCTTCGGAGACAATTAAAACCTTGGAAAAAGTGAGCACCAATTTTGCCTCGATTGCTTATCCCAGTTTAAAAGCAGCTCTGGTAGCTTTAGAAGAAAGCAATTTTTTGCAACAGGTTAAAGAAGCTAACGCTCGGGGGAGGAAATTTGTGACGAAATCACTGGCTGAGCAAGGTTATTTTGTTTTACCCAGTCAAACAAATTTTGTGCTCTTTGAAATAGAGGGTGAAGCGAAACAATGGGCGCAACACTTGGAGAAATTGGGTGTTTATATTCGAGATTTTCAATTCAATAACCAAAACTGGTTGAGAGTTACTTTAGGTCGTCAAGAAGAGATGGAAATTTTTCTTAATCGCCTTAAGCAAGTTAAATCGTCTTATCTCAAGTTAAATCGTCTTATCTAAAGATTAAGGGATTACCGGCCTATTTTGCCGGGTCGAGCCGGCGATGATTAGTTAAAAGATTTATGTTTTCGAAAGCAGCAACTGTAATCGGCGAGCAAGCGGGGAACGAAATTAGGAAACTAGGCTTTGAAGGTGAGATGTTATGAATAAAGGCGATTCTTTTAGAAAATTAAGATCTGATAAAAATGGGGAAAAATACAGGCTAATAAAGGAGAAATTATGATTTCCAAGACTAATTTTTATGGTTATCAAGGAAGATGGGCCTGGGTCGATTTAACCCAACAAAGGGTGAGGATTGAGGAACCCCCGCTTGAGTACTATAAAAATTTCATCGGTGGCCGAGGGGTACAAGCGGCCTTAATTCATGACCTAATCAAGAAAAAAGGCCCTTTGGAGGATCCTTTAAGCCCCCTGAATAGGATCATTATTGGCAATTCTTCTTTGAATGATACTTTCATCCCTACTGCTGGGAGGGGATCTTGTTCCTTTATCAGCCCGATGACGCGATCACCCCAGGCAATTCCGGGATTACAAGATCATCATCCAGTGTGGGGTTTAATAACTCATTCCAGTTGTGGTGGGCACTTTCCCAATCGTCTAAAAAGAGCGGGCTTTGACCAAATTATAATTGATGGCCGGGCTGACCAGCCGGTAAGACTACTGGTGTGCGAAGGCCAAGTTACAATTGTTAAGGCGGAAGAAGAACTATTTGAGATAAAAGGAGGCCAGAAGGTTCCCCGCCCCACCTCAGCCATTATTTCTTTTTTAAACCGGAAATACCCCGGTTCCTCCTCGGTGTGTTTAGGCCCTGCGGGGTGGAACCTCATCCCTTATGCCAATTTGGTGCTCGATTATCATCGTAATTTTGGCCGCGGGGGAGGGGGAGCTGTTTTTGGTTCCAAGAATTTGGTGGCTATTACTGCCTGGGGCAAACAACCAGTGAAAATTTTTGATGAAGAACAATTTAGTAAGTTGACTAAAAAAATAGATCAGCAGGTTGAAGAGGCCGTAGCTGATCCGAATCAAACTGTTTCATTCCGGCCCCAGACGGGAACAACTTGGTGGTTGGATAGAGCTTTTCGAGGTGACTATTTGGGCCAGGTAGGAGGTTATCTTCCCTGGCATAATTACGATGAGGGTTATTTTGACCCGAGTAAGTATGAGCAAGTTTCCACCCGCGCTTTTTTAAATATTTCGGGTAAGCATCAAGTGTGTCATCGCTGTCGCCATGTTTTCTGTACGCGCCAAGCCAAAGTCGCCCAGGGGGAATTTAAAGGAGAGGGGGTTAGACCTGAGTTTGAAACCATCGCTTTGTGGATCAATTGCTGTTTAATGGACCGAGAAGCCATTTTTTATTTAAACAAAAGGGCCAATGATCTGGGAGTGGATACTATGAGTTGGGGGAGCCTGACAGCCACAGCGATGGAGCTCACAGAAAAAGGATTCCTAGTTGACTACCAAGGCTCGCTCCGCTTTGGAGATCCCCGGGAAATGCTCCTCTTCTTGGAAGGAATCACTTATCAGAGCAGTCCGTTGGGCGAGTTATTCGGTCGTTATCCTGATGCTGTTATTTTGGAGCTGATCGCCAGTCAACCTAGGTCTTATCATCAAGATATAATATATTGCTTTACTCAGACTTACGGGGGGTTGGGCTATGCAGGGATTGAGCCCAAAGTCTTTCCAGGGATGTTTACGGCTTATGGTACATCCAACCGGGGACGGGGTGACCATACCTATGCTTGGACTATTCAGGCTGAAGAAGCAGGATTAAAAGAGCCTGAGGAACTAGCTGCTTATGTGCTCCAAGCTCAAAGAGGAAAAGCAATGATTGATTCCCTAGGATTATGCGATTTCTTTCCGGTTGATATTTTCCAAGCAGAGTTTATTTCCCTTTATCATGCTTTGACGGGCATTGCTTATGATGAAGCTTCGTGGCGAGCCTGTGGGCAAAGAATTTTCAATCTCGAAAGAAAAATTAATAATTACCAAGGAAGAAAAAGAAGTTATGATGCCTTTATTCCGGCTAAGTTGCTTGTTCCTTTGAAAGATGGCCCCCAGGCTGGCAAGGCGGTGCGACCTTTGCTCTACCACAGAATCCTTGATCATTATTATCAACTTCAAGGTTGGACTGATCAAGGAGAAGCCCCGAAGGTTTTATTTGAATTTTGAGGCGAATTTTTTTATAATCCTTCCACCTATGCCAGAAAAAATAGATATTGATTATGTCTGCTCTTTAGCGGCTCTCCGTTTAAGTGAGGAAGAGAAAAAAGAATTAGCTCCTCAATTACAGCGGATAGTGGAGTGGATCGCTCAGATCTCCAGTTTAAATTTAACGGGGATAAAAGATAAAGAGTTGAGCACGGTTAGCTTGGCAACTCCCTTGAGAAAAGATGTGGTTCAAGGTAGCTTATCCCCCGAAGAAGCTTTAGCCAATGCCCCAGAAAAGGATAATGAATTATTTAAAGTTCCACGGGTCATCGAAGGAGGAGACAGCCAAGAATGATTTTCCACTCTGCCTTAAAATTAGCCCAGGCTGTCCGGAAGAGAGAAATTTCAGCTGAAGAGGTTATTAACTATTTTCTGCGCCAAATAGAAGTCAAAGAAGCGGGGATTAAGGCTTTTATCACCGTTTGTGCGGACCAGGCTTTAGAGCAGGCCCAGGCCTTAGACCGGAGGACTGATTTGCCTGGTCTTCCTCTGGCTGGAGTTCCGGTAGCCATCAAAGACAATATCGTCACCAAAGGAATAAAAACTACCTGCGCTTCTCGAATTTTAGCCAATTTTTATCCTCCTTACGATGCAACGGTGATTAAGCGCTTGAAAGAAGCGGGAGCAGTGATTATTGGTAAGACTAACCTTGATGAATTTGCCATGGGATCTTCCACGGAGAATTCAGCTTTTTACCCCACTCGAAACCCCTGGAATTTGGAATGCGTTCCTGGAGGATCAAGTGGGGGGTCAGCCGCGGCCGTGGCGGCTGGAGAAGCTCCCTTAGCTTTAGGTTCTGATACAGGAGGATCGGTTCGCCAACCCGCTGCTTTTTGTGGTTTAGTGGGGTTGAAACCAACTTATGGGCGGGTTTCACGCTATGGTTTAATTGCCTTCGCTTCTTCCTTGGATCAAATTGGTCCTCTCGCTAGATCGGTTGAAGATTGTGCCTTATTAACTCGAGTAATCAGTGGTCATGATCAGCATGATTCTACTTCTTCGCCGCGGAGTGTTCCTGATTACTTAGCGGAGCTCAGTCAGCCTTTGGAAAATATCAAAGTGGGAATAATTTCTGGCGACTTGCTTAAAGATGTTAATCCCGAAGTAAAAGAAGCTTTTTATTTTACTGTCAAACAATTAGAAGAGGAAGGCGCCCAAATTGAGGAGTTACATTTTTCATCTTGGGCGATAGGTTTGCCTTGTTATTACATCATCGCCCCTTCGGAGGCCAGTTCAAATTTGGCCCGTTACGACGGCGTGCGTTATGGTTATCGTGATTTAAGCGAGAAACAGCTCCTTTCGATGTATCAAACCACCAGAACAGAAGGTTTCGGAGCGGAGGTTAAACGGAGAATTATTTTAGGAACCTTTGCCCTCAGTGCCGGCTATTATGAAGCTTATTATGGTCAAGCCTCGAAAGCCCGGCTGTTAATTAACCAAGAATTTCGCCAAGCCTTAGATAAAGTAGACTTTATTCTTACCCCAGCCACCCCCGAACCAGCCTTTAGTTTCGGAGCTAAGGCTGACCCCATAGCTATGTACCTTTCGGATATTTTTACCGTCACGGCTAATTTGGCTGGAGTTCCAGCTCTAACTCTTCCCGTGAGGTGCTCAGCGAAGGGATTACCAATTGGAATTCAACTTATTAGTGATTTTTTTCAAGAATCTGAATTGTTTAGGCTTGCTTTTTTAGTTGAAAAAAAAGTAGAATTTATAAAAGAATATAATAAAATAAATTAGAAGGAGGACCAATGAATCGGAAAGTTATTTCCATTATTTGTGTTTTATTTCTTATGGTGGCCTTCCAAAGTTGTGCATCCAAGCCGGAACAAACTATTTTAAAGCGGTATTTTGATGCCGTGTCTCTCAAGGACACCACCACGATGTCGACTATGGCTTTAGAGCCGCTAAGTATCGATTTTGATAGCTGGAAGATTGTCTCAATTAGTGAAGAAATATTGGAACCTTTTAAACTTCCCGAGATGGATAAGAAAGAACAAGAACTGAAAAAGAAAGTTGAAGAATCGGTGGGAATAACTTTGGATGCTCGCGATGCTCTTGATGAGGCCAAGTTTGAATTGGAAAATGCTCGTACCCGGTCTGCGCGGCGAGCGGCTAAACAGAAGGTAGATGAGATGCAGCAAAAATATGATGAGCAATATGAAAAACATAAGAACTTGCAAAAAGAATACAATGAAGCCAAAGCTGCTGCTGCCCGCGAAGAAGAGATCGCCACTTTTTCCCTTGGAGCCGGTGAATTACCCACCATCAGAACATTTACAGGAGAAGTAAGATATAAAACAGTCGAGATCTCGGTTAAAGAAAAGAGTGGTGAGAACAAGACTTATCGTTTTCACTTGCGAAAATACGATTTAACTGACGAATCACTGGGCCGTCATTATCGTGGCCGATGGATTATTGAGCGGATCGAGGAGGTTAGCTAAAAAACTTTTAATTAGCTAGGTTAGGATTAACAGGCGTGGTGATTTGACTCAAAGTTAAGAGTATCTACTAGTATCGATTGCCAATCCATTTTATTTGCTACGCTGAGATGTATTGACACTTTTCGTCAATTAGTTTATAAATAAGCAATATTTTTCCTTGGGCCGTTAGCTCAGAGGGAGAGCACCGGCCTTTTAAGCCGGGTGTCGCTGGTTCGAGTCCAGCACGGCTCACCATTGATGCGCCCCTGTCGTCTAGCCAGGCCTAGGACATCGCCCTTTCAAGGCGGCAACACGGGTTCGAATCCCGTCGGGGGCGCTTTTTTTTGAGTCAGAGCTTAGCTAAAACTCAATTTCTAAAGTTTTTATTTCGTTTTTGCCGAAAGGCACGCTAATTCTCCACCCCTGATAAGACAGCTTTTTTTGTCGCTTTTCCATTAAATCAACTTCATAGATTGCTTTAGGCTGTTTATAAAATTTGACGCTAGCTTCGGTGGCTAGTCCCTCCGACTCATAAAAACGAAAAATAAGAGTTGGCCGGTCTTCCGCCTTTTTAACTGTGCTCAGAATGATGTTGCTCGGGCTGATTTGGCAGAATGATTGTTCTGGAGGAAAATTTTCTCCGGGGGAGGAGGAAGCATTGGGGGGTTCAAAAAAGATGGCTCGCAACGGAAGATTAAATTCATAAGCGCGGAGAACAGTATCTGCTTCCCGCCAGTCTCCTTGATGGGGATAGAGAGCATAGGAGAATGAATGTTGGCCCCGGTCAGCAAGAGGATCGGGCCAAAGCGGGGAACGGAGCAAGGTCAGTCTCATTATATTTCCGGAGATATCATGCCCGTATTTACAGTTATTAAGCACGCTGACACCGTAATCGTCTCCCGAAAGATCGGCCCAGCGGAGAGCCGCCACTTCAAAGCGAGCTTTTTCCCAGGGAGTTTGTCTGGTTGTTGGGCGTTGAATGAAAGCATAAGGTATTTCATAAGTTGCCTGCTGGGCCTCGATTTGCACGGGGAAAGCTACTTTCAGGAGAGTATGTTCTTCCCACCAATCAGCGTGCATGTTAATGTCAATTCGGGGTAAATCTTTGTAGATGATTATCTCCTGGGTGAAAAAGGAAGAAGGGAAATCAGTGGTTGGTTCCCGGCGGGCTTTAGCTAAGCCTAAAAAGCTTTTATCGATTTTAATCGAGGCTAAAACAGGCCCTTGATGATTAATTTGGAGATGATCATATTTATTAAGGTTCCATTGGCGGCCTGTATAACCTATGTTCCAAGCATCCCAGTTGGCGGGAATATCTTCGAAAAGCTGGAGTTGGTTAGCTTGTTGTTGGGGAGAAATGACTTCCCTTTTGGCCCTTTTGTCAAAAATGCTGATAATATTGCCTGTTTCCGGATGAAGGACAATCTTGAAAAACTGGTTTTCCAGGGAATATTGACTAACTTGGAGGCTGGTTTGATAAGCAAGAGATGGAGCCTCTCTTACCTGATAAACCTTGTAACCCACCGCCGGGACTTTTTGGGCTATGAAGCAGAGATATCTCTCTGGACCGGTAGTAATGATCTGGGAGGGAATTATTTCCCCTTGGTAATTTTCCACCACCAGATTTTTTTTGTTCGCCAGAAAGGGAGGAAGAGCGATTTTCACCAAGCCATCTCTTGTCCAAGATAGAGAGTTAAAGACAAGAAGAGGTAATCGGTCAGCCGGAGGGCGGTAATTAATTTTTTGGGCTAAAGAAAGTAATCCTTGGTTGATTATTTTCTCCATTATTTGCTGGGCTTGCTGATAAAGTTTCTCGGCATCTCGATACACTGGATGAATACTAGAGCCAGGCAAAATATCGTGAAATTGATTAAGTAAGACCTTTTTCCAGGCTTTGGTTAGTGACGTTTGAGGGTAATTTTTCTCTTCTGGCTGGCAAAATGCACTGATCTTTTCAGCCTCGACGAGCCGGTATTCCAGGTAGCGATTCCATTTTTTGGTCTTGGCTTGAGTAGTATAGGTTCCGCGGTGATATTCGAGGTAAAGCTCATCTTTCCAGAGCGGGATGGTTCCAGCGGCTTTTTTCTTGATTTTCTTTATAAATTCAGAGAAAGGGCTGTGAATCAAGCGGGGAAACAGAGCTTGCTCCTGGTAAGAACGGGCTCTCTCCAGCATCTCTCGGTTGGGGCCGCCTCCATGGTCGCCAAGTCCATAGAGGAGATAAGTGTCTTGTAAGCCAGTATTGCGTTCAAAATTCTTGAGTCCTTGGATCATTTTTTCTGCCTGGAGACTACCGACATATCCCGTGGGGGGAAAATAAGTTAAGATCCGCGACCCGTCCGGAGCTTCCCACCAGAAGAGGAAATAAGGGAAGGAAGTAGTATCATTCCAAAATATTTTTTGAGTCACAAACACTTCAAATCCTGATTTGACTAGAAACTGAGGCATGTTCCAGTTGTAGCCAAAAGAGTCAGGATTCCAACCAATTTTTACATCAACTCCGAATTTCTCCTGGAAATAACGCTTTCCGTAGAGAATTTGGCGGATAAAAGATTCTCCATCGATTAAATTGCAATCGGGTTCGACCCACATTCCACCGACTATTTCCCAGCGACCTTCCCGTACCTGCTGGCGAATTTTTTCAAAAAGTTGGGGATATCTTTCTTCTATCCACTGGTAGAGTTGGGCTTGACTCTGGATGTAAAACATTTCCGGGAATTCACTCATATTCTTCAGCACGGTCTCGAAGGTTGCCCGCCCGACTTCGATGGTTTCCAACCACCGCCATAACCAAGCCAAATCAATATGAGAATTCCCCCCGATATAAATGGAAAAGTTTTTGGCATACTTAATTACCGGTTGAAGGTCGTAATAGAATTTTTTTATGCTCTCTTCAAAACGGTCATAATTGCCTTGCTGGAGAGCGGCCACGTCGAGACGGCTGGCTGCTTTGGAGAAAGCTTTGACTAATTTCTTAAAATCGTTGGAATTAATTCGCTGCCGGTATTGAGGAGAGAGTGGCCGGAGGCGATGAGAAGGGACCGGAGGTTGGGGAACAAGGTCCAGAAATTGGAGGCCTAATTTTAAATCAAGAAGACACTTCTTCAATTTGTTGGCGGCGGCAGTGGCCTGGGGATAAACTAACTGGGCTTGTTGGAGTCGAAAGTATGTCCCCGGTTCAGGTTTTTTTTGAGTAAGCAGAGGGAGTCGTCCTTTATTTTCCAACCGAATGGCGATCAAATAAGAATCAGGGGACGAAATAGCCTTAGCTAGAGGAAAAGATTTGGTTATCGTGCGCGATGAATTGCCAAAGTCGAGAGTAAAATTCTGGATCCTTTGCCCATTACTATATATTTGGCCCGTAAAAATTCCTAAACCTTGCCAGGTAATTTCGAGGAGTGCTTCTTGACCTTCGGTAGGGAGCCCGGCGTAGTAGGAGGGAATATTTACCTGACTCCTTAACCAAGTTATCTTCTTTTCTCGACTGTTAAAACTGCGGGGCTTAGACTCCCATTGGGAGTCGTTATAGCCTGGAGAAAAGGATTCTTTGTGATCTTCATAAGTAACTTTCCAAGATTGGATTCTTGTTTCCAGAATGGATTCAAGTTCACCAATTATCTTTTGAATCTGAGTTGCCTCTTGAGCCACTAGGGGAGAAAGAGTAAGGAGGAGAACTAAGAGAAAAAGATAAAAAGACCGGCAATATTTATTCATCGGATTCTCCCTTAAAGAAAATAAATCGAGGATCATTACGGCGGAAGAATCTTATCAACTAGCAAGATAAAGGTCAATAGAACTATCGAGGCAGGTGACTAGGCAAGCTAAGAGGAAGATTTAAATTTTTTGGCGAGCCAGAAGAAGCAAACAGCCGGAAGTTGGTAGATGGTCAGGATAACCGGCGAAAGGATGAACCAGTAAATATTGAAACGAGGCAGAAAAAGTAAGACGAAAAAGATCACTCCAAGAGCGGAGAATATTACAGATAGGCCCAAAAAAACAGAGCTGAGAAAGTTGGTTTTATTCATGGTTAATCAATTTACCCAGTAACCTTTTTATTTATTATATTCTTTTTAAAACGATTGTTAAATCTCGATTTGAACTAAGATTAAATAATTAAGTAAAACTTTTCTCAATATTGTCTTGTTTGATTATTTCTTAAGTTGAGGGGGGAAAGATGGGATATTTAGCAATTGGAGAGTAGATTAATAAATTGGCTAGTCATCATTATGAAAAATTGGTTTATTAATGGCTAAAAATTACTAGATATCTATTTTTTCCAGGATTTATCACGGCATTGCCTAGGGGGAATAGCTTCTTTTTTTAGCTTAAGGACAGAGAAGAAAACCTTCCTGGAAAAGCTGGAGGCAGGCTTTAACTACTTTAGGATCATAAAGTTTTCCTTTTTGCCGATCTATCTCCTGGAGGGCTTCCTGGATTTTTTTTGCTGGTCGATAAGGTCGATGGGAAGCCATCGCTTCCACCACATCGGCGACAGCGATGATTCTTGCCTCCAGTAGTATTTGGCCATTTTTTAGCCCTTGGGGATAACCGCTGCCGTCCAAACGTTCATGATGTTGATGGACAATATCAGCAATAGGCCAGGGGAAGTCAATATTTTTCAAAACTTCATACCCCACCTGCGGATGGGTTTTAATAAGGTTAAATTCAACTTCGGATATTTTCCCTGGCTTGCTTAGAATTTCGGCGGGAACATGAATTTTCCCGATATCATGGACTTCGGCGGCTAATTTAATTATCTTGATTTTTTCCGGGGGAAGCCCCATTTTTTCCGCAATAGCCGAGGCGAGATGGGCTACCCTTCTCTGGTGGCCAGCAGTGTAAGGGTCCCTCATTTCGATGGTCGTGGCTAGAGCTTGGATGATACCGGTCATGCTTTGGGTTAGTTGTTCCAGGCTTTCCAGGCGTTCTTCTTCAGCTTTTCTTTGGGCCTGAATATTAGCCAAAGTAAGAACCAAGCCGGTTATTTCTTGGTGTTCATTCTTGATGGGGGCTATCAGGGGGGCTACCGGAGTCGTTTGGCCGTTTTTTCCTTTCAGAAAACAACGCGGCGGGAAAGTAAAGTTTTCTCCCTTTGTAATAGCTTTAATCGGGATAGCAATTTTTTTTTGGGTGTTTTCGTCAATAATGTGAACTAGATGATTAACTAATTTTCCAAGGGCTTCATCAGCATTTACACCAATTAACTTTTCAGCCAGAGGGTTCAGGAAAGTGACTCGACCTTGGACATTGGTAGCCACAACTCCTTCCCTAATACTAATTAAGATGGTACTTAGCCATCTTTCTCTTTCTTTTAGCTTCTTTTCCATCTGGAATTTATAGAGGGCGACTTCGATATTTGTTTGAAGTTCTCTTTCTTCAAAAGGTTTGAGAAGATAACCGAATGGCTCTGATTTTATTGCCTTTTCCACGGTAACCTTGTCGGTGTAGGAGGTCATATAGATGATGGGAATGCCGATATTAAAATAAATGTAATTTGCGGCGTCAATCCCGGCTCGTTTGCTTTCAAGCATGATATCCATTAACACCACATCTGGTTTTAGTTTTTCAGCTTTTTGGATTGCTTCGGCCGCGGTGTTGACGACAGCCACTACCTCATAACCAGTGTGGATCAACATATTGTAGATATCACGGGCAATTATAATTTCATCTTCGACCAGAAGGACTCTTTTTTTACCCATAGTTAAATCAAAGAAGCAGCCTTCTTTGGCGCGCCCATTGGTCGAGGAGGCTAAAAGATATCCCCACCTTTTCCAGAAGGTCGACCGTAACTTTCTGTCATCTTCAAATTTTAAATAAGGATGAATACAAATCCTCTTATCTACCTAACTAATAATGCAAAAATTTTGGGAGAATGTAAAGAAAAATTTCTGTTCGGGCGCGAGCCCTAGTTGCTTTGGATTTTTATTGGCCCCAGAAATGTGTCCAACATCACCAAGCAAGAAATTTGATCTTTATTGTCCTCGTCTTTTGAGTGGGGCCACTTTTGGGTCCATTTTTAAGGAAGTTATTTCTACATGCTGCAAGTTTTTGCGGGGGAAAAACTTGCAGGAAAATTAGCTTATTTTTTTATATCGGGCGATTTCAAAGGTAAAAAAAAGTGCGCCCGGAGAGATTCGAACTCCCGACCTTCTGATTCGTAGTCAGACGCTCTATCCGGCTGAGCTACGGGCGCAAAATTATTGTTGGCTACTTGTTAGGTAGATAAATATAGCCTAACCTCCTTCAATTTTCAAGGAAAGAACGTTAGCCTCACCAAAAATTGTGGTGGCAAGAGTAATAGTCTTTTGTATGGGAAAAAGGGGACCAGCACTACGTTGGCCAATTGTCTTGATAATATTCCTCTTAAGATCAGGCAAGAAAAAGAAACCAAAAAAAAAGAAACTAAGCAAGAGAAGTTATGAATGATGGATTAATTAACTTAACGGCCGAAAAAACTAGATACTGAGTTTTGTTCAAGAAAAGAGGAAAGGAGCCCTTTCTTTCCTTTCCCCGAGGGATAAGGGTAAAAAAAGTGGTGGGCGGTACTGGATTTGAACCAGTGACCCCCGGTTTGTAAGACCGGTACTCTACCCCTGAGCTAACCGCCCAACCAATGGCTAGAGACAAGGCTCGTGTCCCTATAATTAGAGAAATGATCTTCATTTGTCAAGTTAGAAAGGACTAATTGCGGTTTAAGAGGAAACCATAGAAATTGACATAATAGCTTGGGTATGTTAAAGTTGTTATCCATCTCCCGTCAGGTGAGAGTTTTAAATTCTAGGTCAATTGAGGTTATCTAATGTTTGCAGTAATCAAAACCGGTGGCAAACAGTATCGAGTTCAGGAAGGTGACATCCTGGAGATAGAAAAGCTTGACTACCAGGCTGGTCAAGAGATCGAGTTTACGGATGTCCTTCTAGTGGATGATGATTCTCAAACCTTAATTGGGACTCCTTTTGTTGAACAAGCAAAGGTTGTGGGGATAGTGGTCGAGTCTTTTAAGGGAGAAAAAGTAATTGTTTTTAAGAAGAAAAGAAGAAAACAATACCGAAGGAAAAAAGGACATCGTCAACAGTTATTAAAAGTAAAGATTGCCAAGATTATCGTTGGTCCAGCTCCAAAAAAGAAACCAATTGAATCTAAGGAAGAACCAGTAACTAAAGAGCCTCAAAAAGCGAAGCCCCGACCAGCTCCGGGGAAAAAAACGAAAGAAAAGGTGGTGACTCCCCCCCAAGATGAAGAGGCACTTCCCGTAGCATCTCCCGAGAAAAGGACCCCGAGAAAAAAATCAACAGCCCCCAAAGAAACTGAAAAACAAGGAGAAGCTGCTGAAGATAAAACAGAGAAAACAAAGAAGGTGGCCGCCAAGGCGCCGGTCAAGAAATCACCGGCGAAAAAATCTGTAACTCCCAAGGCCAAAAGCACCGCGAAAAGCAGTAGCAGCCGGAAATCTTCTCCAGGAAAAGCCAAGCAAGAGCAAAAAACATCTGAGAAACAAACCCAGACTAAGGAGTAAGGAAAATGGCCCATAAAAAGTCAGGTGGTAGTGCTAAAAACGGAAGAGATAGCCATTCGAAAAGACTGGGCGTCAAGAGATTCGGAGGCCAGTTTGTTCGGGCCGGTTCCATCATTGTTCGGCAGCGGGGTACTCCTTTTAAGCCGGGTGTAAATGTAGGACGGGGAAAAGATGATACCCTTTTTGCTTTAATCGATGGTCATGTTCAGTTTACAGTTAGGGGGAAGAGAAATAAGGTGGTGTCCGTCATTCCCCAGAAAGAGGTGGCTGCGCCTCACTGATGTTTGTTGACCAGGTTGAAGTGACCCTTGTTGCCGGCAAGGGCGGGGATGGCTGTCTAAGCTTTCGACGAGAGAAAGGTGTCCCCCGCGGTGGTCCCGATGGAGGACGGGGTGGTGATGGAGGGAGTATCTATTTAGTTTCCGCTTCCCATTTGAATACTCTGGCCTATTTTCGTTTCCATCCGCTTATCAAAGCTCCCCGGGGGACACATGGACAAGGGAGTAATCGGCAAGGTCGTCGGGGGAAAGATCTTTATTTAAGGGTTCCGGTAGGAACAGTTGTCCGCGAGAAAGATACGGCAAGGATAGTTTTTGACTTTACCCAGCCCGATCAAGAATTTCTGGCAGTACGAGGAGGCCGAGGAGGCCGGGGAAATGCTTCTTTTGCCACTTCTACTCAACAAGCCCCCCGCTTTCGAGAGAAGGGATTCCCAGGCGAAGAAAAAAGTTTTGTTTTGGAATTAAAATTAATCGCCGATGTGGGGCTAGTTGGATTTCCTAATGTGGGAAAATCAACTTTTATTTCTCAAATATCAGCGGCCCGGCCTCAAATTGGAGACTATCCATTTACCACCTTAACTCCTCATTTAGGAGTAGTTGATGTTGATGAAATCACCAGTTTTGTGGTTGCGGATATCCCCGGGCTAATTGAAGGGGCTAGTCAAGGATTAGGACTAGGAAGTCAATTCTTACGCCATGTGGAGAGAACCAAGATTTTAGTCCATTTGCTGGATGTTTCCCCTTATTCAGGGCGAGACCCGGTCGATGAATATTATATTATCCGTAAAGAATTAGCCGCTTTTAATCCCCATTTAGTTGATCGTCCTCATGTGTTGGTGGCCAATAAAATTGATCTCTTATCACCAGAGAAGGAGGAGTATCATCGTTTACGCCGAGTGGAGAAACTGGCCCAAGATTTGCGTTTGCCGTTTTTTGCTATCTCTGCTTTGAAAAATGAAGGTTTGGCTCCCTTAGTCCAGGAATTAGCCCAAATGCTCCGAAAACAAATAGAGCAGAGGAAGGACCAAAGTGAATAAACTAGGCCTTTTTGGAGGGACCTTTAATCCTATCCACAATGGCCATCTCTGGGCTGCCGAAGAAATTACCCGGCAGGCCAGGTTGGAAAAAATTTTGTTTATCCCCTCCTATATTCCCCCGCATAAAGAACAACGCTGTGTTGCTCCTGCCGGGCATCGCTTAGCTATGTTGCGCTTGGCTTTGGCCGGCCAAAAACAATTTATCCCCTCAGCGATTGAAATCGAAGACCGACAGACATCGTATTCTATTTATACTCTCCGGAAAATAAAGAAGTTGTACCCGGAGGAGGAACCTTTTTTTATTATTGGGATTGATGCTTTTCTAGAAATTAGAACTTGGAAGGATTATGAACGGGTTTTAGAAGAAAGCAATTTTTTTGTTCTAAGTCGACCCGGATTTGCTCTGCAAGAAGTCCAGAAGGTGCTCCCGGGAAAGTGGCAAGCGAAGACAACTTGGCTCAACGAAGGACATTTTCCTTCGCCCCGGTATTCAATTTTTCTCGTGGAAATAAACGCTTTACCAATTTCCGCCTCCGAGATAAGGGAGCGGGTAAGGCAAGGAAAATCAATCACCGGGCTTGTCCCGAAAGAAATCGAAAATTATATTTATCAACACCATCTCTATCAGGATGCATAATGAAAGAAAAAAATTTTTCGATGACAATTAACAATCTAATCTTATCCAAAAGAAGCCTGCCTCAACCGGTTCGCTTGGCGGTTAAATCAGCTCTAGCTAAAAAGGGAGGAGAAGTTATCGTCTTAAAATTGAGTGAACTCACTTCTTTTACTGATTATTTCATAATCATGCATGGTCAATCCAACCGGCAGATTATGGCTATCTACGAGCATATCGAGAGCGAGTTGAAAAAAATTGGTCGTCGTCCTCTGGGAGTTGAGGGAGTAGCCAATGCCGAGTGGGTGTTGATGGATTATGGTGATTTCATCGTTCATATCTTCAGCCGTGAGGCTAGAGACTATTATTCTTTAGAGAAACTTTGGGGCGATGCTCCCCAAGCTACCTGGAAATAAGAAGCAAAAATTCCTGTTTTTTCTCCCAGCTACAAAAATAATCATTTTGGGCCTTTTTTTTATCTTGAAGGGGAAGAAAAAGGTTGACATTTGACTGAAGAGTTCTTATTTTATGGAACACCCTAATCTAAAAGGGGGATTGTTAAAGTGAAATGGCGATTGATATGGCCGGGAAAATGTCGGCAGCCTCAACTAGCTTCCCTTATTCATGATTATCACCAGCGGATAACTAAAATGGTTCCCTGTGAACTGGTGGAATCGGGAGAGGCAAAGGGTGTGCCCGAAAAAGAAAAACAGAAAGTTCTCAAGATAGAAGCTGATAATCTTGCCAAAAATATTCGCTCTGGTTATATTATCTGTCTTTCTGACCAAGGTGAAGAAATGACGACCAAAGGATTTAAGGATTTTTTAGAGAAACTGATGCTTTCTTCAGTAAAGACGGTTAATTTTATTGTGGGCGGATTTTTAGGGTTGGATGATTCAATTTTGGCTAAAGCAGATAAAATAATTTCTCTTTCGCCAATGACATTTTCTCACGAGACAATACGTCTGATGTTAATTGAACAGCTTTACCGGGTTATAACTATGACTCGGGGTCTAAAATATGCTAAATAGGGGGACAAATTGGATAAGAAGGAAAAAGAAAAATTCAAAAAAATACTTCTGAAGAAAAAAGAGGCAATAATCAGTAAGATTGCTGAATTTGATACGGAAAGCAAAGAGATTGAGCCGGAGATTGCTCAAGATCTGGCTGACCGGGCCGATAATACTTATACCAAAGAGTTTCTTTTGAGTCTTTCCACTCAGGAAAGGAAGCAATTAAGATTAATCGATCAAGCATTGGCCCGAATTGAAGAATGTACATATGGAAAATGCGAAATGTGCGGGGAGAAGATCAGCAAAAAGAGATTAGAAGCTATCCCTTGGACTCCTTATTGTGTGCGGTGTCAAGAAGAAGCCGAAGAGAGAATCAAACCCGAGTCTTGATAATAACTGGTTGGCTCCAGACAATAGAAAAATATATTGAATTCCTCCTCTTCCCATCTTTTTGCCAAGTTTGTGGACGATTTTTAGAGGGGCGAGGAGAAAAAATTGTTTGTTCCCAGTGTTGGGAGCGAATTATTCTTCCTCCCCGTGGACGTTGTGCTCGCTGTGGCCGTTTTTATGAGCAAGAGAAAGCAGAGCATCTTTGCCTGGATTGTCAGCAGCACCCACCTTATTTTAACCTTCATCGTTCGGCTTTTCCCTATGAAGGGGTTCTAAGAGAAATTATTCTTCTTTTTAAATTCAGGGGTTACAGTTATTTAGCTAAACCCTTAGCCGGGATGGCGATAAGAAGATTGAAGGAGGAAGCGAGCTTGTGGGAGGGGTTAGAGTTGTTATTACCAATTCCGCTTCATCCTCGCCGTACCAAACAAAGGGGCTATAACCAAGCTCAACTTTTGGCTAAGATCATTGGCCGAGAGTTGAGCCTTGAGGATGACTCCCGCGTTCTTCAAAAAGTAGTCAACGTTCCTCCCCAGAGTTCGTTGGCTGAGAAAGCGCGGCGGGAGAATGTCAGAAATTCCTTTAAAGTCAGGTCTCCGGATAAGGTTAAAGATAAAGTTATCGGCCTCGTTGATGATATTTATACCACGGGGGCTACGCTCAATGAGTGTTCCAGGATGCTTAGCCAAGCGGGAGCCAAGGAAGTAAGAGCCCTAACCATAGCGCGCGCTTAAAATTCTCTTTTCGGGATTAGACAGAGGTTATTCTATTCCTCTCGTTATCCTGCCTCCAAATGATATAAAAAAACCCTCCCTTTGGGAGCAAAGGGAGGGTACTAGCTTGAAAGACGGGAGTTATTTCTTGCCGGCTTCTTTTTTAGTGGCTTTGAGGACCTTGACCTTCCGAGGTTTCATTTCGGGCTTTTTGGGCATGGTTATTTTTAAGAGTCCATTGTCGTATTCAGCTTTGATCTTGTCTTGATCAACATAGTTGGGGAGAGTAAAGGAACGGCAGAAGGAGCCGTAAGCTCGTTCAATTCGATGGAAGTTTTCTTCTTTGATTTCTTTTTCTAGCCGTCGTTCTCCGCCGATGGTGAGGGTATTATCTTCCACCTTGATCTCAATATCTTTCTCGCTCATTCCGGGCAGCTCAGCCGTGAGCACCACATCATGTTCAGTTTCATAAATATCTACCGAAGGGCTCCAGGCACCAGAAAGGAGATCCTGCTCTTCACCTCGGGAGGCAAAGAAATCCTCAAAAAGCCGATTCATTCTTTCCCGTAAAGTAATCATATCTCGAAAAGGATCCCATCTGATAATGCTCATTTTATCACCTCCATATCAATATTTCTTAGTGCACTAATAATATAATATCTTAGTCATCAATTGTCAAGTATTGATAAAAAAATTTTTACTTTTTTTGGCCGCGAATTAGAATAGTTACTTCCCCCTTAGATGATATCTCTTCTAATCGCGCTATTATCTCTTTTGCTTTGCCCCGGATGAATTCTTCATGGACTTTGGTCATCTCTCGGGCAATAACCATCTGCCTGTCTCCTAAAGTTTCCGCAACGAGATTTATAAATTGAGCTAGTTTTCGAGCAGGAAGAAAGAAAACCAGGGTTCCCTTTTCTTTCTGGAGCGATTCAAGAAGCCGCTCGATTGCCTTTTTTTTGGGAGGGGGAAAACCTACAAATAGAAAACGGTGGGTTGGTAAACCCGAAGCCATTAAAGCGGTGGTGATGGCCGAAGGGCCAGGAATAGGAATAATTTGAATGTTTTCTTCTAGGGCAGCTTGGAGAAGCAAGAAACCAGGATCGGACAACCCTGGCGTTCCCGCATCAGAGACAAGGGCCACCTTCTGCCCTTGTTTCAATTTCCTGACCAGAAGAGGGATTTTTTCTTTTTCCCGGGGGTGAAAATAACTGATCAACGGCTTTTTAATTTGAAAATGAGCAAGCAATTTGCGGGTGCGCCGCGTGTCTTCACAGGCAATGATATCTACCTCCCGGAGGACTTGAAGAGCCCGCAGGGATATGTCTTCTAGGTTTCCAATGGGAGTAGCGACGATGAAGAGCTGTCCTTCGTGAGGAGAGGGTGAGCCGCCCATTTTATTTATCCCAATCATAGGGATAAAGAAAATCGTGGGTCACCGTTCTTTCGGAAAGTTTAGGGATAAGGGGTGGTTTTCTCTTGAATTCGCTGGCTTTGATAAGGCTAATAATCCGTCCGATTTTTTCCTCGGGAAATCCGAGAGATAGGAGTTGTTGTTTTGATTTTCTTTTATCAACCAGGTGGTAGAGAATTTGGTCGATTTCTTCATAGCTCATCCCGAGTTCAGCTTCATCTGTCTGCCCTGGCCAGAAGCCAGCCGAGGGGATTTTGTGGATAATTCGGGCGGGGACACCAAGATGGCGAGCCAGGAGTCGAACCTGAGTTTTGTATAAATCTCCCAGGGGATTGATGGCCGAGGCCATGTCCCCGTGAATTGTACAGTAGCCGAGGAGAAGTTCGGTTTTATTGCTGGTGCCCAGAATAAGGGCTTGGTAACGAGCGGAAAAATCGTAGAGAATGGCCATTCGCTCTCGCGCCATTTTATTTCCTCTTTGGATGTTATTATCCGTCGGCTGGGATTGGAAGTAGGCCTCAATCATCGGCGTGATATCGATGGTCTGTGTTCTGAGTTGCAAACGTTCAGCCACTTCCCGGGCGTCTTCCAGGTCTTGAGGCGGGGTGGTTCGGTAAGGCATGATTAGACCGATAACATTAGCCGGAGAAAGTGCCCGAGCAGCCAAATGGGCAGCTACTGAGCTGTCTAGTCCTCCTGACAGCCCGATAATTGCCCTCTGGAAACCAAGTTTTGAATATTCTTGACGAATAAAGCTTGTCAAGAAATGAGTCACAAATTCAAGGTTGATCTTAGTCATTTCTGATTATTTTTTCCAATGAACGCCAGATAATCTCTGGTCGATTATCTCGTCGGTAAAAACGTTTTTGTCGAGCCGCTTGGAGATCGCCTGGATCGATGTCGGTGATGAGCATATCTTTGTCAAGGGGAGGAGCTTGAGCTATTAATTGGCCGAAGGGGTTATAAATAAAAGATCCGCCCGCAAATCCTTTGCCGTCTTCGAACCCTACTCGATTACAGTAGAACACAAACACTGAGGAAAAGAAGGAAATAGTTTCTCCCATTAATTCCCACATCCGTTGGCTAGCAAAGCCAGGACTTTCTTGAAAGCCGCGACCTGGGGCCGCACTAAGAACAAAAATGTAATCAGCTCCTCCACTAAATAAAGCATAGCTGGTTCCATAGTGGAGAAAGTCGTAGCAGATAAGCAGCCCGGCCCGGCCATAGGGAAAGTCAAAGCTGGTTATCGCTCGCCCGGGAGTGAAAAATTTGCCTTCTTCAAACATTCCATAGTTCGGCAAGTACACCTTGCGGTGAATATGGAAAATTTGCCCCCGACCCAAGCAGGCAACCGAGTTGAAATATAGCCCAGGTTCTTTCTCTTCCACAAAGCCAAGAATAATGATTAAATCTTGACAAGCTTTTAGTAAGCGTTGAAAAATTGGGCTTTGAGAGGGGTGAAGGGCGACCTCTGGAACTAAGTCTCGCAGGAGGTAGCCAGTTAAACTTAGCTCAGGGAAAAGGAGAATATTGACTTTATTTTGGTGGGCTTGCTCGATTAGGTCAAGATGTAAATCAAGATTTTTATTTACCTCGCCTAAGAAGGGTTTAATCTGGGCTAAAGCGACTTTAATCATAATATTCAAATAACATAATTAGCCCCTCTTGGCAAATTTATTCATCATGCTTGTTGTCCCTCAGGAATTAATGAAAATTGGAAGGTGGTTGGTTTGGAGAAAAACTGCTGTTTTTAGCTGGTTACCGTGGAAGATAGTTCTCATCTTGGGCATGATTAAAGAGATAAGGCATTATCACTTGGGGACAAAGCCTCAAAATTATAAATTTGAGCGGTCGCCTATTTTTTTTATAATCAGATTGCAAATCAAGGCCAGATGTAATATATATTAACCGATAACGGGAACAATTTCTTGGGCCAAAGAAGGAATTATTGGAAGTAAAATGGAACATATAGCTATTTATCTGCGAAATATTTATTTCCAACAAAAAAGTGGTCGCCTCATCTACCGGGGCGGTGAGATCTATAAATTTCTATTTTTCCGGGAAGGTTACTTAGCTTTTGCCAAAACAAATCAGCCTAAAGAGCTCCTGGGCCAGGTCCTTTACCGGATGGGCAAGCTGACCGATGAGGAATTTGAGCGATTGGATGAGGTTATCTCTCCGCGAAAGTACATAGGGGCGATTCTCATCCAGAAAAAAATTATCACGCCTGAAGAGTTAACCTTGGCTTTGGAGACTCAAATGAGAGAAATCGTGCTCAACCTTTTCCCTTTATTTAACGGCCAATTCAAATTTCAAGAAGAAAAAGAATCCGGCTTAGAGGATTTCGAGATTAAGATCAATTTGGCCGATTTGATTGAGGATGGAATTCGTCGGTTAAAATTTAATCCGGCTATTCGAGAATTTTTTCAGGCGAAAAGATTAGTTCCTCATAATCGAGAATTTTATTTTCGCTTAAATGATGAAGAGAAAACCCTTCTTAATGGTATTGAAGAAGGGCATACCTTGGAAAAGCTCAGACAATTATCTTCATTTTCCGAGGAGGAATTTTGGAGAAGTTTGTACCTCATTTATTGTTTAGGTCTTATTGAAGTGGCCGAGACTAAGCCGGAGCCCCAAGAGAAATCTGCTCGTCCCAAAGAGATGGAAAGGAAACTGGATGAGGATCTTGAGGAAGTTATCCGTTTTCATCAAAATTTAGAAGGATTAAATTATTACCAGATTCTAAATGTTTCTTCTTCCTCGAACCTCCAGGAATTGAAAAAAGCCTATTTTCGATTGGCGCGTAAATTTCACCCTGATCTTTATCCGCGAAATTTACCAAAGGATATAAGGCAAAAAATTGCCGATGTTTTTGATGTCATTACCAAGGCTTTTCGAACCTTATCTGATCCAGCCAAAAAGGAAGAATATGATCAGAAACTTGAATCACCGGAATACTTGGATGGCAAAGAAGTTGAACGACGAGCCGAAGTTAAATTTCGCCAAGCCAAAACCCTCTACAATCAAGCTCGTTATGAAGAAGCCTATGCTCTTTTGCGAGAAGCTACCCGGTTGATAAAAAACAAGGCCAAGTATTTTCTCCTTACGGGGATGACCTTAGCCAAGCTGCCTCATTATGCCAAAGAAGCCGAGGCCAACTTTATCAAGGCCATCAAGCTTGAGCCCTGGAATCCCGAAATTTATGTTGCCCTTGGGCTTCTCTATAAAACAGAAGGCCTCCACATTCGGGCCAAGAAACAATTTCACAAAGCCTTGGCCTTAGATCCTGAACACAAAGTAGCCAAAAAGGAGTGGGAAGAATTGGAAGGCTTGGCTAAGAAAAAGAAAACATGGAAAGATTTAGTTACTATGGATTTATTTTCCAAGAAGAAGGATTAGAAGAAACCATTATTTAAGCCGTGAGGCCAGCCTGATGAAGAAACTTTTCTTCTGTCCAAATAGGGATGTTAAGTTCTTGGGCCCGTTGTAATTTAGAGCCAGGATTCTGCCCGACAATCACCACTGTAGTTTTACGACTCACCGAAGAAGTGACTTTTCCTCCCAGGTTTTCAATGATTTCTCGAGCTTCGTCGCGAGTAAATCGATTTAACTCGCCGGTTAGAACAAAGGTCATCCCGGCAAAACGCCCCTGGCTGGGTGCTTCGCCGGTTTCTTTCTCTTCTTCAGTTTTCAACCCGGCCTTTTTTAGTCGCTGAAGGAGTTCTTGGTTTTGCTTTTGGCGGAAGAAAAAAATAATGCTTTCAGCCACCTTAGGACCAATATCAGGGAGCTCGACTAGTTCCTTGTAGGAAGCTTGGGCTAATTTATCTAGGCTGCGGAAATGGGTGGCGAGGATTTGGGCTGTCTTTTCGCCCACGTATCGAATGCCCAGAGCGTAAAGCAAACGATGGAAGTTTCTCTTTTTGGCCGCATCGATTTGGTTGAGGAGATTTTGGGCACTTTTAGGTCCCATTCTTTCCAATTTCTCCAGTTGCTCTTGTTGCAGATGGAATAGGTCGGGGATACCTTTAATGAGCTTCTTGGCCATTAATTGATCGACTAAAGCCTCACCTAAGCCTTCGATATTCATTGCTCGGCGCGAAGCAAAATGGAGGATTGCTTCCCTAAGGCGTGCTGGACAGGAGGGGTTAATGCAGCGGGAGACGACTTCCCCTTTAGGCTTAAAAACTGGGGTCTGGCATATGGGACACCGGGTAGGAAAGACAAATGGTTTTTCCTGGCCTGTCCGGCGCTCCTTCATTACGGCCACTACTTTGGGGATGACATCGCCGCTACGTTCAATTAAAACATAATCTCCCAGGCGAATGTCTTTGCGGCGCAACTCTTCTTCGTTGTGGAGAGTAGAGCGAGTGATAGTGATTCCCGAAAGCTGGACAGGTTGAAGAATGGCCACGGGAGTTAATGCTCCGGTGCGACCAACTTGAACCTTAATGTCAATAAGGCGAGTGGTGGCCTGGCGAGCAGGGAATTTATAGGCGATGGCCCAGCGGGGGAATTTGGCGGTAAATCCTAACCTTTGTTGTTGATCAGTAGAATTAATCTTGATGACAATCCCATCCACATCAAAATCGAGATCATCCCGGTGCTGTTTCCAGTAGTCATAATAAGTGAGGACTTCCTCGACGCTCCGGCAGAGGCGAACATGAGGATTGATCTTAAAGCCCAATTTTTTTAGTAGTTGAAGGTTTTCCCATTGGCTGGGCTGTTGCTGGCCGTTGACAAAAATATAGTAGAGATAAACATCGAGTTGGCGTTGAGCAACTTCGCGAGGATCAAGAAGACGAATTGTTCCGGCCGCAGCATTGCGTGGATTAGCAAAAAGAGATTCTCCTTTTTTTTCTCGCTCTTGATTGATTTTTTCAAAGGAGGCGAAGGGAAGATAAATTTCGCCTCGGACTTCCACTTCCTCTTTTAAGGAGATGGCTAGAGGTAAACTCCGGATAGTTTTAACATTGGCCGAGACATCATCTCCCCGGAACCCATCTCCTCTGGTGATGGCCTGGTTAAAATGACCGTTGCGGTAGATAATGGCGATACCCAAGCCATCTATTTTTAACTCGGCCACAAATTCCAATTTTTCGCCAGGTAAGAGTTTGTCGATTCTCTGGACAAATTCGATAAATTCTTCTTGGCTATAACAATTGTCCAAGCTCAGCATCGGAATAGAATGTTCGACTGAAGGGAAGCTTTCTACCGGCTGCTCCCCAACTCGCTGGGTGGGAGAATCAGGAGTTATAAGTTCAGGGAATTGGCTTTCTAGTTTTTCGAGTTCCTTAACGAGATTATCGAATTCGCAGTCGGAAATTTGAGGATCGTTGTCGACATAGTATTTTTTTTCATGATAGCGGATTTGTTGACGGAGTTTGTCGATCCTCTTGGTTGCTTCGTGCTTAGTGATCCCCACTTTACCACCCTCCTCCCCAAGAGGAACTTAAAATTATTTTGTTTAAAGAATTATTATCTTTTAAGATTAATTATTTTATCCCCAACTTCTGTTTTGTTTGAGCGATGAGTTGATTGAATTTATCGAGGGCGGCTTGCTGTTTAGCTTCCAGATCCTTAATTGCTTGTTGTTCGGCTTCGATTTGCTTGAGCAACTTTTCCATTTCCATTTTTTCTTCTTCAGAGAGCTCTTCTTCTTCCTTGTTTCCAAATTTAGAATTAAAGGTGTTGGTTAAATTTTCCAGATTCTTGGCGCGCGTAGCTAATTCTTTGACTGTTTCATTGTATTGAAGGGTTGGATTTTGGGTGAAGAATAAGCTTTCGGCCAATTTCATGGCTTTTTCAGAATAGGTCTTGGACAAGAAGGCGGCTTGGAGGAGATAGTCGATAGCTTCTTGACTCAGCAAAGGCTTGGTCTTGGTTTGAGCAGCCAGAATGATTCCAATGTTATAGGCCAATTCGCCGCTTTTCTCTTTCGCATAAGCTTGCTTATAATACTTCAACGCTTCGGTTGTTTTACCAGCTCGATGGAGAGCTTTAGCATAATAAACAAGGCTGGGGAAGTCGTTCATGGAAGTGGCAGGAAGCTTAAAAGCTTGGGCGGCTTCGTTGTATTTTTGGCGGTCATATAAAGCCTTCCCGACTTTCTTTAAAGAAGCAATAATTTGGTTATTCTTTAAAATGGAGTAGGAATTAAGATAGGCTTTGACCGCACCATTTAAGTTGCCGGCTTTTTCCATTGCTTGGGCTTGAACGAAATATCCGGCACCTTGAAAGGTCTGCCATTGCTTGGCGGCGTTGGCCTTGTCAGCTTTTGCTTTATTGCTTTGAGCCAATTGAATAATTTGGCTGGCATAACTTTGGGCCTTACTTAGATTTTGGCCCGTGGCCACATAAATGCCAGCCACCTGGATGAGGACTTGGGCTTTAGTCAAACTATCGAGGCCATCAAGAGCGAGAGCTTTTTCCCCATAGTTGACCGTTTCTTGAGGGGTTTTGCCAGGATATTGGAGCAAACAAAGGTTGGCGTAAGCAAAATTTTCATATTTGGTTCCCTGTCCTGCATACTTTCTTATATATTCTTTGAGTAATTGAGCCTTTTGCCCCGGATCTTGGGAGGTCATTGCTTTAATATAAGCTTGATCAGCCTCGGACTGGGCAAAGAAGGAGGAAGGGAGGAATAGAGTTAGAGCAATAAGCACAACAATTATTTTTCTCATTTTGGTCTCTCCTCAAAAATTTTTGGAATCATAGCTTACCAAATGCAAATTGTCAATAAAATATAACCCGCATTCTTAGCCACGTGCCTTTTTTAACCACGTGCCTTTTATAGCCTTTTATAACTAAGACAAAATACTATATAGCAAATTTGGTGCCAAATTCAAGTTGATCCTTAAGAAAATTAATTGTTTAATCAAGGGAAGGGGGTTAAAATAAAAATAGACTTCCATGAAAAAAGAAGAGATTTGTGAAATTTTTTTACAGAGAGTTGGTAAAAGTTTAACAACTAATGAACCCTTGGCTAATCATTGTCATTTTCAGATCGGAGGTCCGGCCGATTTTTTCTTTGTGGCTACTAAGGAAGAAGAGATGCTCGCCGTGGTAAATTTGGCGCGGGAGTGTGACTTGCGCTTCCGAGTAATTGGCGGCGGCTATAATATTCTTTTCGATGACCGGGGATATCGAGGTTTAATCATCAAAAATGGGTTGCGAAAAATTCAGCGGGTGGACTCTTATCGAATTATGGTCCATTCGGGGACGGAGCTGGCCGAGTTAATCACCTTTGGGCAAGATTTCTCACTGGCCGGCCTTGAATTCTTGGCTGGTATTCCAGGAACAGTAGGAGGAGCCGTCTATGGTAATGCTGGTGCCTTTGGGCATGACATTGGAGAATGTGTCGAGAGTGTTCGTCTTTTAAATAGATCCGGCGAGATTATCGAAATTGAACCTCCGCATCTTCAATTCAGCTACCGGTGGAGTAGTCTGAAGAATAGTCAAGACATCATCCTCAGTGTCAAGCTAAAGTTGAAGCCTGGTGAGAAAGAGGCGCTAAAGGCGAAAATTAGCGAGATTCTCAAACAGAGGCGAAATAAACTTCCCTCCCCCACGCTTCCCAGCGGGGGGAGTTTTTTCAAGAATCCCCTTCTTCCCAGTGGCCGCAAAATAGCAGTGGCTCCGCTGCTCGAACAAGTCGGGGCCAAAGGATTGAGGGTGGGAGGAGCGGCTGTTTCTCAGGCCCATGCTAATTTTATCTATAATCTGGGAGGGGCCACAGCTCAAGATGTGCTTAAATTAGCTTCGTCGTTAAAAGAAAGAATTCGCCGCCATTTTGGCCTGGAACTGGAGGAAGAGGTTATTTTTCTTCCAGAAGATGCTTAATGTGCGCAATTTTTTGGGGGGACAAGACTCTCTTCTTTTCAGCTATTTCCAAGAGGAGATAACTAAGAGAAATGAAAGACCTCTTAACCGAGGGGAAGTCTTTTAGCGCGGCCAACTGTTGAGCCATTGTTTTTAAATCGCCCCTTTGCAAGGGGCCGGTGAGACTCTCTTCTATTCCCATTTCTTGGATATTGTTAATGGTTTGGCAAATAAGAGGCCGCAAAAGAGCGACACTTTCTCTTTGATTCAGTCCCGCTTCTTGAAGGAGAGAGGAAGAAGCATAAATAAGCCCAACCAAATAGTTGGAGGCCAGTGAGCAGGCGGTATGATAAAGTGGTCGTTGGTGGGGAGGCAGGGTAATTAGCTGTCCACCCAAGCTTTCGGCGATTTGTTTAGCAAGGGATAGAGCTTTTTCACTACCGTCAAAAACAAAGAATATTTGATGAAAAATTTCGGGGGGGAGATCTTTTCGAGGAAAGCTTTGCAGGGGATGAAGAGCGCCGGTGGTGGCGCCTTTTTCCTGAAGCTCTTTCAGGATGGTTGAAGAGTAAAGTCCGCTGGTGTGAAATACATATTTACTCGCCCAGTCAAGAGAAAGGGAAGATAGGCGGGAAATCACTTCAGCCAAGTAATCATCCTTAACGGTTAGAAGGATTATTTCTCCCTGGGCGACTGCTTCGGTCAAGGAAGACCTCACTCGGCCGGCGCCGATAATTTGGCGACTTTCTTCGGCTGATTTCCGATGCAAGCTATAAAGGCTTTCCAGTTGAAAGGCAGTGCGGACCAAGGCTCGAGCTAAGCAAGTTCCTAGGCGGCCAGACCCAACCACGGAAAAAGTGATTTTTTTCATAAGGTTAACAGTTTATATTTTTTGGGGATCAATGCTTTCATTAATTAGATCCAGCTCTTTGCCCTAAGGCATTTAGTTTATTTTTTATTTCTTTTTTTGGCTGAATAATTCCACCCAGTGCTGAATTTCTAAGGGAGTAGGTGTTATTGTTTCTTTTTGGTGTTCTAAAAAGCGCTGGTGACGTTTACGGACTCGCTTTAATTCCTGGGCAAATTCAGCCGAAGCAAGCGACTTAAACCCCAACTCACGGGCCTTAGTCCTGATTTCTCGGTCAGTAGTAATGACCCAGAAGTTTTTTTTATTGGTACGATTAGCCAGGATATCGATAATTACCTTATCGGCCTTTTCTCCAGGGGGTGGAAAAAGCACTTCAAGCCGGTCATTGCTTTGAGCCATTTCTTCCAGTTCGGCCTGAGGGGGACCGTCAAAAACAATGATGACTTTAGTTTTCTTTATTTTTTGAAAGATCAGGAGAATTTCTACTACCCATTCTCGCGACTCAGGATTATGGAGGAAAGGAGCGAATAAATAGCCGGTTAGATTATTGCCATCGATTAAATAGGCCATTACCTTCTACCTAGAATTACTCTCGTTTTCTTTTTTCTTCCGAGTTTTAGCTGCCTGTTTTAAACCAAGTTATAGGATTCGCCTTGCTTAAGAATGATTACTTCGGCTCGGTCGCCCACCCTTTTTTTGAATTCGAAAGGATCAGCAGCTACCAAGGGGAAGGTGCCGTAATGAATGGGGATCACTTTTTTTGTTTGGGTAAATTCAACGGCTTTGGCGGCCGAGGGAATTCCCATGGTATAGCGATCACCAATGGGGAGGAAACTGAGGTCAGGCTGGAAAAATTCTCCGATTAATTTCATGTCGTAAGTTAATGCCGTATCCCCAGCGTGATAAAGTGTTTGACCGTCCATCTCCACCACCACTCCGGCCGGGTCACCTTTATCACAAGAATGCAGAGCATTGACCATATGGATAGTTACACCTTTAACTTGGATAGTACCACCAATGTTCATCCCTTCGGCTTCAAGCCCATTTTCTTGGGCCATGACCGCAATTTCATGGATTCCCACCAGAGTTGCTTTGGTCTTTTTACAGATAGTGAAAGCATCTCCCAAATGGTCACCGTGATCGTGAGTGACAATCACTATATCGGCGTGATTGATTTCATCCGGAGTGATTGCCGCGACCGGATTTCCGGTTAAAAAAGGATCAATGATTACGGTCCGGCTCCCTTCGATGTAAACGGCTGCGTGACCCCACCAGGTAATTTTCATCTTGCTCCTCCTTGTTTTATTTTTATGAGCTGGCCTTTTTTATCCGGGAGGCCAGGTCATTCGCCGCCCGCCGAGAAGATGAAAATGCAGATGGAGGACTTCTTGACCTGAATCCGCGGCGGTATTAAGAACGATTCGGTAGCCAGATTCAGCGACTCCTTTCTCTTCAGCAATTTTTCTGGCGACCAGCAGAATTTTTCCCAAGAGAGCTTCTTTTCCGGCGGGGACTTGATTGAGAGAAGAAAAATGCTCCCGCGGGATAACTAAAAGATGCACAGGAGCTTGAGGCTTTATGTCTTCGAAAGCGATGACTTCCTCGTCTTCATAAATAATTTTCGACGGGATTTTTTTGGCGGCAATTTGGCAGAAGATACAATCATCCATTAGCTACTCTCCTCCTCCGGTAAGCGTTCAATATGTGCTCCCAGAGTTTTTAGTTTTTCTTCAATTTTTTCGTAACCTCGGTCAAGGTGTTCCATGTCGTTGATAATGGTTTCTCCATTGGCGATAAGTCCAGCCAGCACTAGGGAGGCCGAGGCCCGGAGATCAGAAGCAATTACCTCTGCTCCAGAGAGAGGGGTTTTTCCTTTGACGATGGCCTTGTCTTGAAAAACTTCAATGTTGGCTCCTAAACGGAGTAATTCATTGACGTGAGAGAAGCGCCGGTCAAAGATAGTTTCGGTGATAATCGAGGTGCCCTCGGCTTGGGTCATCAAGACGGTAAATTGAGCTTGCATATCGGTGGGAAAACCGGGGTAGGGAGAAGTAGTGACGTCTTGAGGTTTTATTTCCGGAGCGCCTTGAACTCTTAAAACGTCAACCCGGTGGGGATGGCGGTGAATTTCTGTGCCAGAAAATTTTAACTTTTCGATGACCGTGGTTAAATGCTCAGGAATTACTCCTTCAAGAGTAATCTTTCCCTGGTTTAAGGCCCCGGCTACCAAGAAAGTTCCTGCTTCGATACGATCAGGAATTATTTCGTGAGTAGCTCCTCCCAGAGATTCAACTCCCTTGATTTGCATGGTTTCCTCGCCAATGCCATCAATCTTGGCCCCCATTTTAACAAGGAGATGACAGAGGTTCACTACTTCAGGTTCTAAAGAACAATTACGAAGGATTGTTTCTCCCTGGGCTAGGCAAGCGGCCATCACCAGGTTTTCTGTGCCGCCAACAGTCTTCTTTTCGAATTCTATTTCTGTTCCCTTTAGCCTGTTAGTTTCGGCGTGGATGTAGCCGTGTTCTAAAGAAATGAAAGCTCCCATCTTTTCCAGACCATGAATATGGAGATCGATTGGCCGGGAACCGATGGCGCAGCCTCCTGGAAGAGCAACGATGGCTTTGCCATGCCGGGCCAATAGGGGGCCGAGGACGAGAATAGAGGCTCTCATGGCTCGAACGTGCTCGTAGGAAGCTTCATCAGAGCGAATATTTCTGGTCTGAATACTAAGGGAGTCATTTTCAAGGGAATACTCGGCTCCTAAGCCTTCCATTAAGGTTAAAATGGTGAAAACATCTTTGACTAGGGGAATGTTGTGAAGCTGGAGTGGTTCCTTAGTCAAAAGAGAGGCGGCAATCGCAGGCAAAACTGCGTTTTTGGCTCCGCTAATCTTGACCCGACCATGAAGGTGAAGATCATGATTTCCTAGAATCCTGATTTTGGCCATTTTTTCTCATTCTAAAGTAAGCCCGAGAAAAATTCAATAAAACCGCTGGGGCGACAATTATTGCTTGTTTATTTTCTTGGGCTAACTAGGCTCTTTCATTTCTTTGATTAAAGAATATTATAGGGAAAGATATCTTGGGTCCGGGCAGCTTACCTTATCTAAAATTTTATTATTACTTATCATTCGTGTCCCAAAGATATTTCTGCATTTTGGGTAATTTATTGAATTCAATTAAATTACAATGAAATATATCATAATCGATTTGAAACAAAATTCCATTTTTTTATCGTGTAACTTCAACAATATCAACACAAATTTTTCCGTTTAATAAACGTTGGGACTGTAATGATTACTTATGATTACTTATGAACAATGACTTAATTATTTAAAATCCTCATTTGTTTATTGGTAAAGAGGCTAAGATTAATCTCCTTTTTCTCCTTTTTATCTTGAGAATTTTGCTTGGTTACAGCCTTGGGCCTATCAAATTTATGTGATAGTAGAGACAATTATTTTTTTCCCCAACTAATTCCTGAATTTGTAAAGTTGGTCTAAAATAAAGAGCCTGAATCAAGGATTGGTGAATCTATTTAAGATAGAGATAAGACAAACTTCAAATTCGCGGATTCTATCTAAGATGCGGGTAATTCTGAATTACCAGATGGTAAAATTTAATAGATAGAAAGATTAGAAGATGTGGACATGGTTATTTTTACCCTTGCTTATTTTCTTAGCTCGAGTTATTGATGTAACTCTTCAGACCTTGCGGATAATCTTTATTTCTCGAGGGTTGAAATATATTGCTCCATTTGTGGGTTTTTTTGAAATTTTAATTTGGCTGTTGGCCATTCAACAGATCATGATTAATCTTCATAATCCTCTGTGTATGTTAGCCTATGCTGCTGGATTTGCTATGGGGAATTTTGTCGGTCTAAGTCTGGAACAGAAATTATCCATGGGGACCGTAATTGTTCGATTGATCACCACTAAAGATATTTCTCCTCTCAAAGAAATTTTAAATTCTCGGAAGTTTGGCTTGACGACGATTAGCGCTCGGGGAGCTAAAGGACCCGTTCAAATTTTATACATTGTAGTTCGCCGGGAGAGTCTGCCTGAGCTTGTTCCCCTCATCATGAAATATCACCCCAAAGCATTCTATACCATTGAGGATGTTTCTAAGGTTAGTGAGGGAATATTTCCCGAAAGAAAGAAAAATTTGGGATTCAAAGAATTGATACGGCGTTCCTTCAGCCGTAAATGCAAATAATTCCTATCAAGGTAGACTTGACTAAGACAAGTTAAAATTAAAAAGAGGTTAGAATCACGGCCATTAGGCCGGTCAGAAAAACGCCATCAAAAGTCCCTGCCCCTCCAATGGAAGCCACGGGGGCTCCAAGATTTGAGATCTTCTTTAGATTCATCAAGTCTGCCCCGATTAAAGTGCCTAGGGTTCCGGAGGTATAAGCAATAATCGGGGCTGCTTGGGGATGAAGAACTAGTTCAAAAAGAAGACCAAGGGCGGCGGCCATTAAAGGTGGCAAAAGAGCTGGGGTGGCAATCCCGACACCTCTTATTGGGCGAGCAATCTTATGGACGAAAAGAGACATAATCAAGGTAGAAATGGCTATTTCCGGAAAAAAGGCTAACCATTTCAGAATAAGATAGATAGAGATTAAGGTGGGAATTATGGCCCCACCAACATTCACAGCGATGGTCATTTGCTGGGTGTAACTGCTGCGCGGAATTTTGAATTTCCAACCGAAAAAGTCAATAATTTGTCCCGGCCTTTCGACTTCAGCAACATATTTTTTTACGGGGATATTAACCATGCTTCCTAATAAAATTAAGAAAAGAAGAGAAAATAGAGCATCTTTAGGAATTCCGAGCTGGTCGAAGGCAAAACTAATTAGCCCAAGATGAAGGAAGAAAAAAAGAAGGCCAATGATAAGCAGATAGAAGAAAAAAATAAGAAAGATGAAAGGAAGGAAGAACATAGAGGAATTATAATTTAAGCGCGTAAATTATTCAAAGCATTGTCCTATTTTCTGATAAGTGAACATTTTTGATGTGGTGATAATATTGAAAAGATTCAAAAAGCCCAAGGTTTTTCAAGACCTCAGAAAAATATATTTTAAACCTTTATTCCATTTTTGCTTTCTTCAAAATATATCTTTGTTTGGCTGAATATTTTTGCCTTTTGGATCTATTTTGAGAGAAGCATCTCCAAAACTGTGATGGAAAAATGGTGACAGGCACCTTATTTTGGCCTGGAACGTTGCCAAGACAACTGGCAGATATAGCGCCGGTCACCATTTTTCCCTGCACGAGAACAAAAATGAGAGATAAATATTTTGTGTGTCTTCATTTTTTCTCCTCAACCAATGTTTATAAATTAAATTAAAGCCATTACCTTGGCTATCTCAGTTTTGGAGAGGCTTGCTGGTTTAAGGGGGATGTTGAATATTTATCTTAATAATAAAAAATAATAAAAATTAAAATATTTTGACAAAACCATGGAGAATAGTGTAACCATAATTTCTTGTTTTTTTCATGTAATTGAATAGTTGCAAAAATGCGAGTATAGAAGAAAGCCTTTGAGAGGTGTTAACAATTTAAAAAATATAAGGTAGCTTTAGAAAGTAATTGGGGAAAAGGAAAATACTATTGAAATGGATTGAGTTGACAAGATTTTTTACTTTGATTTGGTGTCTGCTGTTAACCATCGGGAGCGTCTTTAATCAAGAGATAACCTCAGAGAATTTAATTCTGAGAGTGGGGCCTTCTGTTGAAATAGATGGGCAACTTCAAGATGACGCCTGGACGAGAGCAATTCCGGGAGAAGAAATATTAGTTCCTCATCCTGACCGGGATCAAACAGTGAAAATTAAGACTCAGGTTTTTCTAGGTCAAGATGGGAACTTTCTTTATATTGCCTTTGTTTGCAACGATCCTACTCCTGAGAAAATAATGGCTGAAGTTAAAGCTAAAGATGGAGAATTACGAACTGATGATTCTGTCTATCTTTTTCTCCTGGGAGGGACCGATCAAGATTATATTTATTTTTTCGGGCTCAATCTTTTAAATACCAAATTGGATGGGCGTCTGAGTTTAATCGATGGGAGCAAAGACTTGGCGTGGGACACTCAGTGGTTCTCGGGAGTTCAAAGAAGCGAAGGAGGATGGATTGCAGAAATGGCCATCCCTCTGGAGCCTTTTCTTCCCCCGGGAGAAAAAGCAGAAATAAATATGCTTGTCTCCCGAGTGGTTCCTCGATTAGATCCTGTTTTCTGGGGGGCCTCTGGAGCCGGCTTTTTCTTTAGAGCAGATTAATCTTTTGCAACCCATAACTATTATTAAGAAAGAAAAGAGGTTCCGAGGAAACAGCTTTCTTTTATTCCGACAAACGCCAACTGAGGGATCACCTTTAGGAGGGGGGCTTGACCTGGGTTATAACTTTTCCCCTTTAATTTCGGCCGAGGTTACCCTTTTTCCTGAATTTGGCTTAGTTGAACCTGATGAAGAAAGATTAAATTTTACTCCTTATGAACTAAAAATTCCTGAAAAAAGAAGTTTTTTTCAAAGTTTGGCTGGGGAGGACCAGTCAGTGTTTGACCTTTTTTATTCCAAAAGGATACGAAAAATTCAGGCGGGAGCAAAGGTAAAAGCTACCTTTCCAGGGAGTGAGATATTTTTCTTATCCACCTTGGGCCCCCAAGACGATATCAGCCAAGTCCCTAAAGCCAGCTATCATTTTGGACGAATTAGCCTCTCTCCCCGCTCGTGGTTTTCTTTGGGATTAACCGGAAGTGCCCGGGTAGACCGGGAAGATAAATGGGGCAGTTTGGCCTTTGATTGGGTCCTCAAGATTTCTTCTCATTTTAATCTTCAAGGGCAATTTGCCCAAAGCTATGGTCAAAAAAAAGAAGATTCCTCCGCTTTAGGAGCTTTTATTAGCTATCAAAGCGATCCCACTTATTTTAAATTGGGGTTTTTACGAATAGGGAGAAATTTTGGGGATAATCTAGTCAAAGTAGGTTATATTCCTGATGATAATCGCCAGGAAATAAAAACAGAATTAGTCCATAAATTTAATTTAGGGCGAGGCGTTTTTAATTCGTTTCATGTGGCCGGAAAGGGTGATGTCTATTGGGGATTAGACAATACATTACGGAGTTGGTCGGCCGAAACCAAAGTTTCTCTTGAGTTTAAATCTTTTTGGAGTATCGGTGTTTCCTATCGAAAGGAGTATATGCTCAATGAATTATACCCAGCAGATTATCCGGGTCTTGAAGATAAAATTGATCTTGACCAATGGCGAATCTATCAAGAGTCATTAGGAGAAATTTCTCTTTTTGATTCCAACTATTTATTTAATTTATTTAACCCGGTGGTCGGGACCCATTATTACCTTTATTATGGGAAACCGGAATACTGGACCAATAAAACCTCTTTATTTTCTTATTTTGATAGGGGCCCAGGAGGACGCTTCCAATTGGAAGTTAGATTTGGCCAGTTTTTAGCGCGGGGGTTTACTTTGTTTAGATTGTACAAAGATTTCTCCATCAGCCAGACTCTCTTTCTCGAATATTTTCTTTATTATCTAGATTATAGTTTTGAAATTTCTCCAGTATATAAGAGTGCTAATATTCATGTCTTGAAAATTAAAAATAAATTATCGGATCTGCTCGATCTGAGTTTATTCTTCCAGGCGAATACGGCCTTAGATAAGATTACCCTTCAACTGCGGGCTAAGTATGCTTTCTGGTCAGAACACGGAGTGGCTGAATTTGTTTATCAAAGGGGCTCGAGTTTTTATCGGGAAGTTAACGAGAATGACTCTGCCTTTTTAAGTTTTAGCTATCGATTTTAGAACTTCTCTCCTGACCGATGACAAGTAGAAATTAAAGCTGACGTTTATTTCTGGAAAGAATGACATTTTAAGTGGTTAGGGAAGCTAGGGCAGTGGAAATAACTATGAAATCGTGATGGCTGGCCACGTTCTTATTCAACGATTGTTAGGCTTTAATCAAGAAGAAATAAAACAATGGCTCATCGCCTTAGTGGATAGCCGGAAATGTAATGGCTGTCCTCTGCAGCCCGGCGAAGATGTTGAGAACATATTGGATCGACGTTGCCAAATTAATGTTGGAGCCCCCTTGTCTTTGGCCATTCGATTATGCTCGGCCCTAATTGCTGGGCGGGAATATAATCGCCGTCAGCTAGTTGATTGGCAGAAAATCCCAGGCATTCTTTGCCCTTGACAGGCTGAATTTGCTTGTGATAAAAGGATTATGAAGTGGAGAAGATTAGCGTTTTTTCCTTAGACATAAATTTTCAACTTTAATTTAATCTAACTTTTCAACCAAAGGAGGCAATATGCGACTTCTTTTTGTTGGTTTTGGGACAGTTGGACAGGGATTGGCTGAATTATTGTTGGAGAAAAAAGAGATATTGACGAAAGAATTTGGCTTAACTTGGCAAACAGTGGGTATTTTAGATAAAAAATTAGGAAATGTAGTAGCTCCCGAGGGACTGGATTTACAAGAAGCATTAACAGCAGCGCAAAATCAGAAATTGCTGGAAGGGGTGAGGGGAGAAAGAATTTCAGGGGAAGCAACAGAGCTTATTTCCGGGCTTGAGGCCGATGTCTTGATCGAGGTGACCTACACAGATATCAAAACAGGAGAACCGGCGGTAACTCATATCCGCCAAGCTTTAGAAAAGGGGATGCATGTGGTCACCACTAATAAGGGCCCGGTTGCTCTTTTCTATGAAGAATTAATTGATATTGCGCGGGCTAATAATGTCCATTTTTTATTTGAGGGCACGGTAATGAGTGGGACACCAGTTCTTAATCTTTTTCGAGAAACGTTGATTGGGTGTGAATTTCAAGAAATAAAGGGAATATTAAATGGAACAACTAATTACATTCTAACCCGCATGGAAGAAGGACTTTCTTATGAGGATGCATTAAAAAAAGCCCAAGAATTTGGATATGCTGAGGCTGTTCCGGATGCCGATGTTCTGGGGTGGGATGCCTTGGCCAAAGTTACAATTTTAGCTAAAGTTGTCTTTGGCTCCCGAGCTAAGCCGTTTGATTTCCCCTGTGAAGGAATTACTTCCATTACCTCTAGTGCGGTGGTGAATGCGTTGTCCCGGGGAAAGCGTTTCAAATTAATCGGGCGAGTTTGGCGAGAGAGAAATCTTGTCAAAGCGGAAGTTGCCCCCGAAGAAATTGATATCAATCATCCTTTGGGAAGTGTAATGGGGGCAACTAACGCTTTAACCATCTTAACCGATTCTTTAGGCGAGATAACCGTCATTGGACCTGGAGCCGGTCGCCGCGAAACAGGCTATAGTCTCCTTAATGACCTACTGAAAATTGCCCGTGAGCAGGCCAGATAGCCAGTCCCAGCGAAAAAATCTGGTGGTTTATCTCTGTGGATAGGTGGCTGAGGCCGCTTTTCGTAATCTATCCATGATTGCTCTTCCCAACCCCTCTTCAGGAACAGGTTCGGCGATGATAATATCGACTTTGGCCTGGTCAAGGCGATGAAGAGCGGCAAACAGATTAGCCGCTGCTTCTCTTAAATTTCTCGAGGGGGAAAGGATTTCTACTTTATAAGCGGAAATGTTTGCCGGCGCTGAGCTAAAGGCTAAATATCCAATTTTTAGTTTCGAGGGCAGTTTTAAGTTATCGTGCTTGATAACCAGGGTGGCTCTTGGGGCGTAGTGGTGGGTGAGTTGACCGGGAGCTAGTGGTTTCGGGGAAGGCGGGGCAATTCTAACTGGCCCTATAATTTTTTCAATTTCTTCGAGAGGGACTCCTCCAGGTCGTAGCAAAGTGGGCTTTCCGGTGAGGTCGAGCACGGTTGATTCAATCCCCACAGGAGTTGGGCCTCCATCAAGGATTAAATCAATTTGCGAGCCGAGTTGCTGGGCGACATGAGAAGCGGTGGTGGGACTAAGGAACCCGAAGAGATTAGCACTTGGCGCAGCAATGGGTCTTTTGGCCTCTTTAATGAGAGCTAGAGCAACAGAGTGGTTAGGCATCCTCACCGCAGCCGTATCAAGCCCGGCCGTGACTAGCTCGGGAATCTTGGGGGATTTTAATCCGATTAAAGTTAAAGGTCCCGGCCAGAAAGATTCGATAAGAGGAAGGGCAACGTCGGGTCGCTGACGCCAGATGAGATTAAGATCCTCAACGGAGGCAATATGGATGATGATAGGGTCAAATTCTGGTCGTTTTTTCACTTCAAAGATACGGGCCACCGCTAGGGAATTGAAGACATCGGCCCCGAGTCCATAAACTGTTTCAGTAGGGAAAGCCACTAATCCCCCTTGGGTGATAGTTCTAGCGGCAATTTTGATGTTCGTTTTATTGGCCGGTAAGATCCCCATCGTTATTGCTCACTATAGGTTAATATTTTTTTGTTTTATTGCTTAATCTCCCAGACTTTTTTTGTTTTTTCAGGGCCATCATTAACTGCCGAGATCTAGCGGTCCTTGCTTGAATTGTGATTTGGAATAAATCTGCTTTTTGTTTTTAAGCCTAAATAATTAAATAAAATTTTTATTGCGGAATTGTTTAGAGCTGGCCAAGCTTTATTGATTGTTTGTTAAAGCTTGATCATCATTTTCGATAATTGTTTTCTTGTGGTCTTGATATTTCTTAATCCGGCGCGCTAATTCATTATCCTTAAGAGCGAGGATTTTCGCTGCGGCCAGAGCTGCTTGTTCTGGTTCTAAGACCACAAGGGGGCACACTCCAGAGGGCATCCGAAGGCTGGAAAAGATATCTGCTCCGCCAAATTTGTCGCTGTAAGGAGGGCAAGCGATGACGGGCCGGGCAGTTTGAGCATCAACAAAGGCGCTTAAAGCATTACTTCGTCCCGCAACAGTGATGAAGACCACCTCTTCTGTCTCGTATTCTTTGATAATTTCTAAAACTTTAAGGGGTACTTTATGGGCTGAAGCGATTCTCATCACCATGGGGATTCCCAGTTCTTCAAGGAGAAGAGCGGCCTTTTTCGACCATTCTAAGTCGCCCTTGGAACCCATAATAATGATGACTTTCATTATCTTTCTCCCCACCAAGAATTTGAGGAATAAAAAACGACGGGAGAGAAACTCTCCCGTCGTGGGTAACCTACTCCCGAAAAGAGGTTAATTCTGGTTTTTGATAAACTCTTCAACCCAATCAGTAGTGATACTCTTTGGCCTTTCAATGGGCAAACCTAAGGCCCGGTCCCAACAAAGTGAAGCGAGTACGCCAAGAGCTCGGGAGACTCCGAAAAACACGGTGTAGAAATCGTACTCTTTAACTCCGTAGTGAAGCAAAAGACATCCGGAATGAGCGTCAACGTTAGGCCAAGGATTCTTAGCTTTTCCATGCTCTTGAAGAATAGGCGGAACAACTTCGTAGAGATCACTGACGACTTTGAATATTTCATTATCAGGTAGGTGCTTAAGGGCGAATTCTCTTTGAGCGACATAGCGAGGATCGGTTTTCCGCAGGACAGCGTGTCCGTAGCCGGGAATAACTTGTCCCGCATTGAGAGTATCCCAGACATACTGCTTGAGTTGTTCCTTAGTTGGTTTAGAACCGAGTTTTTCGATGAGCTCCATAATCCAGCGGAGAACTTCCTGGTTAGCTAGCCCGTGGAGAGGACCGGCCAGCCCGTTCATGCCCCCAGATAGGGACAGATAGGCATCGGAAAGGGCGGAACCGACGAGATGAGTTGTATGGGCTGAAACATTTCCTCCCTCGTGGTCACTATGGAGGACCAGGTAGAGTCGCATCAGTTCTTTAAACTCTTCATTTTCTACGCCTAACATGTGGGCAAAATTTCCTCCCCAGTCGAGAGTTGGATCAGGAGGAATGTGTTCGTCGTTTTTATAGATGCGACGGTAGATAAAAGCAGCAATTCGGGGCAACTTGGCCAGTAGATTCATGACGTCTTCAAACATCGGATCCCAGTATTCAGTTTTGGGCATCCCTTCACGATAACGCTGAGCAAAGAGCGACTCTTTCTGAAGAGCGAGAATACCCATCGAAAATTGAGTCATCGGGTGAACATCTTTGGGGATGGATTTCAAAACCTCGAGGACATACTCAGGCACCTCTCCTCTTTGTTGCCATTCCTTGGTGAGTTCCCGGACATCTTCTTCGCTAGGAAGATCACCAGTAAGCAGTAAATAAAATATTCCTTCGGGCAGAGGTTCTTCACCACCAGGAGCCTTAGGGAGCTTTTGGCGAAGTTCGGGGATGGTAAAACCCCGGAAGCGGATGCCTTCATAGGGATCTAAAGCAGAGGTTTCTGTTACCAAACATTTGACCCCTCTCATGCCTCCATAAGCTTGGGCCACTGACACATCTGAAATCTTGATTTCCCCATGCTGTTTGGTCAAAGTGCGTACTCTTTGACGCATGGGATCGATCTTGGCCGCAAACTTTTCTTTTAATGATGCCATATAATCCTCCTTTGGAGTTTATTTGTTATTGTTATTTTTAATTAAAAAAATCACCCACTTGCAATATATCATCCTTGGGGAAAAAATGTCAATTTAATTTTGTTGAATGTTATTGACATTTATGACGTAAGATTATTTACTAAAATAAATTTTATCTTACCAGGAGAAAGAAATGGAAATTTTACTCTTCCTTTTGATTGTAGTTGGAGTTGTTCTGGTCGGGGGGATTGTCATCTACAATCGTCTGATCACCATCCGTAACCGGTGTGATAATGCCTGGGCCCAGGTGGACGTTCAATTACGCCGGCGTTATGACCTGATCCCCAATTTGGTTGAAACGGTTAAAGGATATGCCCGACATGAAAAAGAAGTTTTTGAAAAGGTAACCGAAGCCCGAACCAAGGCTATTAACGCCCAGACGGTTAGAGAACAAGGTCAGGCTGAAAATATGTTGACTGGAGCCCTTAAATCTCTGTTTGCGGTGGTGGAAAATTATCCCGATCTAAAAGCCAATCAGAACTTCTTAATGCTGCAGGAAGAATTAGCTGGAACGGAAAGCAAAATAGCTTATGCTCGTCAATTTTATAATGATATGGTGATGAAGTTTAACATCAAGCTGCAAGTCTTTCCTTCTAATGTGATTGCCCGGCTTTTTAATTTCCAAGAAAAAGAATATTTTGAAATTGAAGAAGAAGAGGCTCGTGAACCGGTCAAGGTTTCTTTTTAAAAAAAATCTCTCAAGATGAGGAGCCTCTGGAGGTGGCCAATAAAGCCACCGCCCATCTATTCATTGTGAATCCCTTAGAAAAGATTCAGGGCCGCGTAAACAGATTATTCCAGACTCACCCTC
>Ga0190360_1000005_pt1 | contig 106621 bp, 95 predicted proteins | sample 48721834_MG_FD_161271 | JGI IMG/M metagenome (GOLD analysis project Ga0190360, IMG submission 161271) | Hydrothermal vent microbial mat bacterial communities from Southern Trench, Guaymas Basin, Mexico - 4872-18-3-4_MG | ecosystem: Environmental > Aquatic > Marine > Hydrothermal vents >...
CGCATGCCTCCTGTGGTGTGGGCTACCCGGCCTGAGTGTAGACCAAGGAGCCTCCGTCTCCAACTCCACCACCTCAGCAAGCGGAAGAATTTCCTAATTTTAGATGAGTGAATACGGCGCCTTTACCCACCCCTCCACCTCTGGTAGAATCCGACCGCTGGACGTGGTACCCTTCGTCCTGAGCGCCGCATGCGGCGCTCAAATGTTGAAGAAAGGGCTTGAGACGATGAAAGTATTGCTGCTGAAGGACGTATACAAGCTGGGCCGTGCCGGCGATGTCAAGAAGGTCGCGGATGGCTATGGGCGCAATTACCTGATCCCGCAGGGCCTGGCGGCGCTCGCCACTCCTGGAATGTTGAAGCAGGCCGAGCGCATCCGCGAGAAGGCCGCCGCGGAGCGCACACGCCTGAATCAGGAATTAGGCGCCGTGGCCGAGCGGTTGGATGGGCTGATGCTGACCTTCCCCGCAAAGGCCGGCGAGACGGGGAAGCTCTACGGCTCGGTCACACCCATGATGATTGCCGAAGCGATCGAGGCCGAGACCGGCGCGAGCGTGGAGCGCCGCCAGATTGACACCCAGCCGATCAAGATGCTCGGCGTCCACAAGGTAGGCATCCGGCTTACGATCGACTTGGTCCCTGAAATCACGGTGGTCGTGCACCGCGAGGGCGAGCCGCCCGAATCAGCCTATGAAACCGCGGAACTGCCAGAAGTGGAAGCGGAGACGGCAGGTCAGTTTGCGGAGTTAGCCGCGGAGCTGGATGCCGAAGAGGCGGAGATGGCGGCGGAGGCCGAAGAAGCAGAGATCGAGGCAGGGGAGGCCGAGGTGGCGCCAGAGGAATCCGAAGGGCGCGCCGCCGAGGAGATTGTGCCTCCAGAGGAATCCCCCGAAGCATAATACGGATTACCTGGCCACCGGCAATGCGCGACCGCGACCACGCCGGTGGCTTCTTCTTTCAACGGGGAGCACATGGAAGAGCTTGGGCGAAGACTGCGTGAACGTCGCGAGACGCTGGGCCTCACGCTGGAGGAGGTCGAGCGGACGACTCGCATCCGTGTTCCGCGCCTCGAAGCCTTGGAACGGGGCGAGTTCGAGGCAATGCCCTCCGAAGTTCAGGCGCGAGGATTCCTGCGCAACTATGCCGACTATCTGAACCTGGATGCGGAAGATGTGCTCCGCCAGTACGATCAAGCCCGCAGCGCGGGTGCCGGCGGTCGGGGCCGGTGGCGGGCGCCTTCTCGTGTGGAGCCGGTGACAGATAGGCCCAGCGCCAGGGCCCGCAGACCGATCGGTGAGTTGCTGCTTTCCGCGGCTGTCACGGCTGGCGTGGCCGCAGTCCTGATTTGGGGCGGATGGAGAGGATTGGCGCTCTTGAACGCCTCCGGCACGGCCACCCCTGAGGAAGCGGTGCCCGCGACTGAGGGCGGGCGGTCTCAGAGCAGTCCTGTGCCGCCGACAGCCACCCAGGCGAGCCCGGAGCCGGGACGGCCTGCACCGGTGCTGCCGACGGCAACGCCCACGCCCACCCGGATCCTACCTGTGCTTGACACCGTCTTGCTGGAAATCCTGGCGGAACGGGAGGCCTGGGTGCGCGTGGCCGTGGATGGTGAACTCGCCTTTGAAGGGCGCATGCGCCCGGGAGAAAGTTTGTCCTTCGAGGGGGAGGATAAAATCGAAGTGCTGACGGGCAATGGAGGCGGGTTGCGGGTCTTCTTCCACGGTCAGGATCAGGGCCTGATGGGCGATGTGGGCCAGGTGGTCCAGCGCCTCTGGAGCCCGCGCGGCATGCAGACAGCCACACCGACCCCGACAATGACGCCGACGGAGACACCCGAGATCACCGAGACCCCTACGCCCTCCCAAACGGCCGAGAGCCCGACGGGAGCGTGAGCATGAGCGGGCTGCGCTTTCACATCCTCTCGCTCGGCTGCGCCAAGAATACCGTCGATTCGGCTTCCATGGCGCGCCTGCTGGAGCAGGAAGGACAGCAGGCCGCGGGAACGCCCGAGGAAGCCGAAGTGCTCATCGTCAACACATGTGGCTTCATCGGTCCGGCCCGGGAGGAATCGCTCGATGCCTTGCGCCAGCTAGCCGCAGGCAAGCGAGAGGGCCAATACCTCATCGCCGCGGGATGCCTGACGCAGCGCCTGGGCCAGGAGGTGGCGGCCGAGGTCCCTGGCTTGGATGCCGTGTTGGGGACCCGCCGGTGGATGGACATCGTCGAGGTGGTCGAGCGGGTACGCGCCAGGTCCATGCCCGAGCCGCTCTATCATCTTCCGGAGGCAGCCACGGTAGGCCGAGATGAAAGGGGTGTCATCAGGGCGGCGGTGAGCGGAAGGAGCGCCTATCTCAAGATCGCCGATGGGTGTCGGCGTCCCTGCGCCTTCTGCGCCATCCCCCTCATCAAGGGCACCGCCGTGAGCCGGCCCATGGAAACGATCCTGAAAGAGGCCCGGGTGCTTGAGGCGGAAGGGGTCCGCGAGCTGATTCTCATTGCACAGGACACTACGGATTACGGCCACGATTTAGGCATGAAGGAGGGCTTGGCCACGCTGCTTGAACGGCTTGTGGAGGAGGCGCCAGGGATCGACTGGATCCGGGTGCTCTACGCATACCCTGGATATGTGACCGATCGGCTGATCGAGGTGATGGCTTCGCACGAGCGCATCTTGCCCTATCTAGATATGCCACTGCAGCATGCCCACCCCGGAGTCCTGCGCAGCATGAAGCGGCCTGCCAATCTATCCTGGGTTCACAGCACTCTGGCCCGCATGCGCGAGGCCATGCCTGATCTTGCCCTGCGCACAACCTTCATCGTGGGCTATCCTGGCGAGGGCGAACGGGAATTCCAGGCCTTGCTGGATTTCGTGGAAGAGGTGCGCTTCGACCGTGTGGGGGTCTTCACTTTCTCTCATGAGCCGGGAACCGCGAGCGCCGCGCTGGGAGACCCCATCGCTGAAGCGGTCAAGGAAGAGCGCCGCGGGCGCCTGATGGCGTTGCAGCAGGCGATCTCGCTCGATAAAAACCAGGCCTTCGTGGGACGTACGCTGGAAGTCCTCATCGAGGGGACCGGCGATGGCATCTCGGTCGGCCGGTCCTACCGGGATGCGCCCGAAATCGATGGCATGGTCCTCATCCAGGGGGCGTGGCCTACAGGGGAGTTGGTCCCTGTTCGGATCACCGGCGCGAGCGTCTATGATCTGACGGGCGAGGTATTGGACGGCGGCGCCGCCGAACGCGCAGGTTCAGACGCGTAAATTCGCAACCCCTTGCAACAAATCGCAGTGAAGGGTCGCCAACCTGGCCATAAATGCTCCTGTTCCCAGTGCAGATCGGAGCGTTATGCTAAAATTACATTACGCCCTGGGTTCTGGTTGAGAGCCACTGGCATTCGAGGAAGGAAGCAGGAGACCGGCCCCTGAATCTGATGGTGAACCTACACAAGTTGGAAGACGTACGTGACACCTTGCAGCGGCCGCTGCGTGACTTGCGCATCTCGGTCACCGATCGCTGCAATTTCCGTTGCCGCTACTGCATGCCGCGGGAAGTTTTCGGCCCGGACTACAAGTTCTTGCCGCGCCAGGAATTGCTTAGCTTTGAGGAGATCACCCGCCTTGTGAAGCTCTTTCGAGGGTTCGGGGTGCGCAAAGTCCGACTCACCGGGGGCGAGCCCTTGTTGCGGCGGGGGGTCGAACGCCTGGTGGCAATGCTGCGGGGCGTGGGTGATTTTGATTTGACTATGACGACTAACGGGGCCCTGCTGGCAGACAAGGCAGAAGCGCTGCGGCAGGCCGGGCTTAACCGGGTCTCTGTGAGCCTCGATGCGCTTGATGATGAAACCTTCATGGCCATGAACGATGTGCAGGTGCCGGTGTCGCAGATACTGGAGGCCATAGAGGCCGCCGAGCGCGCCGGGCTGACGCCCATCAAGGTTAACATGGTCGTCAAGCGGAACGTCAACGAGCATAGCCTGCTGCCCATGGCGGAGCACTTCCGCGGCCGGGGGATCATCCTGCGCTTCATCGAGTTCATGGACGTGGGCTCAACGAATGCATGGCGCATGGAAGATGTGGTGCCGGCGAAGGAGATTGTGGCACGCATCGACGCTGTGCATCCGCTTGAACCCCTGAGGCCTAACTATCGGGGCGAGGTGGCCCACCGCTATCGCTATCGCGACGGCGGGGGCGAGATCGGCCTGATCGCCTCGGTCACGCAGCCCTTTTGTGGTGATTGCAGCCGCGCCCGTATAACGGCCGACGGGGCGCTGTTCACCTGCCTCTTTGCTTCTGAAGGACATGACTTGAAGCGCCTGATCAGAGAGGGCGCGGATGACGACACCATCGCCGCCGCGATCGCTCAATGCTGGTCAACCCGCGCCGACCGCTATTCAGAAATCCGCACCGCCGAATCCTCGGGCGGTCCCAAGGTGGAGATGTCCTACATCGGAGGCTAGCCTCCCGGCAGGGGTTAGGCGGCTTCCCCAGAGGTCAAAGTCGTGCCGTCTTCCATTTGATACAATGATGGTTCGATCCGCAGGCGCAAGCCTGATTTTATTTCCTCTAGAAGGTGCGGCGGCGATGGAGAAGTTCCCCCTAAACGTGAAAGCGGTTGTATTCGATCTGGATGGCACCTTGCGGCATAGCGAGCCGCCTGCATTGGCTGTCTTTTACGCCCTGGCAGCGGAGTTGGGGTTCGAGACGAGCGAATCTCAGAGACGGGTTGGTGAGCGCTGGGTGAATGCCTATTGGGCGGATTCGCCGGAGCTCGAGGAGGATCTGCTGCGTTACGGAGATTGGCGTGAGAATGGGCCTTTCTGGGTGAATCATGCCCGCCGCCATCTCGAAGCCCTGGGGGCTCCGCAGGAGGCCGTGGCCGAGCTGGCTGAAGCCATCACCTTGGGCATGCGGGATGCCTATGAGCCGGTAGACCGCGTGCCGGAGGATGTCCCACCGACGCTGGAGGCACTCCGGGAGGCGGGTTTCAAGGTCGGTTTGATCTCGAACCGGAGCCGCCCTCTAGATGACACGCTGGAGAAAATTGGACTGACCGGTCTGTTTGACCTGGCACTCGCGGCGGGAGAAGTGGGCTGGTATAAGCCGGATCCGCGGGTGTTCGAGTGGGGGTTGAGGCTATTGCAGGTGGAGGCCGCGCAGGCGATCTACGTGGGCGACAACTATCATGCCGATGTTCTCGGCGCTCGCGGCGCGGGGATGACGCCTGTGCTGATCGATCCCAAGGGGGTCTACCAGCAGGTCGATTGCCTGGTCATTCCCAGGGTGAGCGCGTTGTGCTCGATGCTTCTTCCTAGCCCGTGATGCGCAGGCACATGGCTCCACGGAACCAGTGGGTGGGCCGCAGGGAGCAGGGCGTGGGCGAAGCGTATCGGAGGCGTAGATTGACTATCCAGGGGGGCGCGCCTATACTTTGATCAAAGGGAACCCGAAGGAGGAAAGCCCCGCCATGAGCGGAGTTGCACCCCATAGGTTGATTGGTCCGCCCTAAGGCACCTGGGACACGCGCCCATGTGCCTTTTTGATTTTCAGGCACAAAGGCAAGGAGGCACGATGGATTATGGAATGATCGGTAAGATCGAGAAGGCCAAACGATACGCGGCTGAGCGAGAGCGGATTGTGTTCACTCAGTTGCGGGCGACGTTCGACGGTGACAATAACCCCCATACGGTTGAATTTCGGGACGGAAGCTGGCACTGCGATTGCGATTTCTTCCTCAGCCGCGGCGTGTGCAGCCATTCCATGGCTCTCGAGCGCATTCTTGAAGGGATGCTCCCCCCGATGAAGGAGCCCGCTTAGGACACCTTCGCCTTGGAGACATGCCGGGCGTGCAGGGTCGCGCGCCCGGCTTGCCTTTTAACCCCATGGTAGAATGCGGCCGGTGATGGCAGCCCCGCTGCCATCTCGTGGAGGAACTCTTGCTGAAACGCTGGCAATTCTGGGTGGGGCTGGCCATCAGCGGAGCGTTGCTTTGGGATGCGCTTCGAGGGCTGCGGCTGGAGGAGGTCTGGGCCGCGATCCAGGGTGCCCGCTACGTATGGCTGATCCCCGGCGTCGTGGTCTACTTCGTGGCAGTGTGGGCGCGTGCCTGGCGCTGGCATTATCTGCTCCGGCCGCTCAAGGGTATCCCCACCGCTAGCATGTTTCCTGTCGTGGCAATCGGCTATATGGGCAACAACATTTATCCCGCCCGGGCAGGTGAGCTTCTGCGGGCCTATGTGCTCCGCCGGCGTGAGGGAGTCTCGATCTCTGCTTCCCTGGCGACGGTGCTGGTCGAGCGGGCGCTGGATGGCCTGGTCATGTTGGCTTTCGTCTTCCTCAACCTTCCCCGGCTTGCTGATCTGAACAGCGCCTCGGGCTTTGCAGGCAGCATCCGCGGGCTGGCGATCGGCGGGGCTTTCGTGTTTCTCGGCGCAACGCTGGTATTCCTGCTCATGGCGGTCATGCCCGGGCGCGCACAGGCGGCCATCCGTTGGTTCACAAATCGCTTGGTGCCGAGGCGCTTCCGCGCCGGCGTGGAAGCGGTTGCGGCCCGGTTTGTTGCGGGGCTGGCGGCGCTGCGCTCGCCTGGAGGGCTGGCCATGGTGCTGGCCACCTCCGTGGTGATTTGGCTGCTCGAGACGGGGAAATACTGGTTTGTGATGCACGCCTTCCCCTTCGAAGTCGACTTCTTCGCGCTGATGCTCATGAATGGCATCGTCAATTTGGCGACAACCATTCCATCGGCGCCGGGTTACATCGGCACCTTCGACCGGCCGGGGATCGCCGTGCTCGAAGCCTTTGCCGTGGATAAGGCCCTTGCCGCGGGCTACACCCTCGTGTTGCACGCCGCGCTGTGGCTCCCGATTACCCTCCTGGGGGCTTTCTACATGGCGCGGGAGAGCATCAGTTGGGGGCGGGTGCAGCAAGAGCTTGGAGAAGGCGAGGCATGAAAGCCGTAGTGATCGGGGCAGGCGTGGGCGGCATGGCCGCGGCCTATGACCTCTCGTTAGGGGGCGCCGATGTGACCATCCTGGAAGCGGAGGACCAAGTGGGCGGACTAGCTTCCGGGTTCAAACAGCCGGGGTGGGATTGGTCGGTGGAGCGCTACTACCACCATTGGTTCGCCAGCGACCGCCATATGATGGGGCTCATCCAGGAATTGGGTTGGCAGGAACGGGTTATCTTCCCCCATCCGACGACCGTTGTGTTTCACGAGGGCGAGTTCTATGCGCTGGACTCGCCCCTCAACGTCCTGCGCTTCCCGGCCATCAGCCTGGCGGAGCGGCTCCGCATGGGTCTTGTCATTGCCTATCTACGCTATCTCGCGGATTGGCGGCCGCTCGAGGGAACCACAGCCCATGACTGGCTGCGCCGCTGGCTGGGGCAGCGGACCTACGAGATCGTATGGGAACCGCTGCTGGTGGGCAAGTTCGGGCCACATTATCGGAAGGTGAACATGGCCTGGTTCTGGGCGCGCATCAAGGCACGCACCCCCCGGCTCGGCACCTTCGAGGGCGGATTCCAGGCCTTCATGGATTCCTTCGCATCCCTGTTGAAGGACAGAGGCGTGGCCTTGCGCCTTAACATCCGGGTGGAACGCATCGAGACTGCGGCGGAGGGCCTCCGGATCCTAACCACGGGCGGTGCGCTGCATGCCGACCACTGCCTCGTGACCTCCTCGCCGCGGGCGCTGGCGAACATGGCTCCGGATCTGCCCGCGGCGTATCTGGAGAAGCTGCACGCGCTGCGCTCGATGGGGGCGGTGGTGTTGGTGCTGGCGCTCAGAGAGCGGCTCTCCCAGAAGGGCTTCTATTGGCATAATCTGCCCAAGGCGGCTGGTTTCCCATTTCTCTCGCTGGTTGAGCACACGAATTTCATCCCCGCCGAGAAATTCGGGGGAGACCATATCGTCTACCTCGGTGATTACCTCGAGCCGGATCATGAATACTTCCATCTCAGCAGAGAGCAATTGCTGGAGCGCTTCTTACCCTCGCTCAAACGCTTCAACCCCCGCTTCGAACCGGAATGGGTGAAGGGATCATGGCTGTTCCGCACGGCATACGCCCAACCTGTCCCAGGTCTGCATCATTCGAAGGCGATTCCAGATGTGCGCACCCCGATCCCTGGCCTATGGTTCGCGAGCATGAGCCAAGTCTACCCCTGGGACCGCGGCACGAACTTCGCAGTGGAGATCGCCCGCCGGACGGCGCGTCAGATGCTCCACCAGGATGGATTGGGCTGAGAGCTCCAGGTCTCACGACCCTGGATTGTCGTCCTGCCGCTCGAGATGGGGTTCCATATGGATGGTCACGTCCGCGTCCGGCGCCACAGCTCTGACGGCGCGCTCAATGGCCTCGCTGCGGTCATGCACCTCCTCGAGTGAGCGGCTGCCGCTGAACGTGGCATGCATGTCGACAAACATTCGCGGGCCGGAGGTGCGGATCCGTATCTGGTGGATGCCCTCGACCCCGCTCACCGACTCGGCTGCTCGCTGGATCTTCCGGTCGAGGCCGCTCGGCGCCGTATCGAGCAACGCGCTGATGCAGCGCCGTCCAAGCCGAAGGCTGATCACGATCACGATCATGGCCACGCCCAGCGCAGCGACGGCATCCGCATGGATGAGGAAGGAGAACATTGGCAGGCGCTCGGCGATCAGCACGCCGAGGAGCCCCAGGAGCACCACGGACGAGCTCCAGATGTCCGTGCTGAAGTGCAGCGCATCCGCCTCCAATGCCTGACTGTTGAACTTCACGGCCGCACGATGGAGCACGCGCGACCGGCCGAAATCGACGAAGATCGATAGGATCATCACCAGGAAGGCCCAGAAGGTGGCGTTCACAGGCTCCGGCCTGAGGAGGAGGCGCGCTACGGCTTCGTAAATGATCCAACCGCAGGTGGCAAGCAATAGCAGCGTTTCGAAGATCGCTGAGAGGTTCTCGATCTTGCCATGGCCATACGGGTGCTCCCGGTCCGGAAGCTGATCGGAGATGCGGACAGAGAACCAGGTCACGAGGGCGGCTACCAGGTCCAGCCCCGAATGGGTGGCCTCCGCCAGGATGCCGAGGCTATTGGTGGCCAGGCCTACGATGAGCTTGACGGCGGTCAGGAAGACCGCCGCAAGCACGGAACTCGCAGCGGCGTTGTGCTTTTCCGCGGCGTCGCCTTGCTGCTGCATGGGCGCATTGTACTCGAATTCTACGGCCTGGATCGCAAAGGCCCACGGCGAGATGCGAGGCTACGCATCCTGATCCCTCTGATGGACCTCCGGGTTGACGCAATAGGGTAAGCGCTCACCGCGCAGGCCGGCCAGCAGGCTTGCCACGGCCATGTTCGCCATCTTGACGCGGGTATGCTGGCTGGCGCTGGCGATGTGCGGCGCGAGGATTACATTGGTCAAGCTGAGCAGCGGACTATCTCCAGGAAGAGGCTCGGGCTCGGTGACATCCAGGGCCGCGCCGGCGATGCGTCTTTCCAGCAGCGCAGCGCATAACGCACTGTGGTCGACCACGCCACCTCTTGAGGTGTTAATCAGGATCGCTGTGGGCTTCATGAGCCGCAAAGCGGCCTCATCGATGAGGTGATAGGTCTCCTGGGTGAGCGGCACGTGCAGGGATACGAAGTCCGACTGGCGCAAAACTTCTTCCAGGGTTGCGCTTCGGGCCCCGTACTGCTCAGGATGGGGGTCTTGCGCCTGCTTTGGGTCGTAGAAGAGGACCCGCATGTCGAAACCCTGGGCGCGGCGGGCCATGGCCTTGCCGATGCGGCCGAAGCCCACCAGCCCTAGCGTGGCGCCATGGACATCCTGGCCCAGCAGGAGCGTCAGCCCCCACGTCTTCCAGCGGCCCTGGCGGACGAAGTGATCGGCTTCAACCACGCGCCTGGCGGCTGCCATTAGCAACGCGAAGGCGAAATCGGCGGTGGTTTCGGTGAGGATGCCCGGAGTGTTGCCCACAAGGATATGTCGCCTGGAAGCCTCGTCGACGTCGATGTTATCGAATCCCACGGCGCAATTGCTGATGACTTTCAGCCCTGACCCGGCGGCGTCCATCACCTCGGCATCGATGAGGTCCGTGAGCAAGCATAGGAGCCCGCTGACGCCGCGCACCCCGCGCAGCAAAGATTCGCGATCCGGCGGGAGTTCGCCCGGCCATATCTCAGCCTGGGTCTGGTCCATGAGGTGATTCAGCGCAGGCTGAGGCAACTTGCGAGTGACAAAGACCTTTGGTTTTGACATGCTGCACCTCGGTCTAGCATGCGTAGGCAAGGTTTGCTCGAGTTGGCCCTTGAAGGGAGCTGCCAGAGACATATTCGGCGGCAGAGGCCGCCCCCTCCTAGGTCGGCATCCGGTAGCGCATGCTCTCTTCCGCCTCCGCGGCTATCTCCTGGATGAGTGCTCGGAGACTTTCCAGCGCGTGTCTGCGGAGGTGGGCAGCGCAGCGAGGCAGGCTTCAACGGAGGGTTTGGCCGCCACGGCCAAGACATGCCCTTTCCCCCGAGGGGACGCCAAGACTCATACTTGGGTCTTGGGATCGATCCCTGCAAACAGGTCCCTGCGGCGGAACGGAGCCATCAAAAACCGAGCCGCCAGAGTGGCCGTGGAAAGGCGCTTCAACACGGCTCCGTTGCGGCGGTTGCCGAGCACGTGGTCCGCCATCCAGGGTGCGGCGGTTTCCACCCGGTCGGCGATGATGTTGAAAATTGGCTTGACTCGTTCCCATTCTTCGGGCCGCCCGCGATAGGGTCCGGTGACCAGGTCCGTGACGATCATGCCAGGCCGCAACGAGGCGACGATCACCCCCGTGCCGTCAAGTTCTTTCGCCAGCGCCTTCATGAGGTAATGCAAAGCGTATTTGCTGGTTCCATAGGGCGTCATGCCTTCGTGGGTGCGGCCATCCGAGCCCATGCCTTCGAGGTTGTAGAGTGCACCATAACCCTGGAGAAGCATGCCCCGGATGGCGACCTGCGAGCCGTAGATGGCACCCAGCAGGTTGGTCTCGATAACCTCGCGAGCCTGTGCTTCGGTCAACTCCCAAAGAGGCGCCGGGGCGTTGCTGATGCCGGCGTTATTCACCCAGATATCCACTCGGCCGAAAGCGGATAGGGCCTGCCCCCAGAGGCCCTGCAGCTGCTCTGGCCTGCGAACATCGCAGGTCACGCCAATCACTCGATCAGCGCCGTGGATGGAAGACAATTCTTGATGGACCCGGGTGACAACCTCGGCCGTGCGGCCGCTGACGGCTACTGAGCAACCCCGCTCGAGCAGGGCCTCAGAAAGGGCCCGTCCCAGGCCGCGTGTGCTGCCGGTGATGACGATTGTTTTCATGCTGAAGCGCCTCCGGGTAGTTGATCGTTCAGTGTACGCACCGTCTAACATATTTTGCCATGTCCGTCCCAAGGAATGCGACCCCTGGATCCGCGGGCCCGGCGGTGCCGAGCCCCTAGGAGAGCCCCAGTCTCCTGCGGATGAGCATGAGCACGAGAAAAACCCAGGGCCCAGACGGCGTAGCCTTCAAGCGTCTTCGAAATCTGGCCGCGAATATCGATGCCAAGCTCCTGCATAACCTGGATGGCCTCAGGTCGGACCTCGGTGGCAGCCGTGCCCGCGCTATGGACGTCAAAGCCCCCGCCGCCCAGGGCACGAAGCAGCCCTTCGGCCATTTGGGGGCGGGCGATGTTATAGGTGCACAGAAAGAGGACGCGCGGCATATTCGCCTTTGGCAAAGTGTACGCGATTGTACTGCGTCGATTCCGGGTCCGGCGAGGCCGAGCCCGGATAGAAGCTAGCCGGCCTCCCGCATGGCCCTGGGCCGGGGCATGGCTTGCAGATGCTCGGGGATCAATCCGAAGGGTGGGTTTGGCGCAGGTAGGAGCGCACTAGGTTGCGGCGGGAGAAGTGGCCGCCTGTCAGCAGTTCCACCATCATAGGGCCTCCGAAGAGCATGCGGGCGATGCGTTTTTCCGATATGCCCTGCCGCCGGAGGTCCAGCACTTGTTCACCAGCCCGCTCGAGATAGTCTATCTTCTCGCGCAGGGCCTGGGCGCCGTTCTCGCGCACACGGGCCGAGCCCGGGAAGAGAACCCGCACTGGCAAGCCAGTCAGACGTTTGAGCGAAGCGAGAATGCCCCACACATCATACTCAGCTCCCAGGGCGCGGTCCTTCCCTCCTACGAAGAGGTCGCCTGTGAAGAGCCAGCCCCGGTCCGGCTCGAAGAGGCAGATGTGATCAGGACTGTGACCGGGGGTGTAGATCACCTGCAGCTTGATACCGCGGCCCTCGATGAGTTGGCCGTCCATGAGCGGCTCACCCTGCGAGGGCACCGGCCAGCCCCAGAACAGGCGGCGATAGAACTGAAGCGGTTGGCGCTGGCGGGGATGTTCCAGCACGTCGAGTGCGAGCGGATGGGCCAGAATCCGGGCTTCTGGGTGGGGCTCGATGATGGCCCAATTTCCACCGATGTGGTCTTCATGGGTGTGCGTGTTGACAAGCAAGCGGATGGGGCGTGGGGCCAGGAGCGCGCCGATCTCGGAGGCAGTGTGCGCGGGACCGCTGTCGATCAAAATGTCGCCCACAAGATAGGCCGAGGTCCAATAGCGGCCTCGACCGAGCAGGGTCCTGGCCAGGTCGAAACGCACCACCTCACCGATGGTCGTCTCCCGAATCATGTGTTCTCCTGGGATGGTTGACACGTGTGTTGGGCAGGGGCGCCGCCAGCGAGGCCAGCGTGCGCCCCGCCGTCGGGGGTTGGATGGTAGTGGATGTGGACCCCTCGAAGGAACTCAACTTGATCGAAGAGCGCCTGCTCCACTCGGGTGGCGATGGCATCGCCTTCCGCCACCTTGAGGTCCCCGTCCACGCCGATGGTCAGATTGAGCATCAGGTATGGCCCGAAGTGGTGAAAAGTGAGATCGTCGATATGGTCGACACCGGGGACAGCCAGTACGCGCTCGCGAACGAACTCGACGAACTCTGGATCCGGCCGGGATCCCAATAAATCGGCCGAGGCCTCGCGAAGGATCTGGATCCCGGTACCGAGGATCACGAGCGAGACCAGCGCGCCGGCGAGCGGATCGACCCAAAGATAGCCCATGCGGGCCAGGGCAATGCCTGCCGTGGCGGCCAGGGCGGAGAGAATGTCGTTGCGGTGATCCCGCGCCATCGCAAGGACAACCGGACTATGTGTGCGATCCCCCATCCGGCGTGTCCAAGTTGTGAGCGCGCCTTTCAAGGCAACGGTGAATACAGCCACGGTCAAGGCAGCCGCCGAGGCAGCCTCGGCCTGGCGCTCGCCGATCATCAGGTCGTAGGCGTTGTTGATCGCGTTCCAGAAGATGGTGATGGCGGTTGTAATGACGAAGGCTCCAACCGCCAGGGCCGCGATGGTTTCGAGCTGGCTGTGTCCGTAGGGATGCTCCTCATCGGGGGGTTTTCGAGCCAAGCGGGTAAAGACACCCACCACCAGATTGTAGGCGACGTCGGAGGTTGAATTGATGCCTTCGGCCAGGAGCGCCTGGCTGTGGCCGAAGATGCCGATGGCGGTCTTGAGGCCAGCCAGCAGTACATTGGCGAGCAAACCGACCCAGACGGCGCGTGCCACGCCGCGATCCCGGCTGGTCGGGGTGTCGGTCTGGGGCGGGGGTTGAAGGTTCATGGCTGGCGACAGGGGTTAGGGTGCAGCTTCAGGCATGAACTGGAATGAATCCGCCATGCGTTCGGCCAGGGGTAGATAGGCGCCGCCCGTTTCCGCAGGCGAATGGGCCTGAATGCGGACCACGGTCTCTTGTTTAATGATGCAAGCCAGATACCAGATGGAATTCTCTTCGCGATCCTCCTGGATGAGGCGCGTTCGGACAGCCACCTCCGCGGCCGGCTGGCCTTGGATGATGATGTCATTCAGGCTCCGGATTCGAATCACTTCGGTTTGCGTTTCATCCAGCTCCCGCAGCATCGCCTCCACAACGGTGCGCGGATCGGCGGGGTTGATGCCCTCCGGAAGACGGAAGGAGCCTGCCGGGTCCACGTCGATGCTCACTTCGAGGGGGATCGGATCTTGGGCGCTCTCCGGGCTGGTGATGTGAATGGTGCGCCCCACCTCGCGCGCCTCCAGGATCTGGGGGATATCAAAGAGCACGCCTAGTCGCTCGGATTCAAACGGTCGCCAACCGCCCAAGAAGAAGGATGGCGTCACCACGGCAAGCCCGCCCTCGGCCACATCCTCAGCGGGGATTTCCTCGGTGATCACTGCAAAGCGAGTGGGGGATGGTGGGGGCGTCGGCGTGCGGGTCGGGATCGGTGTGGGCGTATAGGCGGGTGGAAGCGTGGGCGCGACGTACGTCGGTTGCGGCTCGATCGTGGGAGGCACCGGAGTCGCGGCCGGCTGTGCGCCCGGAAGCCCGAGCGCCGAGCAACCGTAGGCCAAGATCAGCGGTATGACCGAAGTAGCGATCCGTTTGCGGAGCATGGGACCAGTATCCGCGAAAGGCTGAATGGGGTCAAGGGTGCCAGGCAGCAACCGGGCCGCCCGAATTGCCACAGCGAACCCCGATTCCAAGGGGACGGGGTTGTCCCTCCTCGGGCTTGGCCCTGGTTCCATCGGTGTGGCAAGGATGGCTGCGGTATAATCGCGGCTCCCATGAGGGAAATCATCCCAATCACCTAACTGGAGCCATCATGACTGACCCACGCATCGAACAAATGGCCAAAGTGCTTGTCGACTACTCGGCGGAAATCCGGATGGGGGACCGGGTCCTTATCGAGGCCGAGCCACAAGCCGGGCCCCTGGTACGAGCCTGCTTCAAGCGGATCCTGGAGGCCGGTGGCCACCCGCATCTGTTCATCTCCTTGAACGGCCAGACCACGCTGACGGGCATCGATGACCTTTTCCTGAAGTATGCTCGCGAGGAGCAACTTGATCATCCGGCCACCTTCTACCAGCTGGTATACGAAAACTTCGAGTCGCGCATTCGGATCCATTCCGAGAGCAACACGAAGCGGTTGTCCGATGCGGACAAAGCCCGCCTGGCGCGCCGTGAGCGGGCGACGAAGGGCGTCCTCGATGCGCAGTTGCGACGCGGCCGGGATCGCAGTTTCCGATGGGTAACGACGCTTTTCCCCACCCGTGCCTACGCACAGGATACGCAGATGAGCCTGGAGGATTTCGAAGCTTTCGTCTTCAGAGCCTGCCATGTGGACGATCCGGATGAGGATCCGATCGCCTACTGGCTTGGGATCGAGAAGGATCAGCAACGGCTGGTGGATGCTCTGGCGGGCAAGGAACGCATGGAGCTCCGCGGGCCAAATTGCGACCTGCGCTTCTCGATCAAAGGCCGCACCTTCGTCAATGCCGCTGGAAGGAGCAACATGCCTGATGGCGAGATTTTTACCGGCCCGGTGGAGGATTCGCTGGAGGGCTGGGTCTACTTCAGTTACCCCAGCGCGTATCGGGGCAACGAGGTGGAGGGCGTGCGTCTCGAATTTGAGGAGGGCCGGGTCGCCCGAGCCGAGGCAGCCAGGAACCAAGCCTTTCTGGATCAGATGCTGGGAGCCGACGAGGGCGCCCGTTATGTAGGCGAATTTGCATTTGGGCTGAATTATGGTGTCGACCGAATCACCAAGAACATCCTCTTTGATGAGAAAATCGGTGGCTCGATCCATATGGCGCTGGGCGCCGGCTATCCAGAGACTGGCAGCAGAAACACCTCCGCTATTCACTGGGATCTGATCACCGATATGCGGGATGGCGGAGAAATCCTGGTCGACGGAGAACTCGTTTATAAGGATGGCCACTTCATCATCTAGGCCTTGGAATCCAATCCGGGGTGCGATATTGCCCGTCCTGGCAGCCGCCGCGCTGCTGGCACTGGCGGCTTGCGCCGGGAGGGCGACCGAGACGACCGCCCCGCCGAGCGCGACTCCCATACCCCCACCCACTCGCACGCCGCCGCCCAGCGCGACGCCTGCACCCACAGCCGCCATCCCAGCGACCGGCGAGACTTCGCGGGCAGGCCTTCCGCTCTCCAACTTCGCCGGTGAGTTCTTCTCCGCGTCTGGCGCCTGTGCCATTTGCCACACCAGCCTAAAAACAGACGCTGGCGAGGATGTCTCGCTGGATAGCTTTTGGCGCGGGACGATGATGGCCAACGCCGCCCGCGATTCCTACTGGCAGGCTTCCGTACAGGCCGAGGTCAACGGCTTCCCTGAACTTGCCGACGATATCGAGGATAAGTGCGCCACCTGCCACATGCCCATGACCCGCACCACCCTCGCCGGTCAGGGTGAGTCGGCGCCCATCGTGGGTTCCGGAGAGCTGCTGGATCCGGGGCATCCGCTCTCCGACCTGGCCATGGATGGAGTCTCGTGTTCCTTGTGCCATCAAATCCTGGAAACGGGCCTGGGCGGCGTGGCCACCTTCAGCGGGGATTACAAGGTGGATCTCGAAACGCGGAAGCCCGAACGTCGCATCTTTGGACCCTATGCCAGCGAGGGCAAGCTGGCCGTGATGATGAGTTCGGCCTCGGGTTTTATCCCGGCCAAGGGGCCGCATCTCTCCTCGGCTGGCCTCTGTGCCACTTGCCACACACTCTATACACCCGCCCTGGATGCAGATGGCGACGTGGTAGGGGAGTTCCCCGAACAGACGATCTTCTTCGAGTGGTATTACAGCGGATTCCGCCGTGAGCGCACCTGCCAGGGTTGCCACATGCCAGAGGTAGAAGGCGGGGTGCGCATTTCCAACCTGGCCGAGGTGATGCGGAGTCCCTTCTCTCGCCATTCCTTCGTGGGCGGGAATGCCTATATGCTCGGAGTGTTGGACGCCTTTGGAGACGAGCTCGGCGTGACAGCCTCCCCAGATCATTTCTCCCAGGCGATCCAGCGCACGCGTGCTCAACTCCAGGAGCATGCCGCCGAGGTGGAGATCGCCGAGATCGCCCTCTTCGCCAACCGGATGATCATCGATGTTGATGTCCGAAACCTGGCAGGGCATAAGTTTCCGGCCGGGTATCCCTCTCGGCGAGCCTGGTTGCACCTGACAGTGCGCGACGCCGCCGGCGGGGTGATCTTCGAGTCAGGCGGCTATGATGCCCAAGGTATCGTCCACGGGAATGCCAACGACGCAGACGCGACTGCGTTCGAGCCCCACTACGATACGATCTCCGACGCTGGGCAGGTCCAGATCTATGAGGCCATCCTCGAGGATACGGAGGGGCAGGTGACGACCCGCCTTCTACGGGCTCTCGGCTACCGCAAGGATAACCGCCTGTTGCCTGCTGGCTTCGAGAAATCGGCTCCCTATGAGGACATCGCCGTGCGCGGGGATGCCTTTGTGGATGAAGACTTCGTGGATGGGAGCGATCGGATCACCTACCGGGTGGATTTGGGCGGGGCAACGGGTCCGTACACGGTGGAGGTGGAATTGGTCTACCAGTCCATCGGCCACCGTTGGGCCGAGAACCTGAGGAACGAGGCCGGCGACCTGGCGGCGCGCTTCCTGCGATTCTACGACGAGGTGCCCAATACTCCCGAGAGGATCAGCCGGGCAAGCCTGGAGGCAACCCGCTGAAGGGTTTGGGGCGTGTATCCGTTGACATCATCGATATAATGGAAGTGAAGTCGGTTAAAGCATCGGAGGTTGGCATGGCGGAAGAGACGAAGGCTGCGAAGCATGAGAAGTGGCCGCCTGAGGAAGTCCGGGGGCACCTCAAGACGGCCCGGGCCGAGCTTCGGGAGAGCTTCCGGGCGCTTTTCCCGCCTGAATTCATCGAGCATCGGCGGGCGGCGCGGCGTGAGTTCTTGCTGGCAGCCCGTACGCTGATCGACAGGGCAATCGAACGCACCGAGTGACCCCGGCAGTCTCTTCGAAGAAACGGCCCCGGCACCCTGGATTCCCCAATCCAGGGTGTTTTGTTATGAATGTGGATGGCGGCGGTTTCAGCGCAGGGCCACTAAAGTGATCAGAAGGGCGAGCAGGGCTATGCCGAACCCGATGAGTCCGGGGAGGGCCTGTCCGTTTGCATAGAGCAGGCTGGCGGCGATCAGCAGGGCGGCAAATATCCCCGCCCCCGTCAGGCGATGAATGGCTAAGGTGAGCGAGGCCAACTGATGCTGAAGCTCAGGCGCGGCGCGAGCTGTAACGGTGAGGTCGCCGCGTTCGATGCGGGTGAGGGTGGCATCGAGCTTAGTAGGGAGCGACAGTAGCAGTCTTCCCTGTTCCACGAGGGACTCGATGAGCTCCGGGAGCCAACCCTCTCCCTCCTCGGCAAGCAGCCTTTCGGCGAAAGGACGCAGCCCCTCGAAGAGGTTGAAGTCGGGGTTTAGGCCGGTGCATATGCCGGAGAGGATCGCCACACACCGGCCCAGGAAGAGCAGGTCGGAGGGGAGTTGGAAGGGCATCTCGTAGAGCAGATCGCGGAACTCGCGGGCGAAGTGGCGCATCTCTTCGGGATGGGTGCGGATGAGATCGCGCATGCTCTTGCCCCAAAGGCGTTCGAAGACGGCGGCCTCCGCTTGCCGAATTCGTTCCAGATCAGCGCCCGGAAGCAACACGCCCATTCGCTGGTATGCCAGCATCAGGCGATCGAGGTCGCGTGTGCCCACAGCGATGGCCAGATCGCGTAACCCCTGTTTCAATCCAGGGGTCACATGACCGACCATGCCGAAGTCGACGAAGACCAGCCGCCAGCCTCCCTCCTCCAACGGCTCTACGAAGAGGTTTCCAGGGTGCGGGTCGGCATGGAAGAATCCCTCGATGAAGATCTGGCGCAAATAGGTGCGGAAGAGCCGATCGGCGACCTCCTGGCGCGAGACGCCGGCGGCATCGATCCCAGCATAATCGATGATCTTAATGAAGTAGACGTCTTCCAGCGTCAGCACCTCTTGGGTGGTGTGGCTGGCATGAACGGCGGGGATGCGCACTTCCGGGTCGTTCTCGAACAGGGCCGCGAAACGCCGGGCGTTCTCGGCCTCGGCCAGATAGTCCACCTCCTGCCAGAGCGTCCGGCTGAACTCATCGAAGAGGGCATCCAGGTCGGCACGACGGGCGATCGGCCGATAGCGCTTCAGCCAGCCGATCACCCTGCGCAATGCGGCTAGGTCGACGCGGATCAGGTCTTGAATATGCGGCCGCTGGATTTTCACCACGACACGATCGCCCTGAAAAAGCCGGGCGCGATGGACCTGTCCCAGGGAGGCTGAGGCCAGCGGTTCGGGATCGAACCAGGCGAATTGCTGCTCGAGCGTGGAGCCGAAAGACTGGGCAAGGACCAGGCGCATGGACTCAAGCGGCTCGGGATCGACTTCATCCTGAAGGTTAGCCAATTCGGAGGTCACAGCCTCCGGGAGCACGTCGAGCCGGGCCGAGAGGAACTGGCCAACTTTAATCCAAACCCCGCCGAGTTTTGTGGCCAGCGCGCGGAATTGGCGCGCAGCCTGGCGGTAGCGTTCGGGTGCAGTGCGGCGCGACAGGCGCCGCAAACCGATCCGCCGCAGGATGAGATCCCACCAGATAACTTGCAGGAGAATGCGGGCGAAGAAAATCAAGACCCGGAGATAGCGGCCGCGCAAGCGGCGGGCGGGCATCGGAGGAAGCTGCGGGGCTTGAGCGGAACTCTGCATGGGCTGCCTCGGGAGATCGATGTCGGGCGTCCTCATCATACCCCAAATGGGAGCGGGAGCTGCATGCACTCCATGCTCGATAGGCTTCGCGTGCGGTTCTCCCGGATGCCGCGGTCTTTAGAGGGAGTTGCAAAGGCTTGCGCAGCCCGCGCAGGTCTTTGCTAGACCGGATGGCGTCTGCCTATGGCGCGGTCCAGAGCGGGGCGCAGCAGGGCATACATCGCTGAGTGGACGGGCGTAGCGATGCCTAGCGAGGCGCTCATGCGGGCGATGGTGCCGCTGAAGGCCTCCAATTCGAAGGGGCGCCCTGCCTGCACGTCCCGCTGCATGGAGGAGGTCGCCGTCGCTTCGAAGCCCTCCAGCATCGCCATGCCCTGGTCAACAGCGTCTTGGGGTAGCCTGATGCCTCTGGCGATTGCGAGCGTTGCCACCTCGGTCATGGCCTGGTGAAAGATGTCTCGTGTCTCGGGCAGCGCCAGGATCTGGCCAGCGTTGGCGCGGCTTAGAGCCGAAACGCCACCGAAAGAGGCGATGAAAAGGAATTTGGACCACATGGCGGCATGAATATCTTCGGCGTGGAGGCCATCCACGCCGGTCTCTTGCCAGGCACGGACAAGGCGTTCAATGCGCTCGCTTGGCGAGCCATCCAGCTCCCCGAGCTCGACCCGCCTTAGTTGGCTTTCCTGGCGTATGACGCCCGGAGATTCGATCATGGAGACAATGCTGCTCAGTCCGCCGATCACATGCTCGCGGCCCAATGCCTCTGCCAAGATCTCATGCGCCGTGACCCCATTGAGCAGCGGCACTACGGTCGTTAGGGGGTCCACCAACGGCCGCATTCGATGCACGGAGGCCTCGAGGTGATAATGCTTGAGTGCCACGATGAGATATGCAACGGGACCGATGTCCTCGGGTGTGCCGGTGGCTGGCACTGGATGAACGAGGAAGTTGCCATGCGGGCTGCGGACCTGCAACCCATGCAATTGCATGGCGCGCAGGTGATCGCCGCGAGCGATGAAGTGGACGTCATGGCCCGCATGAGCCAGGAGCCCTCCGAAGTAACCGCCGACGCCACCGGCGCCGAATACTGCTAACCTCAAATGTTTCTCCTCCGCAGTGGTGTCAGGCATGTCAGCCTCTCCGCGAGAAGGAAAGGAGACGGCCGCAGGGCCTCCCGATCCCAGCGGCCGTTCTGGAAGCGCCTTCGTTTACTTGCGTTTCTCGCGCCGTTGCTTGATGGCCTTTTCCGCGGCGCGTGCGAATTCCGAGCCGGGAAAGATCTCCACCACGCGATCAAAATGCGATGCGGCCTGGGCATGCCTATTCTGTTGCTGGTAGGCGATTCCCAGGTTGTAGTGACACGCCGCCCGGTGACGCAGACTCAACCCCCCTGATTCGGCCTGCTGCAACACGGATTCAAGCAGCGCCTGGGCGCTAGCGGGATTCTTCCGCCGCAGTTGGATGATGCCCATGTTGGTCAGGACGATCAGTCGCGAGGGCCTGTCTGGAAGGAGCCGCAAGGCCACTTGCAGCAAGTTGATGGCATCGCGCTGGCGGCCGCGAGTGGAGAGGAAATTGGCCAGATCGCTGATCAGCCGCGAGCGCATGGTGAAGATGTAGAGCAGGATCAGGAACAGGATGGGGTTCGCCGGTGGTGAAAGCAGGTAGCCGCCGAGCACAACGAGCGCGGTCAGGCCTAGCGATTCGATCAGGAATTGAGTCGACACGCCCTCCTTGCGCAGCAGCCCCATACCGCCGAAGACAACAATGTAGGCAAAGCCGACGAGCAAATTGAGTAGATTGGGTTCCATACCTCTCCCCATCCGTTTGCGAGGCGACGCCAGTTCTCAGGCAGCGAACATGCGCGCCGCCGCCCTCTCAAGCATCTCCACGCCCCGTACCTCGGTCTCGAAGAGCGGCACGATGGCGCGAACGTTGCCATTAAAGGTCTGCTCGATTTGCTTCATGTATTCGGATTGCATCGCCACCCGGTTGCGCACGAACTCCGGCGCCTCTTCGTCCACGCTCTCCTTGTCGATGACCATGTTCACCACCACACCCCCCACCGGGATGCCGAATTCATCGAACCAGTGGATGAAACGGTTGATAACCGCGATGGGCAGGGCCTCGGGCAACGTCACGAAGAAGAAAGCCGTAAGCTCGGGATTGGTCAGTAATTCCTTGGCGTGCTGCATCCGCTCGCGGAAGCTGAGAAGGTAATCCATGAGGGGATCCTTCTCTTCTTTCTTGCGGCTGTAGGAGAGCAGCTCGCGTAAGGAACGGGCTTCCTCCCGGCTCTTTACCATCTTGTTGACCCACATCTCATACACGGAAGACATCCCCAGCAGGCGCCGGGCGTTTGCGGTCGGGGCAGTATCGAAGACATAGACCTCGTATTCGTCCTCGAACATCAAGTCGATCATGTTTTCGAACATAGCCGACTCTTCAAAGGCCGGGTTCATGGTAGCCGATTCGACAAACTCGTCCGCCTTCGTCTTGATGTCGGCGTATTTCAGAAACCAGCTGATCTTGTCGCGGATCTCGCGCTTCGAGCGTTCGATCGTATCACGGGTATCGATCTCGTAGGCGTAGAAGTTGGGAACACCGGTCACTTCCGTGGGTTGGCCGAACACGTCTTGGTCAAGCAGGCCCGAGAGGCTGTGCACAGGATTGGTAGATGCCAGCAGAGTGCGCCGGTCTTGCTTGGCGAACCAGAGAGCCGTGGTGCCGGCCAGCACCGTCTTTCCCACGCCTCCCTTCCCGCCGAAGAAGCTGTATTTCAAGGAAGGGTGGGCCTGCAGGAAATCACGCATGGAATGCTGGATCATGGCAGACCTCCTTACGAAGCGGTGGCCGAGGGGGCGGGCTTGGCGGTGGCCTCTCCGAACATGACCTCCGCCATGCGTTCGATCATCGCCAGGCCGGTCACATCGCGCTCGAACTCCGGGATCCAGGCAAGCACCTGGTCGCCGAAAAGCTCATCGATTTGCTGCAGGTGCTTCTTCTGCATCTCGAGCCGGTTGCGCAGGTAGTCGGGGATGCGCTCTTGAGCCAGCTCTTCAGGAATCACACGATTGACCACGTAGCCGCTTAGCGGCACGCGATACTTGGCGAACAGTTCGGCAGCCTTCATCGTATCGATCAGCGCCATCTCCTCTGGGATAATGACGAAGAAGAAGGCCGTTTTCTCCTGGTCGGTGAGAATGCTCGAAGAGGTGTTGATGCGGTACTTGATATCTTGCAGCTCCTTGAGGATCATGTCCTCTTCCAGTTCCTCATCACGCTTGATCACGGAGGCCACCTTGCGATATTCCTCCATCTCCTCCCGGAGCTTGGTGATCTTATCGATCCACTCATCGTAGACGCTGGCCATGCTGAGATAGTAGAGGGCGTGGCCCAGCGGCACCAGGTCATAGATGTAGTAGTCGTAGTCGCCGGCGACGACGATGTCCACGACTTGATCGAAGATGGCGCTCTCCTCCATGGCCGGTTCGGCTGCCGCGGCCTGGATGTAGGATTCGATCTCCTCCGGAACTTCCTCGAGGCCGTACATGTCGAGGATCTTCTGCCGGATCTCTTGCTGGTAGGCGCGGATGTGGACATCGGCGTCGATTTCTTGTGCGAACAAGTTCGGCACGATCTCAACCGGTCCCTTGCCGAAGATATCCCGCTCGAAGATATCGGATAGTGAAGCCTGAGGGTCGACGGAGAAGACCAGGGCGCGATGCCCCTGCTTGGCGAGGTGGTAGGCCGTGGCGGCCGAGAATGTGGTCTTCCCGAGCCCGCCCTTCCCGCCAAACATAATGTAGCGACGTTCAGGATGATCTTCGAAGATGCGTGCCAGGGACATGTCCCTCCTCCTAAGCGAGTGCGTCGGTCAGATCCCTCTCGCGCAACATGCGCCGCTTCCAGGTCGAAATCTGAGGGACGACATAGGGCAGCAAGCGAAGCGAGTAGTATGGCGGCAAGATGGGGACGCCCAGCAAATCCCCCATGGTAATCAAGATGAAGAGATGCTCCATACTGCCGCGCGTTTTGAGCGCGAAGCGGGTCATATCGTGGGCTGCCATTCCATACATATATTCGAGGATGGCACGCCCGAAACGCTTCAGGATGTTCTTTTCTTCCTCCGTCATGGCTGCGCCTCCATTTAGTTATTAAGCCCTGTCCTGCGGATGCTGTGCAGGCAGGTCAGCCGATTTCCTGATCGAACAGGTCGGTGAGATCTCGCTCCCGCAGCAAGGATCGTCGCTGAGCCTCCCAGGTGGGTACGATGTAGGGCAGCAGGCGCAGGGTGTAGTAGGGGGGCAGGATGGGGATGCCCAGCAGGTTGCCGAAGAGGATGGTGATGAAGAGCCGCTCCTGCTCACCCCGCATCTTCTCCAACTCGTGGACCCAATCATGGACAGTCATGCCGTAGACGATTTCGCGCAACGTCTTGAGAGCCGTGCGAAGACCGTCTTCGATCATCCTGTGAGTTTCTCGGAGAGGTTGGGTCATGGTAAGCGCTGGATCCTTGGGGGCCTCTTTGCGCTGCATTGCTGATCCTGATTCAAGAATGCCTCCCCTCTGTTTCTATTATAGAGCGCCGGCCATTCACGGGCGCGAAGGCAAGCGGACCTAGCTGGCCTCGTTGGCGGTATTTCGAGCCGGGTGGCCAGTCACGGTCTCATCTAGTGCCTGAAAGAGCGCATCGTGGCGCCACCCGACCACCTTGATGCGGCGGTTGATCAGGAAGGTGGGATACTTCTGCGCCCAATAGCGCATGGAAAATGCCAGTCCCTCTGGCGAGGCAGGATCCACGATGCGAATGTGGAGTCTTGCTCTATGCTGCCTTATTGCCTCTTCGAGCCAGGATTCGAGACGGGCGGCTGCCTCCTGGAGATCCTCAGTGTGGCGCTCGAGTTCCGCTTGGCGCATATTCTGCCCGATGCCGGCCTGATCGAAGATCTGCTCGCAGTGTAGACAGTTGAAGAACGAGGTCGGCATGGGTGTGATGATTTCGAGCAGGGCCGGTGTCATGATTGGGCTCGGGTGGGAAGAGGGCGGGAGGATCTCCCCACCTCCCGCCCTCCAGGAGCGCCGCTCAGTCGGCGGCTGCCTCTGCGCGCCCCTCGGCCAGGCGTGCCTGAATGGCCCGTACCGCATCGTAGGCCAGATAAAGCGCGGCCAGGAAGAGCACGATGCCCAGGGCGCCGGCGATGTAGTTGCCGATGATCTTGTCGCTGGGCAGCGTGGCGGCCTGCGTGATCGCCTGCTTGATAACCACATAGGAAGTGCGCGCCAGCGCACCCATGGTGGTCACGAACATGAAGATGAAGGGTATGAAGCTCCACTGATAGTTCTTACCCTTCGACATCAACCAGAGCGATACCAGCAAGAGCGCCAGGGCCGCCATGAGCTGGTTGGATGATCCGAAGAGGATCCAGATGTAGCTCCAGAATCCGGTCCAGATCAGAAGCAGAGATAGCAGCAGGGCCACGATCGAGCCCACGTGCATGTTCCGCATGGCGGGGATGCTGTCCCCAAGGAACTCGGCGCTGGCCACACGCATGAAGCGGATGTCCAGGTACATGATCGGCAGAGCCATCAGCACCAGGAACACCGAGGCGTAGGGCAACCCGAAGCCGGTGGGGATGCCGATGTGGGTGAGGAAATTGCTCAGACCCACGGCGAAGACCCCCGCGTTCTTGCCCGCGCCGACCAGCTCGACGTACTGGGCGCCACCCACGCCGACAACCGCCGTCAGCAGTGCGATGGTCGCCAGGAACATCTCGAGGAACATGGCTCCGCCGCCAACCGGCAGGGCATCGACCTCCTTCTCAAGCTGCCGGGCTGTGCCGGAACTGGAGACCAGGCTGTGCCAGCCGGAGATGGCGCCGCAGGCGATGGTGACGAAGAGTAGCGGCCATAGCGGACCCAGCGCGCCGAGCTCGCCCATCTTCCCGTCCCAAGAGGTGAAGGCCGGGAAGGCGGCCACGTCGATGGCGGGATGCCACACGATCAGCCCAATCGTTCCGCCGATGATGCCCAGGAAAACCAGCCAGAATGCCACATAGGTGATGGGCTGGGCGAAGCGCCAGATCGGGAGTACAGCGCCGAAGTAGCAGATGATGAGCACAACGAGGCTCCAGAGTACTTGGGCCCAAGTGACGCTCCCGAAGACGATCGGCGATTCGGCCCCGCCGCCGAGTGCCAGGAAGAAGTCCTTCACAGGACCAAGCGATCCGAGCCAGATGCCAACGATGCCCAGCACAACCGTGATGACGGTGGTGAGCAGGATGTCGATCTTCCAGCGGTAGGTCATCTGTCCCGCCAAGAGACCGAGGCCCAAGACGATGAGCACGCCGAGTGGCACGGCTGGGTTGCTCATCAGGTCGAAACCGACAATCTTGCCGAACGCACCCATGATCAAGAGCAGGTACAGGTAAATAAAGATCAGCAGGATCGTGCGGGCGCGTGGCGAAATGAGCTTATAGCTTAAAGCGCCGAAGGTCTTGCCCTCCTCACGCACGCCCATGATGATGCTGCTGTAGTCCTGCACCCAGCCGATGAAGAAGGTGCCGAAGATGATCCACAAGATCGCCGGGAGCCATCCCCAGCGTACCGCGACGATGGGCCCCACAATGGGTCCCAGGGCGGCGATCGATTTGAACTGATAGCCATAGAGCACGTTGCGGGAAGCCGGCGTGAAGTCGACGCCGTCCATGTACATCGTCGCCGGGGTTGCCTTATTGGGATCAGGTTGGATGATATTCTTGTCAATGCTACGAGCGTAGAAACCGTATCCCACAGCGATACCAAGAGCGGCCAAGAGCAGAACAATCAAGACGTTCATCGATGCTCACTCCTTCCAAGGGTAGATCCATCGCTGCCGGATCAATTCTTCAAGATTTGGGTCCCGCGATTGAGCCTCCTTTCCCGTCGAACATCTCCGCGGGGAGAACGCGGGATGCGCAACGGCCAGGCCGCCTTACGGATGCGGCGCAAGACGGCTTGCGCGACCGGAACGGGCGCGCCACCGATTTCTGCGTCAGTTTGGATTGGATGGATTCCCGCTATCCCTCATCCTTACCTAGGGCATGGTTGCCCTCAAGGCCAAAGGCTCGCCAGAGACGGAGCAATGCTGGATCAGGGAACTGCGACGTGATGCGGCGGTGAAATTCCCCCCCGATGGAAGATCTTGTGTGGCAGCAAGCGCTGGCTTTGGAGATCCCACTCCATGCCATCTCCACCCCATACCGTAGCAAAGGGAAGGGTTCGGCCAGAAGTGAAACTTGTCACCTCTGCCGAGGCCGAAACGCGCACCAGCCGGCACTTGTGGCGTGAGCTTGTGAAGCCATGAACGAACCGGCCCTCAAACCTCTCCGCAAGTGGGATTATGTCCGCAAGGGTTGATCGGCCCGTCTCACCCTAATTAACCCCAGGCTCGCGAGCGGGTTTCGAGGTGCGGAAACAGGCTGCCGATCCTGAGAGTGGGGAATGGTCGCCTCGCGTATTCCGGATAGTTCCTCGTGATGGTCGGCGAACAGCAGGCGGCTGAATCTCTTATAAAGCGGGCAGCGGTCATGGATGCCGAGGAATGCCACGAAGGCGCCCAGCCCTCCAGGCAACATATTGGAACTCGCCACGCCCATGCCTGGCAACATGATCCCTGCGCCAAGCCGAAGCAGGCCCCATCAAAGATCGGCGGATGGCCGCTTCAAACCAAGGACCCTTCCCAACGGTACTAGAAATATAGACGGGAGGAGCGCTATGCGGCAATCGAAGTGGGCAGCGCCGGGATGGTTTCAGGAGGGAATGCCTCCGGGTGTCCATTCCCCAGCGGCTCCCCGGCGGTCTCTTGGGACCGTTGCGGGGGCATTGTGCCTGATGATCGGGCTTATGGCGCCGCTGCTGGGAGCTTGCTCAATGGAGCCCGGTCCAACTGCGCTGCCGACCCAAACCGATGTCTTCGATTCCGCCTGGGGCACGTGGGAAATCTATGCAAGCGACTGGCGAGGCTTTGACGGCGCTCTACCCCCGGCGCTGCAGGGCGCGACCGAATACTGCATCGAAATTGCGGTCTCGGAAAATCTTGAACGCATCCAAGGCTCACAGAGGCTGCGCTACACCCATCGGGACGATGAGCCGGCAACCGAGATCTTCCTGCGCCTGTTCCCCAACATCGCTGGTGGAGAGCTGGTGATTACGAACATCACCGTGGATGGCGAGCCAGTCAAGCCCGTCCTGGAGGCCCAAGGGAGCTCGCTGCGGGTACCGCTGCAAACGCCTCTTCGACGGGGGGACGCATCCGAACTGGCACTCGACTTCGAGCTCGAGATCCCCCGAACGATGGCCGGGAATTATGGCCTCTTTGGTTACTTCGAGGGGGTCTTGGTCTTGGACACCTTCTATCCGATGGTTCCGGTGTTCGAAGAGGGTCGTTGGCATGCGAAGCTGCCGGCGCCCAACGGCGATCTGACCTTCAATGATGCCTCTTTTTACCTGGTTCGCGTGCATGCCCCGGAGGCACTCGTGCTAGTTGGCTCAGGCGTGGAGATCGAGCGGGACACGATCGATGGGAAGCAGGTTGTGACCTATGCGGCCGGTCCAGCCCGAGATTTCTACCTGGCCGCCAGCCCAGACTTCCGTGTCTGGTCGGCGATGGAAAGCGATGTACAGGTGAACAGCTATGCCCCCGAGGAGCGGGAAGCGCGTGCCAGGCAGGCGCTCGAAATCGGTGCGGCAGCACTGCGAAGTTTCGAGCGGCATTTTGGCCCCTATCCCTATCGAGAGATGGATCTGGCGGCCACGCCCATGAAGGCTCTTGGGATTGAATACCCCGGCATGATGGGGATCGCCCAGAGTCTGTATGACCCGGAGGCCTGGATCCGGAACCTGCCCTCGGCAGTGTACTTCGAATCCACGGTGGCACACGAGGTGGCACATCAGTGGTTCTACAACTTGGTCGGCAATGACCAATCGGCTGAGCCCTGGCTGGATGAGGCCATGGCGCAGTATGCCACCTACCTGTATTTCCTGGACACCTATGGCGAGCAGGCGGCTGAGGATTACTGGCGGTCATGGGAGGAGCGCTGGGGAAGAGTGGATCGCGCAGACATTCCAATTGGGCTCCCGGCCGCAGCATATGAGGGCGCAGCTTATGGAGCCATCGTCTACGGTCGTGGGCCGCTCTTCCTGCAAGAACTCAGGGAGGCAATCGGCGAGCAGGTCTTCGCTGAATTCCTTCATCGCTACACCGCCGAACACGCCTGGCGTATCGCCACGGCGGAATCCTTCAAACTGCTGGCCGAGGAAACCTGCCAGTGCGACCTGACTTCGCTCTTTGAAGCCTGGGTTTGGCATTAATCGGATATCGGCTTCATACCTCTTCTCCCCTCCTTTAGGGATCGGCCAGCTGCCTGGCGACCATAGGGCGGCTGGCCCGATTCCCCCTCATCTGGGTGCCCTGGGCAGGGTTGCACTCAAGGGCAGGCAGGACCAAAGCGCTAGAATGTCTGCTCGTTTCGAACCCGTCAGGCGGGTATACTTGTCGTGAGAGCCTGATGTCCAGCGCCGGGTGGGAATCTCGGATTTTCAGGGCAATTAGAGGAACCACCGGAGAGAAGCGAGCATGAGAAGGTCGCAGAGTGGCTCACAGCCCCGCATGCCGTGGGCGATCCTGATCTTCTCGGCGCTTGTGATGCTCTCGCTCTGGTTCATGCTTGCGCCGCCGCGCTTCTGGATCAATATCGTCAAGCGCGTCGACTTGAGCGAACCAGTGCGCACGGGAGAGGTGCTCATCAATCGCTATGGTTGCCGCAACTGCCACCAGGTCGGCGGGTATGGAGGTTTCATCGCCCCGTTGCTGGATGGGGTCACGAGGCGCATTAAGGAAGATGAATTGCGCGCCTGGCTGCGAGATCCTGAAGCGGTGCGTGGGCCGACCGCTATGCCCGATTTCAGCCTCTCGGATAGCGAGATCGAGGCCATTCTCGCCTACTTTGCCGCCAACGATGGCCTGCGCTAGCCCACGGCCCTCCCAGGAGGTATGCCATCACACCAGCCCCAAGGGCAGCGTACGCGCATAACTCCGGGGTGCACCGTCCGGGCTGCTGCTCTGTTGATCCGTTCCACGCCCTTGAAAGCCGGCAATTGGTTTCGGAGCGAAATCGTCATGATTGCATGACGTTCTCCACTACGTAAAGATGGATGGCGGACGTACGCTATCCCCGGGAGTGGACGTGCACGAGTTGTCGGTTACCGAATCGATCCTGGATATCGCCTTGCGCCACGCAAAGCAGGCGGGGGCCAACCGTGTCACGGACATCCACCTGATCATCGGGCAGCTTTCGTCGATCGTGGATGAATCGGTGCAGTTCTACTGGGATTTCGTGAGTAGGGACACGATGGCGGAGGGCGCTCGGCTGCATTTTCGTCGGGTGGCGGCGCGCATGGCCTGCTTGGACTGCGGGGCTGAATACCAGCCCGACGGGCTGGCGCTTGCCTGTCCGGCATGCCAGAGCCGGAGGGTGCGCGTGGTGGCTGGCGAGGAATTTCAGGTGGAGGCCATCGAGGTGGACTTCCCAGACGGGGAGAACCCTGAAGCGCAAGGAGGCGGAGGGTGAAAGACCGAATACAGGTCGTCGAGAAGATCTTGAGCGCCAATGACCGCATTGCCGAGGATAACCAGGCACGGCTGGACGCGGCCGGCGTGCTGGCATTGAACTTCATGGCTTCGCCAGGGGCCGGGAAGACCTCCTTGATTGAGCGCACGCTCGAAGCCCTGGCGCCCGAGAGACGAATCGCGGTGGTGGATGGGGATGTGGCCTCCAGCATCGATGCCGACCGAGCCGCCGCAGCAGGGGCCACAGCGGTGCAGATCAACACCGGCGGGGAATGTCATCTGGATGCCGTGATGCTCCAAAGCGCGTTGGACCAACTACCACTGGACAAGATGGATCTGCTTATTGTGGAGAACGTAGGCAATCTGATTTGCCCAGCCAGTTTTGCTCTCGGCACGCATGCAAGCGTATTAATCGCCTCCGTGCCTGAGGGCGACGATAAGCCCTATAAATACCCGGGCATGTATCGCGGCGTGGATGCGCTGGTCATCAATAAGATCGACTTGCTGCCCTACATCGACTTCGATATGGACCGCTTCCGTGCAGGTGTCGAAATGTTGAACCCGGGGCTGGTTACCTTTGCGCTCTCCTGCAAGACAGGCGAGGGGCTGGAGGCCTGGCTGGATTGGCTGAATTCCAGGATAGAGGGGTGCCCATCCAAGGGTTAGCCGTGGACCGGCGAGGCGCCAAGATCCGCATCCGAGGCATCGTGCAAGGGGTCGGTTTCCGGCCCTTCGTATTCGGCCTCGCGCGGCGCCTGAGCCTGGCCGGTTGGGTTCGCAACACCTCGGCTGGGGTAGATATCACTGTGGATGGCTCCCGCGCCGACCTGGAGTCCTTCGTGCAGGCTTTGCAAGAGCAGGCGCCGCCGCTGGCAGTTGTCGATTCTTGCGAGGTGGAATTCTGTACCCCAGGTGGCTTTGAAAGCTTCGAAATCCTTGAATCGGAAGCCCGAGAGGGCGATTTTATCCCCGTCTCGCCCGATGTCAGCATATGCGAGGACTGTCGGCGCGAGTTATGGGATCCGGGCGATCGGCGCTATCGCTACCCCTTCATCAATTGCACAAATTGTGGGCCGCGGTTCACGATCATCCGGGATATCCCCTACGATCGTCCAAAAACCACTATGGCGTCGTTTCCCATGTGTCCGGAATGCAGACGTGAGTACGAAGATCCCATGGACCGGCGCTACCACGCGCAGCCGGTTGCCTGCCCGGATTGCGGTCCCCATGTCTGGTTGGAGGCGGAGGGGGAGATCCTGGCCGAGAAGGAGCAGGCGATCCAGGCGGCGCGAAGGTTACTGCGGGAGGGCAAGATTCTCGGCATTCGCGGCCTGGGTGGCTTCCACCTGGCTTGCGATGCCCGCAATGTGCGGGCGGTGGATGAACTGCGGCGCAGGAAGCTCCGCGTCGATAAGCCTTTTGGGTTGATGGCCACCGATGAGACCGCAGTGGAGGCTGAGGCTGAATTGGACAGGACCAGCCGCGAATTGCTCCATTCGAGGCAGCGTCCGATCGTGATCCTGAAGCGAAAAGCGGGCGCCCGCATCGCCCCCGGCGTGGCGCCCGGGCAGACCACTCTGGGTTTCATGATGCCCTACACGCCGCTGCATGAGCTGCTTTTGGAGCGGGAAGCCGGGCAGCCAGATGTGCTGGTGATGACCAGTGGAAACCTGAGCGAAGAGCCCATCGCCACCGGCAATCAGGAGGCTCGCGAACGGCTGGGTCCGCTGGCGGATGCGTTTCTGATGCACAACCGCGAGATCGAGATCCGCTGCGACGATTCCGTCGTGCGAGGCTTTAGGAATGGCATCTACCCGCTTCGACGAGCGCGAGGCTATGCCCCCTTTCCTTTGTTCCTGCGGTGGGAGTTGCCCAGCCTGCTGGCGACGGGCGCAGAACTGAAGAATACTTTCTGCCTGGTGCGTGGCCGCTACGCATTCCTGAGTCATCACATCGGCGATCTGGAAAACTTCGAGACACTGCGGGCCTTTGAGCAAGGAATCTGCCACTACCAGCGCCTTTTCCGAGTGGAGCCCCGGATCCTTGCCTATGACCTTCACCCGGATTACCTGGCGACAAGATACGCGCTAGATCGCGCCGAGCGGGAGGGGCTGGAGGCCGTGGGCGTCCAGCATCACCACGCGCATATCGCCGCCTGCATGGCCGAGCATGGGCTGGAGCCGGATCGCCAGGTCATCGGCCTGGCTTTCGACGGCACCGGCTATGGTCTGGATGGGACTGTCTGGGGTGGCGAGGTGCTGATCGCCGGGTACGGAAGCTTCGAGCGCGCCTATCATCTCAGGCCCTTCCCGATGCCAGGCGGCGATGCCGCCGTGCGCGAACCGTGGCGCCTGGGCCTGGGGCTTCTTTGGTCGCTCGGGGAGCCGTGGGAGCCCTGGATCCCTTCTATGACTGCCGCCGGTGGAGAGCGGGCTCGCATCCTCCGGCAGCAATTGGAGCGCGGCCTCAATACACCCAAGACTTCGAGTCTCGGCCGGCTATTCGACGCAGTGGCCTCCCTCGCGGGTGTCCGCCATGAGGTCAATTACGAGGCGCAAGCGGCGATGGAATGGGAAGCTTTAGCCGGCTCCACGGCGTCTGAGGGCTATCGCCTGGAGATCGATGGGGATAGGATCGACCCCGCGCCCTTGGTGCGAGCCCTCTTGGAGGATATTCGGCTGGGTGCCCCGCTCGAATCGATGGCGGCGCGCTTTCATCAGGGGTTGGTGGATGCCATTCTGCGCCTGTGCCTGTCCCTGCGTAAGGATCATGGCCTCAATGAGGTGGTCTTGAGCGGGGGCGTGTGGCAAAACATGCGATTGCTGCATGGCACGGTGGAGGCGCTGCTGGAGCAAGGCTTTCAGGTGTACTGGCATACGGAAGTGCCCGCCAATGATGGAGGCCTATCCCTGGGTCAGGCCCTGGTCGCTGCAGCCCAGAAAGGCTGGCTGGCCTGAGTAATCCCGAGAGTGCGACGATCGTAGGAGGGTTGATTGTATGTGCCTAGGTATTCCCGGAAAGATCATCGAGGATTATGAAGCCGATGGCTTGCGCATGGGGAAGGTGGACTTCGGCGGGGTCGTGCGAGAGGTTTGCCTGGATTACGTGCCCGAGGCCAAGGTCGGCGAGTATGTGATCGTGCATGTCGGCTTTGCCATCAGCGTGGTCAGCGAGAAGGAGGCCCGCGAAACCCTCAAACTCCTGGAGGAGATCTCATCCTTCGACGATGAGACGGAGAAGGACCTGCCATGAAGCATCTCAGCGAATATCGCGAGGCTGAAAGGGTCCATAGGACGCTCAACCGCCTCCGGGAAGTGGTCACGCAGCCTTGGGTTCTGATGGAAATCTGCGGCGGGCAAACCCATGCCATCGTACGCCATGGCCTGGATCAACTGCTGCCGCCCGAGATTCAGCTCGTGCATGGTCCCGGCTGCCCGGTTTGCGTCACGCCGATCGAGCTCATCGATAAGGCGCTGGCGATCGCATCCAAGCCGGAGGTCATCTTCACCTCCTACGGCGACATGCTCCGGGTTCCTGGTTCTCATCGGGACCTATTCTCGGTGCGTGCCGCTGGGGGTGATGTGCGCGTGGTCTATTCGCCGCTGGATGCGCTCAAGCTGGCAAGGGAGAACCCGGACCGTCAGGTGGTCTTCTTCGCCATCGGTTTTGAAACCACCGCGCCACCCAACGCCATGAGCGTGCTGCAGGCCGATCGCTTGGGCCTTGAGAATTTCAGCTTGCTGGTCTCACATGTGCGAGTGCCGCCTGCCATGCATGCCATCTTGCAGGCGCCAGGGAACCGGGTGCAGGGTTTCCTGGCTGCGGGCCATGTCTGCGCGGTGATGGGCTATTGGGAGTACCCCGAAATCGCCGAGGCCTATGGCGTGCCGATCGTGGTCACGGGATTTGAACCCCTGGATATCGCACAGGGGATTCTGATGGCTGTCGAATTGCTGGAGGCTGGACGGGCCGAGGTGGGAAACGCCTACGCCCGCGTGGTCACCTTTGAGGGGAACCGGCCGGCGCAGGAGGTCATCCGCAAGGTATTCGTCGGTTGCGATAGGAAATGGCGCGGGATTGGGACGATCCCGGATAGCGGCTGGCGGCTGCGCCCCGAATATGCCCGCTTCGATGCCGAATTGCGTTTCGATGTGGAGGCGATCCAGCCGGAGGAGTCACCGCTTTGCATCGCGGGCGAGATCCTGCAGGGTTTGAAGAAGCCGCGTGATTGCCCGGCGTTTGGGGATCCTTGCACACCCGAGCACCCGTTGGGAGCAACCATGGTTTCGGCCGAAGGGGCCTGTTCGGCCTATTACCGCTATGGCCGCCGGGTGGCGTAGACTCCATCCGAAATCCGGCGGCTTGCCGCCGGCCTGCATGCAGAGCATGGAGGCATAGGGAAGGAATGGAACCGCAGGCTTCGCCTGCGACCGGGTGCGAGCTTGTGGGATCCACGATGTATGCTGAGGGGCTCAGGATGACAGGAGTACATCACGGATGAATGAAGAGGAACCGGTCGTTATCCATGGCCTTGTCTGCCCGCGGCCATTGACCCATGATGACACCATTGTTTTGGGCCATGGCAGTGGAGGACGGATGACCCAGGAGCTCATCGCCCGCACCTTCTACCCTCCCCTGGAAAATCCGCTCTTGCTACGCGGGGATGACGCCGCCATCTTCGAGACGCCGCCATCGGGGCGTATGGCGTTCTGCACCGATGCGCATATCGTCTCACCGCTCTTCTTCCCTGGCGGGGACATCGGACGGCTATCGATCTGTGGCACGGTAAACGACCTCGCCGTCATGGGGGCCAGGCCGCTATGGCTCACGGCTTCTTTTATCCTCGAGGAGGGGCTGCCGATCTTTGTGCTGGAAGAAGCGCTGAAATCGATGCGGACCGCGGCCGAGGAGGCCGGCGTGAAGGTTGTCGCAGGCGATACCAAAGTGGCGGAGCGGGGCAAGGCGGACGGAATCTTCATCAGCACGGCCGGCGTGGGAATGATCCCCGATGGGCGTGAGGTCGGAGGCAGGTTGGCGCGGCCCGGGGATGTGGTGCTGGTCTCGGGCCCTCTCGGGGATCATGGCATGGCGGTCCTGGCGGCGCGCGGAGAGCTATCCTTCGAAGCCGAGATTCGCTCCGACATCGCTCCGCTCAGCGGCTTGATCGAAGCGATGTTTGAAGCCTCGGATGGGATTCATGTGCTGCGTGATCCAACCCGGGGCGGTGTGGCAACCACGCTGACCGAGATCGCCCGGCAGAGCCATATGGGAATCGTGCTTGAGGAGGCGGTAATACCCGTCCGTGAGCCGGTCGCGGCGGCCTGCGAGATGCTGGGTTTCGATCCCCTCTATGTGGCGAACGAGGGAAAGCTGATTGCCATCGTGACGCCGGAAGCGGAGGCGGATGTGCTGGCAGCAATGCGCGCCCATCCTTTAGGCCGCGAGAGCGTGCGGATCGGCCAGGTGACCGAAGAGAATCCAGGCCGGGTGCTTATGAAGACCGGCATCGGTGGGATGCGCGTGGTGGAGGCGCTCTCCGGAGAGATGCTTCCCCGCATCTGCTAGGGGCAGAGGCCGCCGAAAATTCGGGATGAATCTCACGGGCCAATCAAGACAATCAGAGCGCCTATTCTATCTACAATGGAAAGGGCACTCTCGGCCCGAGGGATATGCTAGATGAGGAGGTGAACATGGGCACGCCTGCAGCGCTGGAGGAGATGAAGAAGGCCCACCGGCTCTTGGCGGAATACAGCTATGAATTGCGCCCGGTGGAGCGAGGCTACGCGAACCGAACGCTGCATGTCAATCTGACGGATGGAACGATCCAGGAGAAGCCCGTCAGCGAGCGTATGAAGGAGGCCTTCACTGGCGGCCGCGGCTTCGGCCTATGGCTGCTATTCAACGCCGTGAGCGGCGACACTGCTTGGGATGATCCCGAGAATGAACTGGTGATCGCAGGCGGCCCCATCGGAGGGATCACGGCCTACCCGGGATCGGGGAAGTCGACGGTCGTGACGATATCCCCGCTCACCCATTCGGTGATCGACAGCAACGTCGGGGGCTACTTCGGCCCTTATCTGAAGTTCGCGGGCTTCGATGCCTTGGAGATCCAAGGCAAGGCGGAGCGGGATGTCATTCTCTATATCGACGGTGATGAAGGACACATCTCACTCGAGGAAGCACCCCTGGAAGACCTGAACACGCATCTCCTCTCGGAACAACTCACCGCCATGTATGCCCGCGACGAGAAGGACAAGCAGAACATCTCTGTCGTCTCGGCCGGGCAAGCCGCGGATCACGTGCTCTACGCTTGTCTCAACTTCAGTTGGTATGATCCCAGGCGCCAGGCTGTTCGGGTGAAGCAGGCCGGCCGCGGCGGCACCGGACGGGTGTTTCGCGATAAGCGCCTGAAGGCCATCGTCGTTCGATACTCCAACCTGAAGGGTGACAGCAACAACCCGGCCGACATGAGCCTAATCCGCAAGGCAGGGCAGCGCATCAATCGCGAGATTGTCGAGCTGGATGACTCCCAGAACCAGATGCGCAAGGTAGGCACGACCTATCTGGTCGAAATCATGGATCACTTCGACCTGCTGCCGGTGCACAACTTCCGCTATGGCTCCCACCCCGAGTCATCGAAGATCGATTCGACCGTCTGGAAGAACACATTTATACAGGGAATGGTCGATAGCTGCTGGGTGGGCTGCACCATGTCTTGCTCCCACGGAGTGGACCATTTCCACCTGCGGACCGGCCCCTACGCCGGGCAGGCTGTGAACGTGGACGGCCCTGAGTACGAGACGGCGGCCGGGCTAGGCTCGAACATCGGGGTTTTCGACCCGCTGGCGGTGATCGAGTTGAACTTCTATTGCGACACCTATGGAATCGATACGATCAGCCTGGCCGATTCGATCGCCTTTTCCATGGAATGCTATGAGGCCGGAATTCTCACCAAGGAGACCACAGGGGGACTTGAGCTAACTTGGGGGAACGCCGAAGCGGCCCTGGAACTTGTGCACCAAATGGCGCGCGGCGAGGGCTTCGGCGCACTTGTGGGGCAGGGAGTCCGCCGCCTGAAGCAGCACTTCGCCGAGGCCTTTGGGGCCGACCCCAAGTTTCTCCAGGATATCGGCATGGAGAATAAGGGCCTGGAGTTCTCCGAGTATGTGACCAAGGAATCGCTGGCCCAGCAGGGCGGCTATGCCATGACCCTAAAGGGTGCCCAACATGACGAGGCCTGGCTGATCTTCATGGATCAGGTGAACAAGCAATTACCCACCTTCGAGGATAAGGCAGAGGCTCTGCATTACTTCCCGATGTGGCGTACTTGGTTCAGCCTGCATGGCCTATGCAAATTGCCCTGGAATGACATCATCCCCGAAGGCAATGATCAGACGGATGAGCCCGCGAAGGTGCCTGAGCATGTCGAGAATTACACCTGGCTCTATGAGGGTCTCACTGGCAAACCCACAACGCCCGAGGATTTGATCCTTCAGTCTGAGCGGGTCTACAATTTTCAGAGAATCTTCAACTTGAAGATGGGCTTCGGCACTCGCGAACATGACTACCCGCCGTACCGGGCGATGGGTCCTGTGACGGTAGAGGAGTACGAATCGCGGTCCGAGCGCTATGACAAGCAACTTCGGGAGGATGTCGGGGTGGATCCCGAAGGGTTGTCCACAGAGGAGAAGCTCGCCCGGCTGCGGGCTTACCGTGAAGATCGCTACGAGCAATTGATGGATGCTGTCTACGCCCGAAGGGGGTGGGATCGTGACGGAGTGCCGACGTTAGAGACGGTCAGGCGGCTGGAGATCGACTTCCCTGAAGTCGTGGAATTGATCCAGAATCGGAAGTGACCGCCTTTGGGCCTTGAGAAGCAGAACGGGGCTGCCCTCGCGGGCAGCCCCGAAGTTTTGCTGGAGGAGTAGGCCTGGCGGCTAGGTCTCTCCCTTGATCTGCGGCATTTCGCCTAGCTGCTGCGCGATCTGTCGGCCGACCTGCGCCAACTCGGGTGAGAGGTCATAGATGGCGAGACCCTGTCGATCGGCCTCTATCACGCGTGGATCCTCGGGTAGATACCCCAGCACAGGCAGCGAAGGGCTGTTTTCATGAATGAACGCGCGGTCGGCCTCGTCGCGCACCTTGCTGCCGACCAGGAGAACATTCTTCAGGCGTATGTCGCATGCCAGCGATTTGATCTGCCCCGCCGTAGCCAGACTGCGAGCGGTGGGCTCAACCACGACCAGGAGAGCATCGACCGATTCGGCCGTCGCCCGGCCGAGATGCTCCACGCCGGCATACATATCGAGCAGGACGACCTCATCGCGCCGAAGCAGGATGTGCGTGACCAGTGATCTCAGCAAGGCACTCTCGGGGCAGATGCAGCCGGCGCCGCCCATTTCCACCGCGCCGAGCTCGAGCAGGAGAATGCCCTCATGGATGGCCGAGAATCGGTCGGGCAGATCATCCACCCGCGGGTTGAGCTTGAAGAAGCCCCCCGTCGTTCCGGGCTGAGCTCCGGTGCGCTCGTAGATAAGTTCGTCCATCTTGGCGATGGGCGTGAGAGCGGCCAGCCCTTCCTGCGGAAACCCCAGGGCCGCGCCCAGGCAGGGCGAGGGATCGGCGTCGATGGCCAGGACAGAGTAACCCTGGTCACGAAAGGCATAGGCCAGCAGGCTGGTGAGCGTGGTCTTTCCGACGCCGCCCTTTCCGGAGATCGCAAGTTTCATGATCGAACCTCTTCAATCCGAAGGATGGGATGCTGAGGGGGCCACTCCACGCAGCCGGGCCTCCTGCTGCAAGACCTGCAGGATGCTACCAACGTCGAGGCCCGAGTGGCATTGTACCTCCCCGGGCTGGGCATTTCCGTGGAGCCAGATGGTCTGGTTTTCAAGGGCCCGGCGGGAATCGCGGGCCGCGGCCTGGAGCACCTCGCTGAAACTCAAATCTACCTCGGGTCGCTGCTCGGCCTCGCAGCGCCAGCAATGCACGCATTGGCGCACATCCTCACCCGTGCGGGCCAGGATAATTGCCCAGAGGGAACCTCGCCCGGGGTCGGCCGGAGAGGATGCTTCCGGCGAGGCGGCTATCGCCATCCCGCCCCTAGAGCAACCCGCGCGATTGAAGTAAGGGCCGGCCGTCAATCAGATTCTTCTCAAGCGCAGCCCGCTCAGAAAGCCCGAAGGCCACTGCCATGAGCTGCGTAAAGTAGAACACCGGAACCGGAGTCTCGATCGGCATTTGTGTTTGGCGGCCATCCAGATTGGTATGGCAGAGCGGGCAGGCAACCGCGACCAAGTCGGCCCCGCGGGCCCTGGCATTCTCGAGGATCGCCTGGCTCATCTCGAGGACGATTTCTGTGTGAGTGAGCGAAAGGGAAGCGCCGCAACAGGCGACCTTGTAATCCCAGTCCACCGTCTCTGCACCCAGTGCCTGCATCAGATGGTCCATCGACATTGGGTATTCGGGATCCTTGGCCCCAGTGACCGCAGGAGGGCGAGTGAGCAAGCAGCCGTAGTAGCAGGCAACCTTGAGCCCGTCGAGCGGCAGCCGGACCCTCTCACGCACGCCCTCGACACCGGCACGTTCAATTATCAAATCGATGAGCGAGACCACAGCCACGCTGTCCTGGTAACTATAGCCCAGCTCGTGGTCGAGCTCTTGTTTGAGGTCGGGGTCGAGCCTGAGATCCCGCACGGCCGAACGGAAGCGGTTAAAGCAGGCCGCGCAGGGCAGCGTGACCTCAGAGAGCCCCTCTTGCTCCACAAGGATCAAACTCTCCAACGGCAGGCGGGTGGCCAGCTTGTGGTCCACCCGGTGCGCGGGCGTCGAGCCGCAGCAGACCCATCCCTCTGGCTCCACTGGCACGAGATCGAGGGCTTCCAGCGTGGCCCGGGCCGAGAGGTCGAACTCCCGAGCCATGCCGTGCAAGGAGCATCCGGGGTAATAGCCGATCTCGTTGGGTGGGCGTGAAGCCGGAGCGAGTGGCGCCTTGCGTCGCCTCCGGACGATCTCTGGGAAGAGATGAATCTTGCGATGCTTGATCATCTCTATGCCCAGATCGATGTCCTTCAGGGGCTGCTTGGTGCGCAGGTTCATCTCCGCCATCAGGCCCAACTCATATGAACGGCCGAGAATGTTCACATCCCGCAGGAAAACCTTATTGAAGAGCGCCACGGTGGGAACCTTGGGCTCGATACCTCTGGCCATCGCCTCCCCGACGATGAAGTCCATCACCTTGGCGATGTCCAGGCCTTGGGGGCAGCGTGTGGTGCAGGTCTGGCAGGAGGCACAGAGCCACGGGGTCTTGCTTTCGAAGATCATGTCTTCCAGGCCGAGTTGCGCGGCGCGCATGACCTGATTGGGCGCCAGATCGAAGTGCTCCATCAGCGGACAGCCGGAGGTGCATTTTGCGCAGTGATAGCAGAGGAAGACATTCTCACCGGTAGCCTGGCGGATACGCTCTGCCAGCCGGGTACTCAATTGAGTCTCCATAAAGGCCTCACTCTTCGCTTGCCGAGGCGCTTGGCAGCGCTTCAGGCTCCGGGCGCGGGTAGAGGCCGGCGCCCTCCACGATGGGTTTAACTGCCTTCTCCCACTCGATGGCCATGATGTGCACGCCTGCAACACCCTCGATTTGCTTCATCTGCTCTATCAGCTCGATGGCGACGCGGATGCCCTCCTGCCGCCAGGCCTGGGAGCGGGCCTTCTTGTCTTCCTTGTCGATGCCCGCGGCGGCAGCGGTCATGCGATCGACGAATTCGGTGGGCACATCCAGGCCGGGCACTTGGTCGCGCATGTAGCGGGCCATGCCGGGGGATTTCAAGGGACCGATGCCCGCCAGGATGTACACCTTCTCATGCAATCCTAGCTCGCGCACCTTGGCCATGTACTCCTCGAAGCGAGGCACATTGTAGATCAGCTGGGTCTGGATGAAGTTGGCGCCGGCCTGAACCTTCTTCGCCAGACGGTAGGGACGCCACTCGAAGGGGTCCCCGAAGGGGTTGGCCGCCGCGCCCACGAAGAACCTGGGCTCGATGCCCTTCACCTCATCCCCACATTGGAACTGGTGCTCATCCCGCAGCTTGACCACCATCTGAACCAGCTGCAGCGAGTCCAGGTCGTGCACGTTCTTGGCGGTGGGGTGGTTGCCGAAGGATTGGTGATCGCCTGTCAGGCAAAGCACGTTGCGCATGCCGAGCGCATAGGCACCCATCAAGTCGGATTGGATCGCCAGCCGGTTGCGGTCGCGGCAGGTCATCTGGATGATGGGCTCCAGGCCTTCCTGGACCACGATCGTGCCGGCGCCGATGCTGGACATGCGCACGATGGCGGTCTGATTGTCGGTGATGTTCACGGCATCGCAGTAGCCCTTGAGCTGGGCGGCCTTCTTGCGGATGACCTCGCCGTCGGCGCTTTGCGGGGGTCCCAACTCGGCCGTTACGGCGAAGTGGCCGGCCTTGAGCACCCGCTCCAGGCGCGATCCGGATTTGTATCCATTGGTTCGGTCTTCGCTCATGGCTTGGCTCCTTCGCGCCTACTCGGATTGTTCGGCCTGCAGACGCAGGTCTTCGCGTGTAATCTTGCGGGGTCCCCCATCCCGGCTGGTGGACCAATCCTTGGCGGGTTGGATCTCCATCAGCAGATGCAGGCGGCCCTGGGCTTTCAGCCGGTCATAGATAAGCTGCCAAGCGCAGGGCGTATCAGGGTTGATCTCGCAGACTCCGTTCTGGGAGCCCCCGCAAGGGCCATTGAGCAGCTGCTTGGCGCAGCGGGCGATGGGGCAGATCCCGCCTGTGAGGCCTAGGATGCAGGAACCACAGGCCGCGCAGCGCTCCTCCCAAATCCCTTGCTCGACCGGCAGGCCCAAGAAGGTGGTATTCAAACCGGGCAGCACGATAGCCTCCGGGAAACGCTCGGCCAAGGCCTGGACCCCGATCCCGCAGCCGATTGAAAGCACGGCATCCGCTTGCGCAATCTGATCGCGCAGCGGGTCGATGTACTCCCATTCGCATTGGCGCTGAACGGTCGTGTGGGTCACTTCCTTAGGCTGGCCCTCGAGCTTGGAGGCCATGCGCAGGCTGGTTGCCAGGATACCGGCTTCCTTCTCGCCGCCTGCGAAGCAAACCGTGACACAGGTGCCGCAGCCCACTACCAGCACCTTCTCTGCTTCACCTATCAGTCCTCGGATTTCTTCCAAGGGCTTCTGCTCGGCGATGATCATAACCTTCCCTCCTTGCAGCCTAGGGCCCTAGCGTCTGAGGGCGCAGCCGCTTGCCATTGTGGTTTGTAGGTTCTCATGGGGTGTGACTCTCCATTATGGTTTCAGGTTGTGAGCGGGCTTGTTTGCGGAGCGGGCTTGGGCCCAGCGCTTGAATCTGGGAGGCCATCTGCTCAACGATCTCCGCAAATCGCCTTGCCATGGCGGAGGAGAGGTTGAACATCTCCAGCCGCTCGGGCTCGAGTCCAATCTGCTCCAGCAGCCCGCGAATGAAATCCACCCGTCGTTTGGCATTCAGGTTGCCGGATTGGAAGTGGCAGTCCCCCTCCAGGCAACCCGCGACCATCACGCCATCCGCTCCGTGCTCGAAGGTGTGCAGCACTTCCAGCGCATCCAACCTTCCGGCACATGGAATCTCCACGATGCGCGCCGTGGCTGGATACTGGAGCCGCAGCACGCCCGCCAGATCCGCAGCGGCATAGGCGCAATAATGGCAACAGAAGGCAACAATATGCAGCGGTGGACTGGCTTGCACGCTCATGATCCCACCTCGCTGCTTGTCCAGATCTCCTCGGGACGGAGCAGGGCGATGACCTCCTTCTCCACCTGGCTATGGCGGTAGTGGAGCAGTTCAATCGCATACGCCGGGCATTCCCCCACGCACGTTCCACAACCCTGGCATACGCTTGGTTCGATGTAGGCAGCTCCCTGGATGCCGCCGGCCCCCACTGCACTCTCATCGATGCGCGGGACACCATAGGGACAGATGCGCACGCAGGTCAGGCAGGCCACACAAGCAGAGGGGTCAACGCGGGCGATGGCGCCTCCCGTTGGGACGCTCTCTCTGGCCAGCAACCGCATGGCCCGTGAGGCGGCAGCCTGCGCCTGGACGATGGATTCATCAAGTAGCTTGGGATAATGGGCTGCGCCGGCGAGGAAGATGCCCTCGCTGGCGAAGTCCACCGGCCGCAGTTTGACATGTGCCTCCAGGAACCAGCCCTCCATATCGACGGGAACCTTCAAGCGGCTTGCCAGCTCCCGGCTTCCCTTGGCGGGCACCATAGGCATGGAGAGCACTACCAAGTCCGGCTGGAGTGTGATGGTCTCTCGGAGGATAGCATCCAGGATCTGAACGCTGAGGATGCCCTCGGGATGGTCGAACGCCACCATGGGTCGCTCGCCATTGGAGCGGCGGATGAAGAGAATGCCCGCATCGAGCGCCTGGCGGTAGAGGCGTTCCTTGAACCCATAGACACGCAGGTCCTTGTGAATGATGGCCACCTGCGCCTGGGGGTGACGGCGCTTGAAGTGCAAGGCGTTCTTCAGCGTCACCGTGCAGCAGGTTCGGGCGCATACCGTCTCCGCCGGCCCCACACATTGGATCATCACAACCTGACGCACATCCTTCAATTCTAGAGAGGGGCCCTGATCTCGGGGGATGGGGTTCATCTCGGCGGCGAGAAGGGCCTCGAAGTCCCGTTGAGTCAGGATGCGATCGTGAGTTCCATATCCATAGGTGTCGCCGCGGAATTCTGCGCCGCCGATAGCCACGATTGTGGCACCATGATCGATCTCCCGCCGCTCCCCATTCCTATGCTCGATTAGGGAGGTGAAATTGCCGGCGAAGCCGCGCGATTCAACCAATTCGCTCTCGAGGTGAACCTGGATGCTTGCATGCTTCTCAACCCGGGAGATCATGTCCTCCAGAAGGTCCGCCGGGTCGGCGCTCTCGCCCTCGGAGACGCCCGGCAGTCCGAGGTGGATTTGCCTAAGCTGGCCGCCCAGAACGGCTTCCCGCTCAACAAGATCGACCTCAAAACCACCCTCGGCGATGGCCAGCGCGGCGCTCATACCTGCCACGCCTCCGCCAAGAACAAGCGCCGATTGCCGGATAGGGGTTGGTTGGCGGTGCAACGGTTCGAGGGCCAAGGCCCGCCCCAGCGCCATGCGGATCAGGTCCTTGGCCTTCTCGGTGGCCATCGCCCGATCGCTTGAATGGACCCAAGAGCAATGATTGCGGATGTTGGCCATGGCGAAGAGGTGCTCGTTCAGGCCCTCGGCCCGAATAACATCCTGGAAAAGAGGGCCGTGCGTGAGAGGGGTGCAGGAGGCCACGATCACCCGGTTCAGGTTGTGCTCGCGGATGCGCTCGCGGATCTTGGCGGTGCTATCCTGAGAACATGCGTATAGCAAGTCCTCGGCGTGAACCACGTTCGGTAAGCTGGCGGCGTAGGCGGTAAGCGCCTGCACGTCCAGGTAGCCGGCGATGTTCGATCCGCAGTGGCAGACGAAGATGCCCGCCCGGGGGGATTCACCGGTAACATCCTTTTCTGGCGGGTAACTCGGTTCCCGGGTCAGCAGTCCCCGTGCGGCCGCCAGGTGGCCCCCGGCCATCGCCGCGGCGGCGGAGGCGTCGATCACGGACTCGGGGATGTCCTTGGGCTCGCGGAAGGGTCCCACGGCGTAGATGCCTGGGCGGGAAGTCTCGATCGGCTGGAAGGTGGTGGTGGCGCAGAAGCCATAGCGGTCGAGTTCCACGCCGAGCCGCCGGCCGAGCTCCTGGACTTTCGGGGAGATCTCCATGCCCACGGCCAGCACCACGAGGTCGAAGCGTTCTTCGGACATGCGCTCTGCGGCGGAACGGGCACCGGGACCCTCAAGGGCCGGCCCGGCATGGCGCAGGATGAGCTCGTGGGTCTGCGGATCTTCTTTGATCTCGGAGACGCGGCAGCGGGTGAACTGGATGCCGTATTGCTCTTGGGCTCGCCGGTAATACTCTTCGTAGCCCTTGCTGAAGGCGCGCACGTCCATCATAAAGATGCGCACCTCTGCTTGAGGGTCATGTTCACGGATGAGGATGGCCTCTTTGGCGGCGTACATGCAGCAGACAGCGGAGCAGTAGTCATGCTCCTGGTCGCGCGAGCCCACGCACTGCAGGAATGCCACCTTGCGGGCGGGGCGTCCATCCGAGGGCCGCAGGACGTGGCCTTCGGTGGGGCCGGAGGCCGAGAGCAGCCGCTCCAGTTGCAGCGAGGTGATGACGTTGGGGTAGCGGCCAAAGCCGTACTCCTGCGAGAGCTCTGCCCGGTAGGCCTCATACCCCGGGGCGAGGATGACCGCGCCGACTTCGAGCTCGATTTCCTGCGGCTGCATGTTGTGATCGATGGCATCGGTGCCGCAGGCATACACACACTCCAGACATTCCGCGCAAAGGCCACATTGGAGGCAACGCTGGGCTTCGGCGCGGGCCTGCCGCTCGGTCAGGCCGAGAACCACTTCGCGGAAACTGGTCACTCGCTCCTCAATGGGCAGCAGAGCGGGTTCCTGCCGCGGCAAGGCCCTGGCTGGATCGAGCGCGTACAGGCGCGTCGCCTGCTCACGGTCCAGCTTCACCGGGCTCGGCCGAGGCTCTTCGATTGCGCCGGGGCTTTCACCTTGCAGGTAAGCGTGGATCGAGCGCGCCACACGGTGTCCTAGGGCGATGGCCTCCACGATATAGCTGGCGCCGGTCTTTCGTCCGCCCACGACAAATAGGCCCGGAATCTCGCTCGCCAGGGTGTCTTGATCGGCCTCGAGTTCATCGAAGCGGGGATCGAGGAAGCTCAGATCCGATTGCTGGCCGATGGTGCCGATGACCGTGTCGACCGCCAGGGTGAAGATCGTCTCTGGAAGCACGCGGGGCCTGCGGCGCCCCTTTTCATCTACGGTCATGCCCTTGCCGGTCCTGGCCAATTCCACACCGGCCACACGGCCCTCCTGGGTGAGGATGCGGGTGAGAGTGGTGTGCTCGAACAGGTGGATGCCCTCGGCTTCGACGGCGGCCATCTCCCAGTGGTAGGCGGGCAACTCGCCGCGCGGGCGGTCGAGCGCCAGATGGACTTCGCGGGCGCCGAGACGGCGGGCCACGGCGGCGGCGTCCAGCGCGGTAATCCCACCACCCACGACCGCCACGCGCTCCCCCACGGTCACAGGCTCGCCAAGATTGACCTTGCGCAGGAAGGTGGCCGCCGACATCACCCCCTCCGCTTGCTCGCCATCCACGCCCAGCGAGCGGTCGCGGGTCGAGATTCCCGTCGCCAGGCAGACGGCATCATATCCCTCCTTGAGCAGGGCGGCGGGGTCGTCGACCGGCGAGTTGGTCTTCAGGTTGATGCCCAAAGCCAGGATGTCATCGATGTCTTGCTGGAGAACGCCCTTGGGCAGCCGGTGGGCGGGGATGCCCACCCGCATCATCCCGCCGGCGACGGGCAGGGCTTCATAGACGGTGACGCCATAACCCAGTTTGGCGAGGTCGTGCGCGGCAGTGAGGCCGGCCGGGCCGGCGCCGACAACGGCTACCCACTCGGGGCGGGTGCGCGCCGCGGGCTCGACCCGCTCGCGACCATAGGCCAGTGCATAGTCGACCACGAAGCGCTTTAGGGCCATGATGCTCACCGCTTCATCGATGAGCGCCCGGGTGCAGTGCCCCTCGCAGGGGTGGTGGCACGTGCGGCCGCAGACGCTCGGGAAGGGGTTGTCTTCCTTGATGACGCGGAAAGCCTCCCGGTAGCGCCCCTGCGCGATCAGGGCGATGTACCCTTGGGCGCGCTGATCGGCCGGGCATGCGTGACGGCAAGGGGCAACACCGAGCTTTTCGATGGCGTAGGCGTTGGGAACGGCCTGGGGGTAGAGCTTGTAGATTGCCTTGCGGGCGGTGAGTTGCTCGTTGTAGATGTCAGGCAGGCTGACCGGGCAAACCGCCTCACAATCGCCGCAACCCACACAGCGCTCGAGATCCACATAGCGGGGCTTGCGGTGCAGCTTGGCCACGAACCGGCCGACCTCGCCCTCGAGGCTGACCACTTCGCTGTCGACATAAAGGTCGATATTCAAGTGCCGGCCGGTCTCGACCAACTTGGGGCTCATGATGCACATGGCACAATCGTTGGTCGGGAAGGTCTTATCGAGCTGGGCCATGTGTCCGCCAATGGCAGATTTGCTCTCGACAAGGTGGACGCGGAATCCCTGCTCGGCCAGATCAAGGCTGGCCTGCATGCCGGCGATGCCGCCGCCAACCACCAGCACGGCTCCGGTCGGCTGGCGGGGATTCCGGGACTCGCTCATGCCGTCACCTTCTTGAGCGCCTCGGCCACGCGGGTGAGCAACTGATCGGGCGCGACCGGTTTCTGTAAATAGGCGTGGACGGCCATATCCCGCCCCGTCTCGAGTTCGTAGCGTCGCCGGCTGGCATCCTCGACCACTGTGGTGAGCACCAGGATGGGAAGGTCGGCGTAGGCTGGTTCGCTGCGCAGCTCCCGGATGACGGCGAAGCCATCCATGCGTGGCATGAGCAGGTCGAGCAGCAGCAGATCGGGCTTGCGCTTGCGGACCATCTCGAGGCATTTCTCGCCATCCCTGGCGGTTGCCACCTGGTACGGCTGGCTCTCGAGGATGGTGCGCACAGCCTCGAGAACGTCCGGATCATCATCCGCCACAATGATATAAGGCTGTTCGACGATGGCGCTCACATGGCGGAGCAGCTCTTCTGGAGAGGCCGGCTTCTCGATGTAGGCCTGTGCCTCCATGGCGGCGCCGGTCTCAAGTTCGTAACGGCGGTAGGCGGCATCCTCCACGACGGTGGTAAGGATGATGACCGGCAGTCCGGCGTACTGCGGGTCAGAACGCAGTTCCAGGATTACGGCGAAGCCATCCATGCGTGGCATCATCATGTCCAGGATCAGCAGGTCCGGCGTTTCCTCGCGGATGCGCTGCATGCATTCCAGTCCATCCTTGGCCGTGGCCAGCCGGTAGGGCTTGCTTTCGAGAACCGCAGTGATCCCTTCCAGGATATCGGGATCGTCGTCGGCGATCAGGATATAAGGCTTCTCGCTCATCTCATGCATCCCCTGGTGCGCCCTGAGCGCCAGCCTCCCCCTGCTGGCGGATGGGCGCCGCCGCTTCTAGATCGGACCCTTGATTGGCGCGATCGCGGGGCAGACTGAGCGTGCGGGGGATGATGACGGTGAACTTGGTGCCGCTCTTATCCGGCAGGTACGGGCTTTCGACCTCGATGCGTCCTTCATGGGCATCGATGATCTTCTTGGCGATCGAAAGTCCCAGTCCGGCCCCCCCGAATTCGGCCGCGTTGCTGGCGCGGAAAAAATCTTCGAAGATATGAGGTTGATCCTCGGCTGGGATCCCAATTCCCTCGTCCATCACCTCGATCACGAGTGAATCCGGCCTCTCGTGTGCGGCAAGCGTGACCGTGCTCCCCTCCGGTGAGAACTTGATGGCATTGGCCAGCAAGTTGGAGATCACTTGGCGAAGGCGCCGGCGGGCGGCGACGAGGGGCTGGAATTCTGTGGCGCCGATAGCCTTCAGGCGCATGTTCTTCTGGCTGGCCGCCAGCCGCACCTCTTCAAGCGCCTCGGCGCCCACCTCCGCCGGGTTCACCCACTCGAAATCGGCGCGGATCTGATCCGGCTGGATGCGAGCGAAATCGAGCAGATCGCTGATTAGATGGCGCAAGTCAGTGAGGCGGAGCACGCTGCGTTCGAGCAGCCGCTGCTGCTTGGGGGTCAGATTTCCGGCGTAGCCTCCCAGCAGGACTTGCAGATAATTTTCGACAGCGGCAAGCGGCCGCTTGAGTTCGTGCGAGACGATCGAGAGGAAGTAGGTCAGCGTGGAGGTGGCGCTCACCATGCGGGCGCGTACGATCGAAGCCACCCGGTGGAAGATCTTGAAGCCGATCTCAGGCTCGGCGCTCATCAAGGCCCGCAGCTCCTCGCCCTGTATGGCAAGGACAGCCGTGTCTTCGAGACAGAGACCGGATGAGGTGTACGCGTACGGGGGCACTAGGCTTGACCAGCCAATGGCGTGCCAGGGCCCAACGATGCTGATAACGGCCTGGCGAGGTGTGCCGGTCCTGCCTAATTGGACGCGTTTCTCGAGCGAGACTTTGCCCCGCAAGATCAGGTAAAGCTTCTCGGCGGCTTCCCCCTCGTTGAAGATCCACGCGTCGCGTGGATACTCCTCGGGATGGGCCAACGCCGCAATACGCTCCACGGCCGATTCGGGGAGATCGGTGAATAGATCAAAGCGGGTAAGATCCTCAATCTGTGCCATCATGCTCCACATGCGGGGACGGTTCCCGGTCCCCAGCGGGTTGCGGCGCCGGCCCATTTTCCCGCAGCGGGCTGGGCCCCAATTGCTGGATCGCGGCCGTTAATTCAGCCGCGGCGAATGCGAACTCTCCGGCCATGGCGGACGACACGTTGATCATCTGCAAGCGCTGCCCTTCGAGCCCGATTTCCTCAAGCAATTGCCGCGTGTAGTCTACCCTGCGTCTGGCGTTGACATTACCTTCCAGGTAATGACAGTCGCCGGGCAGTCAACCGGCGACGAGCACGCCGTCGGCACCGTCTTCGAAGGCCCGCAGCAGGTGGATCACATCCACCCGGCCGCTGCAAAGCACCTGGATGATCTTGATCGCCGGGGGATACTGAAAGCGCAGGCTCCCGGCGAGATCGGCCGCGTTGTAGGCGCAATGCGTGCAGCAGAAGGCGACGATTTGGGGCTCGAAATCAATCATAACGGACTCTTCGCTCCTAGGAGTAGGGCATCCAGCTTGATCATGATCTGGTCGTCGCGGTAGTGAATCAATTCGATGGCCTTGGCTGGACATTCTGCGGCGCAGCTTCCGCAGCCCTGGCAGATCGTGGGCTCGATAAAGGCCGCACCTTGAATCCCGCCCACACCAGCAAAATCGGGCTGGACCTGGGGCACATCGAAGGGGCATACGCGTACGCAGGTCAGGCAGCCGACGCATTTCTCCGCGATCACCCGGGCGACGATGCCTCCCGCGGTGAGGGCCCGCTGGGAGAGGACCCGTGCGGCGCGGGCGGCGGCGGCGCGAGCCTGGACCAGGGTCTCATCCAGCATCTTAGGGTAGTGGGCCATCCCGGCCATGAAGAGGCCGTCGGAGGCGAAGTCGACCGGCCGCAGCTTCACATGGGCTTCGAGGAAGAAGCCATCGGCGTCCACCGGAACCTTGAACGTGCTGGCGAGGTCCCGGCTATCTGGCGAGGGCACGATCGGGTTGCTGAGCACCAGTAGGTCGGGCGAAATTGTGATGTCCTGGCCGAGTTGCGGGTCGTGCGCCACCAGCTTGAGCCGGCCGTTCAGGAACTCTGCCACCGGCTGAGTTTCGTCATCGTAGCGCAGGAAGACGACACCCTGCCGGCGGGCCTCGGTGTAGAGGCGCTCTTTGAAGCCATAGGTGCGGATATCCTTGAAGAGCACAAAGACCCGGGCATCGGGGCGCTGGCGCTTGAGTTCGAGGGCGTTCTTCAGAGCGGTTGTGCAGCATATCCGGCTGCAGAACCTGTCCGCTGGGCCTACGCAAAGGATCATGGCCACTTCAGATGGCAATTGTCCGCCGATCGCCTCCCAGGCGGCCCTGGCCTGGTCCTCCAGCGGCACATCCGGCTGCTCAGCATGCGCCAGCATGCTCTCGAACTCCAGGCCGGTGAGCACTCGCGGGTGTGTCCCATAGCCATACTCGCCGCCGCGATATTCTTGGGCGCCGGTGGCCAGGATCGTCACACCGTGGCGGATCGGCTCCTCGCCCTGGGGAGTCCTCAGGATCGAGGTGAAACGGCCCATGAAGCCGCTGGTCTGTTGCACCTCGCTGCCCAAGTGCAGGTGAATGCGTGACTCGGCCTGCACACGTTCAATCGTCTCGTCCAGAAAAGCGCGGGGATCCTGTCCATCAAGAAGGTAGCGGACCCTGCGCAAGTTGCCGCCGAGCTCGGCTTCTTTCTCGACTAGGTGAACTTCGAAGCCGCTCTGTGCCAGGGATAGGGCCGCCGTCATTCCAGCTGCGCCCCCGCCCACCACCAGCGCCTGGGCCTCGACGGGCACAGAGGTTGTGTGGATCGGCTCCAGCGTGCTGGCCCGGGCGACGGCCATACGCACCAGGTCCTTGGCTTTGCGGGTGGCGGCCTCCCAGTCGTTGGAGTGCACCCATGAACACTGATTGCGGATGTTGGCCATCTCGAACATGGCCGGATTCAACCCTGCAGCGCGAATCGAGTCCTGGAAGAGCGGGGCGTGCGTGATGGGCGTGCAAGAGGCCACGACGACCCGGTTGAGCCCCAGCTCTTTTACCTGCTCGGTAATATGGGCGATGCTGTCTTGGGAGCAGGTGTAGAGATTGTCCTCCGCATGGACCACACCCGGCAGGCTGAGGGCGTATTCGGCCACCTCAGGCACGTCCAGATAGCCACCGATATTCGAGCCGCAATGGCAGACGAAGACGCCGATGCGTGGCGGCTCGCCGCGAATGTCGCGCTCAGGCGGGAATTCGGCTTTGCGGGTGAGCGTGAACCGCGAGGCCGCCAGCAACTCGGCCGCCTGCGCCGCCGCGCCGCTGGCATCGATCACGGTCTCGGGGATGTCCTTTGGCTCCCGGAAGGGCCCGGCTGCGTAGATGCCCGGCCGAGTGGTCTGCAGCGGGTCAAAGAAGGCGGTATGGCAGAAGCCATATTCGTCCAGCTCGATTCCCAGGTCGCGGCCGAGTTGCTTGACCGAGTCGGAGATCTCCATACCCACCGAAAGAACCACCAGGTCGAAGGTTTCCTCCAACATCTCGATGCCGGAGGACGATTCGCGCCGGTAGCGGACGACCAGGTCCCCAGTCTCGGGATCCTCGCGCAGGGAGGAGATGCGGCAGCGAGTGTACTCGATGCCGTACTGCTCGCGCGCACGGCGGTAATAACCTTCATAGCCCTTGCTGAAGGCCCGCATGTCCATCATGAAGACATGCACCTGGGCCTGCGAATCGTGCTCCTTGATCATCACCGCCTCTTTGGCGGCGTACATGCAGCAGACAGCCGAGCAGTAGTCATGGCTCTGGTCGCGTGAGCCTACGCATTGCAGGAAGGCAATCTTGCGGGCGGGCTCCCCATCGGAGGGGCGGGTGACGTGGCCGCCGGTGGGCCCGGAGGCCGAAAGCAGGCGCTCCAGTTGCAGCGCCGTGATCACATTCGGGTAACGGCCGAGCCCATATTCCTGGGAGAGTTCGGCATGGTAGACCTGATACCCCGGTGCGAGCACGATGGCTCCCACCTGGATCTGCTCCTCCACGGCCACCATATCGTGATCGATGGCCTCCCGGCCGCAGGCATACACGCAGGAGAGGCACTCAGAGCATACGGCGCAGGCCAGGCAGCGGGCGGCCTCCTCCTGGGCCAATTCATCGGTATAGCCGCGCTCGACTTCCGCGAAGTTCGCCCGGCGTTGCTCCGGCGGAAGCTCTGGCATGGGAACGCGGGGCTTGGGTCTAAGCTCGCCCTCGAGCACCCGCTGCTGAAGTTCGGCGCGGGTGAACTTGACCACCGGCAACTCCGGCTTGGGAGGCAATTCGAGATCCTCGCCTTGGAGGTAGCGGTGGATTGCTTCAGACGCCTTGTGGCCGGAGGCCACCGCCTCGATCACGAAGGCCGTCCCCGAAACGCTATCGCCGGCGGCGAAGACGCCTGGCCGGGTGGCGGCCATGGTGTTGGGGTTGATGGCGATGGTTCGCTGGCGGGTGATACCCACGCCAGCGTCGTCCGGGATGAACGCCAAGCCGGCGCGCTGGCCCACGGAGAAGATCACCGTGTCGGCCTCGAGGATGTGCTCGGAGTCGGGTTCCGTTTCGACCGAGAGGCGGCCCTCGTGGTCGAATTCAAAGTGGGTAACCTTGGCACACTCCACGCCGGCGGCGCGCCCATTTTCGTCGGCGACGATGCGCAAGAAGCTGCGGTCGGGATGGATGGTGACGCCCTCCTCCTCGGCCGCATCGGCCTCCCAGGGATGGCAGGGCATCCCCTGGCGTGATTCCAGACAGGCCAGATGGACCTCCGCACCCAGCCTGACTGCGGTGCGGGCGCAGTCGATAGCCACGTTTCCGCCGCCAAGGACCAAGACCTTCTCCCCCAGCGGTGGAGGGTTGCCCAGGCGCACATCGCGCAGGAAGCGGGTGTTGATCAAAACGCCGTCGAGGTCGGCGCCCGGGATTGGCAGACGAATCCCCTCATGGGCGCCGACCGCGATCAAGACGGCGTCGAAGCCTTCATCGAAGACTTCGTCCAAATCCTCGACCATGGTGTTCAGACGGAGTTCGATCCCCAGGTCGAGGATATCGGCCACTTCCCGATCGATGATCTCAGCGGGCAGGCGATATTCGGGAACGCCCACCCGCAGCATGCCGCCAGCCACTGGCAGGGCCTCGAAGATGGCCACCGGGTAGCCCAGCTTGGCCAGGTCCTGGGCGGCGGTGAGGCCGCACGGACCGGCGCCGATGATCGCCACGCGCTTCTCCTGCGTGATCTCTGCCGGCGGGCGCGGCTCGCGCGGCTTGGCGTAGACTTTGTCGGTCACGAATCGCTTGAGGGCGCGGATGTTGATGGGCTCATCCAGCAAGCCACGGTTGCAGGCATCCTCACAGCGGTGGTTGCAGATACGGCCACAGATGCCGGGGAAGGGATTGTCTTCCTTGATAACACGCAGCGCGTCCTCATATCGTCCCTCGCGAATGAGGGCGATGTAACCCTGGGCGCGCTGGCCGGCAGGGCAGGCGTCTCGGCAGGGGGAAATGCCGAGCTTCTCGATGGCGTAGGCATTGGGGACGGCCTGCGGGTAGAGCTTAAAGGCCGCATGCCGCTGAGATAGCCCCTCGTTGAAGGGGTCTGGGATGACGATCGGACAGACGTCGGCGCAATCCCCGCAGCCGACGCATTTCTCCAGGTCGATATAGCGCGGTTTGCGCCTCAGAGTGACGGTGAAATCGCCGGCCTGCCCATCGACACGCAGCACTTCACGATCCACCAGTACGTCGATGTTGAGGTGCCGCCCGGTTTCAACCAGTTTGGGGCTGATGGTGCACATGGCGCAGTCGTTGGTGGGGAAGGTCTTATCGAGCTGCGCCATATGGCCGCCGATGGCGGACTTGTTCTCAACCAGGAAGACGCGAAAGCCCTGGTCGGCCAGATCGAGGCTGGCCTGCATGCCGGCAATGCCACCACCGACGACCATGACTGCGCCCACGGGCGCGTGGTCGCCGGTCGGATTCGCCAATCCGAGGGCGTCTGCCTGCGCACCGTCCGTCACGGAGCGCCCCTCCCATGGCTAGGAGCCTCAATTGTGGGGAGAATCGCCTCAGCTATGGGCTCGCCGTCTTGTCACTAATCATAGGTTGCGGGTCTCTGGTGGCTCCAGTGCAGGATGTCACCCACAGACCGGATAAACTTCGTCCGTTTTAGGGGCGCACTCGTCTACGATCAGGCCTCGCGTTTTTCCCCGACCAGCAGAACCGATTGAATGATGACCCCTGCCAATAGGCAGCCGGAGATGAGCAAAGCGTTCTGGACGGGCGTCGACTGAAAGGACTGCGCGATCAGCAGCGCGCCGCTGAGCGAGGATAGAAAGATCAGCGAGACTTCGAAAAGAGCAGCAACCAGGATCGTGCCCAGGAAGCCGCCAACGACGAACAGGATCCATGCCGCCGGGCCGTAATCCAGTCTCAGGAGATCGAGCAGGATGACGAAAAAGTAGCCGCCAGCCAGGAAGCCCGCCAGGCCTACGGCGAATTTCTGCAGGAGGATGGCGAGCAGAGCGCCCAGAAGCCCTGCGGCCACAGCGATCGCCAATACCAGCATGCGCGGCGATCCCTCCAGCAGGCGGCTTGCGAGCGTGTTCGCGGCCAGGAAGCCAACTCCGCCGACGAACAGCCAGTATAGACTACGGCCAAAGCCCAGCAGGAATGCCCCCACCAATACCCGCAGCAGATTCATCGTCTCTCTCGCTCCCATTCGGGAAGGTTCATGGTTGGATCAGGATTCTGGCATAGTCGAGCCGATTCTCCAAGGGCCCGGCGCCAGCCAAGCCCAGGCTTGCCAAGGTCCGGCCGCATCGACATAATAGTATCCCCAGACCAATGGCCAGAAGTGCTTCAGGGAGGACGAGATGACCGCGTTGGACACCGTTGCTGAGTTGATGGAGATTGCCGCCACTACCGCGCCAAAGACCAAGGGGGATGACTTCGTGGTTGTGAGCACCGTGGCGGGGGAGGACTTGCGCCGTCTGGGTGAAGGGATGATTGCCTATGGCGAGCGGCATGGCCGAACGAACTGGGATCGTGACGGCCGCAACGTGCTTGACTCAGGCGCCGTGGTCCTGATCGGCATCAAGGATGCCGAAGTCGCGGATCTGAATTGCGGCGCCTGTGGCGAGGAAGCCTGCGTCAAGATTAACACGCACGAGGGCGAATTCAAAGGGCCTCAGTGCGCGCTGCGTGTGTTGGATATGGGCATTGCGCTAGGCTCGGCGGTTAAAGTGGCTGGCATGCTCAATGTGGATAACCGCATCATGTATCGCGTGGGGGTCGTGGCACGTGAGCTGGGGTTGATCGACGCCGACTTCGTCATGGGAATCCCGCTATCGGTGACGGGCAAGAGCATCTACTTCGACCGGCGTTCGTAGCCTCGGGGGAGAAAGGCCTCAGATTCGAAGCTCCACGATGTCGCCCTCGTGGAGCATATAATCCCTGCTGACCATCTGGCCCTCAAAGTCGCCGCTGCCCCAGACGCGGGCGGCTTTGAGATTCTTGGCGAAATCCTGGTGCACCTTGGCAGCGAACTCTTCCACCGTGCTGCCCTTCTTGAGCACGAAGGGGGCGCTCAAGTCGGGCTCGCGGCCGGGCGCCTTGGAATAGATGCGCATGATTCCCAGGGCTTCGTATGTGGCTTGCTTGAAGGCCTCCACGCCGAAGCCCGTTGTGGCCGAGATGGGCAGGCACGGCCAGCCCTCCCCGCTTAGCTCGCAGAAAGCCTCGAAATCCGGGAGCAGGCTTTCATTATCGCATTTGTTGACTAGCACCAAGAATGGACGGTGGCTCCATCGGCGGTCCTGAGGGTACGAATCGCTGCGGAAGGCTGGCACGATGCGATGACTTTCGAGAAAGGCCGCGGAGGTCTCAAGCTGTTCGACTGGGAAAGCCTGTAAATCGACGATGAGCAGGATCAAATCGGACCGCCGGATCATGTCCATCATCTCGGATTCGACGAACTCGCGATCCAACGGGGGTGTATCGATCAACTGCACCTGGATGTTCTCGATCGGCATCATGCCCGGGGTGGGTTTCCAGGTGGTCATGGGGTAGGGAGCAACTTCGGGGTCGGCGTTGGTCAGGGCCGCGACCAGCGAAGACTTGCCGGTGTTGGCAGGACCCACCAAGACGGCCGTGCCGGCACCCTCCTTGTCGATGGAGAAAATCGATGAGGCGCGGCCGACCTTGCTGCGGGCCTGAGCGGCGTCCTTGAGCTTGGAGAGCTTGCGGCGCAGGTCGGCGCGCAGATGATCGGTCCCCTTGTGTTTGGGGATGACGCTGAGCATCTCCTCGAGAAGATCGATCTTCTCGCGTGGCGTCTTGGCCTCGCGGAACTGCTCCTCGATCTTGTAGTATTCCGGCGGCAGATTGGTCGGCATCGATCCTCAGCGTTCGACTCGGGGCACGGTGCTCGTTCCTGACACCCCTGTATTCATTCTATCCTGAAGGCACGAATATCGGGAATGGTCTTTCGACTCAGCGCGCGCCCAGCCTGCGCTGCACACTCTCAATCTTATCCTCTCCGGTCTGGGGACGGTCGGTGCGGGTGCCGACCTTGATGGTTGTTGATATTCTGGGCACGCCCATCGCATGCAAGCGTTCGTGACAGCGCTTGATGGCTGCGAACACCAAATCCCAATCACCCTCCACATTGGTTCCGTAGGCATGCAGACGCGGCCTCAATCCGGCCTCCTGGAAGATTTCCTCACAGGCGGCGATGTATGCCGAGAGCGAAAGCCCCACACCCAACGGCGTCATGCTGACATCGGCGATGGCGTACATTTCAGCCTCCACGTCTTAGATGGTTGCCTCACGGTCAGTCTACAACGGGGAAAGAATCCAGCGAGTTCCATAGGCGATGATCAGGCCGAACAGGAAGCTCGCCAGTGTGCCGATGATGATGTACTCGGCCTCCATGCGGTTTGCCCCCTCGCGAACCTCCCCGAAGCGCAGCAGCGATTTTGCGGCGATGAGAAACCCCACGCCCGAAGGTTGATCCATGAGCACGAAGAGCAGGATCAAGGCCCGCTCGAGTTGCCCGATAAGGCGTCCGCCTCGAGCAAAGCCCTGGCGGATAAGGTCCTGCCCCTCCAGGCCTTCAGGCTCGAGGGCCCGGCGGGCTGCCTGCATTTGGTCGATGAAGGGCTCCACCACCCATCCGATCAACTGACCGCCAGCCTGCACAGTGAGCAGAATCCCAGAGAGCAGCGCCAACAGGGAGAAGTAGGCCGGACGGAGCCAGGGCGCGTCGGGGCGGAAGGCGGGGCGCATGGCGGGAAAGATCAGGGGGAGCAAGGCGATCAGAATGAGGGCGAAGAAGTGGGCAGCGTGCTCGGCCAGAAAGCTCGGCAGACGGCGAGCCTGCTGGCGGATCGAGAGACCATCGATGAGCCCGTGGAGCAGAAGGACGGCGGCCGGGATGGGCCAGGCGCGCCAGCGTCCGGCCAGGAGGTAGCTGAGTATGGCCGCGATGGCTGCGCGGGACAGGACGCGCCGAAGGCCCGAGGTCTCGCCCTCTCGATCCTGCGTGAGCACAAATTCCGCCAAAAAGTAAGCCGAGAAGAGCGGGAGGACGAGCGTCAGCAGGGGTGGCATAATGCAATGCCTCCAAGCCGTCCGGCCAGCGCGGTGCTCGAGAGCCGCGGATCTAGGCTTCCAGCGCCTCCAGGCGGCTCTCGAAGTAAGTCATGGCCTGGCTGATGGCCCGCCAGCCGGCCCGGCTTAGATGCTGTGCGATCGCCTGCTGGCTGATCGGGGGCGCAAACAGCTCCCGGGCGGTCTGCGCCTGGGTCCAGCCCAGCAATGCGCCTGCGATTGCCCGTGCCTGGCGGTCCGACCATCGCCGCGCTTGAATATCGACCAGATCGAGGATCACCCGAAGGTCAAGGACATCGATGTCGGGATGCAGAGCCAGCCCCATGCGGGAGCCACGCGGCAAGCGCTCCAGCGCCTGGCCTGAGCGGCGGAAAGCCTCTCCATCACCGCCGGAAAGATCTTCGCCGGGGATAAAGTCTAGAGTGCCGATGCCGATCGCAAAGCGGGTGTCGATATCGCGGGCCTGCATGCGCGCCCGCAACCAGACTCGGAAATAGAGCCCGACGCGCAGGGAACGTGCGGGTTTCGCGACAACGAGCTGCCAGCTATCGCCTCGAAAAATGGCAGGGGGAAACGGAACATCATCCCCGAACCACCTGCGGAGATCCCGGCCCGCGAACTGCAGCGCCTCGTGGAGATTGCGGCGAGGGGCCTCGCCCAGGCGGGAGGATCCGATCACGTCGCCCGTTAATACGGCATACAGCCGCTCGGCCTCAATCTGCATCTGTTCTCCATCTGAAGGCCAGCCCGATACAATTTATATCACTTGTAAGGGCGTCTGACAAGCCAAGTGACTTGTATTGGACTCAGGCTAGCGTGGCTATTGGCTGGCGGAGATCTGAACCCGCAGCTCGCTGGCTTGGTGCACACTGGCCGGAAGTGCCTCAGTCGCGTCGCCGAGGATAGTGCAGGCGCCGTTTGCCCAGGCCGTAAGCCCCGGTTGCGATCATGGCCACCGGGATGGCACCGGCCAGACAAGGCAGACGGATCCCCGAGGCAAACTGCGGTTCGTCCTTGTCTGGAGTGGAAGGCAGGGGGGGCGCCTTCGGCGTGGGCGTCGGCTGGGCCGCGACCGAGGTCGGGGTTCGCGTCGGTGGCAATCCCGGGGTGGGCCAGACCAGCGCGGTGGGGGTTGGCGCGAAGGGCTGGGCTGCGCCGAGCCATTCCGCCCACGCATTCTGGAAGGCGCCCAGATCCATGCCCAGGGCAGCCTTAAAGGCCTTGTCGGTGCTGAGTCCTTGCCCATAGGCCTGGATCAGATCGGCGAGCGCTTGGGCGCCATAGGTTTCGAGCAGGAAGACTACGGCGCTATAGCTCTCCGCGTAGGCTTGGTAGAAGCCTTCCGGATCATAGGGGCCGAAGCTGCCGCTCAAGGCGGTCAGCGGCCGGAGCCGACCATCCGCGGCGACGGCCAGGGCGATCTGCATCATGTGGCTCTGATCGGCCTGCTCGTTGTAGACCGATAGGCCCTCGTTCAGCCAGCTAGGAGGCTCTTGGCCGGCAGGGTGAAAGGTCAGCTGGCGGAAATACAGGTGCGAGATCTCATGTGGAATGACCTGCGGGAGCCACGATTGGCGGTAGGATTCGGAGGGCAAGATCTGGGCTGTGATCCCGAATCCGGTGTAGGCCTCGCCGCCAACGTTTTCAGAGACCCGGGCATGGTACTCGGCGAATTCCTGGAAGCTGTTGTAGAGCAGAATGCGGATGGGGAATCGTAGGGAGGTTCCGTAGAGTTCGGATTGGGCCTGGAGCGCTTCCTGCGCGAGGGTGAAGGCATACTCACCGAGGCTCTCGGGCTGGTCATGCAGCCAGAGTGAGAGAGCTTCGGTCTCGTAGACCTGCCAGTTGAAGCGTGTGTCTTCATAGCGGAGGGTGTGCTCGTCGCTCCTCGCCCTTCGTCCCAAGGAGTCCTCGACTTCCCACCAATATACGATCGGCATACCGGGAACGACCAGGCGATCCTCCGTTTCCCAGGTGTAGCTGAGCCCGACGATCTCGCCAGCTTGTACCTCCAATTGAACCCGCTCGACCACAGGTGTGGTCATTTCGTCACGCGGGTAGAAAAGCAGCCAGGCCTCCGTAATCGGGGCGCCTTGGCTGCGGGCAGTCGTGTGGAAGCTGAGCTGGCGAGGGAATTCGTTGACCGTGAGAGGCGGATCGAAGCTCACCACGGGATGGGGCGTGGGGGTAGAAGCAAGCAGGCTGCTGCAACATAGCAGCAGGAGAATGAGCCCAAGGCGGGCTCGCGCCTTCTGTGATATCCATCCAAGAGCCAGTGACGGTGGCATCCAAGCTCTCCGCTGCTGGCTGCCGAAAGCCATGGTCTGACGGTGGCAGCCAGGCCCATGCTACCTCGAATTAAGGCACTCTGCCATCGCATCAGCCGGCGCCGGGATTGGCTGTAAGACACCGGATGACATCTGTCGCTAAGAGAGATGACACCTTTTCCTAGGCTGTGCAGCCAAAGCTTGTGATAATTGTCACGATCGGCAATATATCTATATAAGGATAGGTGAATAGACATGCATAACCCACAACTGGCCGAGGAGGTCACCCGCTTGCATGCAGATTTCTGCTTCGCGCTCGCCGATGCCCGCCGATTGCTGATCCTGTACGCACTCGACGCGGGTCCCAAGAACGTGACCGAATTGACCAAGACCCTGGCTGCAACCCAGCCGACCATCTCCCGGCACTTGAAGATTCTTCGGGAGCGAGGTCTTGTGACGGCCACGCGTGAGGGCACATCGGTCGTTTACCGGCTGGCCGATCGCCGTTTGATCGAGGCCCTCGATCTGCTTCGGGCGGTCATGCGGGATCAATGGGTACGCAAGGCTGAGTTAATGGACTCGGAGTCTTAGGCTGGTCTGGGCAGGCTATCGAGAATTCCATGTTGATGGAACCTATGCGCGCATCCAAGTTCGGAATGAGATGCTCTCTTTCATCCTGGCCCTGAGCCTGGTGGGATAGAGGAAGATCATGCAATTAGTACGGGCGGAAGTAATGCGCCTTAGGCCGGCGGAATTTGCCGAGAGCGCTGCGGCGGTCGGAACTTCCTCCATCGGGATCATCACGCGGCACATCTGGCCCAACCTGTTGCCTTCGCTGGTTTAGATTACGGCGATCGAAATAGGCGCCGTGCTCATGCTCTTGGGGGAGCTGGGTTTCGTGGGCATTTTCATGGGGGGCGGAATCTTCGCGGGAGAAGATATGCGCATTCATTTCAGGGGCGCTGCGAGCCAGGAAGAGCTGCAATATGCCTTCGATGCCGCGCTGGGTGACAACTAGCCCGCTGCCGAACCCGATCCGCACGCATACGAACTCGAATATAAGCCGCGCTTGAAACTGGAGATTAAGCGGGGGCCGCTAGGAGGTGGTTGCGGCTGAGCGCCGGCCGAGGCGGACGCTGCCCAAGGCCTCGCGTCTATTGAAGCCCCGAAAAAATCACGCCGGGGCGCCGCGCATGGCGCTCCGACTTTCTTGGTCCTTTGGCAATAAAAGCAGCCTGGGCGGTTTGGACCGAGGACTGGATTTCTCATCCTTCTATGAGAGCCTGGAAGGTCGGGTGACTCCGCAGCGAATCCAAGTCGGGGTCTTGCTTCGACCAATCGATCAGGTCTGGGTTCTGGGCAAAGGCTGAGGCGAGGCAGTCAAGCGCTGCTTGTGGCAGGTTGTGGAGGGCATAGAAACAGGCCAGATTGTACTCCACCGTGCCCTGCCAGGATGACGCTGGATCGAGGGCGGCCATCCGCTCGGCGTACTCCTCCTGGAGTGCTCTGGCCTCCTCGATCTTTGCCTGATCGGCCAGCACATCGCAGACGTGATGGATGGCATGGTACACAGGCGTGAAAACCAGGCTCTGCCAGAGGGGCCGGCCTGCGGTCCAGGGAAAGCGCTGGCGATCCTCGAGTGTCTCGTCTGGAAGCCGGTCGAGTGCCGTGAGCAGGTCTTCGTAAACCGTTTCGAGCCAGGAGATGATCTCAGACGCAGGGCGAGTTGCATGCTCACGGAAGACTCGCTCGTTGGTTTCCTGGAAATGCTCTTCCAAGGCTTCAGGCGCCGGCCCGCCGAGGATATGCTTCAGGCGAGCGAGGGTTCGGGCATCCCAAAATGCGACGTGGGCGAGGTGATCCTTTGGCGCCCAGTGGTCGATCTCGCCGCGAGCTTCCTGCTGCACTGGTGGGAGTCCTTCCCACACCTCGAGCAACACCTTGCGGGTGTCTTCGATCAGCGTTCGCAACCTTTCACCTCGTGATGGCGTGGTCATCGGAGGATCCTTTCCGCGTTTAGCGAACGGGTGTGCCCGGGAAATGGGCACGCGAGCGGCAATATGGCCGCAGCTCGTGCAATGAATCTACATAGCAAGGCTCGCTAAGGTTCACTCGGCCCAGTGGTCCAGACAATCGCAAACCATGGCTTGCGCTAGTATGCGCTGCGGCCGTTCTGCGTGCCTAACGCGATCAGCACGCCCTGAACCTCGGCTTGCCGTATCAGTGCCCAGCCCCAGGCGAGCAAGCGGCTTGCGATATAGAGGCGGAGGCGCAAGCCGATCGGCCGCGTGCCGCGGCGCTCGTTTTCCAGCGCACGGATCAGACGTTCGCGTTCCGCCTCCTCCATCATGGCCGCCCGGTGGGCCGAATCGACCGCAACATCTCGGAAGGTCAGCATATCGCACCTCACAACGTTTTCTCAGACCGCAACGCGCCGGTCGGGCATTTCGCGATGCGAAGGTCGCAACCCTTGCATCCACTTGTGCATGGCGATCCCCAGTCGCTTTATCCCTTCGCGAGCGCGCTCTGGTGGATGGATCACGAAATTGAGCCGCAGACAGGGCTGGCTGCGTTCGGCGGGGAAGAAGTGAGAACCGGGCGCAAAGACCACCCCCTCTGCAGCGGCGACTGGAAAGAGGTCATCGGCGCTCCAAGGATCTGGAAGCTCAAGCCAAAGGAAAAGCCCTCCCCTCGGGACAAGCCAACGCACGCCCGTGGGCATATGGGAAGCGAGTGCCTCCAGAGCGGCATCGCGGCGCTGGCGGTATACGCGGCAGGCGCGGCGCAGATGGGTCTGATAGCGGCCGACAGAGATGTAGGCCTGTAGACCCCGCTGGATGGGCTGGCTGGTGGCAAGGTCGAGGACATTCTTGCAGTCAAGTAGTCGGCTATATACCGGGCCAGAGGCGACCAGGTAGCCAATTCTCAATCCGGGCATAAGGATTTTCGAAAACGTGTTAACGTAGATCACATAGCCATCAGGGTCGAGTGCCTTCAGCGCTGGCAGCGCAGGACCCTCGTAACGCAGATCCCCGAAGCAATCATCCTCCAGAATAGGCACCTGGAAGCGGTGAGCCAATTCGATCAATTGCCGACGACGATGCCCACTCATGCAGATCCCCGTGGGGTTTTGAAATGTTGGCATGGTGTAAATCAGGCGGGGGCGATGCACGCTGAGCGCCTCCTCCGCGGCATGGAGATCCATGCCCTGCTCATCCATGGGAATGCCGATGACGCGAATATCCATCGAGCGGAAGAGGTCGATGGCGTTGATGTAGGTCGGGCTTTCCACCAGCACGGCATCGCCGGGCCTGATCAGCAATCGGGCGACAAGGCTGATGGCCTGCTGGGAGCCATTCGTAATGAGCACCTCGTCGGGTGAGCTAGGGATGCCCTGGTTGCTGAGTATGCGCGCCACATCCTCGCGGAGCGGGGGGTAGCCAGCACGATCGCCATAATCGAAGCAGGCCTGGCCCTCACGGCGCATTGCGGCGTTCAGTGATTTCCTGAATTCCTCCGCCGGGAAGAACTCTGGAGCGCCTAGCCCGGCAGCGAAGGATATCGGATCCGGATGGTCGATCTCAGAGAGTATCTCGCGCAGGTGCTGGTATGCAGGGTGCCATGTTCGCGCCAGGAGGCTCTGCTGCCAGAGTGGCCAATCGGTGAGCGTGGCTTGTTTTGCGTTTCGCGAGCCCAAGGGTATGAGTGGGGATGCCACGAATGTGCCACTGCCAGGGCGTGTATAGATCAGGCCATCGGCCTGCAACTCGGCGTAGGCATTGGCGACGGTGATGCGGCCGACCCCCAATGCCGCGGCGAGCTCCCTGGTCGCGGGCAGACGTGTGTCGGGAGACAGCGAGCCGGCTTGAATCTGCTCAGCCAGGAATCGCTGGATCTGCCGATAGAGCGGGATTTCGCTTTCCCGGTCGAGTGGGATCCTCATCATCGTCCGTGTATCCTTGGGTCCAGTAAGGTCATTGGTACTATCATTATTCCCGAAATAGCCCATTAATGATAGTGCCAATTGGCTCCCGATTGGGCAAGCCAGGCGCAAGAGGATGCCAGGTCCCGAGCATGTGCTGGAGCGAAACCCGAACGGGCGCGCAGATTGGTATATCCTATGACCCATAGCGCCCTGTGCCTCGGAAGTCGCATTCTCGAGACTGGAGTTGCGCATGCATAGGAGTCAAACGTGAATCGAGCGCCGTCATGCCAAGCCATCCCGAAACCACAGAAGAAGACCCGGTAGCGCGATTCCGTCGGCTCATCCGAGTGGAACCCCGCGGACACACATCCCCAGGTATTCAGCCCACCGAGGCGATCATCCCTGCGATTCCAGGGCAGGCCCCCCGGCCGCCACAGACAAGAACGCTAGTAAAGGCGGCGGCCATCCGGAGATGGCTCGGTCTGCTCACGGGCCGGGCGAGCATGGTCATCCTGACCTGCCTGGCGGTCCTCTGGCTGACCTTCTTTGGGTTGGGGATGGCAAGTGGACAGCCCTTCGATGCGGCCGCAGCTTCCGCCATAGAGCGCACAGGGGCGTATGTGCTGCGTCTCTCCCATGGCGATCTGGGTGAGACGGGCGAATATGGCTTCTCACGTCTGCCCAGGCCTGTTCTGGAGATTCTTCCTGAGATTGTGGGGCGCAGCTTTGCGCTGCTATTTGGCGCCCTGGCGCTGGCTGCGCTTTTGGGTCTGCCTCTGGGGTTATGGAGCGCGCGAGGGAGGAGGGCTCTCTGGTCTCTTCCCATCGTTTTGCTCTCCTCGATAGGAATGTCGCTTCCCAGTTTTTTCGTAGCGCTGCTGTTGCAGATGCTGGTCATCCGACTGACCCAAGCCACAGGGCGAACGGTCCTTCCTGTAGGCGGAATGGGGTGGGATGCCCATCTAGTGCTCCCCATACTGGTATTGGCAGCGCGTCCGCTGGCACAGATTGCTCGCGTTGCGAATGTCTGCTTCGCAGAAATCCTTGATCAGGAGTACATACGCACCGCCCACAGCAAGGGCCTGACACCGGCCTGGATCCTTGGGAAGCATGTGATGCGCAACGCCGCCGTGCCGGTTCTGACAACTATCGGCGTGGCTTTGCGCTATTCGCTCATCAGCCTCCCGGTGGTTGAGTACTTCTTCGGCTGGCAGGGCCTGGGCTTCTACCTGCTGAAGGCCATCGCGACGAATGAGGCTGATTTCGCGGCTGGGATGCTGCTCTGCCTAGTGGCGGCCTTCCTGCTGGTGAACTTGCTCTTGGAGGCAAGCTACGGGCTTTGTGACCCTCGTTTGCGGGGCCAGGGAAGTGCGGATGTTCGGCGCGCCCGTGGTCGCATTGGCGATGCTCTGAGAGAGATCCCGGAAGCAATATGGGGAATCGTGAGGCGCTCGAGGCTGGGACACCTGATCGCACGAGGGCGAGACGAAGACGGATTGCCACCCTTGGCCGAACTCGCCAAGGGCATGCGCCTGGAGGAGCTTGATGAGACTAGACGCATGCCGCGCCGACTGTGGGCCCGAGCCACCTTGGGCAACCCAGGGTTGATGCTGGGGGGGCTGCTTGTGCTGGGGCTCATCTTCCTAGTGCTCTTTGGGGCCTCCTTAACCCCACATTCCCCCTATACCACTAGGGGTCTCGTCTTGGGGAATGGAGAGTTTTCTGTGCCTCCTTTTCCGCCAAGTGAGACTTACCCATTGGGGACCGATCTCTTGGGACGGGACCTCATGAGCCTCATTATGGCCGGAGCGCGTCAAACCATGCTGCTCGCCGCCCTGTCGGTGCTGGGAAGGCTGGTGCTTGGAACGGCCCTGGGCGCGTTGGCAGGATGGTGGAGCGGGAGCTGGATTGACCGCTTGGCCTTGGCGCTGGTGGAGGTGCTGGCGGCTTTCCCGGCCCTGCTCCTGGCCATGGTGCTTATCCTGGCCTTCAATATTCGAAATGGGATGCCCCCTTTCATCCTGGCCCTGAGCCTGGTGGGATGGGGGGAGATCATACAATTTGTGCGGGCGGAAGTAATGCGCCTTAGGCCGGCGGAATTTGTCGAGAGCGCTGCGGCGGTCGGAACTTCCTCCATCGGGATCATCACGCGGCACATCTGGCCCAACCTGTTGCCTTCGCTGGTTTCGATCACGACGATCGAAATGGGCGCCGCGCTCATGCTCTTGGGGGAGCTGGGTTTTGTGGGCATTTTCATCGGGGGCGGGATCTTCGCTGAGCTGGAGTGGATGGCGCCTCTATTTCATTATTCGGATGTACCCGAGTGGGGGTCGCTTCTGAGCAATGTGCGCACATATGCGAGGGGCTACCCATGGATGGGTCTCTATCCCGGACTGGCGTTCTTCGGTGCGATCCTTGCGTTCAATCTTTTCGGAGAGGGTATTCGAAAGTTGATTGATCAGGTTGGGGTCCATGTGATGCGGATACTCAATCGCTATACCTTGGCGTTGGCTGCAGGGCTGGTGGCGGCGATCTTCTGGATCCAGGGGAGCACCGGATCGATCGTGGCCTATCAGCAGAATGCCCGTACCTTCGAGGGAAAGGCGGCAAAGGTCGATATCGAGGCTTTGACGGCGCCCGCGGCGGAAGGACGCAACCTCGGAACCTTGGGCCTGCAGGTTGCGGCGGAATGGATCGCCGAGAGCTTCGAACGTCTTGGGCTGCAACCCGCGGGTGAAACCTTCACCTATTTTCAGCCGCGCCGGCGGGATTTTCAAGTGCTGGCAGCCCAACCTGTTCTCCAATTGAATGACGGCGGGGAGCCGTTGCGATTTCAAGAAGATTTCAACGTCTATCCAAGCAGGAACACCATCGCCGGACACGCTGCGGCACCGTTTCGATTCCTGGGCCTCGGAAGGGTGCGTTCCTATACTCAGCTCGGCTACCGCTATTATGACCTGGAAGATTTGGATTTCCGCGATCAAATCCTGCTGGTCTTTGAAGAGGATATGTTCTATCTGGACCAGATCCCTCATGGCGGCGCGCTGGTCATCGCCGCATCGCCGGAGGTCCTGCAACAGCATTATGCACTTTCTCCATTCCCGGCAGGGGGGAGAGAGGCGCCAGCTCTATGGGTGAGTGAGGTGGTGGCCAATCGACTGCTGGAACCCGCTGGGAAGACGGTGCGGGAATTGCGCCAGGCCTTCCTGGAGCTCGGAGAGGAGGAAAGACTTGAGATTGACCTTGGCGTTGAGGCGGTTATCGATATCCAAGGTGTGAATCATGAGAACGTTCCCACTATGAACGTCATTGGCCATCTTCAGGGCGTAGTGAGCAACGAATACGAGGGCATGGACCAAGAGCTGTTTGTGGTGTTGGCCAAATATGACTGCCCGCCTGCTCCCCTGGGGCAGCAATCGCTTCCATGCGCCAGCGACAATGCCAGCGGTGTGGCCGTGATGCTGGAGGCCATCCGCGCACTCCAGGAAACGGGATACCAACCTTACCGCACCTTTCTCTTCGTCGCCTATAGCGGTGAGGGCTGGGAGGGTGGTGGCCAGGTTTCGGCGGAGGATGTTGGGCAGTTTCTCGTCTCGAAGCATGGTTTCGACCGGTTCTATGATCTCAAAGGTGTAATCGAAGTGCGGGCCGTTGGCTCGGGTGGCTCGGATCTGGAGGTGAAGTCATTTGGAAGCCTGCGCCTGGCGCAGCTCTTCGAGCGCGCAGCAGCTCGTCAAGGTGTTTCCGTGAGTCTGGTGCGCGAGAGTATGGATGTGGGGAGGCTATTCCGGGATGGCAGCGGGCTTGAGAGCGGCGAGCAGGTTCCGCGCATCATCATCTCACGGGCAGGGTGGGAGACGATCTCCGCAACTAGGGAGGACACTCCCGACCGGATTGACGAGAAGCAGCTGGAAGAAGCTGGCAGAGTCTTCGCACTCTCCTTGATGATCCTGGGGAGAGAACTGGACTATTGAGCCGCGGCCACCATGGAGCGCTTCAGCTCAGGCCGCATAGGCGTCGGTGAATGTCGTACTAGGCCTTTTGGGCGGGAACTTTCAGCGGGCTGGGCCCGAGTTCCTGCAGTTGCGCGGTCATCGCCCGGATGTTCTCGGCGAAGGTCGCGCCCATCCCGCCCGATACATAGTATATGGCAAGACGCTCCGGCTCAAGGCCGATGGAGGCGAGCAGCGCCTTGGTGCGTTCGACACGGGCGGTGGCGCGTTCGTTGCCATGCTCATGATGGCAATTGCCCAAGCTGCAGGCAACGATCATGACGCCATCGGCGCCCTCTTCGAAGGCGTCCAGCAAGTATTGAACATCGGCCTTGCCGGTGCAAGGGAGACGGACGATCTTCACGTTTGCGGGGTAGCTCTGGCGCAGCGCGCCAGCCGTATCGGCGGCCATGTAGCCACAATAGATACATGTGAAGAGGGTGATTTCGGGGGAAAACTTGGATGGGTCGGTCATACCCGGATCCTGGATTGGATTTGCAGTGCCCCGGTGGGACAAGTAGTCACGCAGTCGCCGCAACCCGTGCAGTCATATGCGTCCACCAAGGGCATGCGTTCACCCGGCACGGTGAGCAAGGCACCATGTTTGCAGACCGGGAAGCAAAGCCCGCGGCCATCGCAAAGGGTCTCCTCTAAGGAGGCATGGAAGCGACCGTTGCTGTCTGCGTGAGCCGTTTCAGCCATGCGCGGCCTCCGTATGCTGGGCCCAAGTACCGAGCCCGATGCGAATCTGTTCATCCCGGTAATGCCGGAGCTGTATCGCTTTCGCAGGGCATTCTGCGGTGCAGGTGCCACAGCCTTGGCAGCGGGCGGGATCGATCCAGGCAGCACCTCCCAGGCCGCCGACGCCGGATTGATCGTAGCGCATCTCGGGGATCCCGAAGGGGCAGGTGCGCACGCAGGTCAGGCAGCCGGTGCAGCGGCTGGCATCGACCTCCGCGACCACGCCGCCGAAGTGCAGCTGGGGTCGGCTCAGCACCGTGATGGCCCGCCCGGCACAGGCCAGGGCGTGGGTGATAGATTCCTCGATGAACTTGGGGTAGTGCGCCATGCCGGCAAGATAGATGCCCTCGTCGTGGAACTCCATAGGGCGCATCTTCAGGTGGGTCTCGAGGAAGAAACCTTCGCGGGAGAGTGGCAGGTTGAGCATCTCCGCCAGCGCACGCGTTCCGCGCGAGGGCACGATAGGCATGCTCAAGGCCAGCAGGTCAGGCTCAAATTCGAGCGTCCGGCCAAAGATGTGCTCCGGGACAGATACGGTCAGCTTCTCGCGCGCCCCGCTCATCTGCAGGCGCACATCGGGCGGCTGGTCCTCTGTGTAGCGGACGAACAGCACCCCTCGGCGCCGGGCCTCCAGATAGTACTGCTCGCGGAAGCCGTAGGTGATGATGTTCTTGTAGAGGATCACCACCTGGCAATCGGGGTTGAGCATCTTCAATCGCAGCGCGTTCTTCAGCGTGTTGGTGCAGCAGATGCGTGAGCAATAATCGACCCCATCCTCGGGTTTGACGCACTGAATCATCACAACGCATTTCATCTGGGTGATGCGCTCGGGATGGTGGGTGAGCACTTCTTCCAGCTCGGTCTGGCGGAGGATACGCGGATCCTTGCCGAGGCAATAAGCGCCGCCGCGGGCCTCCTTGGCGCCGGTGGCCAGGATAACGACGCTGTGGCGGATCTCCGTCTCGAGGGTGGTCCCTTCGGGACGGCGAGTGACCAGACGAGCGCGAAAGTCCCCCACACTGCCGGTGTGGGATTGAACCTCGGTATTCAGGTAGTGATGAATGCGCTCGTGAGAGACCACGCGGTTGACGAGATCCCGTAGGAGTCGCTGTGGATTTTCGCCCTCGGCGACGTAATAGATGTGGTGTAGGTTGCCGCCCAACTCGCCCTGGCGCTCAACCAGATGGACATCGAAACCGGCGTCGGCGATGGCCAAGGCTGCCGTCATGCCGCTGACTCCACCGCCGATAACCAGGGCGGCCAGCGCGGGTTGCCGCGCAAGCTTGTGGATCGGCTGTGATTGCCGGGCCCGATGAATGCCCATTCGGATCAGTTCGATGGCGGTATGGGTGGCGCCTTCGGGGTCATCGGCATGCACCCAGGCGCAATGCTCGCGCAGGTTGACCAGCTCCAGAAAGTAGGGATTCAGGCCCGCTTCGGCCACGAGCCGCTGGAAGAAGGGCTCGTGTGTGCGGTGGCTGCAGGCGCCCACGACCAGGCGATTGGCACCGCTGGATTCAAGCCAGCTGCGCAGCTGAGTGCTGCCCGGCTGGAAACAGGCCAGCGGCATCCGCTGGATGGCCACCACATCTGGAAGGCGGCCGGCTGCATCTGCGACCCGATCCAGATCGATGACCTCCGAGATCTCGCCGGCGCAACCGCAGAGTGCCACCGCAATGGCAGGCGGCTCGGCAGCATTGTGCTCCTCGGTGAAGCCGTCCTGGCTTACAAAGGGCTGGGCCCGGCTGAAGTGCCGCTCGCCGATATGCTCGCGCAGCAGGCGCATGGCCTCCGCCGCCGCGCCGGAGGCATCGAGAATGGTCTCGGCAATCTCTTTGGGCGAGGCGAAGGCGCCGCAGACGAAGATCCCAGGGCGTGAGGTGGCCAGCGGGGCGAATTTATCCGTCTCGCAGAAGCCGAACTGATTCAGTTGGATGCCCAGGATACGGGCGGTTTCGACCGCCTTCGAGGGCGGACGGATGCCCACCGCCAGGACCAGGAGATCGAATCGCTCCTCGCGGATCGGACCCTGCCCCGGCGCGGATTCCTCGTGGGCGCGGCCCGTGGGGTATCGCAGAATGATCTCACCGGTCTCGGGGTCCTCCTCCACTCCCGAGATCCGACAGCGATAGTAGTGGATACCATAGAGATCGCGCGCTTGCTCGTAGTAGAGGTTGTACTCTTTGTTGAAGGCCCGCTCATCCATTGTGAAGATGGCACATTCGACCTCGGGGATGCGCTGTTTGGCGAGCATGGCCTCCTTCGTGGCGTACATGCAGCAAATGGAGGAGCAATATGCGTTGCGCTGATCGCGTGAGCCTACGCATTGCAGCCAGGCAATCCGCCGGGGGATTTCTCCATCAGAGATGCGCCGTACGATGCCCTCTGTGGGGCCTGAGCGGGAGGCCAGACGCTCGTATTGCATCGAGGTGATTACATTGGGGATGCGGCCATAGCCAAGTTCCGGCATTTCGACCGGATCAAAGGGCTGGAACCCCATGGCGAGGATCACGGCGCCGACATGGATCTCGAGCTCGCGAGGCTGGGCGTTCAGGTCGATGGCGTGGGTGGGGCAGACCTCTACGCAGGCACCGCAATCCGCACAGCGTTCCGTGGGCTCCAGAAGGTAAAAGGCGTTGGGGACGGAGCGTGGTGCCGACTTGTCGATTGCCTTGCGGGTGCTAAGGCGAAGCTGGAAGTCGCTCAGACGCGATTCGGGGCAAACCTCCGCGCAGCGGCCGCAGTTGGTGCAAAGCGCCGGGTCCACATATTGCGGACGTTGGCGGATGCGGGCTCGGAAGTCCCCGGCCTCTCCTTCGCAGCTTACCAAATCAGAGGAGGTGAGCACGGTAACGTTAGGGTGACGGTTATGATCGAGCAGGGCAGGCGTAATGGAGGGGCGGGTGCAACCGAAGCCGTGATCGGAGGTCCCACGGCAGAGCACGCAATCGTGGGTCGGGAACATGAAACCCAATTGGGCCACACGTCCCCCCAGTGAGGGGGTGGACTCCAGCAGGTAGGCATGGATGCCGGCTTCCGCCAGATCGATGGCGGCGCGCATCCCACCGACGCCTCCGCCGATCACCAGCACGCTGTCGGCGGTTTCCTTGCCGTTAGCCCCGGGGAGGGTGGTGACATTGGTGGGGGGTTGCATCCGGTTGACTCCATCCAGGGCGCCGCCATGCCCGGCACAGCGGCGACAGAATTTTCAGGCAATTCTCATCCGAGATGCTAGCCTCCCGCCCCCGGTGACCATAGTGCCGGAAATCACCAGGGGCGGGGGATGAACTTCGCCCGGTCGAACCTATCGGCGTGCGAGGCTGGTCGGCTTTGCCGAGCAGGTACTCGTAGGCCATAAGTGCCGTTTCGGCGCCCTCGGCGACGGCGATGAGGACTCGCTCGACGATGACTCGGTGACGTCTCCGGCGGCGAAGAGGCCCTCCATAGAGATGCGGCTGCGGGCGTTCACCATGATATGCCCCTGGGGATCGCGCTCCACCAGGTCAGCGACAATCTGCGATTGTGGCACCAGATCGAGCTCGACGAAGAAGGTGTTGGCATCGAGCTCGAGCTGGTGCCCGTGCTTGGTGACTACTAGTTCGCGGGTGTGATCATGGCCATGGACGGTCTCCACCCAGAAGCCCTGCTCCTATTCCGACTTACTGATCGCAGGGGGCGATGAAGCCCTCGGCCATCATCGTTTCGGTGAGCTTGCGGGAGCGGGCGATGATGGTCTCGGCGTTCTGGAACTCCTCCTCATAGGTCATGGGAATGCGAGCGAGGCCCTGCTCGACGGCCTTGACTGCCACCGCCGCGGCTTCGCGCGGGAACACCTGCCATTCATCCATGTTGGGGAGGATATAGTCCGGGTCGAGGCCTTTCTCTTCGGCCATGCTGGCAAGGGCATCGGCCGCGGCGATGCACATCTCATCGGTGATGGTCGAGGCGCGGACGTCCAGCGTCCCGCGGAAGATACCCGGGAACCCGAGCGAGTTATTGACCTGATTGGGGAAATCGGAGCGGCCTGTGGCGATCACCGCCGCGCCCGCCTCCTTCGCCTCCCAGGGCCAGATCTCGGGGATGGGGTTGGCGCAGGCGAAGACAATGGGGTCCTTTGCCATCTTCTCGATCCACTCCGGCAGGAGCGTGCCTGGGCCGGGTTTGGAGAGGGCAATGACCACATCCGCGCCCTCCAGGGCCTCGGGGATCCCGCCCTGGCGCCCCTCCTCGTTGGTGATCTGGCAGAACTTCCATTTGTCGACATACTCGGCCTTGCGCAGTTCGATGTCGCTGCGGCCCTTGTGCAAGATTCCCTTGCTGTCGACCACACGGCACAGGCCGGGCGTGGCGCCGGAAGCGAAGATCAGCCGGGCGCAGGCCACATTGGAGGCGCCGGAGCCGACGAAGGTGATCTGCACATCCTCTAGCTTCTTGCCCACGATCTTGAGGGCATTCTTCAGGCCAGCCAAGGTGACCGTGGCGGTGCCTTGCTGGTCGTCGTGCCAAACCGGGATCTCGGCCCGTTCGCGCAGCGTGTCGAGAACCCGGAAGCATTTGGGCTGGGAAATGTCCTCCAGGTTCACGCCGCCAAATCCGGGTTGAATCAGCAGCACGGTTTCGATGATCTTGTCTGGGTCCTTCGTGTCCAGCATGATAGGCCAGGCATCCACGCCCCCCAAATACTTATAGAGCAGCGCCTTGCCTTCCATCACCGGGAGGCCGGCCTTGGGCCCAATGTCCCCCAGGCCGAGCACGCGGGTGCCATCGGATACGACGGCAACGGTGTTACCTTTATGAGTGTGCTCATACACCAGTTCGGGATCCTCGGCGATTGCCCGGCAGGGGGCTGCCACACCGGGCGTGTACCAGATGGCGAAATCGTTGAAATCACGGACGCAGCACTTGAGCGCCACTTCCACCTTGCCGCGGTAGAAGGGGTGCATCACCATGGCGTCCTCCGAGGGCTTCTTGGCTTTCGCCAAGAGCTCCTCCACGCTGAGTTGCTGGGCCTTTTTGGCCATCAGTGGACCCTCCTTTGTTTGTCCCGAATTCTGCGGGTATGGGATCAACGCGAAAGGGGTCTCGCCCCCGGCGAGACCCGTCGCTTAGAACTGTAGATAGGAATCGGTGTAGATGACTTTGTTCAACAGGATCTGAACGGTTTTCCAGATAGCAGCCTGTTCCGGATCGGACATGTCGACCTCATCGGGTTGGAGTTCTTCCATGGCCGCAACGGCGTCATGGAGTTTTAAGTAAAGCGCTTTTGTTGGTGTACTCTCGTCCCGCTTCTCGACGGCCGCGATGGTGTCCATCAGTTCCTTGTCCAAGGGATCCAGGATAGCGGCATCCAAACCAGCGCCCATCAGCATCACCATGTAGACGCGGTTGATGAGCGGGCGCATCTCGTGTGGTACTTGGTTGGAGACGTTCGAGAGCCCAACGACCGTCATCGGCGGCGGGTCCATGACCATCTTGATCATACGCACCGTCTCAACCGCTTCCGGCACATACTCCTGACACCCCGAGACGGTGAGAATCAGGGGGTCGATGAGCAGGTTCTCCATCGGGATGCCCACCTCTATCGCCCGGGGGATGAGCTTCTCCATGGCGATGGCGATGCGGGCATCGGCGCTGACCGGGATGCCGCTCTTCTCCATGCAAAGAGCGATGAGTTTGGCTCCATAATTGGCGGCGACCGGCGGGACGTTTTCAAGGCGCTCGGGCTCGGCCGAGGTGCTGTTCACGATGGCGTTGGAGCCCCAGCGCTGGAGGCCGGTTTCGATGGCGGTCAGGTTGGTGGTGTCGAAGGATATCGTCATCCCGGGGACGGCCTCTTGCATGCAATCCAGCAGGAATTCCACCACTTCAGGGCCATCCTTCTTGCGGGGGCCGATGTTGAGGTCAATGGCATCCGCCCCGGCTTCCTTCTGTTTGCGCGCCAGGTCAACGAAGAAAGCACCGTCGCGTTCCTTCAAGGCCTCCTTGACTTTAGGTGACACGATATGGATATTTTCGCCGATCTTGTACATGGATCAACTCCTCGTCGGCCCCCACGGGCGGGAGGCAAGGCTATAGCGAGGCGAGAATCCGCTCGGTGAGCGCATCCACGACCTTATAGGCCGGGGATTGGCCGTTGAGATGAATCAGCGGTTCGCCAAGCGCGTCGAGCTCGTTGACTTTGGGGTCGGCGGGAATGATGGCGCCAACCTCGCCATCGATGCTCTGGATGGCTTCCTGAAGCGGCGCGGGCAACTCGTCCTGCACGCGGTTCAAGATCAGGAGCATGCGATGGACGTTGATTTCCAATTCGCGGGCCAGCTGCATGATGCTTTCGGCCGCCTTGATGCCCCGCAGCGTCGGATCGCTGACGACGAGCAAGACGTCGACATCCCGGGTTGTTCGGCGGCTAATATGCTCCATGCCGGCCTCGTTGTCCACCACGACGAAGGGGTAATGGCGGGCGTAATCGTCGATGATGGTTCGCAGCAGATGATTGGCGGCGCAGTAGCAGCCCTGGCCCTCCGGCCGGCCCATGGCCAGCAGGTCGATCTGCTCGCCCTCCTCCAGCACCATGCGAATCTCGTGTTTGAGGTAATCCAGGCGGCTCATGCCACCCGCCGGGCTGCTGGAGGTGGTATCTTGGGCCATCGCTTCCCGAATTTCGCCCACCGTGGCGGGCATGGGCAGGCCCAGCGCCAGATGCAGGTTGGTGGAGGGATCGGCGTCTATGGCCAGGATCGGACCGCCGACCCGCTCCAGCAGCGACCGGATCAGGAGCGCCGACACGGTGGTCTTGCCGGTGCCGCCTTTCCCCGCCAGGGCAATAGTCTTCGTCATCTCGAACTAGCTCCTATCTCGAAAGCTACCTCATCAAGGCACTTAACCATCTGATTGCTCTTTCATGTTCGTAGCGGCCGTCGGCTGCGAAGCCGTCCCCTGGCGTTCCCAGGTTTCGGCGACGCTTGGGAAGCGGGCAATGTCGGTGTGAGGCAGGAAGAGCGCTGCCATAAAGGCATCATAGAAGGTGTTATCCGCCGAGAGCTCAACGTAGGTCATGCGCTCGGCGATTTCCTTCACCCGCTGCCGTGCTTCCTGGGAAAGCAGGGCCAAATATGCTCCAAGCACGGCCGTGTTGCCGAGGAAGTGGAAACGATCCCAGGGCAGATCAGGAAGTAGGCCGATTTTGACCGCGTTCTCGACATTAATATACTTACCGAACGCGCCCCCGATCAGCACCTGCTGCACATCGGCCAGATCGACCCCCACGCCATTCGCAAGCACGCTATACCCGGCGTAGATGGCAGCCTTGGCACGCAGGAGGTTCTCGACATCCACCTTGGTGAGGGCGATATCCCGGCCGGTGGCGGTTTCATCGGCCCAGGCTACGACGTACTCGGGGCCATGCTCGCCCTCACGCACACGCGGCGTGTCCAGGTTGAGCTTGACGTTCCCGCCTCGATCGATCACTCCGGTCACGAAGAGCTCCGCCAGCAGCGAGATCAGCCCGGAACCGCAGAGGCCGCGTGGCTTCCCGCCGCCGATCACGCGGTAGGTGGGCTCGTAGGTTTGCGAATGGACCCAAACCTCCTCAATGGCGCCCTCGGTGGCGCGCATGCCATCGACCACGCCGGCGCCCTCGAAGGCCGGGCCGGCTGAGCAGGCGCAGGTGAGCAGCCAATCGCGGCTGCCGAGCACGGTTTCCCCGTTCGTGCCCACATCGATGAAGAGGCTCAGCCTATCGTCGTCCGTCATGCTGGAGGCCAGAACACCGGCGGTGATATCCGCGCCCACATAGGATGCTACCCCTGGCAGGCAGTCGACCGAGGCGTGAGGGTGAAGCGGCAGGTCGAGCTCGGAGGCCAGGTAGGGCTTCGGCTGGTTGGCGGCAGGGATATAGGGGGTCAGCCGGATCGACTCGGGTGGCAGGCCCAGGAAGAGATGGATCATGGTCGTGTTGCCGACCACCGTGGCCTTGTGGATCGCTTCGGGCGGGACGCCGGTGCGGCGTTTCAGGCGTTCGAGCAGGGTGGCGAGGGTCTCTCTCATCAGACGCCCCAGCTCCTGGAGCCCGTCGCCCTTGCTGGCATAGATGATGCGCGAAATGACATCTTCGCCGCGGGCGATCTGGCCGTTGTATTCGGCGGCCGTAGCCCGCACCTGCCCGGTCAGCAGATCGACCAGATACGCGGTGACGGTGGTGGTGCCAATGTCGATGGCCAGGCCGGTGGGCTCGAAGGGCTGGCTTGCGAGATCGATCAGGCGCGCCGGTCCGCCGCCGGGCATCTGGGCCTCGAGCAGAATGTGCGGTGCCCAGTCGCTCTCGCGCAGAACCGGTCCCAGGCGCCGGAGCAGCCCCAGAGGCATATCCACCGGAGCGTATCCCTGGCGTCCGAGTGCACGCTGCAGGCGGCTGAGGTCGTCGAGGTTGTCATCCAGCGAGGGAGGGTCCAGCCGCAACTGAAAGGTTTGCACCGCCTGGGATTTGGCGGGATCGTACTCGAAGGGGACTTCGATCTTACGGGCTGTGTGCTCAGTGACGAGGCGCCGCTCGACGCGCTCTTGCTCGGGGATGGTGATGGTCGCATCGCCTTCGACCACTGACTGGCAGGCCAACGCCCAGCCGGCTGCCATGTCGTCGGCAGAAAGGCGGATGGTGGAGCGTCGGCGAACCGTGCCCTCTTCAACGAGCACGGCGCAGCGGCCGCAGCGTCCCTGGCCGCCGCAGGGCTGGTTCAATTCTTGTCCGCCCAGGGCGATGGCCTCGGAAAGCAGGGTCCCGGTGGGAACTTCCACGCGGATATCAGCCGGTAGCAATCGTATCGTATGTGTCGCCACTGCCTAACCGTCTCTGGGATCTAGAAGACCGCCTCGGAGCATCGCAGGCTTTGGGGCGAGAGCCCGAAGGTGCCCCCCGGGCAGCCCGTGAGAGGAGGACGGTTTGCAAACCGCCCTCCCCTCCAAGCCTGGATGCTATTTCCCGTTCGTCCACATGGCCTTCAGGAAGGGGCCGATGTCGACCGCCTCCCGCGGGCCGACCATAATCTCCCAGCCTGGGAGCTCCTCCTCCAGTTCGCCGGAGAGCACCGAGACATGGCCTGGGATGATCAACTTGCGGTGCTTGACCTTCTCCTCCACATTGAAGGCCTTGACGTCCTTTGCGATGCGCTCGGCGTCGAACTTGCCGGCCGCCCAGGCCGTGAGCACGCTCATGCCCTCGGCGTCGGCGACGAGCAGCCACCCTGGCCATCCGGAGCCCTCCACCTCGTTGGCGACGGAGAAGTAGGTGATGGAGAAATTTGTGGTGACCATCAAGGGGGCATCACCATCGGGCTGGTTGATTTCGTAGATGCCGGGCTGCACCTGAATGGGTTTCTGCGGATCAGTGTAGATGTTTTCACGCAGCACCAGCAGCGCATAGAGGCTGGCCGGCTCGAAGCTGTCGAGCACAATGAAGCCCGCGTACTTGGCGATGTATTGCCCGGCGAGCAGGGTCTCGTCCACCCCCTCTTTGCCGCCCGCGAAGCCAATCAGAGGATAGCCCAAGGAGCGGAAGTTATTCAGCGCCAATCGACGCAGGATGGTGAAGGTTTCAAGTGAGTCGAGGTAGCCCTTGGGCTCCGGATCGAGGACCATGTCCTCGATGCCTCGCTCCTTGATCTTCTCCGTCAGGTCGGCGAGGGTATCGAGCTCGGGGGCCCGGACGGTCAGCGGCACGCCTGCGCTCTTGGCGACTTCTGCCATGGCTTCCCAATTGCCCTCATCGGCTGCATAGAGCAGCGGACGAGTGCCCTCGGCGGCCTCCAGCCCGGCCTTGGCGGTTTCAGGATCCGAGGCCAGGAGGATCAGGGGTTTCTTCGAGGCCGCTCGAACGGCTGCCACTGCTTGCTTGAAGGTGGCTGGGTTGCCGGAAGCCGCTTCGATGGCGAAGCCGTCCAAGACGAGGCTGATGCCGACATAATCCGTGTGGTAGGCGTCTGCGGCGGCGACCATCTCCTGGATGGCATCCGCGGGTTCACTATCGCGCACGCGCACAAAGAGCCCCGGCTTATGGAAGAATTTCTTCTCGTGGCGGAACAGCACGGTCTCGTTGCCGGTTTCCACCTTGCCCGCCTCGGCCTCGATGGTTACCAGCCGGATAGGCGGTGCGGAGGCGGCCTCCAGCTTGGCGGCGGCCTCCTCGCTCACGTGGGGGCAATCCTTCAATTCCGCCTGCTTGGCAGCCAGCTTCATGGCGAAGGCCAGGCAGGTGGGATAACCGCAATCCTTGCAGTTTGTTTTCGGCAGGAGTTTGTAGATCTCAAGACCAGAAAGCGCCATGGTTGACCTCCACCTTGCCTAGGCTGCCGTTTCGGGGTTCATCAAGGCATTGAGGAGCCCGCGCACTCGCCGGACCGATTCGGGATGGCGCAGGATGAGCAAATCCGCGCCGGAATGAACCAGGGCAGCGGCGGTGAGCGCCTCCCAATCCAGAGCCCGGCGCTCCCAGTCGCCCCAAGATTCGGGCACTCCTTCGCCGACCTTGGATTCCTTGACTTTCCAGGTCTCAGCGCCGGGGTCGACGAGCATGGGCTGCTGCGTCATCTTGTCGCCTTGGAGGGCGGCCATGCGCAGTCGCTCCATGACGGAGTAGCCGTATTCGATCCCATAGCCCAGGGCCCCCGTCGTGGGGTCCATGACGATGCGCTCCAAGGGCATGCCCATATCATTGATGAGGATCACGAGCTGCTTGGAGAGATTCACGTCCATCGGGGTCTTGGACTGCACCAGGTGATCGTTGGCCATAGCGGTGGCGACGATGGTGCGGTAGTTGCCCTCCTCGCAGATTCCCAGCAAGATGCGCTCCCCCTTGGCCTCCTCGGCGACCGCTACAAGCAGTTCGTTATCCACATCGGCCTGGCCGGGCCCAGCCACCCCCAGGGGAATGCCGGTGGCATCGAGCACCTTGCGCACCACGGCGCGGGCGTTCTCGGGTGTATTGGGTTGGCCATCGGCTGTGGTGAGGCTGAGCTGCAGGTAAATCATATCTGCGCCTGCCTCCTCCGCCGCCTTGGCCCAGGCCGCGGGGTCATTCATGGTCTCCCCCCAGACCTTCTCCAGCAAGGGGGACCAGTCATCCGGCTTGCGGTCTACAATCTCGATCGCCAGCGCCGGGTGGTGTGGAATTGAGCCCTCGAAGTGCAGGTAGGGCATGGTGGTCTCCCCCCCGATGGTGACGGTGTGGGTGCGCGTGCCACCCTCCTCGGCGGTGGCGCCGATGGTGATTTCGCGCACCGAGCCCGTCCAGCTTTCTTTAGGGATTTCGACGCTCATGATTGATGCTTCCTCCGGATACAAGCGGATGAAAGGGGATCAGGGATCCGGGATCAGGGATCAGGTGAGTTCCTTGTGGGGGGTGTCATCGCAAGAATCCGCGCCTGATCCCTAACCACCGATCCCTGATCCCACTATCGCCGCCTAGATCATGGGCTCCATCTCGAGAGCCGGATGGCCCTTCTCGCTCAGGAAGGCGAGCAAGCCTTCCACATCGGTGCAGATCGTCTCATCGGCGATCTTGTCGATCAGGTCCGGGTCGCCCTCACGTTCGGCCACCTGCTTGAGTTGTTCGGCCATCTGCTGCTTCAAGATCGAGGACATCCAGACCACGCGCTTGAAGCCTCCGTCGGCCGAGATGAACTTGGGGCTGGTGATGTAGAACTTGCCGTGCCCCATGACGCCGGGGGTTTGCAACCCCCCGCCAGCCATGCCCGCCAGGGTTGAGAAGGTCATGCCAGCGGGTGTCATGCTGGTGTCCTCCCGGCTGACGATCATGATCCCGTTGGCCTCGGGGATGAGCATGGCGATGCATTCGAAGCAGCCGCAGGCTGTCATGGGGTTCTCCATGATGGAGTACATGGCGACCATCTCGACGCTGCCATGCGAGGCTTGCTTGGCGTAGGCATTTACGCCATCAAAGTAACCCTTGACGGGATCGTAGCATTGGCCCTTGACAATGGGCTGATTGGGGCCGGTGGGATTGATCTGGTAGGAAGCCTTGCAGTCGAGCCAGTTATAGGCACCACAAAGACCAAGCCGCTGTGGGCTGACGATGCAGACATGGTCGGGCGCGAAGGACTGGCAAAGTGTGCAGGAATAGAACTCTTCCACGCTCTCGTCGGTCATGGCGCCCATGCGCTCGTTGCGCTCCTCGTAGGCGACGCGGGCCTTTTCAAGCCATTCGGTATGCAAGTCGGGATCAGTGATGATGGTTACTTCGACCTTATCGACGATGGTTCCGAAATCCTCGTGGAAACGGGCGTGCAAGATGTCGCCGAAGTGCTTCAGATTGAATCCCTTCTCGGCGGCGGTCTTGCTGATGCGGATCCAGGTGATGTCCCGCTGGCCGATGTGCTGGATGCCTGAGGCGCCGTTGATGAAGTAGTGAATCTGGCGCTCGAGGACGGGTTCGAAGTCCCTCTCCATCTTGCGGCCGGCCACCTTGACGAGGATACCCAGGTCCATCGAGCCGCCTTCTTCGATCTCCTCAAAGTCCGGGCCGATGAGCTCGATCTTGCCATCGTCGATCTCGTCCATCTTGGTCATGAATAGATACTCAAAGGCGCGGCTGTTCTTGCCGCCGAATTCGACCCGCATGTCGGCGCGGCGGACGACCTCGCCCTCGAAGGCCGAGCCATAGGGAACCGGCACGGGTACTTCGCTGATCTTGACCTTTACACCGCGCACCTCGATGGCCTTCTGGACGAGCTTGGCGGCCTTCTCTTGATCGGTCTCGCCATCAATCTCGTTCCAGGGCATGGAGATGACGTGTTCGTAGCGCGTGACCCCCGTGGGCAGGATTTCGGGTATCACCGTATCAGCGATCACCGGGAAGCCGTAAGAGATCGCCCCGGCGGCTGTGGCGTATTTGAGGTCATCCACTTCCCCCAGCGCGAGGACAAAGGCAAAGACGCGGAACTTGTTATAGAGCAGGATCTTGCGCCATTGCCCTCCCTTCATGCCGCCGAAGGTAAGCGCCGAGCGCGTGGCAAAGCCCAGCGGGTAGATGGCACCGATGGTGTCACGACTGAAGGGCACGATGTACGTATCGTAGCCCATCTCGACGCCCTCTTCTACGAGCTGATCGATGATTGAGCGTCCGTTGACGTTGCCCACCAGGAAGGTGAGGATATTCCGCTGCTGCAATTCGCGCACGATGGCGACGGCAGCCTCATTCGAGCGGGCCGCGCCCACGATGGCGGCGAAGCCGGGCATGCGGCCGTCGACGAGCTGGATGCCCCAGGAGCGGAGCTGGATGTCGTCAATGGGGCCATTCAGGTGTCCATCTGCTTGCGCAGCCTTGCCGTTGTCAGGACTCGTGAAAGCTGTGGCCCCGGCGAGCTCAAGACCGGGATAGGGCTGGGGTTCCTCGCCGTAGACGAAGCGGATGGCTTCAATGGTCTCCTCTGCGAGCAGCGTCGCCATGCCCGAGTCGAGCGTTTCGCCTAGATAGGGGGTCCAAGCCCTTCCATCGGGCAGGGGATGGAGCAACTTCTTGGCGTGCTCGAGGACCGGTTCGAGGTCGGCTAGCTTGGTGACCTCATGGCCGAGCATGCCCAGGATGACCGGCAGGTAGTAAGCGGTATTCGGGAAGGCGACCGGGGTGTCTGGACCCTTCTCCTCGATCGCCCGGGCAAGCATGGCTTGCGCTTCGGCGACGATGGCATTGGCCCCCCGGATAGCGCGTGTCGCGATGTAGCGTGACATGGCTCTCTCTCCCTAGTTGGCGATGTTGCCGTAGGCGGCTTCGATGCGCTCCGGCAAGGGAAGTTCAATTAGCTGTTGCATTCTCCAGTCCCCGCTCTTGCCCCATTTGGAGGGGTCGTATTCGGGCAGGCCGAGCGCCTCGCGCTTCTTGTGGATGTGGGCGATTGCCCTGCGGACGATCTCATCGGCCTCGCTGATGAACTCCATGCGCCCGCCCACTTTGGCCTCCCAGCCATCGGAGATGAGCCGGGTGACTTCTTCCACCCCGGCAACGGGGCTGTGGTGGCCCATGATGACGTAGGCGCCTGAAGCGACGCAGTACGTCGCGATCGAGATTGCCTTCTCGCTCATCCATTCGGGCGCCATGCCCACGGCGGGGATGTCGCTGATGTCGTTGCCCAACCCACCCTCGGTGGCCATCTGAGCGAGGACGGTCAGGATACGTGAATTGTCCACGCAGGATCCCATATGGAGCACAGGCGGGATGCCGACGGTCTCGCAGACCTCGCGCAGGCCGGGGCCAGCGTGCTCAAGCGCGGCTTCAGGGGTCATGTAACCCTGCTTGGCGCTCGCGATGGCACCACAACCGGTTTCAACAACGAGGATATCGTTCTTGACGAACTCAGTGACTACGTAGCGGTGGAGCTCGTCGTGGCAGATGCGGGCATTATTGCAGCCGATATTGGCGACTACGCCTTGGATGCGCCCAGCCATAATGGCATCGTTGAGTGGCCGGAGTGAGCCGCGGTAATAGCCGCCAAGCGCGTAGTTGATGTATTCGTGCGAGAACCCAGGGACGAGTTCGCTCCGGTAGTCCGGAATGCGGGTTTCGCCCCGCTTGGGGAAGCGATCGCAAGCCCGCCGCACAATTTCCTTGGCGGTTTCCATGGCGGCATGCTCTTCGAACTCGATATGTGTGGCGCCCGTAATCTTGGCCTTGCGCGAAGTGGTGATGATCTCGGTGTGGAACTGGTCAGCGAGCTTCACAATCCCCTGCATGATGCACTGAATGTCGACGACCATGGCCTCGACCGCGCCAGTGAGCAAGGCCAATTCTTGCTGAAGGAAGTTGCCTACCAGGGGGACGCCTTGGCGCATCAACGTTTCGTTTGCCGTGCAGCAGATGCCGCCCAATGTTATGCCCTTGGCGCCCTTGCTCTTGGCATACTCGATGAGCTCGGGATCCTGGGCCGCGGCGACAATCATCTCGGATAGCGTGGGCTCGTGCCCGTGCACGATGATGTTGACTTCATCGTCCCGGAGTACGCCGAGGTTGGACTCCGCGAGAAGAGGGGCTGGCGTGCCGAAGAGGATATCCGAGAGGTCGGTTGCCAGCATGGAGCCGCCCCAGCCGTCCCCGAGGGCGCAGCGCAATGCATGATCAAGGATGTGCTCGGCATCCTGATCGTTGCCTATATGCGTGCGGTGCAGCGTCTCGACGATCTCGCGATCCACATTGCGTGGCGCGATACCGAGCTTGTGCCAGACCTCCTGCCGCTTCTTCGGCGCTCGATTCAGGTAAATGATCTCGCCTGCGGGCTTGCCGAACTCGTTCAGCGATGCAAGGGCCACATCGCGGGCGAGATCTTCAATGCTCTTGCCTTCCGTCGCCACGCCCAGGTAGCCGGCCACCTCACGGAGCTTGGAAGTGTCGCGGATCTTGTAATCCGGCGCCTCGCCCTCTGCAGCGGCGAGCAGCGTGTAGGCGAGATCGCGCCCGTGGTCGGAGTGAGCGGCCGCTCCCGCGGCGACCATGCGGGCGAAATTGCGGGCCGCAACGGTCTCACGAGTGGCACCGCAAATGCCAGTTTGACCCTCCTTGACGAGCCGGCAGGGACCCATGCTACAGACCTTGCAGCAGAGACCATCGCTGCCGATCGGGCAGGGTGCAAGGCCATCGGCGCGGGCAAAGGAGGTTTCGAAGCCCGCCTCGTCGGCGAAGGTGAGCATCTCGATCGAGGCTTGGTCCCGGCTTCGTTCTTCGGGGGTTCTCATTTTCTTGGGCATGATGGGTCTCCTCGCATCCTAGTAACGCCGAAACTCACCCGACATCTCTATATCGGCATGCTGGGTTTTGGTCATACGCAAATCCAAGATCTGCCATTGTGGATCGCGTTTGATGGCTGAGGCCTCCACAAGAATGGGCGGGCCTCCCTCGCCTGGAGGGTATCCTGCGGACTTAAGGGCCTCCTCGATCTCACCCGCTTGAAGCGCCTTTGGATCATAGGAGATCATGACCTGCTGCCATGCGGAGCTGGCATAGACATCCTTAACGCCTTTCAAAGCAGACAGGGCATCCCTGACGCGCAAGACATGGTGATCTGCATACATGGATGGCAGGTCAAGGGTTAGCGTTTCCATGGCTTCATTCTCCTTCGTCATCGCTTCGTCCGTGTGGGCGCAGATACGTAATAGTGGTGTAACTAGAAACCTCTTCTTGGATGGCATCCTTCAGGAAGTTCCCCGAAACGTGCATTAGTGTGTCGCTGTAATCACCGTCCTGGTTCATGCTCGCTAGGCAAGGGTAGTGATGATGGAGCATGCCGGCCTGCTCGGCGGCATCTTCAAGGCGCTCGCCGGCCAGACCCCGGGAGACGTGGCGGGCGCAACCGCAAGCTGCGTCGCGGACCACCCGGACCTGGGCGATGCGATCGCCCTCCACCGCGACTTCGAAGGTGGGCCGGCCGAAATGGTGGGCGAAGCGGGCGATGAGCGGGATATCGTAGGTCTTGACCAACGGCGAGCGGTTGCACTGGGTCTCGGTCAGCGAGCAGAAGGGTTTGGGAAAGAGCGAATCGACACCCATCTCCTCCAGCCAGGTCCGCACCTGGGATACCAGCCCAGGCGGCATAGCCGAATTGCGGTCGATGGGTGCCAGCACCGCCTGCGCGCCACACAGGCGGGCGATATCGGGGATCAATTGGGCGAAGCCGGGGACATCACCCAATGCCAGCAAAAGGTCGGCCTGTGGCAGTTCGGAGGGGAGAAAGTCCTCGGGGTCGTCGACGATCGGAGGGATCAGGCGCGGCGCGGCCCAGGTCAGAACAACCCAGTCCGCCGGAGCGTGGTCTGCGATGTTCTGAGCGATGCGTTCCCCCCAGTTGCCCTGGGTGACAGAAAGAAGTCGCAGGGGACGTTCGGCCTCGCCGGGACCCCTCACGTGGATACACCCCCCGCACAATCGGATCGGAACTCGCCTATGATGATGCCGGGAGGGTCTGCATATCGACAGTGGGAAAAGTCACCCCTTTGGCTTGTAGGTTGTCCTTATGTCCATCTGAATTGCCCGATTTTCTTGGGGGAAATGCAAGGAGGGCGCTCAGCAGCGCCCCGCAAAGGCCTGATCTGAGGTCCGTGCGTGCGCTAGGGCGCCTCCAGCGGTACGCGGGAACGGAGTCCTTCGCCCAGATAGAGCTGTCGTAGCCGGCGATGGCCTGCGCGGGATGCAAAGCGGGATAGGCTTCAAGAGTCGAGCGCGATTGAGCCTCGGCATGGAAGGTCGGAAACCCATAGGAATGGAGATCGGGTTGGCGCGGGGGGCAAACTGGGCTAGGATTGGGCGGCCGCGATGAGGGAAGGTCCGATGAAACTTTCTCAATGGCTCTGCCTGGCCTTAACAGTGCTCTTGCTGGCGGCCTGCGGTCAGGCTGCGGAAAGTACGCCGGGGCCGGCGGTGATCGTGGACACGGGCACGCTCCAGCCCGGCGAACCTCCGGCCGAGTACCGGGATTTGAAGAACCCATTTCCGGACGACCCGGGCGCACGCCGAAGGGGCACCGAGGCCTACCAGGCGCTATGCAGCCAGTGTCATGGCAAAGCGGGCGCAGGCGATGGTCACGCAGGCCAAGCCATGGATCCAGCCCCGGCGGATCTTTCCGCGCCTGGGCGCGTGAAGGGGCTCAGCGATGGCTACCTGTACTGGCGCATCGCTGAGGGGGGCACCTTTCCGCCCTTCAACTCCGAGATGCCAGCCTGGCGGACTCTGCTTAGTGAGGCCGAAATCTGGGAGCTGGTGAGCTACTTGCGGACGCTGGGGCCTTAGCCCAATCGCTTCTGAGCCGGGCCGGCGCACTGCGAACTCATCCCCATCCTCCATCCATCACTTGACCCTTCCCCGCGTTTGGGCGCGCGTGATGCCGTCTTGACGAAACCGATTATCCAAGCTATGCTATTTGCAATTCTTCGCAAGAGCGAGGGTTTGCATATGTCGTGCGGCCAACGCTTGGCCAAGGCCATGCGCGAAAAGGGCTTTCGCGTCACGGCTCAGCGGGCGATCATCCTCGAGACGATCGCTCATATGCAAGGGCATATCAGCGCACAGGAAGTCTTTGAACGGGCTTCCGCGCGCCTGCCAGGTCTAAATCTGGCGACCGTCTACCGTACGGTGGAATCGCTGCACAAGGCCGACATGGTTGATCTGCTTTCGCCGAGCGGCCAGCCGAAGCGCTTCGCGCTACGCGATGCGGGGGATCCCCACGGCCATATTGTCTGCCGGAATTGCGGGGCGGCCTCGACGCTTAACAACGAGGCCATTCGCCATCTGGCGGCCAGGGTTTACGATTCCACAGGATACGTATTAGACGAACACTATCTCACGTTGGAAGGCCTTTGCCCGGCTTGTGCTCGAAAGGCGGCGGGTAGGCAAAATAGGCGCTAGGAGGTCAAAGCCATGCATCTCTCGGGCACTCCACTTCACATCCCAGACGGCTTTCTCTCACCGGTGGTTTCGATCATCGGCTGGGCGATCGCACTGGCGATCATCGTGATCGCATTGCGGCAGACGCGTCTCCAGTTGGGCGAGCGTCAGGTGCCCCTTATGGGCGTGCTGGCGGCGTTCATCTTCGCAGCGCAGGCGATCAATTTCCCCATCGCAGCGGGCACCTCGGGCCATCTCTTGGGGGGCGCGCTGGCAGCGATAGTTATGGGACCTTGGGCGGCGACGCTGATCATGACCGCAGTCATCGCAATGCAGGGGTTGCTTTTCCAGGATGGGGGTTTGCTGGCGATGGGATGGAACATCCTGAACATGGGTGTCTTCACGGCTTTCGCAGGCTATGCGGGCTATGCCTCGCTGCGACGGCTGATTGGAGAGGGCCCAAGAAGTCGGCTCGCAGCGGCCTTCGCGGGCGCGTGGCTCTCTGTCATGGTGGGCGCTATCGCCACGGCATTTGAGCTGGCTTTGTCTGGAACCTCGCCGCTGCGTGCGGCGCTGCCCGCCATGGCTGGTGTGCATGCACTCATTGGCCTAGGCGAAGGCATCATTACGACGGGGGCCGTGGGGCTCCTTGAGGTCACCCGACCGGAGGTGATACGCGCCGGGGAGGAGGCGCCCGGACGCCTGGGCGCAGCTTTCACGCTGGGCGGACTCTCCCTGGCGCTGGTTGTGGCGGTTCTCTCTCCATTAGCTTCCGCCAGCCCTGACGGTCTGGAGTTCGTCGCAGAGCGGCAGGGTTTCTTAAGGTCTGCACTTGAGCCCCCCTTCAAGCTGCTCCCGGATTACACGCTTCCCCTTGTGCGCAATGAGGTGCTGACAACGATCCTCGCCGTGCTCCTAGGAACTCTGGTGGTTTTCGCGCTCGCCTGGCTTATGGGCCGGGGCGCGGTGCGGAGAGAGCACGCAAGGGAGTCGTGATTGCACTTCGACCTGACTGATGCCTATCGTCCCCGAAAGAGCGCCATCCACCGGCTTGACCCCCGCGTCAAGCTGGTGGTGGCTTTGCTCTATATTCTCACAACTGTGGCCATGCCGGATGGAGAGTGGGAGGCCTTTGGGCTGCTCCAAATTGTGGCCCTGGCGTTCGCATGGCGTTCCAACCTGGGTCCTTTCTACGCCTTCCGCAGAGCCTTTATAGCGCTGCCGTTCATACTGGCAGCCTTGCCTATTCCCTTCTTGATGCCTGGTCCCACCGTTTGGACCATGCCGGTTGTGGGATGGGGGGTGAGCGCGCCGGGTCTGGTGCGATTCTTGAGCATCCTCTTGCGGACGTGGCTGGCCGTTCAGGCGGGCATCCTGCTCAGCGCTACAACGCGTCTCCCTGAGATTCTCTGGGCGCTGTCTGTGCTGCGCGTTCCGGCGACGCTTGTGAGCATCATCGGCTTCATGTATCGATACATCTTTATATTGGCGGACGAAGCCGTGCGCATGCTGCGCGCTCGCTCGGCGCGCAGCCCGAAGGCCACAGGCCCCTCCAGACCATCCCTTCTTTGGCAGGGCCGGATGGCCGGGATGATGGTCGGGAGCCTTTTCTTGCGGTCCTTGGAGCGCAGCGAGCGCGTCTACGAAGCCATGCTCTCCCGAGGTTACGCCGGGCAGGTGCGCATGCTGCAAGCATTCCACATGGGAAGGGGCGATTGGCTGGCGCTCCTGATGGCGGGGGTACTGCTGGCCGTGCCGGTTGGGCTGATGCTGATCAGGTGAGGTATGCACCATACGATTGATGTGAAGGAGCTGCATTACCGCTATCCGGATGGCACGCCGGCGCTGCGTGGGGTAAGCCTGTATATCGCCCCTGGTCAGAAGGTAGCCCTCGTTGGACCGAATGGTTCCGGGAAATCGACGCTGATCCTGCATCTCAACGGGATTTTGCGCGGTGAGGGGGAGGTGTGTGTCTGCGGGAAACCGATCCGCGATGAAAACGTACCCGCGATTCGGGCGCAGGTCGGGCTGGTGTTCCAGGATCCCGACGACCAGCTCTTCTCGCACCGTGTGTTTGAAGATGTAGCCTTCGGGCCCGTTCATCTTGGGATGGAAGAAAGCGAGGTGCGCCGGCGTGTAGGCCAAGCATTGGCAGCCGTGGGAATGGAGGGCTTTGAGGATCGAGTCCCCCATCATCTGAGCATGGGGGAAAAGAGACGTGTGGCTATTGCCACGGTGCTAGCGATGGATCCAGAGATCCTGGTCCTTGATGAACCCACGGCGGGACTGGACCCGCGCGGGCGACGAGAGCTTATTTCATTGCTACAGCATCTCCCTCAAACGATGCTCGTGGCGACACACGACATGCGCATGGTGGCAGAGCTCTTCCCACGTACGATTGTGATCGACGAAGGGCAGATCGTGGCCGACGGCCCGACCGCGGAGCTTTTCGGGAACGAGCAGTTGCTCGCGGCGCACGGGCTGGAAATCTGAGCGCGATGCGCGCAGGTACTGCGCATTAGATACTGGGCCGCCTGCCCAGCATCTCAGCGAAGGCATCCTTCTGTGGTGAGCCTTTCCCGGGGGGATCGAGCCAAGGGAGGGAATCGCAGTCTAGGCCGCGAAGCCGGCGCGATGCATGCGCTCAGCGGCCTCGATCGTCATGGGGATCGTCACGGAGATACGGGTGCCGCGCCCTGGCTGTGACTCGATTTTCAAGATGCCATTCACAAGCTCGGCGCGCTCATGCAGATTGACCATGCCCAGACTGCCGCGCTGACTGTAGTTGGATTCGACCTTCTCCACATCGAACCCCACCCCATCGTCCTGGATCTCCAGATAGAGCAGGTCGCCCCGGCGCTCCAGCCGGATCCAGATGTGCTTGGCCCGGGCGTGCTTGCGGGCGTTGGTCACTGCTTCCTCCACGATGAAGAAGATCACGCCCTGCTTCCCAACCTCCAAGTCATCGACCACGCCTTCCTTGGCCTCGATGATAACGTTCTGGTTATGGTTCTCCTTCATCTTCTCCGCAAGCTGATGCAGCGCGCTCAGCAGGCCCTCGGATTCGAGTACTAAGGGCCTGAGCGTGAAGAGCATCTGACGGATTTCCTTCGTGGTGCGGCGCGCCAGCTCTTCAATCTTGAAAAGCTCCTCGGCGGCCTGCTGGGGATCACGCTGGACCAATCGCCGGGCGAAGTTGACCCGCATGGCTATGGCGCCGATGGATTGGGTAGGCCCATCGTGCAAGTCGCGCGCGAGTTTGCGCCTGGCCTCCTCCTGGATTTCGGCGATGCGCTCTTTCTCCTGCTCCAAATCGCGGTAGAGGCGGGCGTTCTGTAGCGCAATCATCGCCTGTTGAGCGATGGCCTCAAGTAATTCGACCCGGTCGCGGCTGAAGAAATTCTCATCCCGATGGGCGAAGAGCAGCAGTCCGTACATCTCGAGTCCCACGACCAGCGGGATGCACAACGCCACGCGCGTGTTGTGAAGCGCGGCGAAGCGCCGGAGCTCCTCGTCGGCAGTGGGGTTGGTGCAGAGCTGGGTTTGCACTTTGGCAAGTGCGCGCCCAAGCACTCCGTGTTCACCCGGCAGGGTGACCCGCAAATCGGCATGGGGGAGGCCCCGCGCGGCGGCGATATAGAGGTGGTGGTTTGAGAAGAGCATCAGCGCGCTCACCGCACTGCTGGCGCCGTCGCCCTGCAGGGCGCTGTTGGCCAGGTCGAGCGTGGTCTCGAGCACACGCTCGTAATTCAGGGTGGCGTTGAGGTGGGCGGTCATGAGCAGCACCGAGCGCAGCCGCTCCACCTCGCGCTTGAGCTCTTCGAAACTTGCCGGTTCCTGGTTGGGGGCAAGGGAGGAGGGTCGGCCGCGGCCTTTGCGGCGCTTCTGAGAGAGCCATGCCATGAGCGGAAGGGTGGCGGCCAAGCCGCCCCATTCGGTGAGATGATGCGCAAGCCAAGAAAGGTCAATCGGTGCCACGCGAGCTCCTGCCGGGTACCGTGGAAGGCCGGATGCATGGGGGCACGCGGCCAGATAGGCGCGTTCACCCCAGGCTTCCTCCCCAGTATGCCTGAGATCCAGGTCGTTGGCCCTTACAGTTCCCCTACAACCCGGCTCCGGAATCGGCCACCTGTGGCCTGGTTGCCAGGAGATGCATTCCCAGGAGGGCGAGCATGAGCACGGCCAGGCTGACGACCTGCATCGTCCGGATGCCCCCCAACATCAAGAGGCTGTCGCCGCGGAAGGCCTCCAGGAAGAGTCTGGCGGCGGCTGTGATGGCTGCAAAGCGTAGAAATGCGGATCCAGGGAATGGATAGGGCGTGGGCCTTTGCAGGGTGCTGGCGAAGATCAGCGCCGCGGCGAGGGTTTCATAGATTTGGGTGGGATGCCTGCGGGCACCCCAGAGCTGAATGGCCCAGGGGAGATCGGCTGGAGAGCCGAAAGCGTCGCCGGATGCGATATGGGCGAGACCGATGGCGATCATCACTGCGGCCAGGCCCGGGGTCAGGGCGTCCAGCGCCGGCCAGAGCGGAAGCCCCACGCGATGCCGGTAGATCTAGCCCGTGAGACCGGCTGCGAGCAGGTCCTCTGGCAAGGAGAGCGTGGTTGGGCTGAGCGCCAGCAGGCCTAGGGGGTTCTCGAAGTAGAGCTGAAGGGAGTGCAGCGCGTGCCCCAGGCGGGCGCCCACAAGCCCAGCGAGCAGCGTGTAGAAGATGAGATTGCTCAGCGCCCCTGAGAGGATCTCTTCGCGTGGGGCTCTGCGCTCGGCAAGCAGCACCGTTGCCCATACGCCCAGCAGCAGGAAGAGGCCGGGGAGCCGCAGCGCCAGCGGGCCGATTTGCAATACAGGGTGCATCTCAATCCACCGCCGCGAGCAAGGCTTCGATCTCGCTGCGCAACGTGAGTTCGCTCATTGGCCCGCCAACGATGACCCGCTGGACCACGCCCTGCGTATCTATGAAGAACGTTGTGGGGAGGGCCCGCATCTGGTAAAGGCGCGCCACACGCCCCTCCCGATCCAGAGCGATGGGAAAGCGCAATCCCATGGCGCGCACGAACTCGATCGCGGCGCGCTCGCTATCCTGAGCTGTCATGTTCACGCCCACGACCTGCAGATGCTGATCCTGGTATTCGGCGTAGACCGCATCGAGCGCCGGCATCTCGCGGCGGCAAGGAGGGCACCATGAAGCCCATAGGTTGAGGGTGAGGGGGGAGCCGCGCATCTCCGAGAGCACGAAGGACCCCCCGCCGAGCAACTCGAGCTCGAATTCCGGGGCCAGGAAGCCCTGGCGAGGACCGGGGATCCGCCCCTGGGCCGTCTCCTGCGGTGAGGCGCTGGAGACTGCGGTCCAGGCGGCGCCCAATAGCGCCACGGCGGCTATCAGGATAGCCCAGCGGCTGCGGTCCTTCAGCCACGCGAGGGATGTGCTCCACATGGGTACATTCCAATCGAACGATAAGGCCCGCGAGGGTGTACACGTGCGGGATCGGAGGAGGAAAGCGGATGAACAACTTGCCTGGCCGTCTGGTATAGTGTATGCCGAATCGCCGAGATGGAGCTTGCCTTGGAAAGGATTGCAGGAGTAGCGCGACGGCTTCAGGAGAATGTCCAGCGGGTGATCGTCGGCAGGGACGAGCCAATCCAATTGGGGATGGTCGCAGTGCTTTGCGAGGGTCATGTTCTGATTGAAGACGTGCCTGGCATTGGGAAGACCACGATGGCGCGAGCACTGGCGCGATCACTCGGCTGCAGCTTCCGCCGGATCCAGTTCACGCCTGATTTGCTACCCTCCGATGTCACCGGCTTGAATTGGTTCAATCAGAAGACACAGGAGTTCGAATTCCGTCCCGGCCCTGTGATGAGCCAGGTTCTGTTGGCGGATGAGATCAACCGGGCGACCCCGCGCACCCAATCGGCCCTGCTGGAAGCGATGCAGGAGCGCCAGGTCACTGTGGACGGCATCACTCGGCCCCAGCCGCGCCCCTTCTTGGTGCTCGCCACTCAGAACCCGGTCGAGTTGGAGGGCACCTTCCCGCTGCCCGAGGCCCAGATCGACCGCTTTCTGCTATGTGTGCAAATTGGCTATCCCAGCGCCGAGGAGGAGAACGCCATCCTGGAGCGGTTCCGGACGGAAGATCCGCTGGAGGTACTCGAGCCGGTGACCACGCCCGAGGAGATTCTGGCGCTCATCCGGGCGCGCCAGGAGATCCGCGTGGAGGCCTCGGTTCGCAATTATGTGGTCGAGGTGGCGCGCGCCACCCGGCAACATGGGGAGATCGAATTGGGCGCAAGCCCGCGGGCCACGCTGGCGCTCTACCAGGCCTCGCAGGCATGGGCCGCCATCCAGGGGCGTGAATATGTCTTGCCGGATGATGTCAAGTTCATGGCGCCTCACGTGCTGATGCACCGGCTGATGATCTCCCCGCAGGCACAACTACGGGGCCGTAGCCCTGAAGAACTGGTGGCGGATATCGTCAACTCGGTGCCGGTCCCCGTCGAGGAATAATATGGAGCCGGAGCGCTGGCTTCCCCTCCTGGCGGGCATCTTTCTGCTCGGCGCCCTCTTGCAGGTGCCGTTTCTGACGACATTTTCCGCAACGCTGGGCATCCTGATCGGAGCGGTCTCCTTGTGGCGGCGGCATGCCCTGGACGGCGTCTCCTATCGCCGGCGCCTGCATTACCGGCGCGGCTTTCCGGGAGAACGGATCCCACTCCAGATTGAGGTCGAGAACCAGAAGCCGCTCCCGCTCTCCTGGCTGCGGGTGGAGGACCCCTGGCCGCTGGCTGTCGCCCCTGAGGACGAGACTGTCCTGGCACCCTCACATCTACCGGATCAAGCTTTGCTGACGAATGTGTTCGCCCTGAGATGGTTTGAGACCGCTCGGCGGGAGTACCGCCTCTTGCTGCGCAAACGCGGTCTTTACCGGCTGGGCCCCGCCCGGCTCGAGAGCGGGGATGTGTTCGGGATGTACGAGATTTCCCGCGAGGACCCCTCGGATGATTATGTGGCCGTCTTCCCGCCCCTTCTTCCCATGGAGAGGCTCGAGCTTCCGGCAGAGGATCCCTACGGTGATGTGCGCTCGCGGCGGCGGATCTTCGAGGATCCGACCATGCCGATGGGCATCCGGGAATACCGGCCGGAGGACGGCTTCCGGGATATCCACTGGCCGGCCACCGCCCGTACGGGTCAGTTGCAGGTGAAAATCTACCAGCCCACGACTGCCCAGGTGACGATGGTCTGTCTGAACACGAGCACATTCGACCGCCATTGGGAAGGCGTCTACCCGGAGCTGCTGGAGCATGTGATCAGCACCGCCGCTACCATGATCTACCGCGCCATCCAGGAAGGGCATCAGGTGGGGCTGCTCTCGAATGGCTGCTTGGCCCATGCCGACCGGCCTTTGAAAATCGCCCCCAGCCGTTCACCCAAGCAGCTTGGCCGACTTTTCGAAGCCCTGGCCGGCATCACCCCGATGGTCATGACGCCCTTCGAGACGTTCCTGCTGCGGGAGATGCCGAAGGTACCCTATGGTGCCAGCCTGATGGTGGTCACGGCCGTAACGCCGCCCGAACTGATGAACACGTTGGCAGAGATTAAGCGCTACAACCGCCGGATCACTCTGCTGAGCTTGGCCCAGCGATCGCCCCAGGAGGTTCCGGGCATCTTGAGCATCCACCGGCCGTTTGAAGAGGCCGATCTTGAGCCGGCCGAAGGGGGCTTGCATGCAGGCTGAGCACACACTGGGCAATAGCCTTCTGGATCCTTCTACGCAGGAAGCATCAGCGCAAAGCCCGCATCGGGCACGCTGGCAAGCCCTCACGGCCTGCATGATGCTGGGCATGACGGCGAGCTGGGTGTCGGCGGCCTACGTGATGGCTGCAGGGGTGCAGGCAGCGGCCGGTTTCGTGATTGCCGGGGCGCTCTTTTTCGCCGTTGGCCTGAGCGCCTTCGGCGTGGAGCGGCTGGTCGAGGCGTTGCGGCTGAACGCTTCTGCGGAGCGCTTCCTGTTCTTGGGCACCCTGGCGGTATGGATCTATCTGCATGCAGGGATCCTGTTGTACCCGGGCTCGCTGGCCGCACCCGGCGGGCTGGCCCTGCGCTTCTTGCGCAATTTTGCGGATTTGACCTTCCTATTGCGGCCGGCATTCTATCTCACGCTCGCAGTCATTCTCTTATGGATGCAGGGGATCACGCTCGCACGCCACTGGGCAGGGCCGCGTAGAGTCCAGCGCGAGTTCCAGCGCGGGCTGCTGCTCTTGCTGGGCATTGGCCTGGCTGGTGCCAGCCTGGGGAGAGCCTTGCCCACGGGCGAAATGCTCACCTTCCTGCTCGCCGGGCTCCTGGCTATGGGCGCGGCGCGCCTCTCAGCACAAAGCCGTGTGCGCGGCGGCCGGGCTTTGCCGTTGAGCCGGACCTGGGGCGGGAGTGTGGTCATCGCCGCGGGCGCGCTGGTCTCGGTCTCCTTGGCACTGGCCGTTTTGGTGGGCGCCCCCCTGTCTGCGCTGATCGGGGCCATATTCGCCCTCATCGCTGCCTGGCTGGTGGGTGTGGTGGGGATCCTGCTGCAGCCTTTGCTGATGTTGATTTTCCGTGGCCTGGCGTGGATCTGGAGCCGGATCTCGCCCATGCTGGAAGAGGCCCCGGAGTTTCCCCAGACCCTGCTTGACCCGACCGTTCTCCGGGGTGGCGTGCAGAGCCTCATATCGGACGTGGAGCCGGTGCCCTGGGGCCAGACGCTAGCATCGGCGCTCAACGCGCTGCTGATCGCTTTGGCTCTGGCGGCCCTGGCGCTTGGCGTTGGCCTGGCTTTGCGACGACGGCGAGTCTGGCAAAGCAGCCCGAATCCGCTCGCTGGCGAGATGAGGGAAACGCAAACTGGCTTCCGGGCCTTCCTTCGTTCACTGTGGCAGGGCGTCACGGGGGCGACGGGGGGTGGGACGAGGCTGAGCCCAGCGGCGCGTGCGCTGGCTGCGGCGCGGGTGCGGCGGATCTATGCGCAATTGCTCCAACGGAGTACCCGGTTGGGTGTCCCCCGCGAGCCTTCCCTCACGCCCCTGGAGTTCCTGCCCCAGTTGCGCGAGCTCTTCCCGGCGGGAGAGGCTGAGCTCCGGACCATTACACGGGCCTACCTCAAAGTCCGCTATGGAGCCTATCCCGAGACGCGCAAGGAAATCCAGGCCGTCGCCGAGGCCTGGCGGCGAATCCGGCGGATGGACGCCCGATCGGCGCGATAGCACGGTGATCCAAAGTCCAGGAGTGCAGGGGACTTGGGGGGAAGCAAGTCAGCTTTGTTCTTCTGCCGGCGGGATCAGGTGAGGGGCTGAGATGATGGATACCGGCAGCGGTGAGCTGCGCAGGAAAGGAACGCCAGGCCAAGCGGCCAGGCGCCCCTGGCGGGAATCCAGCGCCCTGCTCCTGTTGCTCATGGATGCCAGTTGGCTGGCAGCCTGGAGCCTGCATTTCTTGCCGCGTGCGCGCGAGCTGGGGATCTTTCAAGCCTTTGGCCTTGTATTCGGCCTGCTGGCCGCCATCTATGCCGCAGCGCGGATCAGCCTGTTGCGCGCCATGCCGGCGTTGTGGCGGCGAATTGGGCTTCTGGTGTTCTTTCCGCTGAGCTTCTTGCTGGCCCTCAAGCTGTTTCAATATCCGGGCAAGGCACTGACATGGGGGGATATGTTGGTCAACATGCAAAGTGCTCTTGCCGATCAGGATCGCTACTTGCCTCCAGATTTGCTGGTGTTCATGCTGGCCGCCTTTGTTTGGCTGCGAGGCGTGGGCATCGCTGGGCTCTGGATCGGGCCTAAGGTTGTGCTTCGGCATTTCCAGTGGGGGACTGTCATGATGTTGCTGCTTGGGGCGGTCACGGCGCTTGCATTGGCGGAACCATGGGCGCCTGCGGCCGTTTTGTTCCTATTTGCAGGGTTGATGGCATTGATGACCGCCAGGGCCTCGATCCTGGGATATTTGCGGGGCGGCAGCCAATTGGCCTTCCAGCTGGCGTGGGTCGTGGGGCCAGCGCTGGCGGCGGCAGGCCTGGTGGAGGGCGCAAGCGCCCTTGGAAGGCTGGCCAGCGGAACCCTTGCGGGTCCGGTGGCATTGGCCTTTGTCCTGCTAATCCGCATTTTGGCCTACCTCAGTTTGCTTTTCATCGCGCCGCTGGTGTTGCTCGTGGCGCTGTTGGCTCCTTGGATCGAGCTGCGGCTGGCGGATTTGCCCTTCTTCGAGTTCTTGGGCGAATCCCTGGCGCGGTTGATCCAGGTCTTCCAGTCGGTCTTGGATATGCTGGGAAATCTGCTTGAGCGCTTTTGGCGATGGATCCCGAGCCTGCTGCGATGGAAGCCTTTTCTCCTTTGGGGAATCATGGCTGCTATCGGGGTGGGGCTGGCCTGGTACCTCTGGAGACAGCGAAGGCAAAAGGAACGCGCCCCGATTCGGCGCGAAGAAGAGCGATTGCGGGGGGAGCGGTCCGGCAGGTCCTGGCTGGATCGGTCGCTGGCATTGGGCGCGAGCCGGATTCGGGAGAGCTGGGAAGCGGTGAGACGGCGGCGAGGGCTGCTTGCGGCTCTCCACATTCGCGTGCTCTATGCTCGATTGATGCGCCTTTGTGAGCGGTTGGGGAAGCCGCGACTGCCGATGGAAACGCCAATTGAATTCCTGCCCAAGTTGGAAGCTCTCTTCCAGGGCCACGAAAGTCAAGCCCGCCTGATTACAAGGGCATATGTTCGGGTGCGCTATGGCGAGTATCCCGAGGCGCTGGAAGAAGTGCGGGAAGTGCAGCGGGCCTGGGAGGTTCTGAAACGGGAGGGGAGGCGGCTCCGGCGCGAGTTGGGGAGGATGCACACAGCAGTGTCCTCCTGAGGCTGGGAAAGCTCTCACCCGGCGGGGAGAATGGCCGCGCCGCCGGGCAGGAGACCTCTGAGGGTGGCTATGGCTCCTTCGCTTGCACCTCAAGGATTAGGGCGTTGAATGCCTGCCGCGCCTCCTCAAGGGGCAAACCGAGGCTCAAGGACCACTCGAGGATGAACCGATCGCTCAGCCGCTGAAGGCTGCGCATCTCGTTCTCGTTGAGCGATCGGCGCCCCTTTCGCCCGCAAAGATCGCGGATTAGGGTGGCCGTGCTTATCAGTGAACCATCCAGCGAGTCGTCCCGGATGCGCTGCCTGCGCTTGTGGAAGGCCGACTGCATGGGGTCTGCAGGCCCCTTGAGAATGCGGATGGCTTTCCGCATTGTTGTTGGGGAGGCGATCGGACGAATGCGGGATTTGAACTCAGAGTCCTCGGGGAGCCACAGGATGCTGTTGGATGTCTCGATGCGGTAACAGTGAAGCGGCACACCCTCGATAAGCTTCTTCTCACGCCCCACGACCCGGCCTGGCCCATATTGATGATGCACAACCCAATCGCCCTTGCGGAGGAGGTGGGATCGGTTATCAGCTTTGCTATTTTTCATATCTGCCTTTAACTGGCTCGTCGAGGTGGTCGGTGGTCTCCTTTGTCCGTATAGCAAGCGGCGCCACCGAGACCCGCGGTGGCGCCAACCTGAGGTTAGCGTATGTGTTCATGCTCAGGTCCGCACAAAATCAACCAGCTCTCTTCGCAAACCCGGATGTCTGAGCCGCCGTAAAGCCTGGGCCTCGATCTGGCGAACGCGCTCGCGAGTGATGCCCATCTTCTGGCCGATCTCCTTCAAGGTGTGGACTCTGCCGTTTTCGAGGCCATAGCGCAGCTTGAGGACGAGTGCTTCCCGATGGGGGAGCATTTCGAGCATCGCGTGCACGCGCTCCTCGAGGATCTCCTGCACGGTGATCTCTTCCGGAGCAGGCGATTCCTCATCCTCGATGAAATCCCCGATCACCGCATCGCTGTCCATCTCGGTGGGCCGCTCGAGGGAAAGCGGACGCTGAGCCACCCGCAACATATAATCCACGTCCTGTGGCGTGACGCCTAGACTTTCGGCCAGCTCCTCGCGATTGGGATCGCGGCCCAGTTCCTGCGTAAGGCGGTGCCGCGTGCGCAGCAGGCGGTTGATGCGGTCACCCATGTGGACGGGGATGCGGATCGTGCGGCCGTGGTCGGCGACGAGCCGCGTGACGGCCTGGCGGATCCACCAGGTGGCGTAGGTTGAGAATTTGTGGCCCCGGCGGTAATCGAATTTCTTGACGGCCCGCATCAGGCCGACATGGCCTTCCTGGATGAGGTCGAGCATGGGCACGCCGCGGCCGACGTATTTCTTCGCCACGCTGATGACCAACCGCGAGTTGGCCATGATCAGGTGCTCACGGGCAGCCATGCCGTCCTCGATCCAGGCTTTCAGCTTGGCCCTGCGCGCCGCAGAAACGGTTTGGCTGGCCAGTTCGCGCCGGGCGTTGCGGCCACGCTCAATCCGCTTGGCCAGATCCACCTCCTCATCGCGCGTGAGCAACGGAACCCGCCCCACCTGGCTCAGATAGAGGCCGACGGTGTCGCCGGTGTCGATGGCGTCGATGGCGCTGACTTCGGCGCTGCCATTCTCCTCTTCCTCGTGGGGGCTATGGTTGGAGGGCAGATCCGCCTCCTTAGCGGTGATCTCATCTTCATCGATGAGCTCGACGCCCGCCACCATGAGGGCGTCGTAGACGCGCTCGATCACCGGAATGGAGGCTTCGGATTCCGGAAACTGAGCAAGGATGTCTTCATATGTCACGAAGCCCTGCTGCTCACCCAGCTGTACCAGTTCCTTGATGGTGCGCAGCTCATCCTCGGAGAAGGATTCGAATGTGGTCTCGTCCGCTTTTACCATCCCGAACTCTCCCGGTGCCGGTTTCTTGCAGCACGCAACCCCCGCATCTGGTTCAGATGCCCCATCACACTCTCTGGCTGCCCGTACGACTATGCAAGCAGGAGCATTCCAGGCGGGGGAAGGCGGCGCAATGGCAGATCTTTGAATTCTCTGATCTTGCGTATGTATATTCTACACCGAATCGATTAATAAATCCTTAAGGAAAATGGCCGATCTTCCATCTCTCACGCTACGACTTCCCTATTGCATATAGGCAGGAGGCACGAGTGAGCGCCCATGCCTTTTACTCCGCTTTGCATGGCGGGGTTCAATCAGAGCCTGTGCGGGCTGGGTCAGGGCCGGAGGGTGATCTGCAGATGCGCGCGTGCCTGGATCGAAGGGTGCGGCAGGCGAATATGCTGGCATTCAGACAAAAGCCACATCGAGCAACATCATGACCGCAAAGCCGAGCATGGCTGACATGGTGGCCAGGTCTTCATTGCCCGAGTCGTGCGAAGCGGGGACGAGCTCCTCGACCACCACGTAGATCATGGCGCCGGCCGCGAAGCTCAGTGCATATGGCAGGAGCGGGCGGGCGACCAACACCGCTGCGGCCCCGATGACGCCTGCGATGGGCTCGACCACGGCGGAGAGCTGGCCATACCAGAAGCTCTTCAGCCGGGACAAGCCCTCTCCGCGAAGCGGCATGGATATCGCCAGGCCCTCCGGGAGGTTTTGTAGGCCGATGCCGAGTGCCAGGGCGATGGCGCCCGAGAAGCTTGCGGAGGGGAGCCCATAAGCAACAGCCCCGAAGGCAACCCCGACTGCGAGCCCCTCCGGAAAGTTGTGCAGCGTCACCGCCATCACAAGCAACACGCTGCGGCGCCAGGTGGTGCTGACGCCCTCCGGCGCCTGGCGGGCGATGTTAGGGTGTATGTGCGGCAGGAGCTGGTCCGCCAGCCACAAGAAAGCTCCACCCAGTAGAAAGCCCGAGACCGCTGGGAGCCACTTTGGCATGGAGCCCTCGGCGGACATTTCGATCGCAGGCGCCAGCAGAGACCAGTAGCTGGCAGCGATCATTACGCCAGCAGCAAACCCGAGCATGCCGTCGAGCAGCCGGCGGTCGACCCGGGTGGCGAAAAAAACTGTGGCCGCCCCGACGGCGGTGAGGCCCCATGTGAACAGCGTGGCGAGCAAGGCCTGCAGCACAGGATGGAGGGACTGAATCGTGGCCAGGGTCATCGTAAATCCTTCGTTGGCTCGCATGAAGCGATGGGAGCGGGCAGAGGCCCAAACAACCAGAATTGTAGTGCGATTTCAATCGCGCGCCATGCTTCGAACGCCGCGTGGAATCGAGAGCCATTGACTTCTTCTTCAGCCATCCGCTCCATAATGTGATTGTCGCTTTAGTTGCACTAGCCGTTATCGAGTGCCTGGATGAGCTCCTGCTTCAGATCCCAGAGCCGCTGGGTGAGCGAGACATGGTAGATGTGGGGATTCATGATGCGCCGGACGCCAGGATCCAGGCGCTCCAAATCGGCCTGGCGGTGCGCGCGCATCTGATCCAGCGAGGGGATTTCATAGACCAGCCGGCCATCCCGCAAGACCTCCACCAGCAATGGCTCAACCTCCGAGATCTCTTCCTTCTTCAGTGAGCGGTAGGCGGAGTGCTTGGAGGGATGACGTAGCGTGACCTTAGGCATCTGGCGTGGGTCTTCATCCGCGAGGCTGAGCAAGTCGGCGTCGGCCATGCCCCGGCGGTCATACAGCCGCCAGGCGCGCTTGTGGCCAGGATTGATGATCTTATCGATCGATTCGGAAATCTTTATCGCTGGGACCCAATGGCCATCCTTGCAGATCCCGACCAGCTTATACACGCCGTCCAGGGCCGATTGGCCGCGGGAGGTGATTAACCGGGTTCCTGCGCCGTATACTAAGCGAGTGATGAGGGCATCGGGATCGACGCCATATCGGGGCGCCTCCTCTTCGATCTGGCTGATGATCTGCCAGATTACAAGTTCATCCAATTGGTTGGAGAGCACGATTTTGGTATCGGGAAAACCAGCCTGGTCGAGCATGCGGGCGGCCTGAATGCTCAGATGCGCCAGGTCTCCTGAATCTAGCCGGATGCCCACCGGCCGGTGACCCTTGCGGCGGAGCTCCTCGAATACCCGGATGGCATTCGGGATCCCGCTCTCCAGCGTATCGATCGTATCCACCAGGAGCAGGCAGTCATCTGGGTAGACCTCTGCATAGGCACGGAAGGCGGCCAACTCGCTCTCTCCCAGCGCGATGAAAGCCTGAACCATGCTATGGGCATGTGTCCCCTTGGGGGGCAGGCCGAGGATATGGGAGATCCCCACGTTGGAGGAATAATCTGCACCGCCGATGAGCGCGGCGCGTGCGCCGGCGTTGGCCCCTTTGTGTTGGCCGCGCCGCAATCCGAATTCGAGCAGAAGTTGGCCGCGACCCGCCTCGCGGATGCGGGAGGCCTTGGTCGCCACGAGTGATTGGTAATTAAGATGGTTGAGCAGGGGGGTTTCCAAGATTTGGGCCATGGCGAACGGGCCCTCCACCACAGTCAGGGGCACATTGGGGTGCACCACGCGCCCTTCTGGGATGGCCTGCAACGAGATGGCTTCGAAGCTGCCGTTCTTGCGTAGCCATTCAAGGAAATCCTTCTGGAAGATGGGGGTTCCGGCCGCGCCGCGCTGGCCCCGCAGATAGGAAAGGTCCTCCTCGCGGAAGTGCGCCTCGGACATCCAATCCAGCAACCACTCCAACCCAGCGTTTATACAGTACCCGGCCTGGTGCATGCCGTAGGCCGGATAGGATCGGAAGAAGTGTTCAAAGAGCGCAGGTGTTTCATGCATGCCCATCCGGAAGTAAAGCTGGGCCATGGTGAGTTGGTATTCGTCAGTAAAAAGAATGCCCTCTGCGGTGGGACGATCCTTCTCCTTCATACATGCCTCCGTGCCCTGTGTATGGCTTGGTGTCTTCCACACCTGCTGGCAGGGCTGCTGTACTATCGAGTGTACATCAAACTGGTGATCCGGGAGAGAGTCGCCCCTGCCGACATTTGTGGATGCGGCAGGTTGGTGCAGTCGGACAGGTCTGGTATAGTCATGAGCGAGATCTTATTCAATGCGGAAAGGAGGCTCGTTCCAGCATGCCCTTGACCGAAAAGGACCGCAAGCGCCGCCGGCGCCAGAGGCGGCGCGTGAAACTGCATGAGTTGAAGCGCAAATATGCTGAGACAAACGATCCGAAGCGCAAGCGAGAGCTGGAAGAGAAGATTCGCAAGCTGCAACCCTGGTGGGAAGCGCCCAAATCCTGACGATACCATTGGGGCTATCTGGCCATGCTCGGGGCCTGTCCGGGCCCGCAGAAGGCCTGCATGAAACCTGAACGACTGATCGTGGTCTCCAATCGATTGCCTGTGCGGGTCCAGCACGGGGAAGAGGGCTTCATCTACACGCCCAGCGTCGGCGGCCTGGCGACCACGCTGAATGCGCTCCGCGGGGATCTCGAGATGCTATGGCTGGGGACACCTGGCATCAATGCGCGCGATCCACAGGAATTCGAGGCCATACGCCAGGCTCTGGCGCGCGAATTCGGGAGCGTTCCAGTGGCACTGGAGGCCTCCCAATTCAAGCGCTACTACGCGGGCTTCAGCAACGGCTGCCTGTGGCCGCTCTTCCATTACTTTCCTCAATTCGCGCATTATGAACATGAGGAGTGGGCCGCCTATCAGGAAGTCAACCGCCAATTCCGCAATGCGCTGTTGGAAGTCCTGCGTGAGGGGGATAGCATCTGGGTGCACGACTATCATCTGATGCTCTTGCCAGCGATGATCCGGGAGGCGGTCCCCGATGCCATCATTGGCTTCTTCCTGCATATCCCCTTCCCCTCCTACGAAATCTTCCGCACACTTCCCTGGCGGGAGGAGATTCTGCGTGGGCTCATCGGGGCAGATCTGATCGGATTCCATAGCTTCGGGTATGCACGCCACTTCTTAAGCAGCCTCTTGCGCATCCTGGGTCTCGATCAGGAATTCGGGCGCGTCAGCCTGGGGGACCGCGTGATCAAGGTGGAAACATTCCCGCTTGGTGTGGATGTGGAGCGTTTCGCCACCGCAGGCGATCAGCCGGAGGTGCAGGAGGCGTTGGCCGATCTGAGGACGCAGGTGGGCGACCAGAAGGTGATCCTCTCGGTCGACCGGCTGGATTTCACCAAGGGGATTCTGGAACGATTGGGCGCTTTTGAGCGCTTTCTGAAGGACCATCCCAGCTGGCATGGCAAGGTGACCCTGATTTCCCTGTTGGTCCCCTCACGCACCAGCGTCCCCGAGTATGCCAGCCTGAAGAAGCAAGTCGATGAACGAATCGGCCGCATCAACGGCTTGTACGGCAGACCTGGATGGGCCCCTATCACCTATCTCTATCGCGCCCTTCCCTTCGAGCGTCTGGTGGCTCTCTACCTGCTAGCCGACATCGCGCTGGTCACACCTCTGCGCGATGGCATGAATTTGGTCTCGAAGGAGTATCTCGCCACTCGGCGTGATGGTACGGGTGTTCTGGTCTTGAGCGAGACGGCTGGTGCGGCAGATGAACTGGGTGAAGCCCTGATTGTGAACCCCCATGACGAGCGCATGATGGCGGAGGCGCTGGAGCGCGCTCTTTCCATGCCGGTTGAGGAACAGAAAAACCGCAATGCAGTGATGCGTGCCCGCTTGGAACGCTACGACACGGCGCGCTGGGCGGACGACTTCATCACCCAGATGGAAGAATTGCGCGAGATGCGCAAAGTCCGCCTCCCGAAGCGGTTGCGGGGCCGACAGGTGGAAAGCCTGATCCAGGCTTATCAGGAAGCGGAGCGCCGGCTCTTGCTCCTGGACTATGACGGCACCCTGGTGGAGTTCGCCCCTACGCCTCAGGCGGCAAGACCGGATGATCGGCTGCTGGAGATGCTCGGCCGTCTGGCAGCGAATGCACGCAATACAGTGGTGATTATCAGCGGTCGCGATGCGGCTACGCTGGAAGAGTGGCTTGTAGCCACCGGGGTCGATCTGGTGGCCGAGCATGGCGCCCGGCGCCGTCTGGCTGAGGAAGGGCGTTGGGTGAGCGACGGCGAGCCGCTGGGGGAGGATTGGAAGAAGCAACTGCGGCCCGTGCTTGAGATCTATGTGGACCGGACCCCCGGGGCGCTGCTGGAGGAGAAGGGACAAGCGCTCGTATGGCACTACCGGCGCGCCGAGCCAGAGCTGGGTGCGCAGCGGGCGGCGGAGTTGATCGAGACATTGGAGGGCTATGTTGCCAACACGCCGCTGCATATCCTCCAGGGCCACAAGGTGGTGGAGATCAAACCCAGTATGGTCAGTAAGGGCCGGGCGGCGCAGCCCTGGTTGAGCCGCGAGCCATCTTATGATTTCATCCTTGCCATCGGCGACGATGTGACCGATGAGGCGCTCTTCGAGATCCTTCCCGAGGGGGAGTGGTCCGTGAAAGTCGGTATCCCCGAGCGCTCGAAGGCGCGCTTCTTTGTCTCCGGCCCGGCCGAGGTGCGCGAGCTCTTGGGCCGGATCGCGGCCTCCAATGGGGACATCTAGCCCCTAACGCCAGAATTAGGACGGCCCTCACCTCATCCCGCTGCTGATCCCCGTGTGAACCCAAGCGCTAATGATTTTTTGATATTTCTCTTGGCTGATTCTTATGCGCCTTGCCACATATAGCTATCGAAAAAACAATCATCGGTAGAGAGGAGGTGCGGAGATGACCATGTTGACACGCTGGGAACCCTTCCGTGAAATGCGCCGCTTGCATGACCTGCTCGACCGCGTGGTGGAGGAAGCCTGGTTGAGCCCGACCCAGTATGAGGAAGAGCGTGAGGGCCTGGCTCCGGTCGACCTTTACGAGACGGATGATGAGATCGTGGTGAAGGCCATCATGCCTGGTATGACCGCCAACGACATCAACATCTCCGTCGACCGTGATGTGCTTACCATTCGCGGTGAGCGCAAGGAAACCCGTGAGACCAACGGGAGCAAAGGGCGCAACTACCATCTGCGGGAGATTCTCTTCAACCGCTACTTCCGGTCACTGAGGCTGCCGACGATGGTTAACGCTGACAAGGCGAAGGCAGAGTTTGAGAACGGCATCCTCACACTGACCCTGCCGAAGGCGGAGGAAGTGAAGCCCAAGCAGATCAGCGTCAAGGCCAAGTAGTTCCAACCAACACCATCTCCGCAAAGCGCCTGGGCGGTCGCTCGGGCGTTTTGCTTGTGCGCCCGGCATGGGCGTTGGCTAGAGGGTGAAAGACCCTTACGGAGGTTGATTGCACCAACCGTTAGCTGAAGGCAAGGGCGTCGTCGTGAGGCGGGGTCTGAAGGAAGCCGGAGGCAAACC